>ERZ857521.109-NODE-109-length-126396-cov-4.924031_pt1 | contig 126396 bp, 104 predicted proteins | sample MGYA00519701_ERZ857521 | MGnify/ENA primary metagenome ERZ857521 (study PRJEB31778, sample SAMEA3449346) | human gut metagenome | biome: human gut; feature: human-associated habitat; material: faeces | place: United Kingdom | collected 2010/2012 ...
TAGGAATTTACCAATTAATTTTTCCGGTCTATTCGATTTGTTTTACAATTTATGCCGCTGGCATCCAGACAGCTGTATCACAGTTGATATCGCATCAGCCCAAAAAAAATCATGGACAAATTATAAAAGCCGGTATTACACTTTCTCTTTGTCTGGCAGTCATTTTGTCGTTTAGCCTTTTTTCTTTCCGCACAGTAATTGCACATTCTTTTTTAGGTGCAGATAAAACGGCACCGCTTCTTTTTGTTTTGGCTTTTATCTTTCCTTTTTGTGGTGTCACTTCCACAATCAATGGATATTTTTACGGAAAAAACAATGCCAAGATTCCGGCTGTCACACAGATTATTGAGCAGTTAGTCCGGGTTGTTTTTGTTGTCTCTTTCTGCTTTTACGATTTGCTTCCGGTTTCGTCTCTTATTTTGTCCGTAGCCGGACTTGTCATTGGTGAACTGGCAAGCAACTTTTATAATATGTATCATTTGATAAAAGAGTCTTCCTTTACCCATTTATTTTGTCAAAAAGCTCAGTTTGGTAATGTGATTCGTATGGCACTGCCACTTACCGGCACAAAACTAATTATTGCACTTCTTGGCAGTGTAGAATCAGTTTTCATTCCGCCGATTTTATGCAGGGCAGGTTCTTCTTTAGAAGATGCACTGGCAATTTATGGGATTTTGACAGGTATTGTGCTGCCTTTTATTCTTTTTCCGGGAACCATTACAAACTCACTTTCTGTTCTTTTACTGCCCGCCATATCCAGAGCAAGTGGCAAAAAAGATAATCACCATGTGCGGCAGACAACTTCTGTTACAGTCCGTTATTCCCTACTGCTTGGCGTGCTCACCTGTGCTGTCTTTTTAAATTATGGAATGGACCTTGGACAATTTGTGTTTCACAGCGAAAATGCCGGAAAACTTTTGACGCTGCTTGCTTTTTTATGCCCATTTCTATATGTGACAACAACTTTAGGCAGCATTATCAATGGACTCGGGAAAACGGTAATCACTTTTGCTTTTACCGTAATTGGTCTTATCATTCGAATTGGCTGCCTGTTTTTTCTGGCTCCTGTTTATGGAATCTTTGGTTATCTGTTCGGACTTTTATGCAGCCAGATTGTCATCTGTTTGTGTCATGGAATCTACCTGATGAAGAAAACACACATTACCATTCAGGTTGCAAAATATTTTGTCTGGCCTTTTGTCTTTCTTGTGAGCCTTCTCTATATTAGTAAAATATTCTGCCGTAACCTGATTCATTTAACAAATCAGCCTTATTTATCGTACTTATTGCTGATTCCGGTTCTTTTTGCATCCTTTTTGTATTTTTATCAATGTGGCTTGATTTCCAAAAAGGATATTAAGCTTTTTCGTTAGCCTCTTCAATCATCTGAGCAAGTGTGGCTTCCTCAATAATCGGAACCGAAAGTTCTTTTGCTTTTTTATTTTTAGAGGACTGGGAAGTAATATCATTATTCACCAGATAACTGGTGTTTTTGCTGACACTTCCTGCCACTTTTCCACCGAGCGATTCAATCATGTCTTTGCACTGATTACGGTTATCAAATGTATTTAATGTCCCTGTAATAACAAAGGTAAGGCCGGCAAATGGCTGATGCTCTTTTTTCTCCGGATAAGAAACAATAAGCAGGTCATCTAAATTCTTTAACTGTTCCTGATTGTTTTTATCTGCAAAGTACCGGACAAAAGACTTTGCTAATACCTCACCAATGCCATCCACTTTAAGCAGGTCTTCTCCTGTTATTTCCTGCATCTTTGTAATCGGATACGGATATTTTTCGGCAATAAGTTTTGCCATACTTAAGCCAATGCCTTTAATGCCAAGGCTGTATAGTAAATTTGCAAGTGGTATTTGTTTTGCCTTTTCAATAGACTCAATGAGATTGTCGTAGGATTTTTCACCAAACCCTTCCATCTCAACAATTTTATCCTGATATTTTTCTAAATAAAAAATGTCTGTCAATGAATGAATCATGCCATCTGCTACAAATTTTTCAAGTGTGGATTCTGATAAGCCGTCGATGTTCATAGCATTACGACTTACAAAATGTGTCAGCAGTTTTATTTTCTTTGCATAACACTCTTTATTGGGACAGAGCAAAAAGACAGAACCGTGTTCCTGCTCTAATGTTGTAGACGCACCGCAGACCGGACATTTATCAGGAATTACGCACGTTCCGCTCTGTGTTTTGTTTTCCTGTATCTGAGGAATAATCATATTGGCCTTATAGACTAATATTTTATCACCAAGTCCCAATTTCAGTTCTTTCAAAATGCTTACATTATGAACACTGGCACGGGAAACAGTGGTTCCTTCTAATTCAACAGCATCAAAAACGGCAACCGGGTTAATCAAGCCAGTACGTGAAGCACTCCATTCAATTTCCCGAAGCGTCGTTTCTGCCAGTTCATCCTGCCATTTAAATGCAATCGAATCATGAGGAAATTTAGCTGTACGTCCAAGTGTAGCACTATAGGCAACATCATCAAAAGTCAATACCAAACCATCACTTGGCAAGTCGGACTGCTTTACATAATTTGAAAAATAAGTTATCATGTCTTCTATGTTTGAAGCAGAAACTTCACGGTAAGGTGCCACTTCAAAGCCCTGTTTCACAAGCCAAGAAAGCCCCTCTTTCTTCTTTGTGAATGAAATTTCATCTCCAATCGAAATAATATTATAGGCGTAGAAATGCACACGGCGTTTTGCCGTAATCTCGTTATTTAACTGTCGTACGCTTCCACTGCAGAGATTTCGCGGATTTTTATACTGTTCTTCTACATTTTCCTGCTTATTTAATTCTTCAAAATCGGAATATCGAATCAAAGCTTCACCACGAACAATTAAAGTGCCGGTATACTGAATACGTCCCGGTATATTTACAAACGTTTTTGCATTATTCGTGATGACTTCTCCTATTTCACCATTTCCACGTGTCAATGCTTTTACTAATTCACCGTTTTCATAAGTCAAAATAATACTCAGACCATCTAATTTCATTGACAAAAGACCTTGCTCGTTTCCAAGCCATGCAACCAAATCCGCCGGTTCTTTTGTTTTATTCAGAGAAAGCATTGGCTGAACATGCTGCTCTTTTGGAAGTTCACTAATGGTTTCATATCCGACATGAATGGTTGGGCTGTTATTCATTGTAATGCCTGTTTCTTTTTCCAATGCAAGCAGCTCATCATAAAGTTTATCATATTCAAAATTTGACATCACTTCACCCTGCCCCTGATAATATACTTTGGCAGCTTGGTTCAAACGTGAAATTAATTCTTTCATGCGGGATACATTTTCCATTATTCTGCTTCTCCTTTATTCTGTGCCAGATTTTTCAATGTTTTTATTTCGGATGGTGTCAGCTCACGCCATTTACCGACAGGGAGCGAACCAAGTTCAATATTCATAATCCGGATTCTTTTTAAACTGGTGACACGATAGTCAAAATATTCACACATTCGACGAATTTGACGGTTTAATCCCTGCGTTAATGTAATGTAGAAGCAGTCTTTTCCCATTCGGCGTATCTTGCATGGTCTGGTTATTGTATCTAAAATCGGTACCCCCTGCGCCATTGCCTGCAATACAGAATCCGTAATTGGTTTATTTACATGAACAATATACTCTTTTTCGTGATAATTGCTTCCCCGTAAAACATCGTCCATCAATTGTCCGTTATTGGTAAGAAGCAATAAACCGGTAGATTCTTTATCCAGTCTTCCTACCGGATAAATCCGCTCCGGGAAATTCAAGTAATCAATTACATTATTCTTATCTATTTTGCTTGTCGTGCACACAATACCGGCAGGCTTGTGAAATGCAAGAAGATATTCTTTTTGGCAAGGAGTAATTGTTGTATGATGAACCATTACCGTATCGCCGGGCATCACTTTTGTTCCCATTGTTGCCAAAGTACCGTTAATCCATACTTCCCCTTTTTCAATCAGCCGATCAGCTTCTCTTCTGGAGCAGTAGCCACACTGACTCATATATTTATTAATTCGCGTACCTGTTTCCTGCATAGTTTTATCATCCTTTATTCTCTTTACTTAGGAATAAAATGGTACGTCTGACGATTCAAACGTACCATCTTTGTAATTCATTTTCTTTTGTCAGTTTGCTGCTGGTGCACTACTTGCACTCGGAACGGAACTTGGTGCCGTACTCGGAGCAGTGCTTGGAACTGCGGTTCCATTACTCGCAGCTGATGCTGCCGGTGATGCGGAAGAACTTTCACCATTTGCTACCGCTTTAATCTCTTTTTGCATTTTCTGATAATACTGTTTAAAGGTGGCATCCTTTTCCAATATATCGGACATGCTTTTGTTTACTTCCTGCTTCAATTTCTGAATTTCTTCGTTCTTATCTGCCAGGTTAATAAACTCCACTTCGGAATTGTCCAAAGCACTAAAGTAAATGACATACTTTCCTTCGGATGTTATTTTAACATAATACTTGGTCAAACAAGGAACCCAGCTTTCAATATTCTTTAACTTCATGTTATACTTTACATAAACACGATACGAATCCATTTCCTCATTTTTAATGCAATAACAATCAAAATCCTTATAGTTTTCCACATAACTGGCTAATATCGTATAGCGATCTTTTGGAATTCTGCTTGGATCACTGACTAACTCGCTTAAAGCGTCCATATTGACGGACTTTTTAGCATTAAAGTAATTTTCAATCAGTTTATTAATGTCTTTGTTCTCGTTTAAGTTCAAATCTGCTGTCTGTGCATTCTGATTCGGACTTCCGTTATCCAAAAAGACAAGTGCTACAAATCCAAGTGCCATAACAACAATGGATGCAATGATGACCATTTTCTTATATTTTAATTTCATAGTATATTCCAGCTTTCTATTGTAATTCGTTTTACCCTATAACAGTATAGCAATTTTTGGTGTCTTTGTCTATTCTTTTAAGCTATTTTTTATCTGCTTAAGCTCCTCTATGGAGAATGAATAATTGGAATTACAAAAATGGCAATGCAGTTCAATTGATTCACCATCTTTTATAATATCTTCCAATTCCTTACTTCCAAGACTTACAAGAGCACGCTCCATACGCTCCTTCGAGCAGTTACAGTGAAAGCAAACCGGAAGTTTTTCTTCTGACAGTTCCAGCTCAAAGCTATCTAAAATTGCCGCAAGAATCGATTCCGGAGAATGGCCTTTCTCGAACAAGGTTGTTACCGGTTCAATGGAGGCTAAACGCTTTTCCAATATTTCGATGGTTTCTTCCTCAACATCCGGCATAAGCTGAATGATATAACCACCAGCCTGCGCAACGGTATTGTTTTTATTCATCAGCACACCTAATGCTACCGATGATGGAGTCTGCTCCGATGTTGCAAAATAATATGTGAGATCCTCTGCAATTTCCCCGGAAACCAACTGCACCTGTCCGGAATACGGCTCTTTCATGCCGATATCCTTAATTACCGTTAAAACGCCTAAATCAAGTGCACCTCCAACATCCAGCTTGCCATCTTTTCTGGCAGGAAGAGATACCACCGGATTTACTGCATAGCCTTTTACATGCCCAAAAGCATCTGCTGTTACTGTGAGTCCCTGCACCGGTCCGCTGCACTGAATCTGCAGTGTCAATAAATCTTTCTCCCCCTTCATCATGGCACCCATCATAGCGCCACCGGATAATAATCTGCCAAGTGCCGCGGTAATGACAGGGCTTGTTTGATGACGGCTTCTTGCCTCCTCTACTAAATTTCTTGAAGTAATGGCAAAACAGCGAATTTGACCATTTGCCGCTGTACCACGTACGATATAATCCTTTTTGTTCTCCATGTAATCTCTCCTTTTAAGCCAGAGTCTAATGCATAAAAAGAATGCACCTGGAGGGATTCGAACCCCCGACCAAAGGCTTCGGAAGCCTCTACTCTATCCACTGAGCCACAGATGCATTACTCATCTATTATATATCAATGGATTCGACTTTGTAAAGTGTTTTTTACATATAAAACGATTTTTCCTTATGGTCATAATAGTAGGCACAATCGGACAAAATTTCCTCCTCTTTTACATGATTTTCATTGATTTCTTTTACCATATCGGATAATTTTGATAATGACAAGGAACCATCTTCTGCCGGCATAATAATCAGTTCATGAATACTGCTTGGAATCACATATAAATCCGTACCCAGTTTTTCTGCCAGTCCATCCAGTAATCCATGATATAACAATACAGATGCACCATTAATCTGATACTTATTTGTCATAATATGCATCGGAATAGGCTTATTGGAATCCTTGGCAGGTTCAATTGCGCAGTTAATCTCTCCCATAAGTAATTCCAGCGTGTGTTCCATCGTATCAATTATCGGAGGCAAAAGAATGGGTGTGTTTTTTTCGGCAATAATATAGAGTGATTTTGCGGAAAGTCCCCATTTTCCTGCCAATTCGTTTGTTACGCAGATTGATTCCATACCTTCTTTCGATACATGATGAATGATATAAAAAACTACCGCCATATTCAGGAAAGGAAGATGTGGTACCGATTCCAAAAATTGTTTATTCCTCTCTTTTGAAACAAGCCGGTATGTTATTTTGTTGCTGCAATCGGATAATTCGGCAGAAAATTCCTGATATGCTTCTATCTTATCCTCAAAATCGTGCATCTGCTCATAAATATGACTTGCTGTTTCGGAGATTGTTGTTCTTCCATGTTCAAATTCAGAGTAAAAATTGTCCAGATAAATTGTAGGTGATACCGTCCCTTCGATTTTTTTCAAAAGAATGGCATACCGTTTTGTATCATTGTTTTTCAGCAAAACACTGCCCTCTAACTGATACTGCTCCGGTGAAAAATAACGATACAGTTCTTCAATCAATTGTTCCATAAAATCTTGTTTTGTCATAATGACTCCCTTCCCATTATTATAACCCATCACCGTGTAACAAAAATTGTATCAGAGAAAAGATGGATTTGCAAGGATTGTTTGACGCTATTTTTGGCGCATTACGACATAAAAAGAAGCCAGCCTTTTTTGAGGCTGACTCCTAAATCGTTATTCATTTAATTGATTAAACAATTCCCTGAGCTGTCATAGCTTCAGCAACTTTCTCAAAACCAGCGATGTTAGCACCTACAACATAGTTTTTCTCAAAACCATATTTCTTTGAAGCATCATCACAAGCATGGAAAATATTAACCATGATACCCTGAAGTTTTGCATCAACTTCATCAAAGGTCCAGCTAAGTCTCTCACTGTTCTGGCTCATCTCAAGTGCAGATGTAGCAACACCACCGGCGTTAGAAGCTTTACCAGGTGCAAACAGAACACCGTTCTCCTGAAGATATTCAGTAGCTTCCAAAGTAGTAGGCATGTTAGCACCCTCAGCAACAGCGATAACGCCGTTAGCAACCAATGCTTTTGCATCATCTAAGTGCAATTCGTTCTGAGTTGCACATGGAAGAGCAACATCACATTTAACAGACCAAACGCCTCTGCCTTCATGATACTCAGCGCTCTTTCTAGCTGCTGCATACTCAGTAAGACGTGCTCTCTTAACTTCTTTTACTTCTTTCAAAAGTTCAACATCGATTCCTTCCGGATCATAAATCCAGCCGGTAGAATCCGAAACGGTAACAACTTTTGCACCAAGCTGCTGAGCTTTCTGTGTTGCGTAAATAGCAACGTTACCAGCACCGGAAACAACAACTGTTTTACCAGCCAAATCATGTCCGTTGCATTTCAACATTTCCTGTGTATAGTACAAAAGACCATATCCGGTAGCTTCTGTACGAGCGAGAGAACCACCGTAAGTAAGTCCTTTACCTGTCAGAACACCTTCATACAGGTTGCGGATTCTCTTATACTGTCCGAACATATAACCGATTTCACGTCCACCAACACCGATATCACCGGCAGGAACGTCTGTATCTGCTCCGATATGTTTGCAAAGTTCTGTCATAAAGCTCTGGCAGAAAGCCATAACCTCACGGTCTGATTTACCTTTTGGATCGAAATCAGAACCACCTTTACCGCCGCCAATCGGAAGTCCGGTCAGGGAGTTTTTGAAAATCTGCTCGAAACCAAGGAACTTAATGATACCAAGGTTTACGGATGGATGGAAACGAAGTCCACCTTTGTATGGTCCGATAGCACTGTTAAACTGAACACGGTAACCGGTATTTACCTGTACCTGTCCTTTATCATCAACCCAAGGAACACGGAACTTAATCTGTCTCTCTGGATTAACAAGACGCTCAAGCAAAGCATCTTTGCGAAATTTTTCCTCGTTCTGCTCTACAACAGGACGAAGTGATTCAAGAACTTCTTTGGCTGCCTGATGGAACTCCGGCTCAGCAGGGTTCTTCTCGATTAATTCAGCCAATACCTCATCTACGTATGACATAGTCATAACCTCCTTCGTTTTTTGTCACTTAACATTATAAGACGCAAAAACGAAATTGACAAGTAAAAAATTACTTTTGGGCTAAATAACTATTTGTATAGTCAACTTTTCCGCTTACATCCTCTAAAAACCATGACGGTTTTTCAAACAATTTACTTTCTTCAATCGAGTCAAACTCCACTTCTGCCAGAATAAGTCCTTCATAACGGTCATGAAAGATATCCAGTTCTATCATATAATTCTGATATGGGATGCAGTATCTCGTTTTTTTTATGCAGATGCCATCACATTTTTGTTTCAAATGAAAGAAACTATCTTTTGTCAAAGGCATCTCCCGCTCATCCGAAACATTCAATGCCTCGTCATCAACAGCAATGCGGTTTTTATAAGTCAAAATATAGTCGTCATTTTTCCTGCGGATCCGCACGGTCGGTTCCGAACACAGATATCCCTGTTCAATTTCAAACACTTTGACCGCCTGGCTTAAATCCGGAATGTCACTCACTAAAAATTTTTTCTCAATTTCCATTATTCTCACCATCCTGCGGATTTTCAACTGAAATTTTTCCAAGTCTTGCATTGCGGAAATCATCCAAAAGCAAAAAAGCAGCCTTATCATGGTCTAACTCATTTCCTTTTTTCAGACAGCCGCGGTTTACAGCAATTGCATTTAAAATAGCAACAGAATCCTCAGATTCATCAACGGAATATGTTTTACCAAGAATTCCCGGATAACTTGCCGTTAAAAACTCAATCAAATCCAGTGCAAGTTCTACACTCTGGATTAATTCATCTTTAATAGAACCGATAAAAGCTAAATGCTGTCCAACTGTCTGGTCTTCAAACTTCGGCCATAAAATACCCGGTGTATCTAAAAGTTCTACCTGTTTATTTAGGCGAATCCACTGTTTCCCTTTGGTAACGCCCGGTTTGTTTCCTGTTTTTGCACATGCTTTTCCGGCAAAACTATTAATAAATGTAGACTTTCCAACATTCGGGATACCAACAATCATAGCACGAACCGGACGATTTTTAATGCCTCGTTTGCGATCGCGCTCAATTTTCTTTTCACAGGCTTTCTGCACTAACGCATTCACCTGTTTTAATTCATTTTTCTTTTTTGAATTGACTGCCAATGCTAAAAAGCCCTGTTTCTCATAATATGAAATCCATGACTGAGTCTTTGCCGCATCCGCCATATCGCTTTTATTTAACAGTAAAATTCTTGATTTTCCCTGTGCCAGCGAATCAATATCAGGATTTTTGCTGCTTCGGGGGATTCTAGCATCCACCAGTTCAATAATGACATCAATTAGTTTGATATCTTCCTGCATGGCACGTTTTGCTTTTGTCATATGCCCCGGATACCATTGAAAATGCATCGAAACTTCCTCCTATTCCGTTTTCTTATCTTCTGCCGTTGGCCCTCCAATTAAGGAAAATGGGTCAAGCCGCAAAATTACTTTTCCGATAATATTCTTTTTCGTAACTTTTGTAAAAGATGAATTCCGACTGTCATCCATGTCATTGCGGCTGTCACTTAGCACAAAATACTCATCGTCTTTGAGCGTAATTTCATTGACTGCCCGTCCGCCGGAATGCATCGCTTCAAAATCATATTTTTCTTTCTGTTCTTCTCCATTAATATAAAGTTTTCCATTTTTAATTTGTACTTTTTCACCGGGAAGACCGGCAACTCTGCGGATGTGAATCATACTGTCACTGTTTATTGTCTCCTCCTCGTCCTGTACTTCCGGATAAAAAGCAATAATCTGATTTCTTTTTGGTGGAAAAAGCACATAAGAAGTTTTGTTTACAATCACATCTTCCCCATTGTAAAGTGTCGTTTCCATGGAACTGCCAATTACACTTACTTTTTTTAAGGCAAACGTAATAATCAGCCAGGCAAGAAATACAACCGCTGCTGCCATAATCGAAAAGCGAATGGCTCCTTTTAGAAACTGCATTCTCTGTTCGTGTTTTTTTTCTTCTTCAAACCTTAAATTCATAGCAATACCCCTTTGCTCATTTACTGAAAAAGACGCATGAGCCAAGCCCATGCGCCTCGATGAAAAGCAAATATTTACTTAACAAGTTCTTTAACCTTAGCTGCTTTACCTATGCGTCCGCGCAGATAATTCAGTTTTGCTCTTCTTACTTTACCAAGACGAACAATTTCGATTTTCTCAACAATTGGAGAATGAAGAGGCCATGTCTTCTCAACACCAACACCATTGGAGAACTTGCGGACAGTAAATGTCTCACGAGTGCTTCCGCCCTGGCGTTTCAATACAACACCTTCAAAAACCTGTGTTCTTTCGCGCTGTCCCTCTTTTACTTTGGCATATACCTTAACAGTATCACCAACGTGAAATTCAGGTACTTCAGCTTTCAACTGCTCTGCTTCGATTTTCTTGATAATTTCGTTCATTGTTGTTCCTCCTAATCTGATTTTGATGTTCTTAATGATATATTTCCATCAGAGGACCATCTACTTTATTCACAACATTAAAAATATAACATACTTCACTTGTACAAGTCAAGTATTAATTTTCGTCAAAGACCTCTTTGCCAAAACGCACAGCGATGGAGTTTGCGTGTGCTGTCAAATGCTCTGCTTTCGCAAATTTGATAATGTCCTCATGCGCTTCTTCCAGTGCTTCACGTGAATAGGAAATCACGCTGGATTTCTTGATGAAATCATCAACGGACAATGGGGAGAAGAATTTCGCTGTTCCATTTGTCGGAAGGACATGGTTTGGTCCGGCAAAATAATCGCCAAGCGGTTCGCTGGAGTATTCACCTAAGAACATGGCACCGGCATTCTTTACACGCGTCATTGTGTCAAACGGATTTTTTGTAATTATTTCCAAATGCTCAGAAGCAATCTCATTTACCACGTCAATTGCCTCATCCATATTGTCAGCAATCAAAAGGTATCCATAGTTTTCCAAAGATTTTGAAATGATTTCCTTACGGGATAAAGAAGCAACAAAAGTATCCACTTCTTTCGATACCTGTTCTGCCAGTTCACGGCTTGTTGTTACCAAAATTGCGGACGCTAACTCATCGTGTTCTGCCTGGGATAACAAATCTGCAGCCACGTAACGTGGATTTGCAGTTTCGTCTGCAAGCACAAGAATTTCACTTGGACCAGCAACTGAGTCAATGCTGACATGTCCATATACCGTTTTCTTGGCAAGGGCAACAAAAATATTACCAGGCCCTACAATTTTATCTACTTTCGGAATTGATTCCGTTCCATAAGCGAGCGCTGCAATCGCCTGTGCACCGCCAACCTTTACAACTTCTGAGGCGCCGGCCAAATGAGCAGCTACCAAAGTGACCGGTGTCACTTTTCCGTCTTTTCCCGGAGGAGTTGCCATAACAATACGTTTTACGCCAGCTACTTTTGCAGGAATAATATTCATCAAAACACTGGATGGATAAGCTGCTTTTCCGCCCGGCACATAAACACCAACACTTGCTAATGCTGTAATGCGCTGTCCTAAAATCACACCATCCTCTCTTGTGTGAAACCAGCTGTTTCTCACTTGACGTTCATGAAAATCGCGAATGTTTGCAATCGATTTTTTCATTGTCTCAATTAAGTCAGCATCAACAAGAGAATATGCCTCTTTGATCTCGTCTTCTGTCACATACAAGGTCTCTTTAGAAATATTGGCTTTGTCAAAGCGCTTCGTATAATCAAAGACCGCCTTGTCTCCTTCTTTTTTTACATTTTCCAAAATTTCATTGACTGCTTCCTGATACTCATCATACTGGTTCGGGCTGCGTTTCAACAAATTTTCCAAAATATTTTCTTTTTCCTGTTTGGTAAGCTGTACCATGCGCATGTTACCATTCCTCCTTATTCCAGTGCCTGTTTTAAATCTTTAATTAGTTTCGTAATACGCTCACGCTGCAATTTCATACTTGCTTCATTAACAATCACGCGGGCGGATAATGGACAAATTGTTTCCAATACCTCTAGTCCGTTTGCCTTTAATGTCGAGCCCGTCTCAACAATATCAACAATGACCTCGGACAAACCAACAATTGGTGCAAGTTCAACAGAACCATTTAATTTTACAATTTCCACAGTCTGATGTTTCTGATTATAAAAATAGTTTTTCGCAATTGCCGGATATTTCGAGGCAACACGAATCACCTGATTATTATGCAGCAATTCTTTTGCTGAAGCAGGACCTGCAACACACATATTGCATTTGCCAAGTCCTAAATCCAAAACTTCTAATACTTTTCTTCCCTCTTCCATGATTGTATCGCTTCCTACGACACCTAAATCTGCCGCGCCATACTCCACATAAGTAGGTACATCCGATGTTTTGGAAAGAAAGAATTTTAATTTCAACTCCTCGTTGATAAAAATCAACTTTCTTGTATCTTTGTCTTTCATTTCCTCGCAGGTAATGCCGGTCTGCTCAAGCAGTGCAAGTGTCTGTTTTGCAAGACGGCCCTTTGCGAGTGCAATCGTAATATATTTCATGAAAACCTCCATTTCAAACTTTTGTCTGCATTACATTTCCGATAAGTCAAACTCTGAAATTTCACCGGTGTCATCAATATAAAGGAGCTTGGAAACCTCATTTCGCTTGCCATAGGCAATATACTCACTTAATGGTGTCTGTGCGTCCTTTCGAAGCAGTCTTGCCGGCTGATTATCCGTACGATAAGATTTTGCCATCTCTAACGCTTTTTTTCGATTCGCTGAGCGGTACAAAATCAGGTAATCTTTCTCCTGTGCCTCAATTGGAATCTCCTGGCTTCTAAGTGCTTCCATCAATTGGTCTAACAGTAACGCAAATCCAACCGCCGGGGTCTTTTTACCGAACTGTTCGACCAAATTATCATACCGGCCACCGGTCACAATCGCATCTCCGGTACCATATGTATAAGCCTTGAAAATAACTCCGGTGTAATATTCATAATGCGACAAAAGTCCCAAATCAAATGTGATATGGTCTTCTAAACCGGATACCGACAAAATCTCATAGATTTTTTCTAATCGCTCTAACGCTTTTAAGGCACGTTTGTTTGTGGTCTGTTCCTTAACATAAGTAATGGTTTCGATTCCGCCAAACAAATCCGGCATTTTTACCAAAAGATTTTTACATTCTTGTGGCATATCACGGTTTTCGAGCATATCCTCAACCGCAAAAATATTTTTGTTATTTAAATAGGTTTTTAACGTCTCGATTTCTTCTTCGGATAAATCCGTCTCCTCAATAAGCCCGCGGAAAATATCAGCGTGTCCAATATCGACTTTAAACTCTTTCAAACCCGATTTTTGCAGACATTCAATCGTCATGGCAATAATTTCACCATCGGCATCGGAAGACGCATCATTCATCATTTCCGCACCGAGCTGTGTGATTTCCGAAAGTTTTCCCTGATAACCGCTTAAGCGGGTAAAGGTACTTCCTGTATAGCACAGACGAATCTGCATTTCTTCTTTTTCATAATACTTAGCCACACAACGTGCAATCGACGGTGTGATATCCGGACGCAGCACAAGCGTATTGTTGTACTGGTCAAAGAACTTAAACATATCAGCAGATTTTACAGTTCCACGTTCTCTGTTAAAAATATCAAAGAACTCAAAAGTAGGCGTTTGAATATTCTTAAATCCATACTGTTTCATAATCGTATGAATTCCCTGCTGAATTTTGGCTCTTCTTTCACAATCTTCTCCGTAGATGTCTCGTACACCTTCCGGTGTAAAGAGTAATGATTTCTGGTCCATCACGGCTCCTCCTTTATTGGTAAACGGCAGTCGGCTGTTCCGGTTTCGGTGTATACCCTGCCTTTTTTAATGCTGCAATAATGGATTCTTTATGGTCATTGCCAAACGCTTCCATCGTAATCGTAAGTTCCACGGCGGCATTTCGGTTAATGCTGACAAACTGGTTATGCTCTAAGCGGATAATATTTCCCTGTGCTTTTGCAATCACATCTGCCACCCGTACCAATTCACCCGGACGGTCCGGAAGCTGGACACTCACGGTAAAGATTCTGCCACGCTGAATAAGTCCGTGCTGAACAACAGAAGACATTGTAATGACATCCATATTACCGCCGCTTAAGATACAGACAATTTTCTTGCCTTTGCAGTCTAACTGCTTCAGTGCAGATACCGTAAGCAGACCGGAATTTTCAACTACCATTTTATGATTTTCCACCATGTCTAAGAAATTAACAATCAAATCGTGGTCATCCACGGTGATAATTTCATCTACATTTTTCTGGATATATGGGAAAATATTATGTCCCGGTGTCTTTACTGCCGTACCATCTGCAATGGTATTGACATTTGGTAGAGAGACAACTTTTCCCTGCTTTAACGACTCCTGCATACAGTTTGCACCTGCAGGCTCTACACCAATGACTTTAATATTCGGATTTAATAATTTGGCGAGTGTTGAAACGCCGCATAACAAACCGCCGCCGCCAACCGGTGCTAAAATCATATCAACGGTTGGAAGTTCTTTAATAATCTCCATGGCAATGGAGCCCTGTCCGGTTGCCACTACTTCATCATCAAACGGATGAATAAAAGTGTATCCTTTTTCCTCTGCTAACTGCAAAGCATAAGAACACGCATCGTCATATACATCACCGTGAAGAACTACCTCTGCACCATAGCTTTTTGTGCGGTTTACTTTGATTAACGGTGTTGTATTTGGCATTACAATTACTGCCTTTACCCCAAACAATTTCGCTGCATAAGCAACGCCCTGTGCATGGTTTCCGGCAGAAGCGGTAATGAGTCCTTTTTGTCTGTCCTCTTCTGACATGGTACTGATTTTATAGTAGGCACCACGAACTTTATAAGCACCTGTATACTGCATATTTTCCGGCTTTAAGTAAATTTTTCCGCCGGTCTGTGCACTGTAATACTCACTATATATTAAATTTGTAGGAAGAATTACATTCTGCACCTTTTCACTTGCCTGCTCAAACTGATCTAACGTCATCATCCGGTAAAACACAACCTTTCTCTATTCTTCAAATAATGCATTCACAAACTCTTCGGCATCAAATCGCTGTAAGTCACCAATTTGTTCACCAATTCCGATATACTTAACCGGAATGCTTAATTCTGACTGAATGGCAATCGCAATACCGCCTTTTGCGGTTCCATCAAGTTTTGTTAAAATAACACCTGACACATCTGCTACTTCGCTAAATTCTTTTGCCTGTGCCAGTGCATTCTGTCCCGTTGTACCATCAACAACAATCATGGTCTCTAATAAGGCTTCCGGGTACTCTTTTTCGATGATGGTATGAATCTTGTGAAGTTCTGCCATCAAATTTTTCTTATTATGAAGTCTTCCTGCTGTATCACAGAGAAGAATATCAACATCTCTTGCTTTTGCGGCAGCAACCGCATCGTACACAATCGCAGCCGGGTCAGAACCTTCCTGTCCTGCGATAATATCTACGCCGGCACGATTTGCCCATTCTTTTAACTGATCAATTGCACCTGCACGGAATGTATCAGCGGCAGCAAGCATTACCTTTTTACCCTGATTTTTGAACTGTCCTGCCAGTTTGCCGACACTGGTCGTCTTACCAACACCATTTACACCAATCAATAATAAAACAGACTTTTTGTGTTCAAATTCATAAGCGTCTTCATGAATCTGCATCTGCTCCTTAATGGTATCAATCAAAAGCTGTTTGCAGGCAGAAGCTTCTTTAATTTTTTCTTCTTTTACACGTTCTTTGAGTCCATCAATAATACTCATTGTAGTATTAATACCGATGTCCCCCATTACCAGTAATTCTTCCAGTTCTTCATAAAAATCATCATCAATCTCCGAAAAACCGGTAAACAAAGAATCAATTCCGGAAACGAAAGAATCTCTCGTTTTGGAAAGTCCATTTTTTAATCGTTTGAAAAATCCAACTTTTTCTTCCATTGCTGTCTCCTTACTTTTAGTTGTCTAACTGCTCTTCAATGAGTTTTACGGATACCAGCGTAGAAACGCCTTTTTCCTGCATGGTAATACCATACAGAACATCCGCTGCTTCCATCGTGCCCTTTCGATGGGTAATTACAATAAACTGTGTGTTTTTTGTAAGCTTATGCAAGTATTTAGCATACCGCTTTACGTTGGAATCGTCAAGTGCTGCCTCAATTTCGTCAAGCAGACAAAACGGAGAAGGTTTCAAATTTTGAATAGCAAACAAAAGTGCAATGGCTGTTAACGCCTTCTCTCCACCGGACAACTGCATCATGTTGCCAAGTTTCTTTCCCGGCGGCTGCGCATTGATTGTAATGCCGGCTTCCAATACGTCTTCTTCCTCGACCAATTCCAAAGTACCTTTTCCGCCTCCAAACAACTCGCGGAACACCTTGTCAAACTGTTTCTGAATATCCGCAAATTTTTCTGTAAACTGTTTGCGCATTTCTTCATCTAAATCAGCAATAATCTTTTTCAGTGCGTCTTCCGACTCAATCAAGTCGTCATGCTGCGTTTTCAAAAGTGTATAACGCTCACTGACGGATTTGAAGTCTTCTATTGCATTTACATTGACATCGCCAAGACCACGAATTTTGTTTTTCGTATCCGTCACATTTGCCTTCATGCGTGTGTAGGAAATGGAATGGTCGATATCAATTTCTTTGGCACTGCGGTATGTAAGCTCATATTCATTCCACATATGATTGACTTTTGCTTCCATCTTCTCTTCGATGTTCTGCTTTCGCGACTCTAAACGGAAAGACTCTTTGTCGAGTTCGCTCATATGATTCATCAGTGCATCCCGCTTCTCAAAAATATCTTTCTGGGATGCCATCATTTCTTCTTTCTGCTTACTTTCCTCTTCAATTTCTTTGGTCAGGCGGACAATTTCTTCCTGTAACTGTTTGTTTTTCTCTTCGTAACCGGAAATTGCCTGTTCCATCTCAGAAACCGTATCATCCGAATTTTTCTGCTCCTGCATCAATTTGTTGTATTCTGTTTCCAGATCATGAAGTGATTCTTCAATTCGGTGAATATTTTCAGCTACATAATTGTTCTTTTGCTGGAACGAAGAAACTTCTAAGCGGTTTTGAGAAATTTTCTCTTGTAACTCCACTTGTTTTTCACGTTCTTCATCCAATTTGACAGATAAAAGTTTTACCTGCTCTTTTGCCTGCTCCTCTTTCTGCTTCGACAATTCCAAATCACTGTCGATTCTTGAAAGAGAATCTTCAATTAATGCCTTCTGGTTTTCAATTTCTTTTCCATCATTGGCAATAGCGCGGTATTCTTTTTCCTTCTGCTCTTTTACCGATACTGCCTGCTCATATTTAATCTGAGCCGTATTTTTCTTTAATTCCAGTTCTTTAACCGTCTCTTCTTTGGCATTGGCATCTTTAACAAAGTTTTCCACCTGTTTCTGCGCTGTCTGAATTTCTTCTTTCACGGAAGCAATTGCACTCTCAATCGTCTGTTTTTCTTTTTCTAATGCTTCCTGCTCCTTGCGGCGGCCAAGCAGATTTGAATTATTCTTAAAGGTACCACCGGAAAGAGAACCGCCCGGATGGAACAATTCACCCTCTAATGTTACAATACGCACTCGGTACTGATACTTTTTACTAATCTGCATCGCATGATCAATCGTATCCACAAGAAGAAAACGCCCTAACAGATATTCGATAATTAATTTATACTTTTCATCGCAGTCTACCTTGGAAGCTACATTTCCAAGAACACCATCTTCCTCTAGAATTTCATCCCGGAATGGCTTTTCTTTTTTCGGTGTAACTGTCGTCAGCGGTAAAAATGTAGCACGCCCCAAACGATTCTTTTTTAAATACTGAATCATTCGTTTTGCAACATGTTCATCCTCTGTTACGATATTTTGAATATTTCCGCCAAGTGCTGTCTCAACAGCAGTAATATATTTTTCTTTCACCCGGATAATATCTGCAACAACACCAAGCACACCTGGTTCCTGTTTCTTCTGCTCCATCACACGGCGGATACTCTGACTGTACCCCTCATAGCGCTCTGCCATGTTTTTTACCGTTTCCAGTTTAGAATCAATGATATGGTAATTCTTTTGGTTTTCCTGCTGCTTTTTCTGCAAAGATAAAATATCCTGCCGTTTTATATCTGCATTTCGTAAGAGTTCTTTTTTCGCCACATAAGCAGAGTCTAACTCTTTCTTTGCCGCCTTCAAAAGTTCCTCTTCTCTTTTCATTTCTTCTTCCGCTGAAGAATATTGTGTTTTATTTGCTAAAATCTTCTGATTTAATTCTGCTTTACGAATCTTATTCTGCTCCAACATGGATTTCGCTTTCTGCTGTTCCACAGTAATCTTACTGGAAGCATTCATCGAATCCATAATCTGCTCATTCTGTTCGTTTAACTCGATTTCATCTTCTAAAATTGCTTTCTCTAACTGCTCCATCTGGCTGCTAAGCGATTTTTCTTCGTCTGTAATTTTCTCGAGTTCTAAAAGTGCCTCTTTCTGGGAAGCGGTATAAGAAGCCAGTTCCTCATTTGCTGCTTGTTTGGATTCCTCCAATGCATCCGTACGCTCTTTGTAATATTCTTTTCCCTGTGCGGCAGACGAAATTTTTTCCTTGGTAATACGAATTTCTCCTTCAAAATTCGTAATCAAAAGTTTATCCTGATTTACTTTTTCCTTTTTCTTCTCAACCGAACGGTCAAAATCCGCAATTGCAGACTCTACCGAATCATATTCAGAACGCGATTTTTCTTTATCCGCTTTTGCCTGTTCCAATTCTTCTTTTGTATGGGAAAGGTTTTTCTCAATTTCTTCTGTTTCCTGCTGTAATGTCTCATAATCCATGCAGAACAGTCCTACTTCAAACTGTTTTAACTCTTCTTTTAACTGAAGGAATTCTTTCGCCTTTTTCGACTGTTCTTCCAGTGGACCAACCTGTTTTTCTAATTCTGTCAAAATATCCTGTACACGAAGAAGATTTTGACGTTCTGTCTCCAGATTTTTCTCAGCAGCAGCCTTTCTTTTCTTGAATTTAACGATACCGGCAGCTTCGTCAAATAATTCTCTTCGCTCTTCCGGTTTGCCACTAAGAATTTTGTCAATCTGTCCTTGCCCGATGATGGAATAACCTTCTTTTCCGATACCGGTATCAAAAAACAATTCCTGTACATCACGGAGACGGCAGGTTACACCATTTAACAAGTATTCACTTTCACCGGAACGGTACACTCTTCTCGCTACCTGTACCTCTTCATAAGGCAGATTTAATTTGTGGTCCTCATTGCTGATTGTCAATGCAACATATGCATAACTTTGTGGTTTACGCATCTCCGTTCCCGAAAAGATAACATCCTGCATGCTCGAACCACGTAACTGCTTAGCACTTTGTTCGCCTAATACCCAGCGGACCGCATCGGCAACATTACTTTTTCCACTGCCGTTTGGTCCGACAATTCCGGTAATTCCATTATGAAATTCAAATACAAGTTTTTTTGCAAAGGATTTGAAACCCTGAACTTCTATACTTTTCAAATACATGGACTACTTCTCCTGTCTCAATAATAATATCGTTTCATATGCCGCCTTTTGTTCGGCCGCCTTTTTCGTACGGCCTTTTCCACGGCCATAGGCTTTCTCATTTACCATGCAGACCACTTCAAACAATTTATTGTGGTCAGGGCCTTCCTCTTTTTCCAGTGCATAAGAAAGATTTGTTTTTTCGTGAAATTTGCTCTGGATAATTTCCTGCAAAATTGTCTTACTGTCATAAAATAACTGTTTCTTTTCAATGTCCGATAAAACATACTGCAAAATAAACTCTCTTGCCGGATTCAATCCACCATCCAGATAAATTGCGCCAATCACAGCTTCAAAAGCGTCAGACAAAATCGAGTCTCTCTTGCCGCCACCGGTAACCCATTCGCCGTGTCCCAGTTTCAGATATTCTCCTAATTTAATTTCCCTGGCAGAAGATGCAAGACTCATCTCGCATACTAAACTGGCACGCAGCTTCGTCATTTTTCCTTCTACCATATCCTTATGGTTTGAGAAGATATAATCACTGCTTACCAATTCTAAAACAGCATCTCCCAAAAACTCCAGCCGCTCATTGTTTCTCTCATATTTCCAATGCCTCTCATTAGCATACGAACTATGTGTCAGCGCATTGTTAAGCAGCGAAAGATTTTGAAAGTGATATCCAATTTTGTCCTGTAACTGCATTAATTTGTCTTCTTTCACAGCACAAAGCCTCCTTTAAGCCTGAATCTTGTCCTGTATTTTTTCATTAATACTATTTTCTTTAAATGTAATACATTGTCCCAAAGCCGTTTTGATTTCCGCGCTCTTAGAATTTCCATGAGCCTTTACCACAAGCCCTTTTAATCCTAACAATGGGGCACCGCCCTGGCTGCTGACATCAAATGTCTTTAATAATCCTTTTAATGCCGGTTTAATCAGCATACCACCGATTTTTGTTCGGAGGCTCTTCATAATGCCCTCTTTGATGCAGCCTAAGAATGTTTTAGCAACACCTTCAAAAAATTTCAAAATCACATTGCCGACAAAAGCTTCACAGACAAGGATATCTGTGCCGCCTTTTGCAATATCTCTTGCCTCAACACTTCCGACAAAATTAATGTTTTTACAGTCACGAAGCAACGGATATGTTTCTTTCACAAGCTGATTTCCTTTTTCCTCTTCGGTTCCGATATTTACAATACCAACCGTTGGTTTTTTTTTGCCCATAACGTTTTCAAAATAAACCGAACCCATCTGAGCAAACTGAACCAGATGTTCCGGACGGGCGTCTACATTCGCTCCACAGTCGATTAACAGAGAAAATCCGTTTTTAGAAGGTAAAAATGGTGCAAGTGCCGGACGCTTGATTCCTTTGATTCGACCAACAACAAGTTGTCCACCAACCAAAATGGCACCTGTACTTCCTGCCGATACAATCGCATCCGCTTTTCCATCGCGTACTAATTTCATAGCAACAACTAAAGAAGAATCTTTCTTCTCACGAATTGCCTTTGTTGGGACTTCACCCATATCAATAATTTCTGTTGCATTCACAATTTCAATGCTTGCTTCCTCATAGGTATATTTTGCAAGCTCACTTTTTATTTCTTCTTCTCTGCCAACAAGAATTACTTTCATACCTTTATTCTCATTTACTGCCTCTACGGCTCCCTTTACTGTTTCAACCGGTGCGTAATCGCCACCCATGGCATCTAACGCAATTACAACTTTATTTTCCATCTTTTTTACCTCCTAAAAAAACTCATACGTTATAAATATACTAGAAAATGAGAAAAAAAGCAATCAAAAAACCACCCGAAGGTGGTTTTCTTACTGTTTTTCATAAAAAAATGACTGAATTCCCTGAAAATTATACTTTTTCGCACCAATAATCTGCTCAGTGCTTCCTACAAACAAAATTCCCTGTTTGCATAAGGAATCCGAAAATCGGCGATAAATCCGCTCCTTTGCCTCTTCCGTAAAGTAAATCATCACATTCCGGCATACAATCAGATGAACTCTCTGCGGATATCCATCCTTTAACAGATTGTGCTGCTTAAAAGAAATACATGATTTTAATTTGTTAGAAACACGGTAAATACCATGCTCATCTTTTTCTAAAAATTTATCTCTGTAACGCTGCGGCAGTCCTTTAATGCTCTGACCGGTGTAACACCCCGCCTTTGCTTTTGCTAAAACTTCCGCGTCCATATCCGTCGCCAAAATCTGAACTTGACTCAATGGAAGAAAATCACTTAAAACCATCGCCAGCGAATATGGCTCATCACCTGTTGAACAGGCTGCACTCCAAATACGCAAAGGTTTTGGAAAGCGTTTCAAAAGCAGTGGAATGATATCCTTTTCCAAGGTCTGCCATTGCAGAGGATTTCGGTAAAACTCTGATACATTGATAGTCAAATATGTAATAAAACTATCATGAATTTCTGTATCCTGTCTAAGTAATGACAAAAAAGTGTTATAATCATCTACTTGATGTTTTTTTAAAAAATTATCAATCCGCCGCTTCATCTGCCCTTCTTTGTAGGAATTTAAATCAATTCCTGACATTGAAAGGAATCCGCTTTTAAACCATTCGTAATCGTAAAGACCCATTATTCTTCTTCGGAATCTTCAACATCTGCTGCTTCGTTGCGTTTCTCAATCTCAAGTGCTTTTACACTTAGGCTGATTTTCTTTGTTTCTTCATTGAAATCAACGATTTTAGCAGTAATTTCCTGACCTACTTTCAAAACATCGGAAGGTTTTTCTACATGCTCAATAGCAATCTGAGAAACATGAAGCAATGCATCAATTCCTTCTTCCAACTCAATAAATGCACCAAAATCAGTCATGCGGGCAACCTTACCGGTTACGACTGTACCAATCTGATACTTCTCTGCTGCATTTTTCCATGGATTGTTCTCTTCCAGTTTAAGAGTAAGTGCAATCTTTGTGTCTTGAATATCTTTAATCATGACATTTACTTTATCGCCAACTTTGAACAGCTTTTTAGGATCTGCAACGCGTCCCCATGACATCTCGGAGATGTGAAGAAGTCCATCTGCTCCGCCCAAGTCGATGAATGCACCAAAATCGGTAAGGTTTTTAACAGTACCTTCTACCATCATGCCAACTTTAATACGGGAAAGCAATTCTTCCTGCATTTTTTTCTTCTTGGCAACGATTAACTGTTTGCGGTCGCCAATAATTCTTCTCTTACGTGGATTAACTTCAGTAAGAACGAATTCAACTTCCTGATCCTGATATTTGGATAAATCTCTCTCATACATATCGGATACCAGACTAGCCGGGATAAACACACGGCCTTCACCATAAGAAACACTCAAACCGCCTTTGAGTACCATGGAAACTTTTCCGGTAAGTACTTCCTGATTTTCAAATGCTTCCTGAAAACGTTCATTCATCTTGTCCTGCTGAAGTCTCTTATAAGTAAGAAGAACCTGTCCCTCACCATCGTTGACTTTCAAAACTTTAACAGTCATCGTATCTCCTGGTTTTACTTCGGAGGTCAAGTCAACATCAGTATTGTTACTGTATTCATTCTTCGTTAAAATACCATCTGCTTTATATCCAATGTTTAAGATAATCTCATTGTCTTTAACTCCGATAACTGTCCCTTCTACAATCTCACCATTGTGGATTGTGACTAATGAATCCTCTAATAATTCTGCGAAACTTGCTTCTGACATGCCTTAAGAACCTCCTGTATAATAGTATTTGGGGTCGATGCCCCGGCAGTAATACCTAGGCTTGCAAAAGATGAGACCGGGATATCCGGTAAATCTTCTGCTGTCTGTATAAAAAAAGTGTTTTCACACTGATTTTTACATATTTCATATAACTTGCGTGAATTGGATGAATGTGTTCCACCTATCACAATCATAGCGTCAGAATCCTTTGCTAAAGACTCTGCCTCCGTCTGACGTGTAGACGTAGCATTACAAATTGTATTCACAGCAAGTATATCATAACCTTTTTTTGAAAAAATTTCAACTAATTCTTGAAATTTTTTGTAATTAAATGTCGTTTGTGCTACCACGCATATCGGTTTTTCCCCTTTTAACGGCTTAAATAAAAGGGCATCTTCCTTCGATTCTACGACGGTTCCACCGTTTTTTGCCCACCCGAGAATCCCTTGCACCTCCGGATGTTTTGCCGAACCGATGATAACAATTTCATATCCTTTTTCACTATATTCAGCAACGGTTTTATGAATTTTTTTCACAAATGGACACGTTGCATCCTCAAATGGAATTTTTTCCTCCTTGAGCGTGTGGATGACGGATTCCGGTACACCGTGCGAACGAATCACTAAAATCGCCTGACTCCTGTCTTCTTTTGCAATTTCATCCGGGTGTTCAATCACCTGTACCCCCTGCGATGCTAAATCCTCTACAACCTGCTCGTTATGAATAATCGGTCCGAGTGTATAAACTTTATGATTTTCTTTTGCCAATAAATCATATACCGTATCAACGGCCCGCTTTACTCCAAAGCAGAACCCCGCGCTGTCTGCACATTTAATTGTCATGAGCCGATGCTCCTTGTATTTCAATAATTTTATTTACCACTTCATCGATTGTTAAATCAGAGGAATCCAGATATACTGCATCTTCTGCCTGCTTTAACGGCGCAATTTCACGGTTTATATCCTGTTCATCCCTAGCAATGATATCCTTCTCAATTTGTGCCAAATCGCAGGTTTCTCCTTTTTCTATTAATTCTTTGTAACGGCGGTTTGCACGCACAAAAGAACTTGCCGTCAGATAAATTTTGCACTCAGCATTTGGCAAAACAACGGTTCCAATATCTCTGCCATCCATAATGACATCATTGGCAGCCGCCAAATTTCTCTGCAATTCTAATAATTTTTCGCGAACCTTTGGATATTTTGCAACTACCGAAGCATTTTTTCCAACTTCTTCTTTACGGATTTCTTTGCTGACATCCGCACCATTTAAGAAAATATGCTGCTCGCCGTTTTCATACTGAATCGTAATATCAATTGCCTGACATTTTTCATTTACCGCATTTTCATCTGTTGTATCAATGCCGTTTGTCAAAAAATAATACGCCATCGTGCGGAACATAGCACCTGTGTCTACATAAACATAATTCAGTTTTTTTGCTACTAGCTTTGCGATTGAGCTTTTTCCGGCTCCTGCCGGTCCATCAATTGCAATATTCATTCGTAACGCCTCCTTCTAATTCGATTCTTCCCTGCCAGCCAAATACCCGGTAGACCATGCAATCTGAAGATTAAAACCTCCGGTTAAAGCATCCAAATCTAACACCTCACCGGCAAAGAATAATCCCTGTATTAGTTTCGATTCCATCGTTGATGGATCAATTTCCGAAACTTTTACACCCCCGCGCGTAATAATCGCTTCGTTGATATCTCTCAATCCTTTTAATGTTACCGTAAAATCCTTTATGCTGTCAACTAATTTCAACCGATTTTTTTTGTCAAGCTGATTCACTTTGCTGTCAACATCCAAGCCGGCACGGGACAACACTTCTGTTACCATACTGGCAGGAAGAAGATTTCTGCAGGCATTTTTCAACGATAAATTCATGCGTTCCGAAAAATCTTTCACAATCCGTTTATCTAACTGCACGATTGACAATGCCGGTTTTAAGTCAATATGCAGTATCAGCGGCTCTTTTTGCAGCTTGTCACCAACGATGCTGCTTGCGCTCAGCATAAGTGGCCCGCTCACTCCATAATGTGTAAACAGGACTTCACCGAAACCGTCATAGAGCGATTTCTGCTTGCCGGACTCTCTCTGAATCGATACCTGACAATTTTTCAGCGTCAGTCCCTGCAATTGTTTCCCAATGTTATCTGCCGTAACAATTCCGGTTAATCCCGGACGAATTGCCGTTACGGTATGCCCTGCCTCTTTTGCAAATTCATAGCCATCTCCCGTTGAACCGGTACTTACATAAGAACAGCCGCCGGTTGCCACAATCACTTTGTCCGCCGGCAGAGTATGCTGATTTTTCAGAACAACTCCCGTCACTTCACTTTCTTTGATTTGAAGTTTTTTTACCTCTGTATGAAGAAGTACAGCTACACCAAGTCTTTTACACTCCTTCTCCAATGTTCGGATGACATCAGAAGATTTATCCGATGCCGGAAAAACGCGCTTTCCACGCTCCACTTTTGTAGGCAGACCATGCTTATCAAAAAAATCAACGACCTGTTCATTGGTAAAGGAATAAAACGCACTGTAGAGAAACTTAGGATTTGAAATTACGTTAGAAAACAAATCGGAAATATCACAGGCGTTGGTCAGGTTGCACCTGCCTTTTCCTGTGATAAAAAGTTTTTTTCCTAATTTTTCATTTTTTTCAACAATAGTGACGTCACATCCGCATGAGGCACTTTGAATCGCCGCCATCATGCCGGCAGGACCGCCACCGATTATGATTACTTTTTTCATTTTCTTCTCCGATGTATTTATGCCGATGCATAAACTTCATTAAATCCAAAAGACCGATGAGAACTTTTGTATCGTTTGTTTTTGCATCGGTAAATAATTTTTTTACAATCTTTTACATTATCCAACAGACTGCTGGCAAAACAGTTTAATATTAATGTTTCCATCTGCTTAGAACAACGCTTTACCGGTTTTGCTTTCGAATCAAATGAAACCACAACGACATTTTTCTGCTGCTCTACATGGTCAACACGCACATCTTCATCTTCTAAATTCTGTGTTACCAGATAAGTGATATACTCTGCTGTCAATGTTTTTTCCTCTTTTTTAACAACAACCGGAATCAGACTCATTGTATCGGAATCAATGGAGTAAATCGTAAGTGTCTTCATCGTGCTTTTGGGCGTCGAAAGGGCTGTTTTTGCCGGTATCTCAGACGCTTCCCCACAACCATTTAATAATAACAAACCCACCATAAGTATTGCCATTATTTTGAATTTCAATTTTATTACTCCTTGTCTAAACATCGTATTGCCAAATCAAGAGCTGCATCCACTGCCTGCTTTCTTACCTGTTCTCTGTCACCGGAAAACACATGACGTTCTACTGTAACCTGCTCATGCAGTGAACAGCCCAGATACACAAGCCCAACAGGCTTTTCTTTTGTACCACCGCCCGGTCCCGCAATGCCGGTTGTAGAAAGTCCCATGTCTGCTTTCGCTGCCTTTGCACAGCCAACACACATTTCGGCTGCTGTCTCTTTGCTGACAGCACCTTTTGTTTCCAATGTTTCATGACTTACGGAAACCAGATTTTCTTTTGCTTCGTTTGCATAAGTCACATAAGCACAGTTGATAACATCCGACGCACCGGAAACGTTAATAATTGTTGCCGATAGTAAACCGCCGGTACATGATTCAGCTGTTGTTATCGTATAGTGTTTGTTTGTCAGTTTCTTGACAAGCTCATTTTCTTTTGCATTTTCTTTCATTATCGCACATCCTTCATAACCCCTCGGTTTTTATAAATATAATCGACGAGAGAAATTATCGTTAGTATCACCGAAGCATAAATTAATATACTCTCAATGATGCGGAACACTTCTGCCTGAAAATGAAATACTAAAAAAATTGACATTGCCATCTGGACAAAAGTTTTGACTTTGCCCCAGTAACTTGCTGCAATGGTAACTCCTTTTTCAGCAGCCACCAGACGAAAACCGCTGATAATGAACTCTCTGCTGATAATGATAATAACTACCCATGCCGGCATATTTGTCTGCGGGTCAGCCAAAAAACAGATGAGTGCTGCACAGACTAATAACTTATCCGCCAATGGGTCCATAAATTTACCAAAGGTTGTAACCTGATTGTATTTTCTTGCCAGATATCCGTCAAAAAAATCGGTAATACAGGCCGCAATAAATAGACCGCCGGCAATATAATCCGAATACGGCAATTGCTGCCATAGCATCGCAATTACAAAAAGAGGAATCATGGCAACACGCAAAATTGTCAATCGATTTGGTACATTCATTTAATCATCCTCCTCCGGTAAAATTTCTCCAATCAAATCATAGCCGTTTGCATCCGTTACCAAAACAGGTAATATGGTGCCTGATATGATTTCGTACGGTGCTTCAAAAAACAGACACCCATCAATCTCCGGCGCATCACGGTAAGTACGCCCGACATAAACGCCATCTTCCGGCAGATATCCATCCACAATCACGGAAAGTCTTCTGCCAATCATTTCTTCATTTTGGGCAAAAATCACATTCTGCTCTGTCTGCATGATTTCATCTGCCCATTCCTGTTTAATCTCCTCCGGAAGCTGTCTGTCATATCCTGCCGCCGGTGTTCCTTCTTCCGGCGAATAAGGAAATACTCCTAATCGTTCAAATTTCATGTTGGCAACAAAATCCACACATTCCTCATGGTTTTCGTTTGTCTCTCCCGGAAATCCGCTGATTAATGTTGTACGGAGTGCAATATCCGGAATCTCTTTACGAAGCATGGAAATCTTCTCACGCAGATCCGCCTGTGTGGTCTTTCGTCCCATTCTTTTTAATATATCGTCGTTACAGTGCTGAATCGGCAAATCGAGATAATGACAGATTTTTTTCTCTGTCTTAATCGTCTGTACCAGTTCCTCGGTAATTTCTTCCGGATAACAGTACAGCAGCCGAACCCACTCAATTCCATCAATTTTACAGAGTTCATGTAAAAGTTTAGGCAGTCGTTTTTCACCATATAAATCAACACCGTAAACCGTTGTTTCCTGTGCAATCACAATCAGTTCCTTGGTTCCTTCTTTTGACAATTGTTCCGCTTCCACTAACAATTCTTCCATCGGAACGCTGCGGTAATTACCACGCAGTTTCGGAATAATGCAGTATGTGCAGTGTTTGCTGCATCCCTCTGCAATTTTAAGATATGAGGAATAGCCGGAGGACGTATGAACTCTGTTTGTTAAATTCTTCGGGAGATAGTCCAAATCATTTAACGCACATTCTTTTTTTCCCTGTAACGTATCTTTTACTACTTCAAATATTCTATCATATGCCGTTGTTCCAACAACCGCATCTACTTCGGGAATTTCTTTTTGGATGTCGTCGGCGTAGCGCTGCGCTAAACATCCTGTCATAATGAGCGAGACACACTTGCCGGTCTTTTTGTATTCTGCCATTTCAAGAATTGTCTCAATACTTTCCTCTTTTGCATCATGAATAAAGCCACAAGTATTCACAATAATGATTTCTGCATCCTCCGGTGTACTTGTCACCGAAATATTCTGCGAAGCTAACAGTGCAATCATTTTTTCACTGTCAACTAAATTTTTATCACATCCTAATGATACAAAGAACAAATTCATGCTTTCTGAATTCCTTTCGCTTCCACACAATTATTCATCAACATCGCAATTGTCATCGGTCCGACACCGCCCGGTACCGGCGTAATTGCCGACGCTGTTTTTTCCACGGAATCAAAGTCCACATCACCGCAAAGTTTACCGCCTTCCGGTCTGTGAATTCCGACATCAATGACAACAGCACCTTCTTTCACATAATCTGCGGTAATCATTTTCGGCTTTCCAATTGCTACAATCAGAATATCTGCTCTTTTTGTTACTTCTTTTAAATCTTTTGTATGACTGTGGCAAACAGTAACCGTAGCATTCTCACGAAGCATAAGCATTGCCATTGGCTTTCCGACAATATTACTTCTGCCTACAATAACGCACTCTTTTCCGTCAATTACTACACCACTTCTCTTTAAGAGCTGAATGATGCCCGCCGGCGTACAGGACACAAAGCCCGGCTGACCAATACTTAACGCACCAACGCTCTGCGGATGAAATCCATCCACATCTTTTTTCGGGGAAATGGTCTGAATCACTTTATCCTCATTAATATGGGAAGGCAGCGGTAATTGTACCAAAATACCGTTTACGGTATCATCTGCATTGAGTTTTTCAACAAGTGCCAGTAATTCTTCTTCTGTTGTCTCTTCCGACAATTCATAAGAAAGGGAATGAATTCCCACATATTCGCAGGCCTTCTTTTTATTCCCTACATATACGGTAGATGCCGGATCATTTCCAACCTGGATTACCGCAAGTGTAACGTCCAAATTTTCCTTTGTCACACGTTCCTTGCACTCGTCTTTTACCTGCGCTGAGATTTTTTTGCCATCAATTAAAACTGCCATACTGTTATCTCCTTTTTAATCTATTTCTACTATATTGTCGCGGATTGCCTGCATATGAAAATCCGTCCGGTTTATTACGTCCGCACAAGCGCGCAATTCGTAAACAATATTTTCAGCATCTTTAATATCTTTTTTGTATTTTACCTGATGCTCTAAGCTCGCCCAAAAGTCCATCGCAATCGTACGAATCTGGACTTCGACACGCATATTTTCTTTATGGTCCGAAAAGAATACTGGGACTTCCACAATTAAATGCAGACTCCGGTAGCCATTCATTTTCGGCTTTTTGATATAATCTTTTGTTTTTATTAAAACAACATCATCCTGTGCCGAAAGCATATCCGCCACTTTGTAAATATCGTCAATAAAAGCGCAGATTACGCGCACGCCCGCCACATCGTTCAAATGCTGCCTGACCGATTCAACCGTAATCGGATAGCCTTTCTTTTTCAATTTGGTTGCGATGCTGTCCGGCTGTTTGATTCTTGTTTTAATAAATTCAATCGGATTTCGATTTTTTGTCATCGAAAATTCATCGTTTAACACTTGTAATTTTGTTTTTACTTCTTTGATTGCACAACTGTACATCATCATCATTTTCTGAAATTCTTTGGCATCAGACTCAAAAAGATTGTCCATATCTTTTGGCAGATGCAGTTGTTTCAGATACGATGTGTGTAATTCTTCATCAAGCATTGTTCTTCTCCAATCTTTAACCCCTGTACTTGCTACATACTCATTATACATATGCATACATTATCTATTATAAGCAAAAAATGAATAAAGTCAAACGAAACGGGAACGCTACTAAAAAAACGAAGGGAGAATTTTTTGTAATGAAAAGTTTTGTTGACCAGGACGCCTGCATTGCCTGCGGTTTATGCGTGTCCACCTGTGAGGATGTTTACCATTTTAATGAAGAAGGAAAAGCAGAGGCTGTTGAAGGAATAATTCCTGCAGAATATGAAGATAACTGCCGGACTGCCGCTGAAAACTGCCCGACTATGGCGATTGAAGTTGATGAAGGGTGAATTGTTTTCACAATTATTGCCATAAATAAAAAAGCATCAAAGTTTCCCATTCGGAACCGCTTCGCTTGATGAACACCTTCGGTGTTCAAAGTTCCTCATGGTGAAAGTTTGATGTTTTTTTATTTAAAATTAATGTGAAAACATTTTACCTCTTTAATTTACCTCTTTGGGATTTTTACTGTTCTTTGGTTTGCTATTCTTCGATTACTTCGATTTCGAGGTAGTCGAAGTCGATTTGCTCGATGAAGTTATCTTGTTCAAAGCGGGTTTTGTCAACCCGCTTGAATTCATTAATGTTTTTGTCAAGCCAAATTGGCTGTTGCAAATCAAAGGCTTCAGCAAATGCGTGAATACCGGCAAATACTTTTTTAGTCCGGTTGATATCCGTGTCACCATTTTCATAAACCATATCACGAACTAAATGATTGTCTTTGAATATTTTTCCCCATATGCGGAACATAAAAGTCCTCCCCAAAGAACTAATTCTTTTTGTTGTAGTTAATCAGGCAGCCTTTCAAAATAATTTCTCTTTCATCGTCTGTCAGATTGCCAAGATGAAGTTCAATCTCTTTCATTCCCTGGTTTACTACATAAGCATGAATCGTATCTTCTTTTGTTTCAATGGCTTTCTTGATATCTTTTACAAAAATATAATCATCTTTATCAAAAACAAGGTCACCATCGAAAACAAATGGAAGCATACCCCAGTTAATCAGGTTGGAACGGTATCTCTTTGTTGCATACTCACGGGCAATGTTAGCCATACCGCCAAGCACACGCTGACAGCTTGCTGCCTGCTCACGGGCAGAACCGTCACCCGGTTTTACGGCAAAAATCACGCTTCCGACTTCTGTCTCTTCCGGTTTTACATCAAACTGTTTAGAAATCGCCTCATAGACATCTTTTAAGTTTGCATCTTCGGCATAAATATCTTTGCCTGCGATACGAGCCTTCTCTACCTTCTGTACTTCTTTTGCTTTTCCTACATAAGCAGGGTCTTTTCTTGAAAGAGTAAATTCAGCAAGACCAAGCGGATTTGAGCGGTAAGAACTTGTCTCACCGGATGGAATCAATTCATCCGTTGTCGTAACCGGATCATGAATCATCGATACCACTTTCAAAAGTACATTATCCGTAAGTGCATGCATTTTCGGCCAGTCTACAATGTTTGGTCCAAATTTAATTTCAACCGAAGGATCTGCCTTGCCGACACCATTAAAGACACGGTTATCATAAATGGTATGATCAAAATAGTATTTCGGTTTTGTAAAGTCTGCATCAATATCTGTTGCTGCCGTCAAATATCCCTTATTCGCAGCCGTTGCCGCAATCGAACGAGCATCCATAAGTGCAACAGAAGCAATCTGTCCATTCGTAACTTTCGATCCCTCGCGGTTCGGGAAGTTCCTTGTCGAATGACGGATACTAAGTCCCTTGTTGCTTGGCACATCGCCGGCACCAAAACATGGACCGCAGAAAGCGGTACGAACGGTAGCTCCTGCTTCCATCAAATCAGCAATGCGTCCATTTTTCACAAGTTCCATGAAAATCGGCTGTGATGCCGGATAAACGCTTAACGAGAATTCATCGGCACCAATGTTTTTACCGCGTAGAATGTCAGCGGCATCACATAAGTTCTCAAAGCCACCACCGGCACATCCGGCAATAACACCCTGCTCTACATACAATCTGCCATCATGAATCTTATCCGTTAACTTAAAGTCGATGTTATTGTTATCAAGGCTTACAAGCGCCTTCTTCTCTACATCACGAAGGATATCCTCAAGGTTATTGTTCAACTCTTCGATTGTGTACACATTACTTGGGTGGAATGGCATCGCAATCATCGGTTTGATTGTTGACAAGTCAACTTCAACCACACCGTCATAGTAAGCAACTTTTTCCGGTGCCATTTCTTTATAATCTTCTTTTCTTCCGTGAATCTCATAAAATTCTTTTACGGCATCATCTGTGCGCCAGATGGAAGAAAGACATGTGGTCTCTGTCGTCATAACATCAATACCAATACGGAAATCAACACTTAAGTTATCAATGCCCTCGCCGACAAATTCCATTACTTTATTATTTACATAACCATTTTTAAATACAGCACCGATAATCGCAAGTGCAATATCCTGTGGACCAACACCTTTCTGCGGTTTGCCGGTCAGATGAATTGCCACAACACCAGGCATTGGAATATCATAAGTCTGCTCCAAAAGCTGTTTTACGATTTCCGGTCCGCCTTCGCCGACTGCCATCGTACCAAGTGCACCATATCTTGTATGGCTGTCAGAACCAAGAATCATAGCACCGCCTGCTGCTAACATCTCGCGGGCAAACTGATGAATAACTGCCTGATGAGGAGGTACATAGATACCACCATATTTTTTTGCACAGGAAAGACCAAATACATGATCGTCTTCATTAATTGTTCCGCCTACCGCACATAAACTGTTATGGCAGTTAGTAAGTACATAAGGAACCGGGAACTTCTCAAGTCCGGATGCTCTTGCGGTCTGTAAAATTCCAACAAATGTGATATCATGGGAAGTCAATTTATCAAACTTGATTTTCAAGTTTTCCATATTGCCGGAAGTATTATGGGATGACAAAATATGGTATGCCATCGTTCCCTTAACCGCCTCTTCTTTTGTTGTCTTAATTCCTGCTTTGCTTTCCAGTGCCGCGATTGCCTCTGCATTGTCCGGAATCAGTTCCGTACCATTCAAAAGATATGCGCCACCATCATATAATGTTACCATTTGCAGCCTCCTTCATATTTTTTAACACCGAAGTGAAAATTTTTCCTATAATAGTATACTTGCTTTTTCTTTATAATGCAAATTATTTTTTGCTTTTTTGCTCGATTTTTCTATTGTCATCCGTACTAAAATGAGGTAGAATAAGTTGAAATACGGCAAGCCATGAAAACATGGCAGATAGGAGGCATTATGCGTCATTTAATGAATGCACTTGACCTGACCGTGGATGAGATTCATGATTTGATTGTATTAGCTGAAAAAATCATTCAGGATCCGGCACGATTTTCAGAAGTGTGTAAAGGAAAAAAACTTGCAACTTGTTTTTATGAACCAAGCACAAGAACCCGTTTAAGTTTCGAATCGGCAATGTTGAATTTAGGTGGACAAGTTCTTGGTTTCTCATCTGCTGATTCTAGTTCTGCATCAAAAGGCGAAAGCGTGGCCGATACCATTCGTGTCATTTCCAGTTATGCAGATATCTGTGCGATGCGTCACCCAAAAGAAGGTGCACCATACGTCGCCTCTCTTCATTCAAAAATTCCAGTTATCAACGCCGGTGATGGCGGTCACAATCATCCGACCCAGACATTAACCGATTTATTGACAATTAAAAATTTAAAGGGACGCCTTGACAATCTGACAATCGGATTGTGTGGTGACTTAAAATTCGGACGTACCGTTCACTCTTTAATTGGTGCCATGGTTCGTTATCCTAACGTTAAATTTGTTATGATTTCACCGGAGGAATTAAAGATTCCGGATTATATTAGAAAAGACACGTTAGATGCCAATGGCATTGAATATAAAGAAGTAAACGTATTGGAAGATGTTTTACCGGAACTTGATTTGTTATATATGACACGTGTTCAGCGTGAACGTTTCTTTAACGAGGAAGATTACATCCGCTTGAAGGACAGCTTCATCCTTGACAGCAAGAAAATGAAACTGGCACCAAAAGATATGTTAGTTCTCCACCCTCTTCCACGTGTAAATGAAATTGCAACCGATGTGGATGATGACCCACGTGCTGTTTACTTTAAGCAGGCACAATATGGTGTTTACATACGAATGGCGTTAATTATGACTTTATTGGAGGTGATTCCGGAATGTTAAATATTGGTGGATTACAAGAAGGAGTTGTCATTGACCACATTAAGGCTGGCGGCTCCATGGAAATTTATCACTATCTTGAATTAGAAAAATTAGACTGCTCCGTTGCTATTATTAAAAACGCAAAAAGCAGTAAAATGGGGAAAAAAGATATTATCAAAATCGAGGGACCGATTACGGTAAACTTGGACATTCTCGGTGTTCTCGATGAAAATATCACCATTAATGTTATAAAAAATAACGAAATTGTAGAAAAACGTGTTCTCACACTGCCGGAAACGGTAACAAATGTAATCAAGTGCAAAAACCCTCGATGCATTACTTCCGTTGAGCAGGAATTACCACACCGTTTTAAACTGACAGACCGCGAAAACCGGATTTACCGCTGCATGTACTGTGAGCAGAAGTTTTCGAGAAGACGATAAAAGATGGTAAAATAATTTAATTGTAATACAAAAATTGATATTGTTTTTCCTATTCAGGACCGCTCCCGCTTAATGAACACTCGTAACGGTGCCTGAGGACAGAATACGTCCTCTAGGCACCGACGGTGTTCAACGTCCTTCATAGTGAAAAACAATATCAATTTTCATTTAAAATAAAATAAGTTAAAAAGTTTTACCGCCTACTTTTCACAAACTTACAGTTCTTCTGTCTTGAATGTTGTGTAACCTTCATAATAATAACTGTGGTCTATGCCTTTCATATATACTTCGCAGCTGTCAACCTCATCGGTCAATGCATTCTTTAAAAGATATTTTATTTCGATATCCTTAACCGGACTTCGTTCCATCGCAAGTAAATAATCTTCTTTATCGACTTTACTCCAATCAATTACTTTGCCAATTTCCTGTTTTAACATATGGTCAAGCCAAATGCGTGCACTCCGTCCGTTTCCTTCCCGGAATGGATGCGCAATATTCATTTCCACATATTTTTCTATAATTTCGTCAAAATCAGACTGTGGCATTTTATCAACATTTTCAAGTGCTGCATCTAAATACATCAGCGGTGCAAAACGAAAATTTCCTTTTGCCATATTTACCTTGCGAATCTCTGCGGCAAAATCATAAATATCTTCAAACAAATACCGGTGGATTGCCTGCAAAGTAAAAAACTTACCTGCCGGGAGGGAATCTAAAATGCCCTTTTCAAATAATAAAACTGCTTTTTTCTTACTTAACTGCTCCTCCATACGAGCAAGTTCAGCAGAACTTGTAAGGCCTAATTTATTTTCAAGCATATCATCCCTCCTCATGCAAAATTATATGATACTATTGTAACATAAAACCTTTATAAATACAATTTTAAAAGTTCCGATTACATTCTACTTTACCGCAGAAAACTGATGTGTTTCCACAGCTTCTAATTCATTAATTCGAATCCAGTGGCTTGTATAAATCTCCACTTTGATTTTGGATGCTTTTACTTTTCGTTTCAATGAAACTTCCGTTGTTACTTTCGGATTTATTCCGGCATCCGGTCTCACAGTAGCTCCCATCTCGGTCCATTTTCCGTTCTCATAATAGGAAATACGGTATGAATACTGCGCTTTTTCAGATGTCATTGTCAAATCCGGTATCACACCGGTTCCTGCACTCGCAAACTCGCTTTCCTGCAAAGTAAAGAGACGAACCACATTGATACTTTTTGGCTCACTAAACGTCATCGTAACTTCATGACGGTCTATATCACTGCTTCCTCCAACACCAGTTTCCAAACCTTTCGTAATTCGATCTCCATCCACAACGGAGTTTGGAACGGTGAAAGAATCACCACCACTTTTCTTCTGTCCGGCAAGTTTTACTGCATCTTTCATTGCCCAGTTGACATACGGCGTCAAAGTTATTTCTGAAACTTCTACGTTCGTATCTGCAAAAACAAACCGTACCTGTGTGCTTTCAATTGCTTCTTTACCCTGAACAAAAATGGTCTTTCCGTCATCGCCTGCTTTTCCGGTATATATCGTCTTCCATGTATCATCTGACTGTTTTACCTGAACCTCATAACTGCCAAGCGATGAATCCTTTGTCTGAATCATAAATCGGTCGTACTGATAAGAATCCTTAAAGTCAAATGTAAGCATAGGATTTGCATCCGTTGATTGTGGCTTCCATGTTGTTTTTTCATCCTTATCATATACATTTTCTGCTGCATTTGAAGTTTCTTCACTCGTTGCAGTAATGGAAACCGGCAGACTTTCTTCATCTTCATACACTTTAGAAGACAGCGATTCAATTACCGCATCCGCTCCCGTCACTTCCATTGTGATGGTACCAAGCCCCGGCGTCAAATCCATTGTACCATCTAACATATACTCTTGCACGGTATCGGATAACTGAACTTCTCCAATTGTCTGGTCATTCCATTTAAGTGTTACAAAAGCTTTTCCGTCGGACTTTCCTTTCAGGTAAAATACAAACAAATCATCTTTTTCAACCTGCGCAAGATAAGAATATGTCATGTCCTTTTTTGCCTGTAAATTAGTATGTGCTGCCTTAACTCCTTCATAATCAGAAGCTGAAATACTTCCCGGAACTTTCGCATAATCACGAGTGCGGACGGTTACTCCGCTCACGCTGACATTACCGGATACGACGGTCATTGTAAACGTCTGGCTGCCGGCATCCAGTTTTGCCATATCTGCCGCCTCATACAGTGCCTGCTCTTTACCAATTGTTACGGTACCAAATATCCGGTCTCCACATGAAATTTTTACCTTTGCTGCATTGTCCGATTTTGCATCTAAACCGGCAAAATAACTTTCCGATTCTGATACAATTCCCCTGGCACTAAAGGTTTCACCTGCCTGATATGTTGTTTTTTCCGTGGTAATTGTTCCCGGAAGTACATTTTCATCTGCAAGAACACCTGCAAACGTTGTTTCTTTTGTCTGTTTTTTACCAACATAATAACTTTCTTTCGGCCCGGCATTAGAGCTTTTGACCGATTTTTCAGAAACAACCAATTTCTGAAGCAGGAATGCAGGGTCATCAGAATATATACGAATCGTATTCACGCCAGCATTTAGGTGGATATTATTCTCCTGCTTTCTGCCATTTACTTTCACATCATTTGCCCATGAACCACTGTATTCTCCAGCCAAAAACGTATCTGCATCTACCGTATTTTTCTCAACTAATGTTTCCCCGTTAATCGAATAACCATACGATATACAAACCTTATCACGCTCCAGATTATTGGAAGGTGCTGTATAAACAGTAAATTTATAATCCCCTTCGTTTGGAACGCATACTGCATATTCTGCATAGGCAGCTTCTTCCATCGTCTTTGTCTTATCCGCATTTGTCGGAAGAATTTTCATTGACTGTCCGGTCTTTCCATAACCGTCAAAAACATGGAAGGATGTATTATTGCCACCTTCTTTTGCCATTACGTAATTTCCCGGAAGAATGGATGCATATCCATTTGTGTAAATATATGTCTTGTCTGCATAGGAAGATGTATCATATACCTTTGCATTGACATTAAGTGTAATAGTCTGGCTGCCGCTTTGAATCTTAACGGAGCCGGAAGCATCTTTTTTGACCTTTGAAAAATCAACCGATACCTCAAACGCATCCTGTGATTTTACTGTGCCGGATTTCTTACTTACAACAATCCAGTCCTCCGAAGGAGTTATCGTATAAGCAAAACTGTTCGCCCCCTGATTGGAAACAGTTACCGTATAAGATTCCTGATTCAGATTTGTAAAATCGGATAATGTACCACTTTCTGATGCCTCGACAGCCTGTTCTTCATTTTCCATCGTAACCATCATTTTACCATCAGCTGCCGGTTTCACCCAGACTGCTTTTGGATAACTCCACCCGGTTGAATTCCAAGTTACAAAGCCGACATGAGGAGAACTCATCATACCATCCCACTTGTCACCAACTCCCGGCATATTTTTGTTATACGTTTTCTGTAATTCCTTATCCAGTGCCACCGCTTGTTCCAGCTCAGCCGCATATAAATTTGCTGCCACACTGTTATTTTTCGCCAGATATTTATTGATGCCGCTTAATATCTGCATTTTTGTCACATTTGCCGATGCAACAACCGGGAAATAGACAAGTTCAAAGTATGCCGCCTGCCAATCCGATGGAATCTTTTTCTGACACGCTTTCGCTCTTCGTATCATGTCATCTACTTTGACAAGCATTTCTCTGCCTTCATTATAATTTACTGAATCATAAGTTGCCGAATTGATGGATTCCGGTTTGCCGGAACCATTTAACCATGTATAATCATCCAACAACATCTCCATCTCATTCACAAGAGAATCCGATGTATTTTCACCAAACTGCTGTTTTACCCAGTTTTTACGATATTCAGTAATTTTATCTTTTCCATTTGTTCCCCATGTATCATAATCATATGCCATATCAAGGAAATAGGAAATATTCATCTCCATCGGCTTCAAATCACCAACATTAACAATCCAGATATTATCAATGCCATGCTCATATGCCATATTCATCTGTTCCCAAGTTTTAGTAAGAGGAACTGTATTTACCCATTCATAGGAAGTCGGACCGCCATGGTAATCAAAGTGATAATACATACCATAACCGCCTTTTCGATTTTTATCCTCCTTCGTTGGAAGCGTGCGCATATTTCCAAAGTTATCATCGCAGAGCATAATGGTTACGTCATTTAAAACATCCCATTTTTTCAATCCCTCTGCTTTATCTGTGCCATGCCAGTAGTCCTCTACTTCTTTATAAACAGTAAGAACCTGAGGGGCATCTGATAAATTATTCTTTTTCAAAATATCTTTCTGCGCCGTAATTACTTTTTTCAAAAGTGCAATATTTTCTTCTTTTGTTCCTGACAAAGAAGAATCCGACTCACCACGCATGCCAAGGGTATAAACATTTTCAAAATTTTTATTTCTTGCCACACCGTCTTCCCAGAATTTTGTGATGGCAGTTTCGTTCGCATTAAAGTCCCAAGCGTTGCTTGTGCCATACTGACGATATTTGTTCTGCCATTCCACACCGGCACGGCAAAGTGGCTCATGATGAGAGGTTCCCATAACAATACCGTATTTGTCGGCGAGTTCTGCATTGGCTAACTTATTCGTTCCCTTACCGTCCTCGCTAAAAGTATTCGACCACATCGCCGGCCACAAATAATTTCCTTTACAGCGTAAAATTAACTCATAGACATTTTCATAAAAATACTGATTATATCCGCCAAATTTTTTCTTTGCATAGCTAGTCAGTGATGGTGCTTCATCATTTAGGAAAATGCCACGATATTTTACAGATGGCTCTTTGGATGTAACCGTTAATTCCTTTTCCGGAATCTGAACTACATCTTTGGCAACCGGTGTAGCATCGCCCCAGTAAACCCATGGAGAAACACCCATTTTCTCAGAAATATGATAAAGACCGTAAATCGTTCCACGTTTATCACTTCCGATAACGACAATTGCTTTTTTTACATTTGCCACCGGATTTTCTACCACCTGAATGCGGTAAACTTCGCGCTTTCCTTTTATCTGGGAGGCATCTACTTTTCCCTGCTCAATCAAGGAATCAATTACCGCATTGTTTCCGATGGAGCCGGCAATAATTGCATATTCCTTCAATGATTCTGTCTTAGTTACGACATTTGCCTTTGCTTTCTCTTTTGTAACAAGAGAAATGTCTTTGGCAACGGAAGCTGCAATCAGTGATAATCCATCGTAATCTTCTCCTTTGGCATCTAAGTACAGACTTGCTGCAGAATCCTTTGCTGCAATTGTAAAGTAACCTGCCTTCTGAGTTGCAATCAATGGATCTGTTGTCGGCTGTGGTTTACTTGTATTAACTACCGGAGCTTTTGTTACCGCACTTTTTTCCTTCACTGTAATCTTACACACTGCCTTCGCCCCACGTCCATCCTTTGCATAAGCAGTAATCACAGCGGTACCTTTCTTCTTCGCCATAACAACTCCTTTTTTGCTTACCGATGCAACGGATGATTTTGATGAACGGTAAACAACACCTTTTTTTGTTGCTTTTGCCGGTGTCAGTTTTGCTGTTAATTTCAGCGAACTGCCACAAAATAAACTGGCACTTTTTTTACTAAGTGTTACTTTCTTTACTTTTTTAAGCTTCTTTGTTACCGTAACAGAAATCACTGTTTTTTTCTTTCCGCAAGAAACGATAACCTTTGCTTTACCTGCCTTTTTCGCCTTACATTTTCCCTTTTTGTTTACCGAAACAATCGAGGATTTTGTTGAGCGAACTGTTATTTTTTTTGCCTTTTTTTTCGGCGTTACCTTTACTTTCAACTGAAAAGTTTCACCTTTTTTCAGCGAAAGCATGGAAATTGCCGGATTCGTCACTGTAAGACTCACAGAAGGCGAAGCCTTCTTCTTTGCCTTCGCAAAAACGATTCCTTGTCCCCCAAAAGAAGTTGTAACCAACGTAGCTGTTAAAAATGCTGTCAAACTTCTTTGGAACATCTTTGTGTTCTTTTTCACATATACCAACTCCTTATCGTTATATAGTGATTTTATTATATATCACAAAATATACAATTCCGATTGCAAAAACTGTGTTTTATATTGCAAAAATTGAATATCTTGACAAAAAACATAAGATAAATCTATAATCAGAGAAAAGAAGGATGACGAGGAGGATTTGTTTATGCGCTATTTACTTCATGAATCGGACCACCCGATTTCAACCGATTACTATTATGAATGTTGCAAGACAACAAACGACCATTTTCCAAGGATTCTTGCACACACGCACGATTATTATGAAATTTATATCTATCTCAGTGGCTCTGTTATGCTGTTTATTGAAGACCGTATTTATAAAGTAAAACGTGGAGATATTATAGTTATTCCTCCCTATACAATTCATCAGCTTCTTCCTACTTCAGAAGAACAGCTAAATGATGAATATGACCGAACCTATATGTACATTACCCCTGCCTGCTTATCCTCCTTCCAGTTTAACGAACACTCCTTATTAGAGCCATTTGAACTGGCAAAGGAAAATAAACGATATCATTTTAACATTGCCGATTCCAATGATTTTGAGCGCATATTTCAATGTTTTATGGGAATTTACCAAAATTCAAAAATTGATTTTTATGGAAAAGAAATGTTAAACCGTGCCCATATTTTAGAGGCGGTTACACTACTAAACAAACACATTCTTTTAGATATGAAGCCACGAAAAGCAACACACGTGAACCCTTTCATTGATAAGGTACTGTCTTATATTAATGAACATTACAAAGAGGATTTATCACTGGAGCAGTTAGCGGGTCACTTTTATCTGAATAAATTTACGCTGGCAAAATTATTCAAAGAACAGACCGACCGAACCGTGCATAATTATATCATACTAAAACGAATCAGCATGGCAAAACAAAAAATAACAGAGGGGGTGCTCCCCTCTGCTGTATACCAAGATGTAGGATTTCGTGATTATTCTACTTTTTACCGTGCCTTTCTCAAAATGGAGAAAATTTCTCCAAAAGAATTTGCACGTTTCTGCTCTGATAAAAAGGATAATTAGAACAAACCGGTAATCTGTCCGTCGTCATTTACATCAATTCCTTCGGCAGCCGGCACTTTTGGCAATCCGGGCATCGTCATAATTGTGCCGGTAATGGCAACAACAAATCCTGCTCCGGCAGAAACATAGACATCACGGATATGGATTGGGAAGCCTTCCGGTCTGCCAAGAATTGTTTTATCATCCGACAAGGAATACTGGTTTTTCGCCATACATACCGGCATGGAGCCAAACCCGAGTGACTCAATCCGCGCAATCTGCTGTTTTGCTGCCGGCTCAATAATAACTTCTCCTGCTCCATAAATTTCTTTTGCAATTGTCTCAATTTTCTCAACAATCGACAACTCATTTTCATAGAGGTAATGGAAATTACTCTCTTTATTCTCAATTGTATCAATTACTTTTTGCGCTAACTCAATGCCGCCTTCGCCACCTTTTTCCCAAACCTTGGAAAGTGCGAACTCACAGCCTCTCGCCTCACAGAACTCCTTAACATATGCAAGTTCTGCTTCGCTGTCAGTTACAAACTGATTCAATGTAACAACACATGGCACACCAAATTTAGCAATGTTTTCAATGTGTTTTTCCAGATTTACAATACCGGCTTTCAATGCATCAAGATTTTCTTCGGATAAATCTTCTTTTTTAACACCGCCATTGTATTTGAGGGCACGAACCGTGGCAACAAGTACAACGGCATCTGGTTTCAAATCAGCCATACGGCATTTGATGTCTAAGAATTTTTCTGCTCCTAAGTCAGCGCCAAAACCAGCCTCCGTAATTGTGTAATCTGCTAATTTCAAAGCTGTCTTTGTCGCACGAACACTATTACAGCCGTGAGCAATATTGGCAAATGGACCACCATGCACAAGTGCCGGTGTATTCTCCAAAGTCTGAATCATATTCGGACGAATAGCGTCTTTCAAAAGTGCAGCCATCGCGCCTACTGCTTTAATTTCTTTTGCCGTAACTGGTTTTCCTTCATAAGTATAAGCAACAATAATTCTTCCCAAACGTTCTTTCAAATCTTTCATGTTGTCTGCAAGACAAAGAATCGCCATGATTTCGGATGCTACCGTGATGATGAAATGATCTTCTCTTGTCACACCATCCACCTTGCGTCCGAGTCCTACCGTAATATTACGAAGTACACGGTCATTCATATCGACGCAGCGTTTCCATACGATCTGTTTTGGATCAATGTTAAGTTTATTTCCCTGTTGAATATGATTATCAAGCATTGCCGCAAGAAGGTTATTTGCCGAAGTAATCGCATGAAAATCTCCCGTGAAATGAAGATTCAAATCATCCATCGGTACAACCTGTGCATAACCGCCGCCGGCAGCACCACCTTTTAATCCAAAACAAGGGCCTAACGATGGTTCACGCAAAGCAATAATTGCCTTTTTTCCAATCTTATCCATCGCCTGTCCAAGTCCAACCGTCGTTGTTGTCTTTCCTTCACCGGCCGGTGTTGGATTAATCGCTGTCACGAGGACAAGTTTACCATCCGGGCGGTCTTTAATTCGCTCCCAGAGTTCGTCCGTCAATTTTGCTTTATATTTTCCATATAAATCCAATTCATCCGCAGTGATATCTAATTTCTCTGCTACTGTCTGAATCGGCTGCATATTCGCCTCTCTTGCAATTTCAATATCTGATTTCATATTCTACCTCCATTTTTCAAAGCACAATATCTGTTAACATAACTTGTATTATACACACTATCTTGTTCTAATGCAATAATTTATCAGAAACAAATGCAAAATATTGTTCCAACAAATGAACATCCGGCTGGCACTGATATAACATCCTGGCACCGACAACATCCTCAATTTCATTTAAAAGCCAGTGATTCTTTTCATCTAAAATAAAATCAATACCAACCATACCAAAATCAAACACCTGAACAACCTGATTTACATAATCAAGAATTTCTTTATCGCATTGGTATGACGTAACACTTCCACCCAAAGAAAAATTTGCCCGGAAGCTGTTGTTTGCCTGACGTTTTATGGCACCCACAATTTTCTTGCCAATGATGTACACACGTAAGTCCACGCCGGGACCTTTGACAAATGGCTGTAAGATAAAATCCGAACCGGCGATTCCTGTTTGAATCAAATCAAAGGATTCGTTTGTCAAAAAAACCTGTTTTCCACCGTGTCCATCCACCGCTTTTATTACATAATCCGGATACTCCTTTAATAATTTTTCGGATAACTCAATATTTTGAAACGTCTTTGTTTTTACCAGCGGAATTTCGCAGTTTTTCAAAATATAATCATAGGTTTTTCCTTTATGATTGCAGATTTCTGACACAAAAGAAGAATTAAAGCAGGGAATCCCCCTCGCCTCAATTTGCTTTGTCAAAGCAGGACAGATTGTGCGAACCATACAAAAATCAACCGATTCCCGATTTATCTCCAAATATTCCATCACATCTTCGTCATATAAAAAATGAATCGGCATATTTAGTTTTTTACCCACTTCCTCATGCATTTTTATGTAGGAAGCATTTCTTTTTGCGCCCTCTTTATCATAGACTAGTAAACCATTCCATCGTTTTGTCATTTTCTAACATCCTTTATGATCCATTCCACGATTTTATCCGCAACCGCCACACCGGTGCAGGTTTGTATATTTTTAAAATGTGCATTCGAATTTACTTCACAAACAATCGGACCGTCTTTGCCAAACAAAAGGTCAACTCCTGCAAAAGAAGTTCCTACCGCATGAGATGCTTTAACCGCAAGTTCACATTCTTCCTTTGACGGTGTGTAATCTTTCATCTTACCTCCGGCGGTTATGTTGGCACGAAAATCATTTTCCGAATACCGGTACATGGACGCTGCTACTTCATCACCAACAACTTGAAGTCTGACATCTCTTCCGATGCTGTTTTCTATCATTTCCTGGAACAAAAATTCTACCGAATCCGACTGTTTCATCACCGCTAAAAGTTCTTCTCTATTTTTTACCAAGTACACCTGCTCACCAAAGGAGCCAAATGCCTCTTTTGCCACAAACGGATATGTGAGTTTTTCTTCTGCCACACCAAGAAAATCATACTGATTAAATCCAATGGTCGAATATGTCATCGGCGCAAATATCGTCTGTGGAATCGGCAGTTTTTTCTCCTGTAATGCCAGATAAGTTAACCGCTTATCATCGCAGATTCTAATTGCCTCACTGCTATTATAGACCGGAATTTTCTGATTTTCTAAAAATTTTGCAAGTAAAATATCTTTATCCCAAAACAAAACAAAATCCGGTTTTTCTTTTATCTTTTCCTGCACATCTACAAGAATTTCACAGTTTGTATAAACGGTTAGTGACACACCGCACCGTTTCGCCGCAAGCAAAAACAAATCTGTCAGTTCAGAAAACTTTTTGGTGTGTAAAAATCCATTGACAATCAGCCAGCCATTCATCAGCCATTCTCCTCAAGATAATTTTCAAATTGTTCAATCGACATCAAAATCTGTCTCGGTTTGGTACCTTCTTCCGGTCCGACAACACCCGCATCCGAAAGCTGGTCCATAATTCGTGCCGCACGGTTAAATCCAATTCGGAACATGCGCTGCAAAAGACCAATGGATGCCTTATCTTTTTCAATGATAAATCTGGCGGCCTCGACAAATAATTCGTCTTGTTCCGGTGCACCACCATGGGCAGTATTAGAATCGTTCTTTGCTCCCGGTACCGGTGCCGTGTCGATATGCTTTGTTACTTCTTCATTATAGGATGGACCGTTACTCTGCTCTTTTAAGAAGCTGACAACGGAATCTCTTTCTTCATCGGAAACAAATGCTCCCTGTACACGAATTGGTTTTGGCAGATTTTGCGGTGCAAACAGCATATCACCATTTCCTAACAGTTTTTCTGCGCCTGCCGAATCAATAATAGTTCGTGAATCCACGGCAGAAGAAACCGACAAAGCGATTCGTGATGGTATATTCGCCTTAATTAACCCGGTAATAACATTAACCGATGGACGCTGTGTTGCTAAAACCAAATGAATTCCTGCTGCACGGGCAAGCTGCGCCAACCGACACACGGAATCCTCTACTTCTCCCGGTGCAACCATCATCAAATCCGCGAACTCGTCCACAATAATAACAATCTGTGGCATCTTCTGATAATCCGGGTCATCTTTGTTTGTCAGTTTGTCCATTTTCGCATTATAGGATTTGATATCACGAACACCTGCATCGGCAAATTTCTGATATCTTCCGGTCATCTCTGCCACCGCCCAGCCAAGTGCTGCCGATGCCTTCTTCGGATCTTTCACAACCGGAATCATCAAATGTGGAATATCTTCGTATGCAGTCAGTTCCACCATCTTTGGGTCAACCATAATCATTTTTACTTCATTCGGATCCGCTTTATAAATAATACTCATAATCAGCGTATTAATCAAAACCGATTTACCGGAACCAGTCGCACCGGCAATCAATAAATGCGGCATTTTTGCAATATCCGTAACAATTGTTTTTCCGCTGATATCTTTACCAACGGCAAATGTGACTTTGGATTTCGCCTTCGTAAACTCACTGCTCTCTAATAACTCACGCAACGTAATCATTTCCCTCGCCGGATTCGGCACCTCGATACCAACTGCCGCTTTTCCGGGAATCGGTGCTTCAATACGAATATCCGATGCCGCCAAACTCAGTTTAATATCATCACTCAATCCGGTAATGCGGCTGACTTTAACCCCCTGTTCCGGAATCAGTTCATAACGAGTTACACTTGGTCCAAGGCTGATGTCTCCCATCTTGACACGCACGCCAAAACTATCTAACGTTGACTGCAATTTAGCCGCCGTCGCACGAAGTTCGGAATTGTCCATGCGTTTTCCATTGCTCTTTGGTTTGTTCAACAAATCAAGCGAAGGAAAACGATACGGAATCTGTTCCGTCGCAGCCTTTGATAAATCCTTATGTACCGCATCCATTTCTTTTTTTTCTTCTTTGGTTATCTTAACCGGTTCTTTCTTTTGTTTCACCGGCTCATCCACCGTATCTGTTTTTGTAGGTGTTTTTGGTTCGCTCTGTATTTTCTTTGATGCACCAAATTTTTCTTCTAATTCTTTTTCGTAAACACTTGATTCTCTAACCGGCTCTTCTCCGCCACGGATAATATTGATTTCCGACAAATCCTGTACTTCCGGTACCACTTCTTCCATCTGTGCTTCCGGTTTAATTTCTTTTTGAGAAAGTTTATTCTTATCTTCCTGAATTTCTGCTTCTGCTTTCTTTGACCGTTTCTTTCTCGTCTCTTTCTTTGGCTTTGCTTTTGACGTTTCTTCTTTATCAAATGTATAGGTGCTCATCTGTCTTCCACGAGAATACACCGGTTCCGGTTCCTCATAATAATAATCTTCATCCGTCTCACGCTCTTTATACATCTGCTGAATCGAAGAAAAAATGAGTTTCTTACTTAACAGCATAAAGAACAGTAAAAACAGCGCCAGTATCACAATAAAAGAACCTGCTCTTCCGAGCACACGTGCCAGTTCAAAAGATAAAATTCCACCGAAGAAACCACCACCACCGTGATTTTCAGCACAAACAGTATAGACTTCCCATACATTCTGCACAGGGTCATTTACCACCCACTGAAATAATCCGCACACACTCCAGTAAATGCCGGCACTATACCAGACCTTGTGGCGCAGTCTTTGATTCTTCGCATTTGCCAGATACAAACCTGCAGTCACAACCAGATAAACCGGGAAAACATACGCCAGTGCTCCCAGCAGTCCAAACAGCAAGGCACTTAACCCTTTGCCAAACACGCCGCACATTTGGAACAAACTAAGCAGTGACAAAATGGCAAACACAAAAAGAGCAAGAAACACAATCTCTCTTGCCAATGGGCTTGCCTGCTTTGTCTTTTTCGATGTATTCTTTCTCGAAGAAGCCGTCCGTTTCGTATTTGATTTCGATGCCGGACATCCACGCTTCTTCGTATTTTTTGTTGTTTTCTTTGTAGCCATAAAATCCTCCCCAGACACAACTAACATGTACGATATCTGCTAATTGATTCGCAGCGTACTGAAATTATATTATACACTGAATCGCTTTTTCCCGCAAGTGTTTTATCGAACGCAAGTTCTTGCATTTGTTCTGTATCATCATCGCTAATTTTTTGTTGACATTTATTAATTCACTTGTTATAATCGAATTTAAGAAATGGGTTTTTTGTCTGGTAGACTTTTAGTCGAAAGAGTTGCTCGTTTCTTTTTTTATGTCTATTATATCATACAAGTACATTTTTTCATCGCTTGCACACCTTATTAACATTGATGCATGAAAAACATTATATCTTTCAATCTCACCATCATCTCCGTATACCGGCAACGCAAATCTAGAATCATAACAATACTATTATTATCTGCATCTTTGATTACAGACACGTTTCTCGTACTTTGAGTGTCATCCATATTCAATTCCCCCTCTATATAGTTCTAATCAATAAAAATTAATTGATACGAGTATAACACTATATATTACACGTGTCAATTACAACTTTATTTGTATAACAAAGTATAATTTTTTTCAATATTTTTAATAGCTCATCAACCCCCGCAGTTTCTGATAAGCCTTATCAATTCCTCCAACCTCATTAACAAGTCCGGCCGTCACCGCATCCTCTCCAACCAAAACGGTTCCTAAATCTTTGGACAGCATACTCGTATTCATCATTAACTTTTCTAAATTTTCTTTGGAAATGCGGCTATGCTCTGCCACGAAACAAATAATTCTGTCTTGAATCTGTTGAAACTGACGATACGTCTGTGGTGTTCCCAGTACCATACCGTTCATTCGTACCGGGTGAATAATCATCGTCGCCGATGGAACAATAAAAGAATAATCTGCCGCCACGGTAAGCGGAACAGCAATCGAATGACTGTCCCCAATGACTAAAGAAACTGTCGGCATACTTAAGGAGTGAACCATTTCCGCCAATGCAAGTCCGCATGAAACATCACCACCGACGGTATTCATAAGAAATAAAATCCCCTTTACCTTTTCGTCCTGCTCTGCTCTTGCTAAAATCGGCAGAATGTGCTCATATTTGGTTGTTTTGGCATTTTGTGATAAGCAGTCATGTCCCTCAATCTCCCCAATAATAGATAACGTCAAGATTCCTTCATTCATTACCATGCCATATTCTTTTACTGCATCCTGTTCCATCTGTTTCGCCCTCATCTTTCCAGTCATTTTTATGACTTCCATTTGATACGAAACAGTATTTCCTAAATCATAAAATTTTATCCCTGATAAATTTCCGGTCGTCTGTCACTTCTTGAAAAAATCGTTTTTTGAAATACCTCTTCTGAAAAATCAAGAGTTACATAGTCATTCCATTTTTTAGAGTCCGGCGAAATCATGCTTCCATCCGGTGCATAGGCAGCCGAACTTTTTGTATATTGGATTCCATCTCCCTCTCCCGTTCGATTTACGCCTACCACATACGAGGACATTTCAATCGCTCTCGCCGTAAGCAGAGAATGCCACTGCTTAATGCGGCTCTCCGGCCAGTTTGCAATCAAAAAGATAACATTTGTATCAAGCGGCATCTGCTGAAACATTTCAGGAAAACGCAAATCGTAGCAGACTGCCATACCAAGGTGCATTTCATCCACGGAAATATGACAGAGCTCACTGCCACCTCGATACGCCTTTGTCTCACCACCATGCGTAAATGGATGAATTTTCTCATAGTCAGCAAGCACACTTCCATTTTCATCAACAAAACAAAAATGATTTCGCCCAAACTCATCCGGCATGGTAATATAACCAAAACCAATCATTATAGAATATTTTGCAGCAAGAGCCGAAAAATATGCAATTGTCTCCTCATGATAATCTGCCATCTCTTTAACCCGGAGAGAAAATCCGGTCAATGTCATCTCCGGAAACAAAATGATGTCAGCGTGTTCATCCGCTGCTTCCTTTATCATTTCCTCACATTGAAACTTATTTGCTTCTTTGTCTTCCCAGACAATGTCCATGTTTGTAAGCGCAATTTTTTTAGACATAAAAAGCCCCCTTTGTCTTCTTCCTCAAGTATAACATAGGTTTGGGGAAGGGGCAAAGGGGGCTTTTTCTTTAAAAGAGTAGTATTACTGCGCCGTAACATTCGGTAATGTATTGTTTTCTCCTTATCACTTTTTTCTTAATTACTTTCTTTCGCCTCCTTAACCTTATCAGCTAATTTATCTTCCCCAATCTCCTCAAATAAAGTTATCGCTTTATCATATTCTTTTTGTATATAATAATAGCCAGCTTTTGATTTTTTTACATTATGTTGCATCTTTTCGTCGCCATATTGTGTACAAACACTTAATGCCTTATCGTAATCCCGATTTTCCATATACTTTAGTGCTAACTGCCAAGCTGTTTTTTTAATATTTTTTGAATCCTTTGCCATAACATAATATTTTAAAGCCTTTTTATAATTATATTTTTCTATTTGTTGCTCGGCTTTTTCCGTCAACAAGTTGTTTTTCTTATCAACCAATCTATACATTTCCCCTGCCATATCATAGTCTTGAGCATTAAAACAAGCATCTCCCATTTTTTCAATATCAGCATTATATTCCTTTCTATCACTTATTTTTTTCAAATACTCTATTGCAATTGAATATTTATTCTCTTTCATGTATTCTTTTGCCTTTTCAAGCTTGTATCCATCTGTATTCATATAATAAAATATGCTAAAAACAACTGTTATCACACACAAAAAACTAAATGATACCAAAATTATTTTTTTAATATGTCTATTTTTTTTGATTTTATCTATTCTGTATTCTATCTCCACAGCTTTTTGATTAGAATCTCTAAAACCGTCCAAACTTAAAAATTGTTCTTTAGCTTGATTCAAACTAGATTCATTCTTAAAGTTTGATAATGCAACTGCACCAAGGTATACAATCATGTTTTCGCATTCCTCACAATAAGCCGATACATCCTTGTAACATTCTAATTTATGCAACTCATCAAGAATATTTTTAAATTGCCACCTTTCTTGCGCATTTTTCATTTCAAAAACCAAATCATTTAAGGTATTCTCTATAAGTTCTTCCTTTTTCTTTTTGCATCTCTCTACCTGTATTTTTGCATCCTTATACTCAATAATAGTGTTAAATTTATTCTTAGCAAAATCATACTCTGAAATATTATTCGCATGATTCAAGGCACTTATTGCTTCTTCATAAGTCAATCTATTTTTTAATTCAAAAAGATATAGTTTCACTTGCCTTGCACTTTTCTCATTAGCATGCTGAAGAAATTTTATATAATACATATTTTTTTCAAAGTTTTCTTTTAATTCAACTAATTTTTCAATCTTTGATACGTGCAACTCAGCCATCATCTTATCCAAATAAGCTTGTGCGCACTTCGGATTCATATCCAAAATTCGCTCTGCATATTCATCTGCTTTCTCCCAGTTTTCATCCTCTAAAAACATAGCGGTGCGAATCAGCAATGGTTCAATATCATTCTGTATATTTCTAGATGGCTCACCTTCTAATTCCATCTGAGGTTTCTTTTCCACACCCACCAATTTTTTAATTCCGCGAATCAAATCCTGCATAAAACCAAGTTTTGACATATCCTGCGCCTGCAAATGTGAAAATTCCTCCGGCAAATCATATGGGTCCATATCACGGTATGCCGGTATCAATATCTTTTTCTTTCCATCACGAATCAGGGCAAGGAAACGGCTCCATTCGTTCTTTACCCATACGGCATTAAAATATTCTTCTTTCGTTCCCAAAACGACCATTACTTTTGCGCTGTTTAACGCTGCAAATATGTACGGTTCATAAGCAGTTCCCAATTTGTCCTCCAAGGTAATCCTAGAAAAGAAAACTTTAAATCCTTCCTGTGTTAGCTGATGATATAAGTCATTTGCAAGAACCGAATCCTGTGTCCGGCGTCCATTGGCATCCGTTTCTTTATAACAGATAAATACATCAAACGGTTCTTCCTTCTGGGAAATTGCAAGAATCCCCTTTTGGATTTCATTAATTTTCTCTGCTTCCTCCTCATATACCTTTTTCTGTTCCGCCGCTGCATACTGCAAAGCTGACTTATAATCCTCATCATCATAAATAGATGTGTACTGTGCACGATTTACCGTTGGTACTCGTTTGTGGCTGTTTGGGTCTTCCACATATTCAATTCCATAGCGGCAAAGGACAAGTGACCAATAACTTTCCGCATCCGTCCTGTCCTCATTTAATATCTGCTCATAAATCCCCATTGCCTTGTCAAACTCATTGGCACGACGATAATGATTTGCCCTGTCATACAGATTCACCCTGTGTTCATCATCCATCTTTGGCAAGGTCTGCAATGTACCGCAACTGTCGCAGGTTGCTACGGTATCTCCTGATTTAAATTCCAGTGTTCCTCCACACATTTTGCATTTGAAAACCATATTTTTATGCCTCCACAAAATCAATTCTTATTTCATAAGTTTACATTTTCGATTGCGTTCCTCAAGCAAATCTACTAACTCTTTTGCAAGTGAAGCTGTCTTTTCGTTATTCATTTCAACAGCAGCCGAATACTCTTCAAATGCAAGGCGAATCTGCGTCTCCAATTCCGATAACTGAGCATTGCTCATTAAATTACTGTAACGAACTGCCTCATAAACTTCTTTACTGATTTTCTTTGTATTGTCATCTTTTGATTTACGAACAACACCCTCTGCATCTGCAGTCAACTGTCTGATAAAATAAGTGTTTTCCTTGATTTTTTGTTCCGTATCACTCACCGCATCTCCTGCCGTCTGTGCGGACACCACAGAGATTACCGAAAAACTAAGCGCAAGTACACAAACAATAATCGTTACCCATACCGGTATCATTGGGACAAACATACATATCGTAGCTGCTGCTATTGTTACTATAAGCGCACGATAACTCGTTGTAATCAATGGAATGCGCAAAAAAATCTGTTCTAATTTTGTATATTTTCCGGCTGCAAGAACACATAAAAACTGACCGGCTAACGCAAGCCAGACAACGCCATATCCAATCCAAAAGTTTTGATTCAATTTTTCCCCACTAAGCCACGGCTGTGGAACCAGAAAAATCACAACATGATACATAACAATTAATGTTAGCCATACAATGGCATATTTCTTTACATACTTATCCATACATTTCTCCTCCAAAATTATAATTTGTGACCACATTCCATGCAGAACTTAGCATTTGGCACAAGAACTGCCCCACATTCACTGCAAACTGGTGGATTAACCGTTGTTTTCTGTTCATTCATATTTACCGGATTCATTACCTGATTTACACTGTCCCCTACAACACTGCCCACGACACCGCCAACACCTGCCATAGTGCCAAGACCAACCCCAAGATTTGTAAGTTCTCCGACTGCCTCGTTTTTTGCGGCTGCTTCTGCCACGTCAAAACTGCGCTCTTCTTGATAACTGTAACCTTCCTGTGCACGCTTGGTTGCCAAAGCCTTTGATTCTAATATTGTCTTTTGTGCATCCGTCTCAGCCTGAATCAAATCGGTCTGCTGACGAAGTTTTGCTTCAGCTATATCCGCATACTGACGAAAATGCAGTTCTTTAAATCGCTCAAACTGCCTGTCTCCATCCGGCTTGACAATGGTATTTACAAAAAACCGTTCTAATGATACTCCATACTCAGCAAAGTCCGGAACTAACAGCCTATGTAATTCCTCTGAAAACATCGTAAGATTTTCATCAATCTCAAATATATTGATTGCACGCTCTTTAATAATCTGTGCAATATATGTTTTTACTTTTGTCATCAAAAAAGCCCGGAATACAGAAGTTAATTTTTCCTGTGTCAACATTTTCTCAGTACCGACTAATTTGAGTAACAGCCGTTTGCTATCCTCTGCCTTAAGTGACATCTCACCGGAAGCACCAATTGAAATTGGAAATCCATAAGTCGGTTCAATATACTGAACTTTCGTATCCGTTCCCCATTTAATAGACATCTGTTCTGTTTTATTAATAAAATATACTTCACAGTGAAAAGGTGTCTTATCCCCGGTCGTACGATTTAAATATTTACCAAGTGCCGGTATATTCTGTGTCTCTAATGTATACCGTCCCGGGCCAAACAAGTCCAATGCCTGACCGTTCATCATAAAGATTGCTTCCTGCGATTCATGAACAATCAACTGCGTAAGACTATTAAAATCTTCACTTGGATGTTTCCACACAAATGTTTTGTTATCCCCTTCATATTTTATGATTTCTGCTATTGCCATCGCCGTCTTCCTCCTCATCTTAATACATTCTTCTCTAACACAATAGTAATAAAACAAAAACTTTTCCTAATAATTATATCACACTTCCGTCCGTTTGGCTTTGTATTTTTTTCAAAAACAACGCAAATCTCATCTTCTATCCAAAAGCGTTGCATAATCAAAAGAATTTCTTGAGTCGACTGCAACGCTTAACAACAAGCGGCATGAAAAACGTTGCTTTTTACCAAAATATAACAGCTTGATTGAATTTTAACACAAAAAAAGCCACTCTTTCTTGTAATAATCAGGAAAAGCGTTGTTTCACTTTTCAAAAAAAACAAAAATCAATCGAGTCGCATCTTTAAATCTACACATATATACAGCACTTGCCCCTTCAATAGTAACCGCACAACAAAAAAAACCACAAGCCGACTTTCACCAGCTTGCAGCTTACAATACATAATATTTTTTATCTTATTCTTCCGGAACATCCTTAATACTAAAGCTGATACGTCCCATTTTATCTTTGCCAAGGCAGATAACTTTCACTTTATCACCAAGTGTAAGCTCGTCCTCTACATGATTGATGCGGCGATTTGCAATATTTGAGATGTGAACCATTCCCTCTTTGCCGGGAGCAAACTCAATGAAAGCACCAAAGTCTTTAATGCTGACAACTGTTCCCTCAAGAATCTGACCTTTTTCAAAATCAGTTACGATGATTTCGATGAGACGGAGTGCTTCGTCCATTGCCTCTTTGTCCGTTCCGCAAACGGAAACAGCACCATCATCGGTAATGTCGATTTTAACACCGGTGCGCTCAATCAATGCATTGATTGTCTTACCTCTCTGACCAACAACTTCACCAATCTTAGCCGGGTCAATCATAATCTGTTTAATCTTTGGAGCGTAAGCATTTACTTCTTTTCTAGGCTCTGCAATTGCTTTTGCCATAACCTCATCTAAGATGTAAAGGCGGGCTTCTCTTGTTCTTGCAATAGCCTGCTCCACGATTTCTCTTGTCAAACCATGAATCTTAATATCCATCTGGATGGCAGTAATACCTTTTTTCGTACCGGCAACTTTAAAGTCCATATCGCCGAAGAAATCTTCAAGACCCTGAATATCTGTCAAAATCAAGTAATCATCATCGGTATCACCGGTTACCAAACCAACGGAAATACCAGCAACTGGTGCCTTAATCGGAACACCGGCAGCCATCAATGACAATGTAGATGCACAAATACTACCCTGAGATGTAGAACCGTTGGATTCCAAAATTTCGGATACGGTACGGATTGCATATGGGAACTCTTCTTCGCTAGGAAGGACAGGAACCAAAGCACGCTCTGCCAAAGCACCGTGTCCGATTTCACGACGTCCCGGTCCTCTGGATGGTCTTGTCTCACCAACGGACCATGATGGGAAGTTGTAGTGATGCATATATCTCTTGGATGTTTTTGTAATATCCAAACCATCTAATTTCTGTTTCTCTGAAAGTGGAGCCAATGTTGTAACATTCAGCACCTGTGTCTGTCCACGAGAGAACAAACCAGAACCATGTACTGTAGGAAGTACATCAACTTCTGCATGAAGTGGACGAATCTGTTTCACCTCACGGCCATCCGGACGTTTGTGGTCTTTCAGAATCATCTTGCGGACTGTAACTTTCTGGAATTTGTAAACAGCTTCATCAATAAAGGAAATCCAGTCCTCATGCTCCTCTGCATAACGCTCTTCCAAACGGTCTTTGATACCACGGATATTTTCTTCACGAACCTGTTTTACGTCAGTAAATACAGCTTCTTCCATAGCTTCCGGTGTAATGAAATTAACCATGTCATTCCACATATCTTCCGGAATATCGAAATGCTCATACTCGTGTTTTTCTTTACCACACTCAGCAACAATCTTGTCAAAGAACTCGATAATCTGTCCATTCAACTCATGGGCACCATAAATTGCCTGAATCATCGTAGCTTCATCAACTTCGTTTGCACCGGCTTCAATCATGATAACTTTATCTCTTGTAGAAGCAACGGTAAGTGCTAAATCAGAAACCTCACGCTGTGCGCTTGTCGGATTGTAAACAAGTTCACCGTCAACCAAACCAACCTGTGTTGCTGCGGTCGGACCATCAAACGGAATATCCGAAATACTGGTAGCCAGTGCAGAACCAAGCATAGCAACAAGTTCCGGTGCACAATCCTGGTCAACATCCATAACTAAGTTTTCCAGTGTTACATCATTTCGATAATCTTTTGGGAACAATGGACGCATCGGGCGGTCAATTACACGACAAGTCAAAATTGAGTTATCGCTTGGTTTACCTTCACGTCTTGTAAATCCTCCCGGAATTTTTCCGATGGAATACATCTTTTCATGATATTCTACGCTTAATGGGAAGAAATCAATTCCCTCTCTTGGTTTCTCGGATGCTGTTGCCGTAGAAAGGACAACTGTATCACCATAGCGCATAAATGCAGCGCCATTTGCCTGAGCAGCTACACGTCCAATGTCAACTGACAAAGTACGTCCTGCAAGCTCCATTGAAAATGTCTTGTACATACTTTTTCTCCTTTATTTTTATTTCGAGATGCCGAAACCACTGAAAAAACCACTGTATCAATGAGTTTTTCAGAAGTCTCGGTGTCATCTCAATTTACATACAAAATTTATTATACACAATCTTTGCAAAAAAAGCAACTTTCCTTATTTCGGATAACTGATAGCGTCATCGGGCCACTTTAAAACCTCATCGTGAAACAGTGGCACACGCATCAGACCGGCTCCAAATAAGTACGCACGGTCACGCTCCGCAATCTCTTCTAATGTACGCCATGTCACACCGACAATCGTTTGTTCCGACTCCGATAATTCCGGGTCAATTCCCTTGTGTGGAACCGCGTCATCCGGAATTTCTACCAAAAATGTAAAAATCCGACTTTCCAAATCCGGTTTATATTCAATGGCAAGCGGACGCACAATTTTTCCACTCACGCCTGCTTCTTCGTTTAACTCACGCAAAGCTGCTTCTTCCGGTGTCTCATTTTCCTCAATTCCGCCGCCTGGCAGATTAAAGAAATCTCTTCCTTTCATTCTGTGTTCTACAAGCAGTAATTTGCCATCCCGGCAAACCATAGCCTGACTGCGATTTCGTTTCATTTTCTCACCTTTTTAAGAAAAATTTTTTTCATAGAAAGAGTGCCTTCAATCAAACAGTATCCATTTGACGAAAGCACTCAACTCATACAAATTATTTACGCAAACCAAGTTTTTCAATCAGCGCACGATAACCTTCCAAATCTGTCTTCTTCAGATAATCCAAAAGGCCTCTTCTCTTACCAATCATTTTGTACATACCACGACGAGAATGATGATCTTTCTTATTCTCTTTCAAGTGCTCTGTCAAAGTATTGATACGCTCAGTAAGAAGCGCTACCTGAACTTCCGGTGAACCTGTATCATCCGGTGTTCTTCCATAAGCTGCAATAATTTCTTTTTTCTTTTCTGTAGTCATCATTGTGACATACCTCCTAAATATTTTCTTATCACCATTTACTAAGATCCGGTCGGAGTTTCCGTAATCTGAGTAATGGCTATTTGCTATCATAACACAATTTAACTTCGTTGTAAACCTTTATTTCGTGTCAATCGTAGCAATATCTACTAATGTCATTTCATTTTTCTCAGAATCCTCTAACGCAGTCAAAAGTGCATTTGCCGTATCTAAAGAAGTCAGACAGGTAACACCGGTCTCAATAGAAGTACGGCGGATGAGGAACCCATCGTGGGAATGTTCACCCTGTTTTGGAATATCAATTACCAAATCAATCTCATGGCCAAGCAGCAAATCCATCAGTGTCGGGGATTCCTGCTCAATCTTGTTGACACCGATAACCGAAACGCCGTTCTTGCCTAAGAACTTAGCTGTTCCGCGTGTCGCATAGATTTCATAGCCAAGTGCCTGGAAACGTCTGGCAACGGAAATTGCTTCGTCTTTCGAGTTATCATTTACTGTAAGAATCATCTTCTTGTATTTCGGAAGATTGATTCCGGCTCCCATAAAGGCTTTGTGAAGTGCCTCATTAAATGTCTTTGCGATACCTAAGCACTCACCGGTTGACTTCATCTCAGGTCCTAAGCTGATTTCTGCACCGCGCAGTTTCTCAAAGGAGAATACCGGCATCTTAATTGCGATGTAATCCGATTTTTTCGCAAGTCCAGGTGTATAACCCATATCCGTGATTTTTTCACCGAGGATTACGCGGGAAGCCAGTTTCACAATCGGAATTCCAGTTACTTTGCTGATATATGGTACCGTTCTTGACGAACGAGGATTTACTTCAATAACAAAAACTTCATCGTTATAAACAATAAACTGAATGTTAATCAAGCCAATTACATGGAGGGATTTTGCAAGTTTTGCCGTATAATCAACTAAAACTTCCTGAACTTCAGGTTTAATGCTCATGGCAGGATAAACCGAGATACTGTCACCGGAATGAATACCGGCACGCTCTACGTGTTCCATAATACCAGGAATCAGAATATTCTCGCCATCACATACCGCATCAACCTCAACCTCTTTACCCATAAGGTACTTATCAACAAGAATTGGATGTTCCTGCACATGGCGGTTGATAATTGACATAAATTCACGAATATCATCATCATTAATCGCAATCTGCATGCCCTGTCCACCAAGTACATAAGATGGGCGGACAAGAACCGGATACCCAAGTTCATTTGCTGCCGCTAATGCCTCTTCTGTTGTAAATACGGTTTTTCCTGCCGGTCTCGGAATCTTACACTGCTCTAAGATTTCATCAAACAGCTCACGGTCTTCGGCCGCATCTACATTCTCTGCACTTGTTCCCAAAATCGGAACTCCCATTTTGAGAAGTGCTTCTGTCAGTTTGATTGCTGTCTGTCCACCAAACTGGACAACCGCACCATCCGGTTTCTCAATATCCACGATATTTTCTACATCTTCCGGTGTCAATGGCTCAAAATACAATTTATCTGCCACATCAAAGTCCGTACTTACCGTCTCCGGATTGTTATTTACAATAATTGTCTCATAGCCGCTCTGTGCCAGTGACCACACACTGTGAACCGAACAGAAGTCAAACTCAATACCCTGACCGATACGGATTGGACCGGAACCAAGAACCATGATTCGTTTTCTGTCCTTATCTTTGGAAACTTCCGTTTCGCTGCCAAACACGCTGTAATAATATGGCGTACTTGCCTCAAACTCAGCCGCACAGGTATCAACCATCTTAAACGAAGCAACGATTCCATTTTCATGGCGCATATCGTGAATCTCACGCTCTGTCATGCCGGTATAATTAGCAATAACAGCATCCGGGAATTCCATTCGTTTTGCTTCTGCCAAAATTTCCGGTGTCAATGTTTCGTTTTTCAAAGTCTGTTCCATCTCTACCAGATGGGCAATTTTATCAATGAACCACAAATCGATTTTTGTAATATCATGAATTTCTTCATAGGTAGCACCCTTGCGAATCAGCTCGGCAATAATAAAGATACGGCGGTCATCAACAATGTGGATACGCTCTAGCAGTTCTTCTTTGGAGCGGTCACTGTAACGCCCGATATCCAGACTGTCAATGTGCTGCTCCAGTGAACGGAGTGCTTTCATCAACGCACCTTCAAAGTTATCACAGATACTCATAACCTCTCCGGTTGCTTTCATCTGTGTCGTCAAAGTACGTTTTGCCTTGATAAATTTATCAAATGGCAGTCTCGGAATTTTTACAACACAGTAATCCAGTGCCGGCTCAAAACTTGCAAAGGTTTTCTTCGTAATAGCATTTGGAATTTCATCCAGTGTATATCCTAATGCAATCTTTGCTGCTACTTTTGCAATCGGATATCCGGTCGCCTTAGAAGCAAGTGCGGAAGAACGGCTGACACGAGGGTTTACCTCGATAACACAGTATTCAAAACTGTCCGGATGAAGTGCAAACTGCACATTACATCCACCGGTAATACCAAGTTCTGTAATAATATTTAATGCTGAAGTACGAAGCATCTGATACTCTTTGTCACCTAATGTCTGAGACGGTGCTACTACAATACTGTCTCCGGTATGCACACCAACCGGGTCAATATTTTCCATGTTACAAACCGTAATACAGTTTCCTGCCGCATCACGCATTACCTCATACTCAATCTCTTTCCATCCGGCGATGCAGCGCTCAATCAAACACTGTCCGACACGGCTCAGACGAAGACCATTGGAGCAGATATCGTGCAGTTCTTCTTCGTTATGTGCGATACCGCCACCGCTTCCGCCAAGGGTATATGCCGGGCGGATAACAACTGGATAACCGATTTCATTGGCAAATGCAATCGCATCATCCACATGTTCCACGACAATACTTGCAGCAATCGGCTCGTGGATTTTTTCCATTGTCTCTTTAAATTCCAAACGGTCTTCTGCACGCTTAATTGTCTGTGCAGTCGTACCAATCAGGCGAACATTTTCCTGCTTTAAAAAGCCGGATTCCTCTAATTCCATCGCAATATTTAACGCAGCCTGTCCACCCAGTGTCGGGAGCACGCTGTCCGGTCTTTCTTTGCGAATCAGTTTCTGAACCACTTCAACGGTCAATGGCTCAATGTAAACACGGTCAGCAATATCTTTATCGGTCATAATGGTAGCAGGATTGGAATTAATAAGCACTACTTCCATTCCTTCTTCTTTCAGAGAACGACAAGCCTGCGTACCGGCATAATCAAATTCGGCAGCCTGTCCAATAACGATTGGGCCTGAACCGATTACTAAAACTTTTTTGATTTCATCCATTTTTGGCATTGTATGTATCCTCCTTACTCTTCCATCATCTTGATAAATTCATCAAACAAAACTTCCGAATCCTTCGGTCCGGCACAAGCTTCCGGATGAAACTGAACCGTGAAGATATTTTTCTGTAAATAACGAAGTCCTTCAACTGTGCCATCGTTGACATTTACAAAGGCAACCTCGGCAATCTCTTTTGGCACCGAAGATTCTTTTACCATGTAGCCATGGTTCTGGGAAGAAATGTATACGCGTCCGGTTTTTAAGTCCTTGACCGGATGATTTGCTCCGCGGTGGCCATACTTCATTTTCTCCGTGTCACAGCCACAGGCAAGTGCCATTAACTGGTGTCCCAAGCAAATTGCAAAAATCGGAATATCCGATGCATACAGTTTTTTCAACTCTTCAATGACTTCTGTGCATTCTTTCGGATCCCCCGGTCCATTCGTCAGCATAATGCCGTCCGGATGGGAAGCAAGAATCGTTTCTGCTTTCGTTTTTGCCGGGTAAATTGTAACTTCACAGCCACGTTTTAACAAACATCTGGCAATGTTAAATTTCGTTCCAACGTCAAGAATAGCAACCTTCTTTGTAATAGAAATGTTGCTATCGGTATCTAAATCGCCCGGTTTATAGGAAACAATTTCCTTTGTAGTTACTTTGTCAACTACACCGCGAACGGAATATTTTTTAATTTTTTCAAGAACGGCAGATAAATCCTCAGGTTTTTCTGTGGTAATCATGCCATTCATTGTTCCATTTTCTCTGAGTCGTTTGGTGAGGGCTCTTGTATCAATTCCTTCAATTCCCGGAATGTCCTGCTCTACAAGAAACTGCTGAATACTTTCTTCTTTTCTGAAGTTGCTTCCAAGTCTTGCCAGTTCTCTTACAATAAAAGCATCGGTATTTGACTTTTTCGCCTCTTTGTCTTGATTACAAATACCATAATTACCAATTAACGGATAGGTCATTACTACTGCCTGTCCGGCATAACTTGGGTCCGTGAGCACTTCAAGATATCCTGTCATTGACGTATTAAAAACAATTTCGCTAATGACTTCTTTTTTACTGCCTATGCTTTTTCCGGTAAACACAGTTCCATCTTCCAGTATCAGATATGCGTTCATGTTATCCTCCTTTAATCGAATGCCAGAATCATCTCCGCAGTTTCCACAAGATTGTTTCCGCTGTCCATACTAAGTTTCTGGATATATTTATGGGCCTCTTCTTCAGACAAATGGTTTCGCTCCATCAGAAGAGCCTTGGCATCATCAATTGATTTTTGTTCTTTTTCGGATCGTTTCCTTGGCTGGTATCTTCTCTTCCTTTTCTCCGCTGCGTAAAGTTCCATTGCCATTGTTTCAATGGTACTTACTAATTCATGCGAATGAATCGGCATAGACAAACACATAATGCTGCCAATTGAGCATTCCTGCAATTTGGCAGGCGATGCTACTAAAAGCATCTGAAATTCCCGCGGCAGATAGCCATACAATTCACTGTAATGCATGTCTGTTAAACGATATCCGCACAACACAATACCGCCGTCACATTCATTGGCGGCTGCAATCACTTGCGATGCACTATTAAATGCTAGTATATCATCATATCCGCTCCGATTCAAAACATTTTTTATTTTTTTCGCATCATCCAGCTTAGGAAACGCTACTATAATGTGCAGAATCGTTCACACCTCCCCGTAGAAAAGTATCAAAATAAGCGGTATCCGGACTAAATTCGGTCCAGATACTTCTCAACTTCCCATGCGGTTACCTGTTCGCAAAATTCATCCCATTCCTGTTTTTTCTTCTGGATGATTATGCGTGACAACTCTTCTCCATATACTTTATGGAAAAATTCGTCTTTTTCAAATGCCTGTACCGCTTCAATCAAAGTTCTTGGCAGAATATCAAATTCCTGTGCCTCCTCTAAATCATCAATACAGGTTGGTGGCTCGATTTTATTGCGGATGCCATCTAATCCGGCAGCTAAACATCCTGCTAAAACCAAATATGGATTACAGGAGCCATCCGGACTTCTCAATGCTACACGCGGTCCCATCTCACCGGTACTCGTCATACGCATAAGCGGAGTACGGTTTTTACGTGACCATGTAATATTAACCGGTGCATTGTATCCCGGCACCAAACGTTTATAAGAATTGATAATCGGATTGTTAATTAAAGTAAGCCCTTTAATATGGCGCATAATTCCACCCATGAAATAGTATGCTGTTTTGCTCAGACCATACTCTTCATCCGGGTCACTGAAAATATTCTCACCATCTTTGCTCAAGAACATGTTAAAGAACATCGCAGAACCTTTTTTCCCATAATTTGGCTTTGGCATAAACGTAGCATGAAGTCCATGTCTCTTTGCTACGGTACGAACGGTAAGTTTAAATGTCATAATATTATCGGCTGTCTGAATTCCATCATCAAATTTAAAATCGATATGATGCTGGCATACTTCATTGGAGTGATACGAAGATTCCATCTCAAATCCCATCTCGGACAGCGAAAGCACGATATCACGTCTTGCATTTTCTCCGGCATCCACCGGTCCGATGTCAAAAAATCCACCTTTTTCACTGGTGTTTGTCGTTGGTTGTCCATCTTCCGACATATCAAAGAGGAAAAATTCCGATTCCGGTCCGACATTTAACGTATAGCCGTCTTTTGCCGCTTCTTCGATTACTTGTTTTAAAATATAACGGGAATCTCCCATGAAAGGAGTTCCATCCGTATGACGCACATCACAAATAAAACGTGCTACACGGCCTCTCTGCGGTCTCCAAGGGAAGATTGTAAAAGTATCCAAATCCGGGACTAAAACAAGTTCATCCACATGCATCGTATCAAACCCATTAATTGCAGCGGCATCAAACGTACATCGGTTATTCAAAATAGAGTCCAACTGTTTGGCTGTTACTGCCATGTTTTTCAAAATTCCAAAAATATCCACAAATTGCAGACGGATAAATTCTACATCCTCCTCTTCTACAATACGAATGATATCTTCCTTTGTGTAATGCGACATAGTTTATTCTCCTTTCCATATGAAATCCGGCAGCAGTCCTCTGCCACCGGATAATTGTACCCTTTAATTGAGGTTGGTATAACCCATCAAATCTTTATCAACTTCACGGGCTGCCTCTCTTCCCTCGCGGATTGCCCAGACAACCAAGGACTGTCCTCGGTGCATATCACCCGCTGTAAAGATTCCTTTCTGACTGGTGCTGTATTCGCCCTGCTTCGTCTGCACATTTGTGCGGTCCGTACATTTTACGGCAAATTCTTTTGTAACATACTCCTCAGAGCCTAAAAATCCTGCCGCAATAAAGACGAGGTCAACATCTAAAATCTGTTCACTTCCCGGAATTTCGCTCATCTGCATCCGTCCGGTCTTTTCATCTTTCTGCCAGTTCAGTTTCACGATTTTAACCTGTTTCAAATCACCTTTATTATCCTTGATAAATTCTTTTACCGTGGTCTCATAGATTCGCGGGTCACTGCCAAAGACAGCGATTGCTTCCTGCTGGCCGTAATCGGTCTTAAGAATTTTCGGCCACTCCGGCCAAGGATTGCTTGCCAAACGGCAAACCGGCGGTTTTGGCATCATTTCCAGCTGAACGACACTTTTAGCCCCCTGACGAATCGAGGAACCAACGCAGTCATTTCCGGTATCACCGCCTCCGATAACGAGTACATTTTTATCTTTGGCATTGATATAATCCGTATACTGCGGATTGCGTAAATGCTTGGTTACTCGTTTCAAATAATCAACGGCAAAATAAATACCTTTGGCATCTCTGCCGGGAGCATTGATGTTACGAGGGTTTGAAGCACCACAAGTCAAAATGATGCGGTCAAATTCTTTTTTCAGCTCATCGGCTTTTACATCCACACCGACATTGACACCGGTACGGAAAACAACCCCTTCTGCTTTCATTACTTCTATTTTACGTTCTATTACCGATTTGTCAAGTTTCATATTCGGGATTCCATACATCAAAAGTCCGCCCGGATAATCCTCGCGTTCAAATACGGTCACGCTGTGTCCACGTTTATTCAACTGGTCAGCAGCCGCAAGTCCGGATGGACCGGAACCTACAATCGCTACTTTTTTGCCTGTACGGACTTTCGGAGGTTTTGGTCCCATCAATCCGTGTTCATAACCATATTCGATAATGGCATTTTCATTTTCCTTAATCGTTACCGGTGAATCATTCAATCCACAGGTACATGCAGCCTCACAAGGAGACGGACAGACACGGGAAGTAAATTCCGGAAAATTATTTGTCTTAAGCAGTCTGCCAAGTGCCTGTTCGTATCCGTTATGATACACCATATCATTCCACTCAGGAATTAAGTTGTTTAACGGACAGCCGCTTGCCATACCGCCAATCATCATGCCCGACTGACAGAACGGCACACCGCAGTCCATACATCTGGAAGCCTGCACACTGCGCTCCTCTTCACTCATCGGTACATGAAATTCATTGAAGTTTTTAATGCGTTCAAGTGGCTTTATCTCAAGGTTGTTCTCTCGTTTATATTCCATAAATCCGGTTGGTTTACCCATTGTAATCATCCTTTCTTTCTTCGTTTTCAAAAAATCTTAGCGTGCTTTTTTCAACTGGTAAAATGCTTCAATCTGTGCCTGCTCATTGCTCAGTCCCTTTTCTTCCATCTGGGCAATTGCCTGTAACATTGCCTGATAATCATGAGGAATGATTTTCTTGAATTTTGGCAGGTACTCACTAAAGTTTGCTAAAATTTCTTTACCACGTTCCGAATCGGTTGCTTCTACATGCTCACGAATCATATCTTTCAACTGCATAACGTCGTATTTATCCGTTACTGCATTGGATGATACCAGCTCTTTATTCAGTTTGAGATACAAGTCACTATTTTCATCCAGTACATAAGCGATACCACCGCTCATACCGGCTGCAAAGTTCTTTCCGGTCGGACCTAAGACAACGACACAGCCGCCTGTCATATATTCACAGCCGTGGTCGCCAACACCTTCTACAACAGCGTGTGCACCGGAGTTTCTGACACAGAAACGCTCGCCTGCCATACCGTTGATATAAGCCTCACCGCTTGTCGCACCATACAAAGCAACGTTACCGATGATAATGTTATCTTCTGCTTTGTACTGTACATTTTCCGGTGGAAAGACAACCAGTTTACCACCGGAAAGTCCTTTTCCGAAGTAATCGTTACTGTCACCTTCCAATGTCAGCGTAAGTCCTTTTGGAATAAAGGCACCAAAACTTTGTCCGCCGCTTCCGATACATTCTACCGTAAAGGTATCGGCCGGTACATCATCTCCTAAGTTCTTTGTGATTTCAGAACCAAGAATTGTACCAAGTGCACGATCCACATTGCTGATTCTTGCACTAATTTTTGTCTTTTCTCCGGTTTCCAGCGCATGCTTAAATTTCTTTAAGAATACTTTCTCATCCATTGTCTTTGACAATTTAAAATCATACGCATCTTTCGGATTATATAAATGTTTTTTATCTTTTGCAAATGGATTATCAATAATTGCGGACAAATCCAGTTTCTTCGTTCTCTCATCATCCTGAATGTCATCACGCACTTTCAATAAATCCGTACGTCCAATCAACTCATCAAGCTGTCTTACTCCAAGTTTTGCCATCAGCTCACGAACTTCTTCTGCGATAAAACACATGAAGTTTTCAACGTATTCCGGTTTTCCTTTGAATCGTTTTCTCAGTTCCGGATTCTGGGTTGCCACACCAACCGGGCAGGTATCCAGATTACATACACGCATCATCACGCATCCCATCGTAACAAGCGGTGCGGTTGCAAAACCATACTCCTCAGCACCAAGCAATGCTGCTACCATAACATCACGGCCGGTCATCAGTTTACCATCTGTCTCAATCACAACTTTTGAGCGGAGTCCGTTCATCATCAGTGTCTGGTGTGTCTCAGCAAGACCAAGCTCCCAAGGAAGTCCGGCATTGTGAATCGAACTTGCCGGAGCTGCACCGGTACCACCATCGTAACCGGAAATCAGGATGACGCCTGCACCGGCTTTTGCTACGCCGGCAGCGACTGTACCAACACCTGCTTCCGATACCAGTTTTACGGAAATTCTGGCATTGGTATTTGCACATTTCAAGTCGTAAATCAACTGTGCCAAATCCTCAATCGAGTAAATATCATGATGAGGCGGCGGGGAAATAAGGGATACACCCGGTGTTGAAAGTCTTGTTTTTGCAATCCAAGGATAAACTTTTCCACCCGGCAGATGTCCGCCTTCACCCGGTTTTGCTCCCTGTGCCATCTTAATCTGAATTTCTTTTGCACTTACTAAATAATGTGAGGTAACACCAAATCGTCCGCTTGCCACCTGTTTAATTGCGGAGCAGCGGTTCAAGCCGTCTTTTCCAATGGATAGACGCTCTAAACTCTCACCGCCCTCACCACTGTTGGATTTACCGTGTAAGCGGTTCATCGCAATGGCTAACGTCTCATGTGCTTCCTGTGAAATAGAACCATAAGACATCGCACCGGTTTTGAATCGTTTGACAATGCTTTCAACCGGCTCAACCTGAGAAAGCGGAATTCCCTTTTTCGGGAATTTGAAGTCTAACAAACTTCTCAAATTCATGAAGCGGTCTTCATTATCAATTTCTCTTGAATATTCTTTAAATAATTTATAGTCTTTCTGCCAAGTTGCCTGCTGTAAAAGATGAATCGTCTTTGGATTATAAAGATGATCTTCTTTTCCACTGCGTAACTTGTGCATACCCAGACTGTCAAGTGTTGTATCGTTACCAAGATCCAATGGGTCAAAAGCACGTGTATGAAGGTTTTCTACCTGTGTCTCAATATCCTGAAGCGAAATACCACCGATTCTGGATACCGTGTCGGTGAAGTACACATCTGTCACTTCCTTGGAGATGCCAATCGCCTCAAAAATCTTGGAACCCTGATAGGACTGAATCGTCGAGATACCCATTTTCGATGCAATTTTTACAATACCGTGAAGGATGGCTGAATTGTAATCATCCACAGCAGCATAGTAATCTTTGTCAAGCATGTTGCAGTCAATCAAGCGTTTGATGGTATCCAGCGCCAGATATGGGTTTACGGCGCAGGCACCATAACCTAATAAGGTGGCAAAGTGATGAACTTCTCTTGGCTCTGCACTCTCTAAAATCATGGCAACACTCGTTCTTTTCTTTGTGCGTACCAAATGCTGCTGCATTGCGGACACCGCCAACAAAGAAGGAATTGCCACATGGTTTTCATCGACACCACGGTCTGAAAGAATCAACACATTAACACCATCTTTGTAAGCTCTGTCTGCTTCCAAAAACAGTCGGTCAATTGCCTTTTTCAAAGAAGTATTTTTATAATAAGTAATCGGAATAACACCAACTTTGAATCCCGGCACATCCATGTTTTTAATTTTCAACAAATCCGTATCGGTCAAAATCGGATTCTTAATACGAAGCACACGGCAGTTTTCCGGCTGCTCATGTAACAGGTTTCCGTCCTCTCCAATATAAGTTGAAGTTGATGTTACTACTTCCTCACGAATCGCATCAATTGGTGGGTTTGTTACCTGTGCGAAACGCTGTCTGAAATAGTTAAACAACGGCTGTGGCTGTTTGCTAAGCATCGGAAGTGGTGTGTCATGTCCCATGGCTGCAATCGGCTCGCCACCATTTTGAGCCATTGGAAGAATGGAATTTTTCACTTCTTCATATGTGTAACCGAATGCTTTCTGAAGTTTTCTCCGCTCCTCATTGCTGTAGTGCTCCACGCGGTGGTTCGGAATGTGAATGTCTTTTAATTCTACCAGATTGCTGTCTAACCACTCACCATAAGGACGACGGGATGCATATGTCTCTTTCAAAACATCATCATCCACCAATTCTCCTTTTACCGTATCAACCAAAAGCATTTTGCCCGGTCTTAAACGGTCCTTTTTAATGACATGTTCTTCACTGATTGGCATAACACCGACCTCGGAAGAAAGAATCAATTCATCCTCATCCGTAATATAATAACGGGAAGGACGCAGACCGTTTCGGTCAAGCACGGCACCAACCAAATCGCCATCTGAGAACAAAATGGAGGCCGGGCCATCCCATGGCTCCATCATCGTTGCATAATATTGATAAAAGTCTTTTTTCTTTTCACTGATATAACGGTTGTTTGCCCAAGGCTCCGGAATTGTAATCATTACGGCAAGTGGCAGTTCCATACCACTCATTACTAGAAATTCCAGTGTATTATCAAGCATTGCTGAGTCTGAACCGCTGGCATTGATAACCGGAAGTACTTTGTGAAGTTCTCCTTTTAACTGCTCAGATTCCATCGTTTCCTCACGGGCAAGCATCTTATCTGCATTACCAAGAATGGTGTTAATCTCACCGTTGTGTACAATAAATCGGTTTGGATGAGCACGCTGCCAGCTCGGCTGTGTGTTTGTCGAGAAACGGGAATGTACAATCGCAATCGCGGATTCATAATCGACATCCTGCAAATCATCGAAGAATAAGCGAAGCTGTGAAACCAAAAACATTCCTTTATATACAATTGTACGGGAAGAAAGTGAAACCACATAAGTATTTTCATTGGACTGCTCAAAGACACGTCTTGCAATGTATAATTTACGGTCAAAATCCAGTCCCTTTTCAACTTTCTTTGGTTTCTTTACGAAACACTGCATGATATACGGCATACATTCCACGGCACGTTTTCCAAGAATATCCGGTGCAATCGGTACTTCACGCCATGCAAGAAATTCCATTCCCTCTTTGGCAATGATGTTTTCAAACATTTTCTTTGCCTGATTTCTTTTTAACTCATCCTGTGGGAAAAAGAACATACCGACACCATATTCACGCTCTTCTCCGATGTCAATACTAAGCTTTTCTGCTACTTTACGGAAAAACTTATGAGAAATCTGTAAGAGAATACCAACACCATCTCCTGTTTTTCCTTCGCCGTCTTTTCCTGCGCGGTGTTCAAGATTGGCAACAATCTCTAACGCATTTTTTACGGTACTATGCGTTTTCTTTCCTTTAATATTGACAATTGCGCCAATACCGCAGTTATCATGTTCAAACCGAGGGTCATACAAGCCAATCGGTTTCCGTTTACATTCTTCTACATATTCACTCATCGAAATTCCTCCTTGTATTTGACGTATGGAATAGTCACTCATGTTCCCGTCTGTCAAAAATATTTTTTGACTACAAAAGGCGTCAAAAGAGTATAGTTCAATACTCTTTTGACGCCTTTGTCTTTTCACATTATATAACAGTAAAAGTAAAAACGCAAGAAAAATTTTTCAATAAGCAGTAAATAACCGAAAAACGTTTATTCACCTTGTTCTTCTTCCAGTTCCTGCATCACTTCTTTTTCCGCTTCGTCCTTAAAGGTCTCGATTGTTTCCTGATTTAAAATTGGCAGATCATCCAGTGATTCCAAGCTGAAGTAGCGAAGAAATTCTTCTGTCGTACCAAATAAAATCGGCTTTCCCGGTGCATCCAGTCTTCCGGCTTCTGCAATCAAGCCATATTCTACTAATTTATTTACCGCATGACTGCACGATACCCCGCGGATTTTTTCAATTTCCAAGCGGGTAATCGGCTGCTTATAGGCAACAATGGATAACGTTTCCAAAAGCACATCCGTCAAAACATGTTTTTTCGGAATATGAGCCACCTTAATCAGATACTCATACATTTCCGGCTTTGTACACAACTGGAAAGAACCATCTAACTCAATGAGATGAATTCCTCTGTCTTCTTCATCATACCTGGTCATCATACTGCGGATAATTTTGCGCACGGTATCTTCATCATGGTCTACGGCAGCAGCCAGACGTTCAATCTCGACAGCCTCTCCCATGGAAAATAATATTGCCTCCACAACGGCTTCTAACTTTTTTATATTCACTGTTCTTCCTCCTGCTCCTTGCCGGGATTATATGTAATGATAATGTCATCAAATAACTTGTCCTGTTCAATCGTAAACTTCCCGGTTTTCATCATTTCCAATATACCTAGAAATGTGACAATCACATAACTTTTTCCGGAGCCGTTTTCCAGCACTTTACGAAAGCTGAACTTTTTATGCAGCATCGCATATTCCTCCAAAAAAATCATGTGGTCTTCTATGTTAATTTCTTCTTTTTCAATCTTGCCAAACTCACTTCGGATTGGATCGATTTTGTCCACCTGCTTCTGCATCACGGAATCAAAAATGGTTTGCAGTTTGCGAAGTGTTACATCGGAAAGCAATTCCTCATAATCGACTTCATCTTTATAGTTTTTTATCTCGTCCGGAATCGAAGGTTCCTTAAAAAACACTTTTCCGGCATCTACCTGTCTGTCCTTTAGTTCAAAGGATGCATATTTGTACATTTTATATTCTAAGAGCCGTTCCACAAGTTCTTGTCTTGGATCTTCTTCCTCTTCCTGTTCCTCTTCTTCTGCAGGCAAAAGCATCTTGGATTTGATTTTTACAAGCGTCGCCGCCATCACAAGGAACTCGCTCATAACATCCATATCTTTGGTGTCCATTTTTCTGACATAATCAAGATACTGCTCCGTAATGAGAACAATCGGAATGTCGAAAATATCTACTTTATTCTTTTCAATCAAGTGAAGAAGTAAGTCCAACGGACCATCAAACACTTCTAACTTTACTTGCAGTTCCATCTGTTTTGCCCCCTTAGCAAATGTACACTTTTTTTAGCGTTACCTATCTATAATACCCTATTTAGACTTATCTTGGCAAGTGATTTTTATGACGCTTATCTCCGGGCGGTTAAAAAAACGAAGTTTAATATGGTGAAGTCCCATCCCCCGGCTGAGTATCATCTTTTTCCCGTTTTCCTCAAACTCACCGGAATCATACTTTGGAAAAAGTCGAAGGCTCGGCGAAATCACGCCGCCAATCCACGGCAGCCTCATAATGCCACCATGGATATGTCCGCTTACCGTAAGGTCAGCTCCCCACGCAGCATAATAAGGAAAATACTCCGGGTTGTGTGCAATCAAAATAGAAAATGTATCCTTTTTCGGACTTCCCAAAAGTTTTTCTACTTCCTCTTTTGAAAAATTCCGCTTCTCCCAAAATTTATGATACCAATATTCCGGCAAATCCAGCCCATAAATATCCATTTCGTCCAGTTTTTCTGTTGCATTTGAAAGATAATGAATCCCTAAATTTTGAACCGCCCGGATAAAAGACTCATACTCCGGCATGCGAATCTCATGATTACCGGGCGCATAATAAACCGGCGCAATCGAACGAATCCCTTTTAAAAACTCGATTACACAATCTGTTCGTTTTCCGTTTTTCACCGTCATATCTCCCGCGAGCAAGAGAATGTCAGGATTCTGTTTTTGTATCATTTGCAAATATTTATCCTTTTTGCCTCCCACACAACAAGCGTGTAAATCCGTAAGCAAAACCACTTTTTTCTCTTCTTTTATTTTTGGTGATTGAATCGAATACTCTTTCGTTGTCGGAAAATAATTTTCCAAAACACCGTCAAATAATAAAAGAACTGCTATACCTAGAAAAATCATGATAACTGTTAGCATACAACTGCCCCCGACATCTTTTTTAATGATATTATAACATATCTGGAAGTGATTGGCACTTAGAAAGTAAAAAAAGGAAAAGAAATTCAATTCGCGAGAGACTATAACGCGAAGCGTTATCCCGTCTCGATACGAATGAATTTCTTTTTCTTTTTTCTTACTATTCTAGTTTGCCAATCTCCTGATTTCTTTCGCAGCGGCTACCATGTTCCGCAGGCTGGCATCTGTTTCTTTAACACCTCTGGTTTTCAAACCACAATCCGGATTTACCCAGAGTTTATCCGGCTCAATCTTTTCAAGCATTCCTTTTAATGCTGTCACAATTTCTTCGACTGACGGTACACGTGCCGAATGGATATCGTATACGCCCGGTCCAACCTCTGTTTCAAAATGATTGTCACGGAGAGCATCCAAAATCTGCAAGTCTGACCGGGATGCCTCAAATGTAATCACGTCCGCATCCATATCGTCAATTGCCTTGATAATATCATTAAACTCACTATAGCACATATGTGTATGAATCTGTGTTTCCGGTTTTACCCCGCTGTGCGTGAGACGAAAAGCAGGGATTGCAAAATCCAGATATTCCGAGTACCAATCCGATTTACGAAGCGGCAGTTTTTCGCGAAGAGCTGCCTCATCAATCTGAATCATACGAATACCATTCTTCTCCAAATCAAGCACTTCATCTCGGATTACAAAGGCAATCTGCATCATGGATTCTTCGATGGAAATATCTTCTCTAGGGAAGGACCAATTTAAAATCGTAACCGGTCCGGTCAACATTCCTTTCATAATTTTATCGGTCTGTGACTGTGCAAATACGGACCAGTCCACGGTTATCGGTTTGTCGCGGTACACATCGCCCCAGATAATCGGCGGTTTTACACAGCGTGTGCCGTATGACTGCACCCATCCGAGTTTGGTAAACAAAAATCCCCCTAAAGACTCACCAAAGTATTCCACCATGTCATTTCTTTCATATTCACCATGGACAAGTACATCCAATCCAATCTCTTCCTGCCAGCGGATACATTCTGAAATCTTTTCACGGTTAAAAGCTACATATTCTTCTTTCGTTTTCTCGCCTCTACGGTAAGCCGAACGATTTGCTTTTACATCTTTGGTCTGCGGGAAAGAACCAATTGTTGTCGTTGGGAAAATCGGAAGACCGAGAACCTCTTTCTGTCTCTTCTGACGTTCCTTTCTCGCAGGCGTTCTCACATAATCTTCATCCTTCACTTGTTTTAGGCGATTTTTCACTTCTTCCTTTACGCAGTCTCTTCCTGCCAAAAAAAGACTTTCATTTACCTTTAACAAAACGGAATCTAAAAAGTTCTCATTCTCTGCAAGTACCTTCAAATCACGCAGTTCCGATAATTTTTCTTTTGCAAAAGCAAAGTGCTTTTTATATTCATCGGACAATTCTTTCTCCTGTTCTATTGTGTAAGGAACATGAAGTAAAGAACATGAAGTCGACAACACCGTGTGAATCCCTTTTTCCTTCAACTCTTGCAGTGCCTGGAGTGTTTCTTTATAATGATTTTTCCAAATATTTTTACCATTAACCAATCCAGCAAACAATATTTTATCCTTTGGAAATCCATACTGTTCTATCAATTTTTTCGTCTGTTTTCCTTCCACAAAGTCCAGACCAACTCCTGCAAATGGCAATTGAATCAAATCCTGATATACATCACGGACATCACCAAAATAGGTCTGTACCAATACCTGACAGGACTGTGCCGATGGCAGAATTTCAAAATAAATCTTACGAAACAGTGCTAAATCCTGTTCTGTCATATCAAAAACCAAGGACGGCTCATCGAACTGAATCCACGAAACCTCATTTTTATCGCAAAGTTTCAGCAATTCCTTATATGCCAAAATGACATCATCGACAAAATCCTCTGCCGTTTTTGTACCGGTATAACGGCATAATTTCAACAAGGTATATGCTCCCGGCACAACCGGTTTTACCAAAATTCCGAGTTCTTTTGCTTCCTCAAACTCACTTAGGAGTTTTTTTCCGGAAAAAGAAATGACCGTATCATCCTCAACCTCCGGAACAATATAATGGTAATTTGTATTAAACCATTTTTTCATTGCCAGTGCCTTTACATCTCCCGCTTCCCCCTGATAGCCACGTGCCATAGCAAAATATGTGTCAAGCTCTGACAAATTCAACTCCTGATAACGCTTTGGGATAATTCCGCACATAACAGCGGCATCCAAGATACCATCATAATAGGAAAAATCATTGCAGGAAATATAATCAATTCCTGCCTCTTTTTGTATTTTCCAGTGTGTTTTTCGCAAGGTTCTCCCTGTTTCTAACAATTCTTCTTCTGTTATTTCATTTCGGAAATATTTTTCCGATGAAAATTTTAATTCGCGCAATGCCCCAATCCTTGGAAATCCAATAACGGCTGTTTTCATAATATCCTCCTTCAAATCATTTTTTCAATCCTAGAATTTAAATTCATTATAACCTCTCATGTTTTGTTTGTATAATACCGAAAACCAGCGCTTTTATATAGTTTCAAACTATAGTCATATTTTTTCCTTCCACGCCATAGGATGTAACAGATTCTTTGAAGACAGGATGAAAAACCAACATGAAACAACTTTTGGGAATTTTTATATTGGCAGTTTTATCATTATTTTTTGCGGCTCCATTTTCCTATGCCCAGTCTAAAGCTCCTGCCGGGAGCACCGAATCTTCCAGTGGTCAAGCTGTAAATCTTACTGCAAAAGCAGCTGTTTTGATTGAAGGAAATTCCGGAGAAATCATTCTGGAAAAAAATAAGGATACCGAGCTTGTACCAGCCAGCATCACAAAGATTATGACGTTGACCTTGATTATGGAAGCTTTGGAAGAAGGAAAAATTCAACTCACCGATTCTGTCAGTGTAAGCGAATATGCTGCCAGCATGGGTGGCTCACAAGTATTTTTAGAACCAAATGAAACCCAGACAGTAGACACCATGATTAAATGCATCAGCATCGCCAGCGCAAATGATGCCGCTGTTGCCATGGCAGAAAAAATTGCCGGTTCAGAGCCAAATTTTGTAAAGAAAATGAACGAAAAAGCAAAAGAACTTGGCATGAAACACACACAATTCAAAAACTGTACCGGTCTGGATGACGATATCAAATCCGGGCATTTTTCCAGTGCCTATGACGTAGGTCTTATGTCCCGCGAGTTAATTATGAAACATCCCGGCATTTCCAAATATTCAACCGTATGGATGGACACAATTACCCACAAAACAAAAAAAGGTGAATCACAGTTTGGTTTAACAAATACAAACAAACTTGTACGTTTTTATGATGGAATAACAGGATTAAAAACCGGATCAACCAGCAAAGCAAAATACTGTCTCAGCGCAACAGCAAAGCGAAATGGATTAAATCTGATTGCTGTTGTAATGGCTGCACCGGACCATAAAGTCCGTTTTTCAGAAGCCCAGGCATTATTAGATTATGGATTTGCCAACTGTTCTCTCTATCAGGACGATTATTCCGGCATGAAGTTTAACTCTCCTTCTGTCCGTGGTGGAATCCCTGAAAAATTAACGGTGTACCCCAAAAAATCATTTTCACACACGTTTACTGCTGCTTATGACAAAAATAAAATCAAAAAGAAGATAACATATCAGGAATTAAAGGCTCCAATCAAAAAAGGAACCGCCGTAGGATTTATCACTTATTCCTATCAGGGAAAAACGCTTGGCAAAGTTCCCCTCCTTGCTATGCAGGACATAAAAAAAGCCGGCTACACCGACTATTTACTGATGGCACTTGACCGGCTGCTGATGGCGGGGTGATGGAAAAAAAATCAATTTGTGAGAGACGGGATAACGCTTCGCGTTATAGTCTCCTACAAATTGATTCCTTTATTTTTCTATTTTCTCTTGAAATAGAACTAAAGCAATGTTATATTATAAGTAGAAAAGATGCCACCGATAGTGACGGTTGGCCCGATACAAATGTTAAGCTTTAGAAAAGCCGCTCAGTTTTCTCAGGACCAGGGCGGCTATTTCTGTGTCTTATTACTATCCTCACCAAAGGAATATCCTAATCCAAAGCAGGTTAAACCAAAGCTTACTACTGCGATAAAATCAACAATACTCATAAGGCTTAGCCCTCCTTTCCTTTGATTCCCATTCGGGTTTCTATGTAATCGGAGGGTCACAGTCCCTCCGTAGAGGGCCAACCGCCTACCGTTATGGTGGCATCTGCTTTAAGTTTACCATGAATACTTTCTTATTTCAATCAACTTTACCACTTTTACTAACATTTTTTTACACTACTCATTATATTCTCTACGAGTATTCTTTCTCATCTCACCTATCTGCCTCATACATTTTCCTACATCTGCTCAATATATTTGTCATGACCAAGCTTATCCAGTTTCTCTGCCTTTGCCATAACGCCGTCTTTCATTTCTTTCTTATAATCTTTTAACTTAGCACGCAAATCTTTATCGGAAATTGAGAGCATTTTAGCTGCTAAAATAGCGGCATTTGCTGCTCCATCGATAGCGACAGTAGCAACCGGAATACCGGATGGCATCTGTACAATCGAATACAAACTGTCGACACCGCCAAGGCTCTTTGTATGAATCGGAATACCAATAACCGGAAGGTCAAATAACGCCGCACACATACCCGGAAGATGGGCAGCACCACCGGCTCCTGCAATAATCACTTCAACGCCACGCTCTTCTGCTTTTGTTGCATAGTCAACAAATACATCCGGCATACGGTGAGCCGAAATAATCGTCATTTCATATTCAATTCCAAATTTCTCAAGCATATCTGCTGCTTTTTTCATAACCGGAAGGTCTGAATCACTTCCCATTAAGATACCTACTTTTGCCATCTTGCAATTCCTCCTGCATTCATTCATTTTAATCTAAAACTTCATTCAGACGTTCTGTTCCCGGAAGAACAAACCGTCCATTCTCTATCAGTGTAACGGTTTCACCCGTTTTTGTAAAGACAATTATATCGCCAAGTTCATCATACGGAATCGTAACATCTGTGTGGCAGTTAAAATATGCCTTGGAAATATCCGTATTTCTGAGAGCCGAGCACTCGTTTTCTTTTGCAATAATTTCTTTTCCGTCCGGGTTGTGCAAAACCACATCTTCACTCATAGAATAACAGGTATCACCGAGAGCAAAATGCGGTCCTGTCTTTTCTGCAATCAAAATCGGCAGTTTTGCCTCAATGCCAAACTTTCTTCCCATCACATAGGCTGTCGTATTCGTACCAATGGCAAACTCGCCAATTGGCAGTGTTTCACGGTTATGAAGAATGTTTTCCTTGATATATTTTCTTCCTTCCTCTTCCTTTTCATAATTGGAGCAGGAATAAGAGGTAACCATACCATCCGTAAAGGAAAATTCCAGATTTTCATAACGCAGTTCATTTAAATAAACCTGTGTCACATGAAGCACGCCATTCGTTCCCGTCAGTTTCGGAGAAGTAAACACCTCACCAACCGGAATATTGACATCTGCCAGACAATTTTCAAAATTTGTCTGTTTTGCAGGCTCCGTCAATTCGTGCAGACGAATCCAAATATCCGTGTGGTTTTTACCTCGTCCTGTCACATGAACTTTTTCGCCCAAATCCAGTGCATCAATTAAGTGCTGCTGAATCTGTTTGTATTCTTCCATGTCCAGTGTATTGACCTTTACTGTTTCCTCAAAAACATCTTCGAAATTGTCACCGATTTCCGGAATTGGATAGGCGATAATCGTGAAACTGTAAGAATCCTGAGGAATATACCGGTTTTGGAGCAAAGAATAATCTCTGCGGTAAGAAACCGAAAGCTCCTCCTGCTCTTTTTTATATGCCGGACTTTCCTTTTTCACTTTCGGAGAAAATAATTTCTCCCCAAACACTTCAATCACCGCCGGTCCGGCATACAAAGAAGCCTCTTCCCGATACGATTCAAATACTTTCTTAGAGATTTTTAATCTTTCCTGCACCAGTGCATGATTCAGATACAAAGCATCGTCAAAACGATGGTCATACTGGTACTGTTTATTCGGCGATGTGCTGACAACACCGACAGCCTGCGTATTTGTCTTTCTTGTAAATACAGGCTTTAATCCCATTTTCTCAAACTGTAAAACCGCCTGTCTTACCATCGGCTCAAATCCAATGTGATAGCGAATCTGCACGGTCTTTTTCTTTGCCAAATCAATGCCCGCAATTTCAAAGCCCTTGCGGTATCCTTCCGTATAAGTCGACGCCATGGCTGAAAGTTTTTCGATTGGCATTTTCCCTAAGAACTCCGCCATCCGAATTTCATTCTCCGTAATGTATTCCCCATAGCGGTACAAATAATCGGTATTTGAAAAATCACTCTTCATCACAATATTGTAAATCAGAGTTTCCTCCGGGCAAAGCAAATCATGAATGTTTTTCTCAATGCGGTCTTCTGCATAATCATGAACATCGTAGTAAATTGTCTCTTTCAGGTAGCGCTCGGTTTCCTCCTCCAAAGATAATACAGAAACCACCTGCAAAAACAACTCCATGCATCTTGTTACTTCTTCTTCGTCCTCTTCAAACGCCGCTACAATACTGTCACGGAATCTGGCATAAAACCAGCACAAATACTGTCCGGTCTTTTCGCCGAATTTCTTAACACAATATGCCGGATTTGCGTACGAAGTTTCATAATTATCCCCCGCTATTTCTTCGTAAAGATTGTCTGTCCATTCTTTTCGCTGTTTTGCGTCTTCTGTACCATCCATTACATGAAAAATCGTCACAAATAAATGTGCCGCTTCCTTGATATAATCGCCAAATGCGCCGTCAATCTCCGTCTCCAGTTCCATAATACGATTTTTTGCAAGTTCGTATCGCTCCATCTTTTTATTCTCCTTTATTCCAATAATTCAAAATTCAAATTCAGCAAATGCTCATTAATTTCCATAACACTCATTTTTCTGCTGATTCCGTATAAAATAATGCTGTCCCGCTGATTACGCGGATACAGAACCGGCAGTTTCCATGACCGAAGCAGCCTCTGCGTCTGCTCCACAGTAAGTTCAAATGCAATGCAGAGTGCTATCACTTTGCCCTGCGACGGATTTTTCCGCTCACCATTTAAAATATGATACACATAAGAGCGTTCCAAACCACTCCGCCTGATAATATCCGTGGGCTGTAAATTTTTCATGTTCAAAAGACGATTCAAATAGTCTCTACTGTCAAACTCGTCAAACTCATCCTTGTTTTCATTGGCAAACGACTCAAAATCCTGTTTCGTCGTCGCAATTTCATGTAACAGTTCTCCTGTCGATTTCTTCGATTTCACCTTGGTATTCTCCCCAATTCTTCCACAATTTAACAAACAAATTATAGTACACAAATAAGAAATAGTCTATAGTTAGAATTTTTTTTGCCGAAATTTGTTTTTTGTGGTAAAATATATATAAATTTTTAAAGTAATGAAATGAAGGGAATGGTTTTTATGGAACTTAAAGAATTTATGGACATATCCAAACTGCAAAAAATTCAGGACAATTTTTCCAACGCTACCGGCCTTGCTGCAATTGCTGTCGGAAATGACGGACAATATTTAACAGAGGGCAGCAATTTTACTGAGTTCTGCATGAAGTACACACGTGGTTCAAAAGAAGGAAACCGCCGCTGTGTCAAGTGTGACAACGAAGGCAGTGGAACTTACTTCTGCCATGCGGGACTTATGGACTTCTCAGTCGATATTAAAGTAGGCGATGAAAAAGTGGGCGCAATTATCGGAGGACAGATTCTTCCGGAAGCCCCGGATGAAGAAGCTTTCCGCAAAACAGCAAGAGAACTTGGCATTGATGAGGACGAGTATATCGCCGCACTTAATAAAGTGACAATCAGTTCTGAGGAAAAAATCCGAGCTGCCGCCAATCTTTTAGAATTAATTGTAAACCAGTTAGTCAATCTGGAATACTACAAATACACAAATGCTTCCATGCTTCATGCATTGCAGGAAAAAACGCAGGAGTCAGCCTCCTTTGTCGATGTCATTAACAAAGACACCAGCCAGTTGAAAGCAATTTCCAGCAAACAGCGTATGCTTTCTCTGAATGCAAGTATTGAAGCTGCCAGAAATGGCGAAGCCGGTGCCGGATTTGCCGTTGTTGCAAACAGCATGCAGGATTTAGCCGAACAGTCCGCTGCCATTTACAATAACATTGAAGAATCCGTTCAGGGAATCACAGACACATTCTCTGAGTTAATCAACATTTTTAACGACTAACCGTGAAAAAGTACATAATCCGGCAAGTAATAATACCGGAAAAACAATAGCAGTTAATATTCCCAGGCGCAGATTACCGGAAAACGCACTGGAAACAAATCCAACGAGGGTCGGTCCTCCGGAGCATCCTAAGTCTCCGGCAAGTGCAAGCATTGCAAACAGGACCGTCCCTCCTCTTTTTATAGCTGCCGATGCCTTACTGAAAGTCCCCGGCCACATAATTCCCACAGAAAATCCACAGATAGCACAACCAATCAGTCCAACTATCGGAACCGGCACAAGGGAAATGCACAAATACGAAGCAACGCACAGTACACAGCTTCCTTTCATAAATCGGTCTAAATTAAGTTTTTCACCGTATTTTCCATAAATCAAACGCGACAATCCCATCAAAACAGAAAACATCATCGGTCCGACCAAATCCCCCACTGTCTTCTGGATATGAAGTCCTTTTTCAGCAAATGTGGATGCCCACTGGCTCACTGCCTGTTCCGACGCACCAGCGCAAAGCATCATCGCCATCAAAAGCCAAAACACCTTTACTCGAAACAGTTCAGAAATTGACATCCCACTCTCCCCTTCTTCATGAAGACTGTAAATAGGAACTTTCGTAAACAAAATTAAATTAGCTGTCGGCAAAAGCACCCAGATTAGGGCAAGAATCTTCCAATGCGATGTTCCAAACAAAGCAAAAAAAAGTGTGGACAACAAAACAACACCGGTACATCCCCAACAGTAAAATGAATGTAACAAACTCATGGCTGATTCTTTATTATCCGTCGGACACGCCTCAAGAACCGGACTAATCAAAACTTCAATCAAACCGCCACCGATGGCATAAACCATAACGGCAAGCAAAATGCCGTAAAATGGATATGAAAACAATTCCGGCAAAAGCGTAAGCAGAAAAATACCGGTTCCCGCACAAGCGTGCGCAATAATAGCTGATGCCCGATATCCGATTTTGTCAACAAAACCGGCTGACAATAGATCAACCACTAATTGAATCACGAAATTCACCGTGATTAACAGCGTAATTTGTGTCAGTGGAATATGATACTCCGTCTGAAAGGTCACAAATAAAAGCGGGACAAAGCTATTCACCACCGCTTGCACGATATAACCAATAAAGCAGGCATACATTGTCATTTTATAATTATTTTTCATTTCACACACCTCATATATCATCTGAACTAATTAAACCATTTACACTCGATTTTTGCAACCATTGATTGACGTGTTCCTGCAAATTATGAGATAATACAAGAGTTGAATAAAATAATACAAATACGACAATAGGGAGTTTTTTATGGAAACAAAAGAGACAATTCTTGCAAAATTGAATACCTCTCCGGACCGCCTTACCGAACTTGTGGAGCAGGACGGTTTCTACTTTGTGCGGAAAGAAATTACGCGGGAGCAGTATCCGGTCATAAAACAGTTCTATGAGTACCAGCAGCGATCCCCCTCTCCTGCCATTGTTACAATTTACTCCGTCTACGAAAAAGAAGGACACTTTTATATCAATGAAGAATGGATTCGTGGGGAAAGCGTGGAGGAACACCTTTATCTGCAAGGTCCATTTTCAAAAGATGAAGTAATCCGTTATGCAATGGATTTATGCCAGGGTTTGCAATGGTTTCACAAGCACAATATGATTCACCGTGATGTCACCCCCGCCAATGTTATTATTTCCGAGGAGAAAAAAGCGTATCTGGTTGACCCCGGAATTTTACGCGAAGTAAAGAAAAATCAGACAAATGACACCCAGATTCTTGGAACACCTGGCTACGCTGCACCGGAGCAGTTCGGGTTTACGCAATCCGACGCTCGGACCGACATCTACGCACTCGGTGTACTCATCAATCAGATGACAACCGGAAAAATGCCAAAAGAGGCGCTTCCAAAAGACAGACGTCTGCGAAAAATTGTAACCAAGTGCACACAGATTTCTGCCAAAAAACGATATTTAAACTGTCATCAGATTTACAAACAACTCGATGCCGTTTTACCGGAAGACACCCCTGCTGACATCCGTTTTCTCAGAAAAATTCCAGGATTTCGCAGCGCTACTTTGTGGAAAATGATTCTGGCAGTGTGCCTCTATCTTTTTGCCCTGCTCGCCTTTTTATCACTTGCCTAATAAAAGTCGACTGTCAGGACACCACAGACGAAAGAAAATTTCATATCCTTATTCTTGTAAAATACATGGTTCTTTGCAAGGAAATTTATGTTGTATTTTTCAAGGAAATATTCTCATGTAAATACTCATGCAAATGTGCTACTCTATGTTACATGGGATAATAAGGAGGAAAAAAATGGAATATGCAGCAGAAGCACTTTCTGATGAGGCGAGCGAAATTACACCAAATGATCTTGCCGGCGATTATGCGTGTATCGCCGAAATCATCGGAATTGAAAATACGATTTTATTACATAAGCACTATCGCGGTCAGCAAATCACACTTCCTCAACGTCTATATTCTGTTCAATATGTCGTAAAAGAAGTGGAACGGCAGCTCGGCACTCATTCACTCTCTGATTTGGCGAAGAAATACGGATATACCGAACGCCGGTTGAGACAATTAATTAAGGAGGATTCAAAATTATGATGTGGACTTATTGTTTTTTAGCTTTTATTGTTTTTCTTATTCTTTTAATCATTTACTTGTTTACGCACAAGAAAACGAAAGGAACAAAAAAGCCATTTCGTTTTGTTGTATGGGGCGTCGGCATTTTAACAATAGCCCTATTTGCAGCCGCCTGTATTCTCCCGGCGGACAATCAGAATGAAAGCCTGAGCAAACAGGAATCCACCGAATATTATCGCATTTCTACCGCAATCAATAACGGGAAATTTGATCATATTCTTTCGGATATTGATAAACTGTTTCCGCCAGATAAGGATTTAAATTCTATCCGACAGACCAATCGCTTTATGCTGCTTCGTTTGTACTACGAAAAAACCGGTGATACAAAAAAGGAGAAACAACTGCTGACGGAAACGTCAAAAAATTCTGAAATTATGAATGATGATGTTACAAAAGGTATTGTGGAGGAACGGTTGAAGGAACTTAAGTAGAGAGGCTTAAATGAGAGAGGCGGTGCCGCGCACCGCCTCTCTCTTTTGTGTATCTACTCTATCCTTACTTTTCGTATGTTAATCCAAAAATTTTATCAAGTACATTTGGCCATTCATCTAAATCCTGTTCATTACCATCAAATTCATAATAAACAACTTCAAATGTGCCTTCATCCATATTAAGTTGAAATTGGATTTCGCAATTTACATCTTCACCATTCCATGTGCAGCCACCGGTAAAATCAACAATCTTCTGCTTATCTATTTCCGCATATCCCCAGTTTGGATTAGAAAAGTAATTATCAAACACCACTCCATAAGTATAATCGGGATAAGCTTCAGGCGAAGACTCCTTAATCAGCGAAACATAATAATCTTCGTCATTTGATGATTCACCATCCCCCGTTGATTCGTCTTCCGCTATTGGTTCCTCTGTCACCTCTGGTGTAGCCGTAGCCTCTTTAGATGAATTTTTTTTATACTTCTCCTTATACGCCTGATTATATAAAATATCCTCTTTCTGCGATTCATCTAATGTGATACCATTTTGCGTGGCGTATTTTTGGAACATTAAAAACAAAATTTCTTTCATTGTTGATTCCGCTTCTCTTTGTGAATCACCAAATCCAAGAAAACAGATTTCCATTGGAGAACTTGTTTTAATATCAGAAGTTCCTGGATATTCATCTGGATATTGAAATTGAATCACAATATCATTATTAACATTTTTATACTGATACTTACCATTCATCTCCACAATTAAACAATCCCCAACATCATTTGTAACAAAATAATCCCACTTAACATCTGTACAAGCAGCTTCAATTGCCTGACCATATGTAATATTAGGAATACTGGCAGGTGCTGAAATCATGGAGGCGGATGACGTTTTTTCAACATTATTTGTATAGACAATTGGCACCATACATCCTATCCAGATAAAAACGATTGCTTCAATAATCGCTATTATAATTCGAAAAAGTGAACTATGAGAACGAATTCTATTGACCACTAACACTATACCAAATATAGTAAGTCCTATCGGTAAAAGCCATAATAAAATTTTTAACCAAGTCATTTTCTTCCTCCAAATAACACAGCCTACCAAACGGCAGGCTGCACTATTAAACTAATTAATCTTCCGTAACAATATCATATTCTTTTTCTAATTTCTCTAATTCAGACTCATATTTTTTATAAATATCTTCTGCCTCACCTAACAAGTCATTTGCCTTTGTAACACGATCGCTATCCTGAGCTTCTAAAGCATCTATCATTTTATTAAATGCTTCTAGTTTCTTTGACCAATACTGGATAATTAGAGATTTTAATTCGTTGAATTCTGTATATTCTCCTAAATCAATTGCACTAACATCTTTTACCATTTTTTCGTAATTAGGAACAATTGTATCTTTTAGCGCATTATATAGCGCCTCATCACTCTCATAATTATCTCCCACATTGTTTGTATATAACTCATTCGCCTCTGTCTCTAGCTCCTTTGCTTCTGACAAATCCACGTTGATAAACTGAATCAACCGTTCCTGCTTATCTGAATCCACACATCCGGTAACACCAACCATAACAACAAGTGTCATACACATCACTAATATTTTCTTTAAAGTTTTCATATAAATTCATCTCCATTTTCTTTGTAAAATTATAATTTTGTTTTCTAGTAAGAACCAAATTTGTCATTTGCCGGCATTATAACAATCTTATGACCTCGAATTGATTTTTCATCACTAAATCTACTAATCAACGCAAGTATTAATCCCATGATATCGGCACCAAACGTACCCGAACCCATCATAAACATTTCTTCACCATTTGGGGGAAAACTGTTTACAAACCACGAATTTGGTGGCGACATAAAGGATAATTTATAAACATCTTCATATGCCACACTATGAATACGCTTGTTATAATAAAAAATAATTCGTTCTGAAGTTAAAGCAATAAACTTTTTAGGCGGATTTGCACAACGCAATGCAGAATTAATCGCCAAAATTATTTTTTCATCTGCTCCTATTGCATTTGACAAAACCTGACACACACCGGAATAAAACGTGTTATTCTTTTCCGGATAAGTAAAATCACTATTACTGCTGCATTTTTCATATAAACTGCTTATTAACTCGTCTGTTGTCTTTCCACTGCATAGTTCATCCACCATGATGTTCCAGCTTTCTTTACAGGTTTTACTCATATCCATGTCACGTTGAATAAACAAACGCTCCACAATATTTTCGCTTTTTTCCTCATTCGCAACTAAATATTCTCCGGTATTTGCCCGCTCAACCGTTTGGCGAAGTGCTTCCGTAAAATCTTGATAGGTTTTTGGTGCCCATAAAGTTACAAAAGAATATTTGCTTCCTGATTTTGTTGTAATAACCAATTTGCTTCCAAATACACTCCAAAAAAGAACCACATCAATAACTAATGTAATTCCCATAGAAAAAATTGCACCTATTGCAAGCAGAATAAATAAAATAATATACAAAATACTCATATGCCGTTTTACATCAACAGACGCGATATCTTTATAACGAATTTCCCGTACCTTTTCATAATTTTTGGGAGCCGTTCGTATATTTAGCCTGTCCTCTGCGAAATCCAGCATACTTACAATTCTGCTATTAAAAAAACCTAATCTTTCTCCAGTTGCTGAACGAAATAAAATCTGTTGCCCTAATAAATCATTATCAACATAAATCTCCTGTTCATTCATTTTTACACCTCCTCTTTTTATATTTGTAAATAAAATTACTAAATACACTTTAATTGATACGAACAGAAATATCATTGGAAAAATACAAGATTTTTTTCCTTTTTAACTCCGCACCCACACAAAAAAGCACCCTTCCGGGTGCTCTCCATCTACCTTCAAATCCATTGATTCAATTCATATGAGCAGCACGATAAGCCGAGTTCTGTCGTTGAGTGACCATCTATCTGGACCTGCTGTTGCCAACAGGCTCTAGCGACCTACCCGAAAGCACGACGGGCCGCCGTATTGCTTCCTGTTCGGTCTTGCTTCGGATGGGGTTTACATATGCCCTCCCTGTTACCAGAGAGGCGGTGAGCTCTTACCTCGCCATTCCAACCTTACCACGGGCAAAGCCGTGGCGGTATATTTCTGTTGCACTAGCCTGGGAGTCGCCTCCACCGGACGTTATCCGGCATCCTGCCCTGTGAAGCTCGGACTTTCCTCACCCATTCCCTTTCGTCTGAATGGGCGCGGTCACTTGTGCTGCTCATAATGAAATCACCCTAATAATATACCACCACCGATAAATTCGCGCAAGATGGAATTCAGTGGAACATCATGTGGGTCAATTGGTAAGAAATAATCCAAGAACTTAAGCAGACGCTGTGCCTCCGCATATTCCGGACAATCCTTAGTCACCTGGAACAATAACGGGTCTGCATAAAGTTTCATAGCAGCCAGCTCATAAATCAGTGCCGAGTTAAACATCGCATCAGCCTCTTCCTGATAAGGGAAAATGTTCCGGCTCTCGCCGCGACGGACGGAATCCCACATAGAAATCGTTTTCTGGGCTGTATTGCCACGGGTTCTTGCGTCTCTGATAATTCGGCGTAAAAGCCGTCCTTCCGTCGTTGGAATACGGTTGTGGTGATCGATATTTAATGTCGTCAGTGCACTGATATAAATCTTGTATTTATCCTTCTTCGGGATGGAATATGTCAGTTTGTCATTTAAGCCATGGATTCCCTCAATGACAAGGATATCCTCACTGCCAAGCTGCATAATCGGTTTATCGTATTCTCTCATACCACTGATAAAATTATACGTTGGCAGCTGAACCGGCTTGCCAGCCAAAAGATTCGTCAAATCTTCATTAAACTGCTTGGTATCAATCGCACCAAGGCACTCATAATCATATTTTCCGTTGGCATCTCTTGGTGTATCTTCACGATTTACAAAATAATCATCTAAACCAATCGGATGAGGTTTCAAACCAAGGGTGCGAAGCTGAGTCGATAAACGATAAGAAAATGTTGTTTTACCGGATGACGATGGTCCTGCGATTGTCACGATACGACAGCCGCGCTCCGCAATCTGCACCGCAATATCTCCAATCCGTTTTTCGTGCAGCGCCTCTTGTGTCAGCATCAACTCCTGAAAACCACCATTCACAATGATTTCATTTAACTCGCCAACTGTAGAAACCTGCATTTTTTCACTCCACTCATTTGCCATCTGCATCGTGTGGTACTGTTTTATGCTTGGTTTAAATTCAGGCATTGTAACAGGTGCCTCTTTTTTCGGAACCACAAAGACAAAACCATCTTCAAAAAGTTCCAGACGAAAATGAGTCAAAATACCGGTACTGTATGGCATGGCACCATAATAATAATCTGTAAAATCGCCTAAATGATATACCGTCATGCGTGAATTTCTGCGGTATTTTAACAGATTGCTCTTATCTGACATATGCTTTTTTTCAAACATCCGTCTGGCATCTCTGGTTCGCATCACAACTTTTTCAAAACGGATATCTTTTTTTACATCTTCACGCATCCGCTTTTCCAAACGGTTAAGCAGTTCCTTTGTCGGTTTTTCTTTTGAATTTAAATGGCAGTAATAACCACTGTCTAAACAAAAATCAATCGTTATCCGGTCCTCTTCCTTAAATGCCTTTTCTTCCTGAATTGCCTTCAGCAAAAGCATTGACATACCACGTATGTAAGCACGCTTACCATCACTGTCTTTTGTTGTACAAAAAGAAACCGTCGTTCCATCAATCACTTCATGGTATAATTCCTGAATCACACCATCCACTTTTGCGACAATAATCGGAAACTCATATTCTTTTTCCACCTGTTTACTTATATCAAACAGCGTAGTTCCTTCTTCGCATGTTATTGTTTTATCTCTCCATGTAATTTCCATGGCAATTCCTCCCTTCCGTTAGGAAAACAAATTAGAATTTGTTTAAAATCCAGTTAAGCCCCGTAATCTCTTCTGTCAATTCTTCCACACGGGCACCGGCACCGGATGTCTTTTGCATATTTAATGTTTCCTGCAATTTCATTTTTTTATCTCGTTCATCCAGTAAAAACTTACGATAAGCGGTATCGCTCACTTCCGGCAAAAGCCGTCCGTATTCATACTCAGCCGGCTCATAAGGAGTTTTTTCTTCTCCTCTTACTGCACGCATCACAAGATACGGTTTTCCAGCATCCATACAAAACTTTTCGTTCTCAATGAAAAAGCCTATCTTATGAATCATCTTTCTGACTTCGTATAAATCGGACTGCGCCTGAATTACAAGCGTGGAAACCTCCTGCATAACTTCCGGCGACTGCTCAAGAATCCGGCAAACTAACATACCGCCCATACCGGCAATCAAAACAGTATCGACCTCTCCTTGATTTAACGCCTGCATGCCATCACTCAAACGGCAGTCAATGCAATCACTAAGACCTGCCTTTTCAATATTTTTTCTTGCATGAGAAAGTGGTCCCTCATTGATATCCATGGCAATAACTTTTTTACATGCTTTTTTTGAAGCAAGATAAAGAGAAACATAACCATGGTCACAGCCGACATCCGCCACTTTTGCTCCATCCGGTACAAGCGAAGCATTCATTGCCATGCGGGCAGACAATTCTATTGTATGCTGCATTAGTCCAAATAATCCTTTAATTTACGGCTGCGGCTCGGATGACGGAGTTTACGGAGTGCCTTCGCCTCAATTTGGCGGATACGCTCTCTTGTTACGTCAAATTCTTTGCCGACTTCCTCAAGTGTACGGGCACGTCCATCCTCTAAGCCAAAACGTAGACACAGAACTTTCTGCTCTCTCTCAGTTAACGTTCCAAGAACCTCCACAAGCTGCTCTTTCAAAAGAGTAAAGGCTGCTGCTTCTGCCGGCACCGGTACATTATCATCCTGAATAAAGTCACCCAGATGACTGTCTTCCTCTTCACCGATTGGTGTCTCAAGAGAAACCGGCTCCTGTGAAATCTTCTGAATCTCACGCACGCGCTCAACCGGAAGTCCCATCTTTTCCGCAATTTCTTCCGGATACGGCTCACGTCCCAATTCCTGCAAAAGCTGGCGCTGAACACGGATTAATTTATTAATTGTCTCCACCATATGAACCGGAATACGAATGGTTCTTGCCTGGTCGGCAATCGCTCTTGTAATCGCCTGACGAATCCACCAAGTAGCATAGGTACTGAATTTGTAACCTTTGCGGTAATCAAACTTTTCAACCGCTTTAATCAGTCCTAAGTTTCCCTCCTGAATCAAATCCAAAAACAGCATACCACGTCCGACATAACGTTTGGCGATGCTGACAACCAGACGCAGGTTTGCCTCTGCCAGACGTTTTTTTGCCTCCATATCACCGGCTTCCATTTTCATTGCCAGTTCTTTTTCCTCCTCGGCGGTCAAAAGTGGCACTTTACCGATTTCTTTCAGATACATACGAACCGGGTCCTCAATGCTGACACCATCCGGAACTGCCATTTCGATATTTTCCAGTTCTTCCTCGGTTGGCTCATCTTCAACATCCAGAATAATGTCATCCTCAGTGTCACTTTCCGGCACCATTGCAACAATTCCTTTATTTTCCAAATACTCGAAAACTTTTTCGGTCTTGTCATCATCAAGTTCCATTCCCTGGTCTGCGAACACCTTCTCAATTTCACTGAGTTCCAGTACATTTTCCTTTTTCTTGCCCAATTCAACAAGCTCACTCATAATTGTCAGCATTTTCTGCTGTTCGTCTACATTTGTATTTTCCTTATCCATCTTTTCCTCCATTTCTGTTGTCAAACAACGGCTCTTTTAAAATGAAATCTGTAATGTCTGCAACTTTCTTTTCTCTTCCATAAGAGTCTGTAGTTCTTTCATGTCCGTCACATGCCTGCTCCGGTATTCCAGACTGTACTTTTTGATACTGTGCACAACTTCATTCAGTGCTTTCTGCTGTTCGGTATCTTTACTGATTTCTTTTAATTCTTTATTAAAAATTCCGGCTACCAGAGACTGCTCCTCTTTGCTTTGGAATTTACTGATAATCATGGCCGGCTCTACTTTGCCGGTAGTTTCATACTGCTCATAAATCATCTGCGCCACTTCGTGATACGGCTCATCCACAAAATCTTCGGCGGATAAAATTCCTTTTGTCTTTTCAAACAAAACCGGGTCATTACTAAGCCATGTAAGAAATACACCCTGGCTTTTTGCAATGCCGTCTTCCTTTTGTCCTGCCGTTTTCACCATGCGCTCCTGCCGCCTCTTCTCATAATCAATGCCAACCATTCTTGCACTGTGATAGGCAACCAGTTTTTTGAAATCCTCGGTTCTTACGCTATATTCTCTGCAAAATGCCTCCATGTAATTCGTCCGCTCGATTTCATTATCAAAGGTTAAACATTTTTTTGCCACTTCATTCATAAATGACGTTTTGGATTCCGGATCATTCATGTCATATTCTTTCATCAGGTTGTCCACCTCATAAAAGAAACTCGATTTTGCCTGTTCAATCCTCTCCTTAAACGCCTCCGGCGAAAGACCTTTCATAAATTCATCCGGATCTTTATATGGACGCATATTGATTACCTTGACACGAATCCCCGCTTCTTTCAGCATCGGAATCGCACGCATCGCCGCTTTCACACCGGCACCGTCACTGTCGTAGCACAAATATACCAAATCCGTATACCGCTTTAACAAACTACAGTGCTGACTCGTAAATGCCGTACCAAGGCTTGCCACCGCATTTGTGAATCCTGCCTGATGAAGTGCAATCACATCCATATAGCCCTCACAAATAATCATGCCCTCACTCTGCTTGCCGTGCACAAAATTTAACCCATACAGATTCCGGCTTTTATCAAAAACCATTGTTTCCGGCGAATTTAGGTACTTTGGTTTCGCATCCCCCATCACGCGGCCGCCAAAAGCAATCACACGGTTGTTCCTATCTAAAATAGGAAACATCACACGGTTCCAGAACTTATCATACACGCCGCGCTTTTCATCATAAGTGAAAAGTCCGGTTTCTTTGAGTACCGAATCCGGATAGCCCTTGGATTTTACATACTGGTAAAGTGGACTTCCGCCTTTTCCCGCAAAACCAAGTCCAAACCGCACAATAGTCTCCGGCTTTAACTCACGTTTTGTCAGATATTCATAACCAATCTTCCCCTGCTCACTTTTCAAACAGGCAAAATAATAATTGGCTGCTAACTTGTTGACTTCCAGTATTGAATCCCGTAAATCCCGGCGTTTCCTGTCATTTTCAGAATTTCCTTTTTCCGGAAGTTCCATCCCTGCCTGCTCGGCAAGCCGCTCTAAAGCTTCCACAAACGTAAGGTTTTCATATTCCATTAAAAAAGTAAATACATTGCCACCGGCGCCACATCCAAAACAGTAATACATCTGCTTTGACGGGCTCACGGAAAAAGATGCTGTCTTTTCATTATGAAACGGACAAAGACCAACATAATTGCTGCCGGTCCGTTTCAGATTTACATAGGAAGAAATAATATCGACAACATCACTTCTTTGTCTCACTTCTTCCACAAAATCTTCTTCGTAATACATGCCCATCACTCCGTTACTTTTCTTCCCTACAACACAGACCATGTGCGAGGAATTGTCAAACTCTGGTATGTCGCTACCGCATACCGGTCGGTCATTCCTGCGATAAAATCACAGACCACACGCTCAACGGATGCCTCTCCGGATTTTAACATCTTGCCATATTCTTCCGGGAGTTTTTCCACATGGTCAATATAGTATTTATATAACTGGCCAATCATATACTCGGCTTTTCCCTCTTCCGCTTTTGCAACGGAATTGACATACACATTTTCAAACATAAAAGCACGGAGACCGGTCAGCGCTTCCCGCATTGTGTCCGATTGAATATCCATACTGTTACGAATCAAATCGTGTATCAGCGTATTGAGACGCTCTCTAAGAGTATTTCCCAAAATCTCGGTATATTCACGGGGAATATCCTCTTCTTTGATGACCTTTCCCCGGATTGCATCGTCAATGTCTGAGTTGACATACGCTATCTTATCACAGAGTCTCACAATTTTTCCTTCCAGTGTCGATGGATTTCCGGAAGTCGAATGATTCCGGATGCCATCCCTTACTTCAACCGTAAGATTTAATCCCTCGCCATCCTTTTCAAGGCACTCCACCACGCGGACACTCTGCTCCTGATGACGAAATCCCTCGGAATATATTTCATTCAGAATCCGCTCACCGGCATGTCCAAACGGTGTGTGTCCCAAATCATGTCCAAGTGCGATTGCCTCCGTCAAATCTTCATTCAGACGAAGTGCTTTTGCAACCGTTCTCGCATTCTGCGACACTTCTAAAGTATGCGTCATTCGTGTGCGGTAATGGTCTCCTTCCGGTGCAAGAAACACCTGCGTTTTCCCCTTTAACCGCCGAAACGATTTGGAATGAAGAATCCGGTCACGGTCTCTTTGATAAACCGGACGCAGGTCACATTGCTCTTCGTATGTATCGCGCCCCTTAGACTCATCACTAAATGCCGCATAAGGACTTAGTATGTCATGTTCTCTTTTTTCTAAATTTTCACGTATTGTCATATCCACTCTTTCCTGCCTTTCGGGATTAAGCAAAAAACAACTACATTAAAAGAATTACAACATAAGGATATTATTTCCTTTTTTTCGTAAAAAGTTTTTGCAGATTTCTAAAAAATAGTGTATGCTAAAAGATAGATTTCGATTACATAAGGAGGTGCATCATGGCAAGAGGAGCAGGAAAAAACGGTTGGGCACTCTTTTTACTGATTTTAGCAGGTGTTGTTCTTGGCAGCTTTATCAGCCAGCTGACAAGCGGAGTTGCCGGCCTGTCGTGGCTGAATTTTGGAAAAAGTTTTGGATTAGCAAAACCACTTACCTTAAACTTAGGCGTATTGGTTCTGACTTTCGGACTGACAATCAAATTCACCATTGGCAGTATCATCGGAATTATTGTTGCTGCTATTATTTACCACTTTATCTAGGATTTTATCATTCCCGCTTTTTCAGATTGGTAAAAGGTACCGTCTTTACGTATCAAAATAATCTGAATCTGCGGGTGTTTTTTTTGAAAAGCAATTGCCTTTTCTTCTCCCATAACTGAAAGTGCGGTCGCATACGCATCCGCCATCGCCCCATTTTCCGCAATTACCGTAACCGATGCCAGATTATTATCTGCCGGCATACCGGTTCTTTTATCCATGATATGATGATACAGTTTTCCGTCTTTTTTGAAATTTCTCTGATAAATCCCACTGGTAATAACCGCCTTATCCTTTACCTTTACTGTGCCATAAATACTGCTTCCATCGGATGGGTCCGTAATTCCTACCGTGTATTCCGTGTCATCCGGTTTCATGCCGATTGTCTGCACATTTCCACCTAAGGAAAGAATACAGGAAATAACTTTTTTCTCTTTGCAAAGATCAATAATTTTCTGGGACAGATAGCCTTTTGCCGCCGCTCCCAAATCAATTGCCATGCCGGATGGAATCCGCACCTGGTAATCCGAAAGAAGTTCTATCTTTTTATAATCAATCTTTTTTATAACAGCATCTCTTTCGGCTTTGTCCGGCACATGATATTTCTCTGTCGTAAATCCCCATAACTTCACAAGCGGGTAAATTGAAATATCAAACAACCCATCCGTATCATTTCCATATTGAATACAAGCAGAAAGTAAGTCATATGTTTCCTTCGAAACTGTGACTTTTTTCCCACCTGCAGCATTAATCTTTGAAATCTCACTGTCTGCTTTGGTAACGGATAAAGTTTTCTCTAACTGCTGAATTTCGGAAACAGCCGCTGTCATCGCCTGTTCTCCGTTTTCACCGTAAAAAGTCAGATTCATAATCGTGTCCATGGCAAAAATTTCACGCTCTGTCTTCTTTTCCTCAGAAGCTGCACATCCGGGAAGAAGAATGATGACACACAAGAAAAGAGAAATCCATTGTTTCACTCGCATCGCATGTCCTCCTTTGCCTTTTTTGAAAAACGACAGCCACAAAAATCCTGCCGGTACAAATCGTATTCTCTTGACAGTTCAATACTTCTTTTATATCCATTTTTCTTCTTAAAATCCGATGGCAGATAGGGAACGCCGTAATTTTCAGAAAGTTCTTCTCCAATTTGCATTAATAAATCCGCATTTTTATGAGGGCTGATGGAAAGTGTCGTACAAAAATAATCATACGTACCCTCTTTTGCGTATTTTGCGGTTTCCTCCAACCGAAGTCTGAAACACTTTGCGCATCTTGGCCCCCGCTCCGGATCATTTTCATGCCCTTTTGCCATTTTTTCAAAAAGTTCCGGTTCATAATCGGCATCGTGCATATGAATTTCTTTTCCAAAAGGAGCTGTCTGTAAAAAACGCTTTAACTCCTCTTTTCTTTTTTGATACTCACACGCTTCCGAAATATTCGGATTATAAAAAAATACCGTAATATCAAAAAAATCATGCAGGTATTCTAATACATAACTGCTGCATGGTGCACAGCAACAATGAAGAAATAATCGTTTTTTTTCTGAAAACGATGCCAATAATTCATCCAGTTCTTTCTGATAATTTCTGCGGTTCAAGGTCTCATTCTCCTTCCATTAAAGTTATGACGCCTGCTAAATTTCCCCGTCTGCCACCGGTCGCACGGTGGGAAAACAGCCAGTCGAAATGACAGCAGGTGCATACGCCACTCACCTCAATCTGTTCTTTCGGGATACCGGCTTCTTCTAATATAATTTCATTTACCCGCCATAAATCGAGCTGATATTTATGTGCCGGTTTCTCTTCTAAAATCTCCTGCCACTGCTCCTCTTTAAATTCTTTCTGAAAAGCAGCCGCAACATCTTCGCTCACTTCGTAGCAGTCTTTGCAAATCGATGGTCCGATTACCGCAAGGATATCTTTTGGATTGGAGCCAAATTCCTCTTCCATGCGGCGCACCGTTTTTTCTCCGATTCGCTTTACACTTCCCCGCCAGCCAGAATGACTTGCCCCAATTGCTTTTTTTACCGGGTCATAGAAAAACAACGGCACACAGTCCGCAAAAAAAGTCATCAAAACTACTTTTTTATCATTCGTAATCAATCCGTCGATGCCAATGATATCCGATTCTCTGACAACACCTTTGCCACAGTCTTTTTCATCAACGCGTAAAATTTTTGTCTCGTGTACCTGATTACTAAGCACCACATTTTCCACCGGATAACCGACGGCTTTTGCAAATCTTCTATGGTTTTCAAGCACGGCTTTCTCATCATCGCCTCTTGTAAAACTTAAATTCATAGTCGCACAGTCTCCCACACTGACACCGCCTAATTTCGTAGAAAAACCGTGTTTGATTCCTGCCTTCTCAAAAAGAGGGAACGTCAAATATACCACACCCTTTTTTTCATTTTTTATCATTTTTTCGCACATAGTTTCCTCCTGTCTGGTATACTTATAAGTGAAATTTGTAATGCTAATTTCATACATGGAAAGGAGATTTTTAATATGCCTTGTATTTATGCCCATAATTCCTTTGGCAAAGAAGTACAAAAAATGCTTCCCAAACCACTTAAAAATACCATTCGCCGACACCCTGCCGCTTTCCGTATCGGATTGCAGGGACCGGATTTTTTATTTTTTTATCATCCCTTATTAAAATGTAAAACCAACCAATTAGGCTATCACCAGCACAGTCATGCGTTCGATGCCTTTCTTGCTTACGAACTGCCCATCATCCGAAAACTTGGTACAGACTCTGCCGCCTATGCCTATTTGCTCGGCTATATCTGTCATTTTGTGCTAGACAGTGAATGTCATACCTATATCATTCCAAAATCTACGGAAGCCGGAAAAAATCATCTGGTAATGGAAAATGAGTTTGACCGGTTTCTGCTGAAAAAAGATGGTTACAATGCCATCTCTTATCCTATCTGGCACATGATACCAAACGATAAAGCCACTATCCATGCCATTTACGAAGTATACCGCCCATTTGCTCTATCAAAACATAAAATCAAACGAGCTCTTTCGGGCATGCGTTTTTATAAGAAGCTTCTAACCTGTGGCTGCTCTTTGAAACGGTTTGTGATTCGTCTGCTTATGAAAATCACATTCCACTACAAACAGCTTGAGGGACACATGATGACACTCTGTGCCAAATCCTACGCAAAACACACCAACGCCGTTCTCTTAAAACACTATAAAAAATCGATTTCTTTGGCAAATGAATTGATTTTGGATTTTCACAAAAGTGTGACGCAGGGAAAACCACTTCACAAGCGCTTTCACACGACACTCAAAAGTAACGAGCCGCTTGACTAATCCATCAAACCTAAATCCCTGCGGTACTGCCTCAAAAATTCATACACAAGCGTTCTCTTTTCATGCCAGAAACGCTTGCCGGGTGCTGTCACAAAATCCATCTGTTTCATATGACGGTAGGTATATTTTTCAAAATGCCTGCAAACCTCATTAAACGATGGATTTTCTTCTTTGGATGTAATCCACGAATCGAGTACAATTCCCATTGCCCCGGTATCATCTAACATATCCGCTTCCATCAGAACAACCAACTCCAGTGGCGTTGTTTTCTCATGCAAAAGCCGCTTATTTGGGTGTTCTAAAATCAAATAGCAGATAAAATCAATCTGCTCGGGCGTATACGGACGCCGTTCCAAATAATCTCTGCAAATAGCGGCACTTTCTTTGGCGTGTCCTTCATCTCCCTGCACGGCATATCCTACATCATGGAAAATTGTTGCAATCTTTAAGGATTCAACATCTAAACTGTCATCCTTTAACTCTCTCGTAATGCGGAGCATCCACTGATAAACCCGCAGTGTGTGGGCGTATCGGTCATATTCAATTTTGTTCTTACTCTTATCGCCCTTTCTGCGGTCATAGCTGTAAAGCATTTCTTCCACATACTGGAACATCTTACGATGCTGTTTCATGATTTGCTCCATTTCCAATGTGTTTTTTCTGATTTTTCTTCCAAATCAGTATTATAGCACAGCTTTCCCCATTTGTGCAAAGAAATCAATACCAATGTTTGACAAAAGACCGATTTGTATGTTACAGTAGGCAATACGATTTATTTAAGGAGTTTAGTATGAAAATTAAGTTATCCGAACATTTTACTTATCATAAATTATTACGTTTTGTCTTTCCTTCCATTGTCATGATGATTTTCACATCCATCTATGGCGTAGTGGATGGTCTTTTTGTGTCCAATTATGCCGGAAAGACAGCGTTTGCCGCAATCAACCTCATTATGCCGTTTATTATGGCACTCTCCGCCCTTGGTTTCATGGTCGGAACCGGTGGCAGTGCCATTGTGGCAAAAACTCTTGGTGAAGGCAAAGAAAAAGAGGCCAACCGATATTTTTCCATGCTTATTTATCTGACAATTTTTGGCGGCATCGTTTTAAGTATCCTTGGAATTTTACTTGCAAGACCGGTTAGCATCGCACTTGGCGCCTCCGGAGACCTTTTAGACTATTGTACCCTGTATGGGCGCATTACGTTTTTATCATTAACACCGTTTATGCTGCAAAATGTATTTCAGTGCTTTTTTGTCACGGCGGAAAAACCAAAACTTGGTTTACTCGTCGTTGTTCTTGCCGGTGTTACGAATATGGTGCTGGACTACCTGTTTATCGCCGTGTTTGGCATGGGACTTGTCGGTGCCGCCATTGCAACCGTCTGTGGCGAATGTATCGGCGGCTTTGTACCATTAATTTATTTTGCTGCCAAAAATTCAAGTCCGTTTCGCTTAGGAAAAACCAAATGGTATCCTTTTATCCTGAAAAAGACTTGTGCAAATGGCTCCTCGGAGTTGATGACAAACTTATCCAGTTCCATAGTAAACACACTATTTAATTTCCAGCTTATGCGCTTTGTCGGCGAAAACGGCGTAGCTGCTTACGGAACAATTATGTATGTTAATTTTATTTTTGTTGCGATTTATTTTGGATATTCCATCGGCAGTGCTCCTATTGTCAGTTACCATTATGGCGCACAAAATCACAAAGAATTAAAGAATTTGTTGAATAAAAGTCTGCGTTTTACCGGTATCTGTGGCATTTTCATGTTCATACTCGCCCAGTTGATTGCGACACCCCTTGCCCGCATTTTTGTTGGATATGATGTGGATTTGTTTGAATTAACCAGACATGGCTTTCGAATTTACTGCACAACATTTCTTGTGTGTGGACTTAATATTTACGGCTCCTCATTTTTCACAGCCTTAAATAATGGACTATTATCGGCGCTGATTTCTTTTTTGCGAACCCTTGTATTCCAAGTCAGCGCTGTCCTGATTCTGCCCATTTTCTTTGCGATTGACGGTATCTGGTCATCGGTTCTTTTAGCAGAACTGCTTACCTTAGTCGTCACTGCCATCTGCATCATTAAAAAGCGCTCCCGCTATCATTATTTCTGATGTTCGGCAAAGATTTTATCTACCGTTTGCATCGCATTAAGAACGGTCTCATCCATTTTGTAGCAATAATGAGAACCGTTTCTGCCAATCGTATATAAATTTTTTATTCCATCAACAAAAGAAAGTAATTCTCCCTTCTTTTCGTAGCTGCCGGCATACGCCGGATAAGCTTTCGGAACATACTCTCTATGATAGCAGACTACTTCTCTGCCCGATTCAATAAATCCAATTTTTTTCAACTCGGACACGGCAATTTTCGCACACTCATCCTCCGACAAATTCCAGAAGTCGTCTCCTTCTTTGCAGAAAAATTCAAGTCCCAGCCATAACTCATTTTTCTTTTTCACAAGATACGGCGACCAGTTGTTATAGACCTGAATTCTGGCAAGTTTAATTTTCGGATCCTGTACATAAATCATACACTCCGGAAAATTTTCAATGGAAACTGCTCCATTCGATAGTTCCGGCCACTTAATGCACAATCCCATAATCACGCAATCACGGTATTTTAACCCATCGGCAATCGTCCGCAAAGAAATCGGAACGTTTCCCGTCATATTGGCAAACAATGAACTTAACGGCATAGTTGAAATGACAACATCCGCCTCCTCAAATACTCGTTTTCCGTTTGATTTTATATAACTGATTTTTTTCAGCATATTATTATCCAAAACAAGTGAGTCTACCATTGCTCCCAATTCAATAATTCCACCTCTTTTTTTTATCTTCTCTGCAACCTCCTGCCACATTTGACCAGCTCCCAATTTGGGATAGAGAAAATATTCTGTCTGAACTCGATTTTCCCCATGCATTGTTCCCTGCTCACAGGAAAGATTTCTTAGAGACTCTCCCCAGCATTTTTCCATATAATCCTGCAGAAAAGTTTGATAAATAGTTTGTCCAAACCGATTCATGTAGTAATCTTCTAATGTATGTTCTTTCCTCTTCTTTATTTTACTTTTTATTAAGCCACATATACATTTTAAGGTACAAAAGCTGCCAACCTGATTTCTGAATTTTCGGTCAAACAAAATCGGATGACTAACATAATTCCCTTTATAATACAGTTTTAATTTTTGTTTTCTCCGAAACATACGCTTGATATAGTTTACTCCTCTTGAAGGCAAAAATTGATTCCACCAATCTAAAACTTTTTCATTCACCATAAGAAAACGATGTCCTCCCAAGTCCATTCGATAATCTTGGAAGTCTACCGTTTTTGCTAATCCACCAATTTGATTTTTTTCCTCTAATACAAGCACCTGGCAGGAATCCGTCCGGTTTAGTATCTCATACGCCGCCGTAAGTCCTGCCGGGCCCGCCCCTATAACGATTACTTTTTTCATATAGTTTATTTTCTTTCTTTATGTAATATTTTGTCATAATTATATCACTATTAGATAACTATTTCAATATTTTTTTATTTTTCCTAGCGAAATTATATAAAATGTATAAAGATATTAAAAAGAGTAGTATGTGTGTGCTTGTGTCAAGTGCACACATACTACTCTCTTATCCGAATTCTCATCAGTTGCAGATAATGGGACCATGTCACTATGAACGGATGCTCCCCTTCAAAAATCGTAAACATTGTTTCCGAAATTCGATTGCTATATGTTAAATAAAAGAATGTCTTCCACTCCAATCAATCACTTTTTTATTTTAGACAAAAGAACCACGGTTTCTATCCCGCGTGTCCACGGAAACATATCTACACATTTTGCTTTAACCGGCTGATATCCATATTCCAAAAACACTTCCAAATCTCTGGCAAGCGAAGTTGGCTTGCAGGAAATATAAACAAATGAAGACAATCCATAATCTAAAATTTTACGAATTGCTTTTGGATGGATGCCCTCTCTTGGCGGGTCCAACACAATTGCGTCTGGTGCCTCTGTCAGTTCATCCAACACCGTCAACACATCTCCTGCCAAAAATGTACAGTTATCCAGCTGATTTTCTTTTGCATTTTCTGCCGCTGCATAAACTGCCTCTTCCACGATTTCAACTCCTGTCACCTCTTTTGCCACCGGTGCCAGTACCTGCGCAATCGTTCCGGTTCCGCTATAAAGGTCATATACCTTTTTCCCGGTCAAATCACCCACATATTCTCTTGCCAGCGAATACAATTTCTCTGCTCCGGCAGAATTTGTCTGAAAAAAGGAAAACGGCGTAATGCGAAAACGCAGCCCCAAAAGTTCATCATAAAAATAATCTTTTCCATATAAAATATCTACCGCATCTGCTTTCACCACATCCGAAAGACTATCGTTTGTCATATGCAGAATGCCGGCAAACGTCCCTGTCATCTCTAACGCAAGAAGCGTATCTTTGTATTTCTCAAGTAATTGTTTCCCTTCCGCAGAATTGATTCCTCCCTGAGAAGATGTCACAAGACAGATTAACATTTCCCCGGTTTTTAATCCCTTGCGTACAAGCAGGTGGCGAAGCACGCCCTCATGGCGCATTTTATGATAAAAATCAATGCTTTTTCCACCCAGTTTCGCATTTCGGAAAAAGTCCTGCGTTGTCTTTAACACCTTGCGCAAATCCTCATCAATAATCTGGCAGTCAGGGACGGAAATAATATCATAAAAACTTCCTCGTTTATGAAGTCCCAAGGTGAGCGGACCATCCTTCACTTCATCCCCAAAAGAAAACTCCATTTTGTTTCGGTATTCCCAAATTCTAGGACTTTCCACACATTCATCCAATGGAAACTCCAGATACACAGCATCCAACAAATCTTTTACCTGATTCAGTTTCAGCTTCTTCTGCTCCTGATACGGAAGCGTCTGGTACGCACAACCGCCACATTCTGAAAAATGCGGACACGGTGGCACTGCTTTTTCAATCTCCGAAGGCACCAAAACTTCCGTCAGATTTCCCTCCGGTCTTTTTTTCTTCACTTTCTTTAATTGAAAACGCACTCTCTGCCCCGGCAGTGTATTTTTCACCTGTACATAGGCATCCTCATCTTCTACATAAACAATTCCTTTATTCGGAAACTTTAGAGATGTAACCATCCCCTCATAAAATTCATTCTTTTTCATAGTAACCCTTCCTCGTAAAATTTGCTATTGCCATAGTATAGCATAGATTTTTGGAAATGTCATTTTTTAATGTTTAATGGTTGTGGGGAATGTTTGATGGCACTTTTTTTGTTTTCCATAATTCCGTAGAAACGCTTTGCGTCTCGTGGTTCTACGTTCCACTCCGGTCCGCGCAGGTCAGAGGTTCCCCGAACCTCTTGCGCCACTCCCGTTTAACAAACGCGTAAGGGTATGGGCATGCAAAATACGCAAGCCTCATACCCACGTGTTTGTACCCACGAGTCACAAAGTTTTCTACGGAATTACTGGAAGCCAAGTAGACTGGCATCAAGCAATTAACACAAACTTTTGAGCACTAAAATAACCTCTAACGCTTGCACCAACCTCCCCCTTTCACCATTCGTTTTAAATTTTTTTACAGCATCTCCAAATCGGGAACTGTAGTTTCACCATGAGGGATTTGGAACACCGTCGGTGCGTAGAGGGCGTGGTATGCCCTCATGCACCGTTACGTGTGTTCACTTAAGCGAAAGCGGTCCCGAATGGGAAACTACAGTTCCCTATTTGGGCATGATATGAAAACAATTTATCAGTTGATTTACTCACCAAAATCCGCTATACTTAAACTTAAATGACATTAGGAAAGAGGTACCGGAATGGATAACGCAACCGAAGAAAGCATTATGGATATCATCGGAAAACTGAAAAACATCGATTACATAAATCCGGAAGACATCCCTAATATTGATTTATACATGGATCAGGTTACGACATTTATGGACGAACATCTTGCTGCGTGTAAACGTCTGGATGACGATAAAATACTTACAAAAACCATGATTAACAACTACACAAAAAACGATTTTCTTCCACCACCGGTCAAGAAAAAATATTCCAAAGAGCATATGTATCTTCTGATTTTTATTTACTATTTTAAAAATGTATTATCAATCAATGATACGCAGAAAATCTTCCGCCCGCTGACGGATATGTTCTATAACAATAAATCAAGGGATATTTCACTGGAAGAAATCTACCGCGTCATTTTTGAGATGGAGCGCATACAGACAGATAATCTTACCAAAGACATTTTGAGACGATTTAAGTATTCACAAAATCTGTTTCCGGATGTTAAGGATGAAGACGAAGCAGACTTTCTCTCCCGTTTCGCTTTTATCTGCCTGCTCAGTTTTGATGCTTACCTCAAAAAACAGTTAGTGGAGCGTTTAATTGACGAAACTCTTTCCGATGAAGCGAAGCAGAAAAAAGACAAATAAATTACGGATAGAATTGAGGTTACTATGAACGAATTACTTGCAGGATTAAATGACAAACAAAAAGAAGCGGTTCTCCACTTTGAGGGACCGCTCCTTATTTTAGCGGGTGCAGGCTCCGGAAAAACCCGTGTTCTCACCCATCGAATTGCATATTTAATTGAGGAACATCAAGTACCGCCCTACCACATTCTTGCCCTTACCTTTACAAATAAAGCGGCAAACGAAATGCGCGAGCGTGTGAATAACATTATTGAATATGGTGACGGCAGTATCTGGGTAAGTACCTTCCACTCCACCTGTGTTCGTATCTTAAGACGATTTATCGACCATTTGGGTTATGATAACGCCTTTACGATATACGATAGCGATGACCAGAAATCACTGATGAAAGATATTTGCAAACAATTAAATATTGATACAAAAAAATATAAAGAACGCACTTTCTTAAATGCTATTTCCTCGGCAAAGGACGAGTTAAAAACACCGGAGCAGTATGCTGACGAAATAGCAAAAGAATACAATAAAAAGATTTTCGGACGGGTTTATAAAGAATACCAAAAGCGCTTAAAACAGAACAATGCGTTGGATTTTGACGACCTAATTATGCTTACTGTGCAATTATTCCGGCAAAATGCGGAAATACTAAACCATTATCAGGAGCGTTTTCCATTTATTCTGGTGGATGAGTATCAGGATACAAACACCGCACAGTTTACGTTATTAAGTTTGCTGGCATCCCGCTACCAGAACCTTTGCGTGGTTGGTGACGATGACCAGTCGATTTACCGGTTCCGCGGTGCAAATATTCACAATATTTTGAATTTTGAAAAAATCTTTCCAGCAACGAAAGTTATACGATTGGAGCAGAACTACCGCTCTACTAAAAATATTCTTGCGGCTGCCAGCGGAGTGATTAAACATAATTCCATGCGTAAAGAAAAAACGCTTTGGACAACGGCCGAGGCCGGTGCTCCGATTTCTTACGGACGCTACGATAATGAATATGAAGAGGCTCAGGGCATTGCCGCTGACATTCACCGTCAGGTAAAGGATGGCATGTCCTACAGTGACTTTGCTATTTTATACCGTACCAATGCACAATCCCGTGTATTTGAGGAAAAACTTATTTACGAGGGCATTCCTTACCGGATTATCGGTGCTGTCAACTTTTATGCCAGAAAGGAAATTAAAGATATTCTCTGTTACCTGAAAACAATCAATAACAGTGCGGACGATATCTCGATTAAACGAATCATCAATATTCCAAGACGAGGCATCGGTCAGACAACCATCGGACGTATTTCGGACTATGCTTTTTCGCAGGAAATGCCATTTTATGAGGCACTCCGCCGCGTGGACGAAATTCCTGGATGCACCCGCGCCAGTGCAAAAATTCATTCCTTTGTCAGCCTGATTGAGCATTTTCGCATGAAATTACGCGGCGAAATGTATTCGCTTGAGGATATGACTCAGGAACTTTTGGATGTAACCGGTTATGTCCGTGAATTAGAGGCAGAAGACACCGATGAGGCAAATGGCCGCATCGAAAATATTGAATCTCTGATGAATAAGATTGTTCAATATGAAGAAGATAATAATGGCGGCACGTTAAACGACTTATTGGAAGACATCGCTCTCGTGGCAGACATTGACACGGTATCCGATGACGCTGAGCAGGTGCTTTTGATGACACTCCACAGTGCTAAAGGACTGGAATTTCCAAACGTTTATATTTGCGGTATGGAAGAAACAATCTTCCCGGGGGCTTCCGCCGTATTTGGCGATGACCCATCTGAACTGGAAGAAGAACGCAGACTCTGCTACGTGGGAATTACCCGTGCCATGAAAAAGCTGACGCTTACCAGCGCAAATCAGCGCATGCGTAACGGTGAAATGAATTTCAACCGTCCATCACGCTTTATTAACGAGATTCCGCGCCACTTGGTGAAACAGACCTATGGCGCAGTCCTTAAACCAGAGACCGAAAGTAAACCAACTGAATTTCCGAGGACAAAAGCTTCTCTTTATACCAAGGACCGCAAAAATCCATTTGCCAATAACCCTTACATCCAAAAGGGAATGGGAAGTGCTTCACCTGCCGGTGCTCCGGATTATCAGGTTGGCGACCGGGTGTCACACACGAAATTTGGGCAGGGCATTGTCCGCTCCCTCACAAAACTAACAAACGACTATGAGGTTGTCATTGAATTTGATGGATTTGGACAGAGAAAGCTCCGCTCTTCGTTTGCCAAACTGACAAAATTGTAATTTGATAAAAAAAGTATAGTATTCCATAACTATTCGTGTTACAATATGGTTAAAGAATCTTTTTGAGAAAGGATGGTTTTTATTATGTCAGGAAAATTTGAGGAAATGATAAACAACGCTAAAATTACTGAGTTGTTAAACAAGAAAAAAGCAGAGGAAGAAAATAAAAGTTTTGTTCTTTGGATTTTGGCTATTATCGGTGCAGTTGCTGCTGTAGCTGCTATCGCATTTGCTGTATACCGTTATATGAATCCAAAGTACGCTGATTTTGATGGTGACTTTGATTATGACGAGTTTGAGGATGATTTCGAAGATGACGACATTGATGATAATGACGTTTATGTAAAGAAGACAAACTAGTTTTTATTCTCCTTTCACCCCAAAAAAACCGCCTGTACCGGACATACCGGTGCAGGCGGTTCTAATTATTTCTCTCTATTCTATTATCCTAATTCCGGAACTTTTTTTGAAATTGCAACTGCTAATGCGCCCGGTCCGATATGACACGAAACACTTAAGGAAAGCGGGTCAACAAAATCCACCCGATGTCCCGGGAATTCTGTCTCTAATTCCTTACGAAACGCCTGAGCCTCGGTATCATCTGCCGTATAAGCAACATGCATGTAAAAATTATCCCCATCCGGATCATGGAAACGTTCTTCAAAGTCATGGCGAATTGCCTTAATCATTGTGCTTTTTGCCGCCTTCAAAGTTTTCACTTTTGCATAAGCATCTAACTTTTCTCCCTGAATCTGCAAAACCGGTTTGATTCTTAATACGGTTCCGATAGCTGCAGCCGCCGGTGTAATTCGTCCACCTTTTTTCAGATAAGAAAGCGTGTCCACCATGATATAAATACTGGACTCAAATTTCTCACGAAGCAAAATCTCCTGAATCTGTTTGCCATCATAACCATTCTGTGCCAGTTCAATGGCATCCATTACAGAGCGTCTCTGTGTAACCGAAATTCTCTGGTTATCTACAACAAAAACTTTATTTTCGTACTTTTCTTCATAAGAAAGCATCATGGCAGTTCCGCAAGAGCTGCTCAATCCACTCGACATCGGAATGTAAACGATTTCATCATAACACTCTAACACACTGTCCCACAGTTTCATTAATGTATCCGGTGCCGGCTGTGATGTCATTACATCTGCGCCCTGCGCCAGATATCCATAAAACTCATCCTGATTCATGCTAATATCTTCATAAAATGTATCACCATTTACAAAAAAAGGCATTGGCACAACGTGAATGCCAAGCTTCTTTGCTTCTGACTGAGTAATCCCACTATTACTATCTGTAATTACCGCAACTTTTTTCATCTATGCAATCCCCTTTCAAAAGATACATTACATCATATCATTCTACTATTAAACTTCGTTTTTGTCAAACAACCGGTATTTCTTTACCATTCTTTCAATCCTCCGAAGAACGGGTTTATACAAACAGAACAAAAATCCGGCAGTCGCTGCTCCAAACAACAGGTTAAAAGGAAGTCCTGACAAATACACAAAACAAACCACCGATAAGGAAAGCTGCTGTGAAGTAAAAAAGATGGTATTTAAATCAACAATGGCTCCGTAGATGATAACGACAGCAAAAAAGCCATAGAGTGCTACAAGCCATCGCTTACTCTCCCGTCCGTAGAAAAATACGCCGGCAAAAAATCCTACCAGACCAAGTGCCACCATTTGAAAAGGTGTCCATGAGCCCTGACCGAAATAAAAATTAGAAACAAAAGCACTTAATGCTCCTGTCACAAAACCTACTTCACCTCCAAAACTCACGCCCGCTAAAATTACGACAGCCGCGATTGGCTTTATCTGTGGCAAAAAGAAAAATGCAATTCTTCCGGCAATCGCAAGTGCACAAAGCGACGCAATCATCGTAAGCAGCATAACACCCGGCCGTTCTTTTTCAAAGTGAGCAAAAAAGCCAAACAAAGCAATCAGTAAAACCGCCATACTCACAAGATAATAATTTTCTCCCTTTAACACAATGATTTCATAAAAAAGCAATACAAAGGCAAGTATGCCAAGGATACTATTGCGAATTTTTTCTTTTTGCATATTTCTTCACATCCTCAATGGTTATTATGTGTGGATTTACCCGTCTGGTCACCCGGTTCATCCCTGTCGTGTAAAACTGGTTTTCTTCCATAAATTCTCTCACCGGACACTGCACAATGATTTCGCCCTGATACAAAAGTGAAATTTCGTCAGCGTACTTCGCTGTGAATTCCATATCATGCGACACCATCACAATGGATTTTTCCATTTTGGTCCACTCTTTTAAAAGTTCACCAAATATCTTCTTTGATTTTGCATCCATTCCTTTGGTCGGCTCATCCAAAAAATAATAATCTGCCTCTTTTCCGAGTGCAACACAAAGCGCAAGCCGTTGTTTTTCTCCACCGGACAAATCCTGCGGATTTCTTTTTTTTAGTTCATCCAAACCAAACCGCAAAAATAATTCCTTCGAACATTGGCTCATTTTATCCCATTCTTTTTGCACTGTCTCTTCTAATAACAAATACATCGGATTTTGCGGCAGATATGAAAAGTTTACCGAACTCATTTTCCCATGATACGGTCGAAACTGCCTTGCCATCAGCCGCAGTAAAGTCGTCTTTCCACTTCCGTTGCCACCCACAAGACACGAAATGGTATTTGCCGCGAAACGCCCCTTTGTTTCCTTTAACACATCCGGTGATTTCTTCTCATAGCGAAACGATATATTTTTCAAAGAAAAGTCCTGTGAGGATGTTTGCTTTCTTTCAATTTTTTCTTCTTCCCCATCCGGAAACACTGCGCTTTCATAGTTTCCTTCAAACCAGATTCTCGCTTCCTTTTTTGTCAAAAGTCTATCTTCCAATTTCAGATATGACGGCAAAAATTCTTCGAAAATCGTTCCTTTTAACTGTGCCTGTATCGTCCTTGGCTCTCCTATTTTCTCAATTTTTCCGTCTGCCATACATAGCACTTCATCCACAAAAGCAACCAAATCTTCCAGCCGCTGCTCCGCAATTACAATCGTTACACCAAACTCTTCATTAATCTGTCGAATTAAATCATAGATTCTCCGCGCCGCAACCGGATCTAACTGGCTGGTCGGTTCATCCAATATCATAAGTTCCGGATTCATGGCAAGACCGGAAGCAATATTTAAAAGCTGCTTCTCTCCACCACTTAATGTCATCGTGTCCCGCGTGGCCAGATTTTCAAGCCCAAAGGAACTAATCACTTCTGCTAACCGTCGTTTCATTTGCTGCTGTTCCATCCCGATATTTTCAAGTCCAAATACAATCTCGTACGAAACCCGGTCTGTCACAATCTGATTATCCGGGTTCTGCCACACATATGCACAGCCCTTCGCTTGATTGATAAGACTTCCTTCCTCTCTTCCGCGTATTCCCGTTTCCCCGGCAAGTTTGCGTAATAAAGTTGTTTTTCCGCAGCCGGACGGACCGACAAGCAAAGTAATCGTTCCCTGTTTTATTTCCATCTGTTCCACAAAAACCGCCGGTTCTACTTCATCCGGGTAGAAAAACCGGTAATCTTTCGCTTCGATAAAAGCCATGCTGCTTCCTCCTTTCCGTACATCCAAATCGGGATGCCAAGATATAAAATCCAAATCAAAATCTCCCACGCCGGCAAAAATTCCATGTGTATACTTGGGAAAAACCAAACCGGCGCAGGTGCCATTATTTGTTTTCCAATCACAAAAACACCCATCATACATACAATCGCAAAAAATACATAATCTCCCATATTCCATTTACGTGCATAAAACGATGTGCGCCCATTTTTTCCATACGACTTCGCTTTCATTGCCATACTTCGTTCTACCGAATCTTCCATCGTTTTACCAAGCAGTGCAGACCACACATGCGGACGATTTCCATGCAGTGAAATCATCTGTGAAAAATCTTTTTTTGCCTTTGGCACCATACGAAGAATCATGGAAAAAAGCAGTGAAAAAGAAGGAAATCTTTTTCCTGACATCGTCATAATCTTTTCTGAAGTCATCACATGTGAAAAATCGGAAAACAGAAAAATAGTTCCTAACAAAACAACTGCCATATAACAGCCATACAGCACCGCTTCCTTTGTCACGGCGTTCTCATTCAAATAGAAAAGTACCGTCATACCACGGTGATTGAGCAGTGGATTCACAACCACACAAAGTGCCGCCACCGTAAGACTTCCCACAAAGGATTTAAGCATTTTCAGAAATCCTCTATTTAGCGAAACATCAATTCCCATCAGTAACAAAAGCAATCCATATAAAAGCGGATGTCCTGCCACAATCAAAAGAACCAGTGTCATAACATAATATACAAATAAAACGACCGGATGCCTTCGCGTCATCGCATTCATGGTTTCCTCCTCTAGTATTCATACTCGCAAACATAATAAAATACAATTACATCGCCATTTGATACCTGATAATTGCTCGCTCCCACATTCGGCGTCATGCCATTGACCGAATACATCCAACCGCTCTCGCTGCCACAGTCAAACTGATACAGACCGCCAATTCCCTTCACATAATAGGTGCCATACATCGGAGTGAACTCGCTATCTAGGGCGATGTTGTTCTCTTTTGTAATTCGCTTCAATATATCATACACGGACTCTTCTGCCGTGAAGGAACATTTACCGGAATAATAAATTCCGGATGCCGGAATCACCTCTTCTAACCCATTTTTCCACAACTCTTTTTTCTTTAAAATCTTCTTACATTCGATTTCAAAAGAAACTTTATTTTTGGGTTTTTCCGTTTGCTTTTCGGTCGGTTTTACAGTTACAGGTTTTTCGGTCGAAACCGGTTTTTTTGTAACATTTTCCCCGGATTTTTTTTCTGTTTTATTTCCTTTATCCTTTTTTGGTGCAGTCACAGCCGCCGGCTTAGCAGTCGGTTTTTCTGTATTTTTCCCTTTGATTTTCTCTTTTGGTGTACTTGTGCTTGCTGCCGTTTTCTGCTTGGGAGTCTTTGTTGGTTCTACCGATTTTGTTGATTCCGGTTTCGCCGTCTCCTTTTTTTCCACAGAAACTACATCTTCTTCGGAAGCATAGTGTGGGTTTACTTCTTTATTCGGTTTTTGTATGCCCTGTATCACTAACGCCCCGATGATAACGAAAAACAGTACCACGCAGGCGATAATTCCTTTTTGATTCCACTTCATCTGAAAGCCTCCAAAAAAACTTCTTATATGACAGAGTAACAAACAATGGACAAATCTGTCAAGCGTTGGTATAATATCTTGCGATGGTATAAATAATATTAGTAACCATGAGGTTCTTTTAAGATTAATAGGGAAGACGGTGTGAATCCGCCGCAGCCCCCGCTGCCGTATTAGGGGATGGCTTGTACATAAATGTCACTGGCATATGCCGGGAAGGCGTACAAGATTGGTTAAACCTTCCAGATGAACCTTAAGTCGGAAGACCTGCCTTATGGTGTGAAATGTGACCTTTCGGAGGGAGAGGAAATGTTTTGACTATTCATTCTAGTCATCACAGGTCCTTGTATACCCTTTTTTCGGGAATACAGGACTTTTCTTATGTTATCGCAATACCAGAACAAAAATACGCGATACGCGAGAAAGAAGGTTTTTCTATGAAAAACAAAAAGAAACTTTTATCCGTTCTTTTAGTCTTTGTTATGACGGTAAGCGTCTTTCATGGCTATGCAGCAAAAGCAGCGGATACAGTCAAAGTAACACTTCGCCTTGAGCAGGATAATAAAACACTTGTTACACCGGTTGAAGTTACTCTGACTGATGAAGACAAAAAAGATTACGGCATCGACCTCAGTACCGAAACACTTACCCCGCTTCATGCACTGGCTAAGTATCTGACCGAGAAAAAAGGTGCCACAACAGAAACAATGAAAAATTATATTATGGCAAGTAAAAGCCAGTACGGTTTGTATGTTACCGGTATTAGTATCGACGGCAAATCCGACGGCAGTGCTTCCTCTGACGCTTTGGACGGCGTAAACTGGGGATATGCTGTAAATAATACAGACCCGGGTGTCGGTATGGGATCCTATTCACTAAAAAATAATGATGCAGTCACCATCTATGGACTTTGGGGCGGCGGCACATGGCCAAATAACGTAGAAACAAATTACAGTTATTTTGAAAACAGCACCTTGAACACAACAGTTTCCAACAAAACTACTGTATCACTGAAAGGTGTAGGCTACGACGAGAATTACAATCCGATTGTTAAATCAATTAGTAACGCAACTGTTGTAGCAGCAAAATATGAAAACGAAGCCAGCACAGCAACCACCGGAAATGCTGTTTCTTTAGTTCAGACGGATGAAAACGGTGTTGCTACTCTTTCCTTTGATAAAGCAGGTACTTATGTACTCTCCGCTTACCGTTTGGACAGCGACGGCAAACACTCCAACATTTCCAGACCATACGGAATTGTTAACGTGCTTGCTGCAGTTACCGCACCAACAGCTACTCCAACCGTTACACCAACAGCTGCTCCAACCGTTACACCAACAGCTGCTCCGACCGTTACACCAACAGCTACTCCAACCGTTACACCAACAGCTACTCCGACCGTTACACCAACAGCTACTCCGGCAGGCGATTCTCTTGGCAAACCGGTTCCAACAAAAACTCCGACTGCCACACCAACTCCGGCATCGGATGACAAGGGTATTAAAAAAGTTGCAAAAAAACCTACTAAGGTAAAAGTTGTTGTTAAAAAGTCAAAGAAAAAGAAAAAATCCGTAACTGTTTCCTGGAAAAAGGCAGCAAACGCAAAAGGATACCGCATCGCACTTTCCAAGAAAAAGAACGGTAAATACAAAAAAGTAACCGATACAAAAAAAACAAAATACACCTTTAAGAAAACAAAGGGAACGTATTATGTAAAACTGACCGCTTATGTTGTAAAATCTGACAAAGCTACTTTCAGTAAAGCAACAAAACCGGTAAAATTCAAGGTAAAATAAGATGAAGAAAAAGACATTTTTATGTCTGATGCTCACCGCCACCATCTTCCTCAGTGCTTTTACGACTTTTCGTAAGGAGCAGGGAATGGATGGTGCCAACGTGGTATCCTCTGTAACACCGGAGGATACCGCTGACTGCGGTGCTATTTGGACAAACAAATTTTCCACAAAGGGAATCTCATACAACTCTATCCCGATTATGGGAACAAACGGCATCTATGTCGTAAATTCCAATATCCTTTATGAACTGTCTTATGCAAATGGACAGGTTCTCAGACAAACTACTTTAAAAGAAAAAATGAACAGCGTCTGCAACATGCTTCTTGAGGAGCATTTTTTATATATTCCGCTGGCAAATGGCACGATACAATGTGTTGACATCACTTCAATGACAAGTCTATGGCAGAGCGAGTCGTTTGGCGGACAGTCTCTTTCGACTACCTTTTGTCAGGACGGCTATCTCTATGGCGGCACGACAAATGTTTTGTCAAATGGTACAACCACCGGTCTCTTCTACTGCCTAAATGCAAAAGATGGCTCAACCGTCTGGACTTATGAAGATAAAGACCATCCGGGCGGTTACTATTGGAGCGGTGCCATTGTCTATGAGGATGCACTTTATTTCACCGGTGATAACGGCATTTTAGTAAGCCACAGTCTCACGGAACCGGTTGTATATGATACCGCTGTTCTGACCACGGCAAACATCCGCGCCGGACTGACCTATCACAAAGGAACCGATGCCCTTTATACCGTAGCAAAAGACGGTACATTATTTCAGATACAATGCGGGAATCAAAAGATTACGAAGGTTTCCTCCGGTAAGATTATGAATGGTGCCAAATTTATTACCTGCACCAGTACTCCAACTATTTATAACAATCGTTTATATGTTGGATGTATGGCAGACCAATATGGTTATGTCTGTGTCATGGATGCCCTGACTTTAAAACCTATTTATCAGGTAAAGGGATTTCAAAATGCTGAAGTCAAATCTTCTCCTCTTGTTTCAACCCGTGGTTCTTTCACCGGAGAAGTAACGGTCTATTTCTCCATGAATGCTTTGCCGGGTGGTTTGTACGCTTTTAAAGATACAGAAGGAAAAACAAGTGCCTCACTTCACACTTTGTATATTCCACAGGCAAAACAATACTGCCTGTCCAGTATTACAGCCGATGACAAGGGGCGTTTATACTATTCCAACGACAGTGGAACCCTGTTTTGTGTTACGCTTGCCAAAGATATCCCTGCCACAAGCACACCGACAGTCACAAGCATACCGGCTGCGACAAGTACGCCGCCTGTTTCTAATTCGCTTGCACCGGCGGCTAAAAAATCTGTGTCAAAGCCGAAGAAACCATATAGCGTTAAGGTAAAGAAAAGCAAGAAAAAATACAAAGTCACCTGGAAAAAAAAGAGCAAAAAATACCAGACAATTATCTCCTATCGATATGGTAAGGGAAAATGGAAAAAGAAAACAATCAAAAAAAATACGGCAGCAACGATAAAAAAAGGCAAAAAAAGATTGCAAATCCGACTGAGATGCAAAATCAAAAAACAGTCCAAATGGATTTACTCCTCTTATACGAAAACCTTTTCATTTCGCCCCTAATATGCTAAGATAAAAAAAGTCATTGGATTTACAAAAGGGAGGTTTATAGTATGAGTAAAGAACAAGAACAACTACTGCAATGGATTGATGAATCCGATAATATTGTGTTTTTTGGCGGTGCCGGTGTCTCAACAGAAAGTAAAATTCCGGATTTTAGAAGTGTTGATGGATTATATAAACAGAACTACGATTATCCACCGGAAACGATTCTGTCCCATAGTTTTTATATTCGTAACCCGGAAGAATTTTACCGCTTTTACCGGGATAAAATGCTGTTTCCTGACGCCGAGCCAAATGCCGCTCACATTGCTCTTGCCAATTTGGAAAAGCAGGGCAAATTAAAAGCAGTTATTACACAAAACATCGATGGTCTGCACCAAAAGGCAGGAAGCAAGGAAGTATTAGAACTCCACGGCTCTGTTTTGCGAAATCACTGCACACACTGTCATAAATTTTATTCTTTAGAAGATATTTTAGCTATGGACGGTGTTCCTCACTGCGAATGTGGCGGCATCATAAAACCGGATGTCGTTCTCTATGAAGAAGGACTTGATATGCCGCTTATGGAACGTGCCATTTCCTATATCCGCGATGCTGATTTGCTGATTATCGGCGGCACATCTTTGGTTGTTTATCCGGCCGCCGGGTTAATTGACTACTATCAGGGCGATAAGCTGGTACTCATTAATAAGGATAAAACTTCAAAGGATAATCGTGCAAATCTTATCCTGCACGAACCAATTGGTGAGGTCTTAAAACCGCTCGCCTGACAAATTATTTCTTAATCTGCATGAAATTGATTTTTGCGGATGCCAGTACATTGCGTGGAAACATCTGGTTTACACCACTTGTTCCACCGTTACCGGTATCTGTTATTTTTTTCGGATAAAGGACAAGAGAAATCTTCTTTTCTTCCTTTCGTTTTTCCTCCATCGCCTCTCCTGCAAGTACAATACTTGGCTTTTCTTTATTGATTAGAGATAAGGTATATGACATCGGCTTTTTCGTTTTGCCATCTGCACGGCAGCCAACAAGTTGAAGCCCATTATGTAAAACTGCACTCTCATCCAAAAGCAGATGCACACCTGCACCGGAGATTTTTTCTTTCTTTTCCTCCACAAGGACAGAATCTGCACTTCCTTCCACCATATAAATGCCCAATGCCGCCTTCATTTTTTTGATACTTGCAAGAGTCTTATCTACCGTTACCTCTTTTGTATGTCTGCCGAATAAATTTCCTCCAAATAAAATAACATCCGGCTTTTTCTCATTCACCTTTTCCACCAGAGAATCAAACGCATGAGCAGTCATATCACTTCCTACAAAGCAATTGGAAATATAAACAATGGAAGTATCCTTAACCGGCTCCTTCTTATTCTCCTGTGAAATCACAGTCTCCTCCCACGATATGCACCGGCTTTTCCAAAAAATAACAGCACCGACACACATGGTAACAACAAAAAAGCCAAGAATCAATTTGGTCGGATGATTGAAAAAGCGGTATACTTTCCCGCTGTATCCTGCTTTTTTTCCGATAAAACGAACAATGCCACGCACAAAACACAAAATAGGTGTGAGTATCATAACACTGCCATATATTACAGAATATGCATGCATAATGACGGAAACTACATCCGAAATCATTGCGGATATTCCGGTTTCAAAAAGGAACACAACTATTAAAGAAAAAACATGTAAAAACGCGAAAAAGACCACCGGTACTTTCCCGCGTTTCCACAAATCATAATATCGCAAAATAGAATAAAACCATGCTCCTAATACATAGCACAACGCAATCACAACTTCTATCATAAAAGCACCCCTTGTCGTATGTTTTACTACACGGGTAGTGTATAATAGAACTGCTTATTTGTCAACCATTATTTGGTTTTGAATTTCTTTGTTTTGCTCCATTTTGAAACGGTTTTCTTTCCGTTTATTACCTGATACGTTCGGATTCGTATGTAGTATTTCTTTTTCGTTTTTAACTTTTTAATCGTCCGGCTTTGTTTCTTCTTACCGGAAATCGTAATCGTCTTTTTCCCTTTTTTGAAAGATGCAGACGTACTATATTGAATCTGATATCCGGTAATTGACTGTGCTGACTTCTTCCAGCTTACCGATACTTTTTTCTTGCCTGCTTTTACCTTTTTGATAACCGGTGCTTTCAGAACAGCCTGCTTTGGATTCTTGTTTGTATTTGCCGGTGCTGTCGTCGGTTTTGCGTTGGAAGCCGGCGTTTTCACAGGTGTTCCCGAAGTTTTCTGTGTCGGCGTTGGAATTGGTGTTGGTGTTGTCTTTGGTACCGGAGTAGGGGGAGGTGTTACCAGCGGCGTCGGCGTTGGTTTCGGTGTTGGAATCACAAGATTTTCCGGCACTTTTCCTACTTTTACATCCGTGTAATCACTGTACAAATACCGGTCTGTTTTATTTGCTGTTAACCAGTCTGCCTGCTCTTTTGTTGCCGTATAAATTGTCGATGGATTGTGCATTTCATAGAAGATGTAAGTATCCCATGTTTCCAGTTTTGTTCCATCAAAGCCGGTTCCAAGTCCAATCGCCACTAAATTTGTACAATTATAAAATGCCTGCCCGCCAATCGTTTGTATCCGGTCCGGAACTTCCACCTTCACAAGTCCGGTACAGTACGAAAATGTATATTCCGGTATGGAGGTCATCGATTTCAAATCCGGTAATTCGGTAAATGACGTACAACCGGAAAATACTGAGCCTGCCATTGATTGTAAATTCTCTGACATCGTAACTTTATCCGCTTTCAGACTGGTACAATTACTAAATGCCTCATATCCGATTTTCTTAATCTGAGACGGAATTACAATCTGCTCTAAAGCAGAACAACCACTGAACGTATATGGCGGAATTTCTTCTATATTAACCGCCTTTGATAAATCAACAGAAACCAACGAAGTACAATTTTGGAATTCACTACCTCCAAGTTTTTGTAAACCTGCTCCGAGAACAACCGATGTCAGTTTTTCACAATCCTCGAAAGCTCCTTCTGTTGCTAAATTGGTTATTCCAAGGATTTTAACGGAATCCGGAATCACAACCTGTTCCAATTCACTTCCCTGAAAAGCCTGATACCCAATCTGCGTCAAACCGTTCGGAAGTGATATACTCCGAATGGCACATCCCTTAAATGCCTGCCCATCAATACAAATTAATTTCGACGGAAGTGAAATTGATGTTAAATTTGTTGTTTCTCCAAATGCACTGTTTCCAATAAATGTTACGTTATCCGGAATATGAACTGAAGTTAATGCACTGCAGTCCTTAAACATAGTCCCCGGAACTGCCGTCCAGCTATCCGGAATCGTAAATGAACGTAAAGACTTACATCCCCAGAACAAACCGCCGGAATACTTATCCTCATCATTCTCATAACGGTTTGTGCCATCATAATCCTCTGCGGATACTGTAAATTTCCCATCTTCCGGGAACACAACATGGTCTAACTTTTCACAGTCCATAAACGCATTCGATGCAATATGCTGTACAGATTTTGGAATATTAATACTTTTTAAATTTTTACATCCTGCAAATGCACTGCAGCCAATAAAAGTTAAGCCCTCCGGAAGTGTTACCGTATCAATCGTACACTCACGGAATGCCCTCGAACCAATATAGGTAAGATTTGGTGTCTTATCTTTTCCAATTGGCAGTTCAGTCAACTCCGAACAGTTTGCAAATACATCTTTATATACGGTTTTTAATTCCTCCGGATATTTTAGCGTAAACTTAGACATTTTAGAACAATTATTAAATGCCATTTCTCCCAAATAAGTTAATTTTCCTTTTATCGTAACACTTGTAAGGGCTTTACAACCGCCAAATGCCAGTCGCGGTAATGTTGTAATCTTCTCCGGAAGTTCAATCGTGGTTAAACTTTCGCAGCGGTTAAACGCATGATATCCCAGTGACGCAACATTGCCCCATTCAATTGTTTTTAGCTGGGTCAACCCCTCACACAAATGTGAGGGTACTTTTGTAACGCCGGACTCAAATGTAATTTTTTCAATTGCACCTCCGGCAAGACAGGCACCATCATTTTTCTGGTCCACTTCTTTGTCATCATCCAGTGGATATGTGTCGTAAATCGATGTTGTACCTTCTGGAATTGATATCTCATTTAATGAATCACACTCATAGAAAATGTATTTCCCAAGCTGGCAATTTGTGGGAAGTTTCACTGAAGAAAGCGCACTGCATCCATAAAAAGCATAATTATCAATCTCCAAAACACCTTTCGGAATATTTATGGACGTAATTGTCGTGTTATCCCGAAACGCATTCTGTCCAATAACAGTAACATTATAACTTGCCCCATCCCAATCAATCCGAGAAGGTATTGTTACACTTTGTGATATTCCTGTATATTTTTGCAATGTTGCTGTTTTTGTTTCCTGTGTTAATTGATAGGAAAAATCACCTTCTGAGTAATTGACTGTGTCTGCTTTTGATGACTGCTCCATAAACCCTATGGAGAAAAAGAATGTCAGCATAAAAAGCATGCTAACGATGAAACATTTCCTTCCTTTACAAATTTTATCATTCACCTTAACCATCTCCTTTCTTAATTTCATATAAATCCGTTTCATTATACTGAATTAAGCATAAAATGGTAAGGTTACAAATGTCTCATGTTCGCTTTTTTGCTGACATTCCTGTGATTTTAGTTATAGTTAAATTTCAATTTATTTAATGAAACATATTTGGTCTGACTCCGCTCGCCATTCAGAATCTGAATGTTAAAGCCGACGCCCTCTTCCAGTTTGTGTGGCATGGAACCATTATATTCTGTTAAATCAAATACCGTGTGTTTCTTCGAACCAATCAACTTATAGTTTCCTTTATCTAAAATATCGGAATCACTGTAGCCATTCAGCGCCTCAGCAGAAACAAAGGCACATTTCTGATAATCCCCCTCAAAATCAAGTTCTGTTCCGGAAGCATCATATACACCAAATTGAATCTCAAATGAGGTGACATCCTGTATACGAATTCCCTTTTTTAACAAATACCGGCTGAAATCAATCGCAATCATACAACTAACTTCCTCATCGTATTCATTTTCAAAAAGCATCAGACCATCGAGTTTATTTACGCCACTCTCGACAAGACCACTGCCAAGATTCATGTAACCAATAATGTCTTTATCCTCCAAATCCGCAACCAATACTTTCGGTTCTGCAACCGTTTCCTGTCTAACCGTTTTTTCCCGGAAATGCTCCGGCCATTCATCTTCCGGCAGTAGCAACTCAATTTTTAAAAGAATCAATTTACGAATCCTGCTAAATTCGCCATTTATAAACTGAATGTTAATCCCCACTGCATCGTGAAGCTCATGATCCGAAAGAGAAACTCCATCTGCTTTGTATCCATTGAAATCCGTAAGCTTGATTTTTGTAATTTCCTTTGAACCAATAACCTTATAATTTGTCGTTGGTAAAATGTCCGAATTACTGTAACCATTTAATTCGTCCTCAGAAACAAGTGCACATTTTTCATACTCAATGGAAAAATCAATTTCTTCCTCATTTTCATCATACGCAGCCGCCACCAAATGAATTTCCTGAACATCCTCAATTGCAATTCCCATATGTTCCACATACTCTCTTAATTCAATCGCATACATCGGATACAGGCCAGGTTCAAATTCTGCCAAAAACTCAATGCCTTTTGCCGTCACCGAAACGCCGTCCTCCTCAAGCCCATGTCCATAATTAATATACGCTTTCAGCATAGGATCTGCCAAATCAACAACCCACTTTTTCACTTTATCCATAGCAACCTCCGTTCTGAAGCCCCTGCTCCTATCAAAATAATGTTACTATTATCATACCACATTATAGCTAAAGAAACAAAGTTTTTCTGCCTTACCAGACAGCTAAATCACTTTACTTTCCCCCTCTATCTGAGAAGGACGCACAAAATAAACAAGTACACAGGCAAAAATAATTCCAAATAAAATAGGAAAACCATAAGCCCGTACAATACCTTTTATTTTTCCTTTTTTCAATTGTTTCAAATATCTCATCCCCTTGCATATTCTTCTGCCAAAAACAGAAAGTATAAACCTAATATACCATTTTACGAAAAGTATATATACTTATTTGTTAAAAAAAAAAATCCCCCGCACACAGCGAGGGAATTAAAAAACGGAGACGATGGGATTCGAACCCATGTGCCCGTGAAGGCAAAACGATTTCGAGTCGTTCTCGTTATGACCACTTCGATACGTCTCCACAACATATTCCATTTTATCAGAATAAGGTAATTTGTCAATAGAAAATTACAACTTTTCTACTCCCCGTTAAGTGCCTCAATTAAAAACAATTCCACCGCTAACTGGTCCGACAATTTACCGGATTTAAACTGCTCTTCCAACTCCAATCTGGTTTGCAGCATCGCCAGTAATTTACTGCGCTTAAAAAGTGCCGCCTGATTTTCATACTTAGGAATTGTAAACGGAGGAACCCCGCATTTTTTTGCAATTTCTCCTGAGCGAAGTCCGCGGTTTTTACACTCCTTCACCTGAAGTAAGATGTTGATGTGACGCGAAAACATAAATAAAATAGACATCGGCGATTCCTTGTTGGTATACAAATCTTCGTACAATTTCATCGCACGGTTTTTCTCGCCAAGTGCCACGGCATCAATCATGTCAAACATCTTGGAAACCGTTACTCCCGAACAAATAGCATCTACTTCCGGCACATCAATCAATTTACTTTCACCTACGTAGCCAATGCATTTTTCAAGTTCATTGCTGAGCATTTCCATATCCGTTCCCACTCGCTCAATCAACCGCTCGGCACCCTTTGTTGAAATGCTTTTCCCTGCTTTTTTCATGTAACCGGCAATCCACCGTTTCAACATATGTTCCGGCTGTCTTGTACACTCAGTTACGCAGCCATTTTTATTTATCCACTTAAAAAGGCGGTTACGCTTATCAATCTCGCGCTCCACAAAAATGATATAAGTGGTCTCCGGAAATGACTCCACATAATCTGCCATATCACTGCTGCTTTTAAAATAACCACTGTCCTCTACAACAATCAATCGATTTTCAGCAAAAAATGGAAGAATCTGAGCCGCCTCGGCAATCTGGGATGGCTCCGGTTTATCACGAAAAAATGTGCGGTTCATCTCATCATCCGGATTTGATAGTTTTTCAATCAACTGATTCCGATAATACTGAACCATGTATCGCTCCTCGCCGTATAAAAGCTGGAAACGGGATATTTGATTATTCTTTAACTCATCCTCAATGCGAAGCATATCTGACTCCTCTCAAAAATACGAGCCGGTCAGCATTTTTGTGACCGACTCGCTTTTACAAATTTCTAATTAGTCTTCATACTCTTTGTAATCAAAACTTCTAAACTCTGCAACCGTATTGTATCCGGCATAATCAACACATGCCATACCAACAAATGCACCGGTGAAGAATCCGCCATAGCTCTGCAGTACATAATCATCCGATAAAATGGATGCGTCTAAAGTTACCGGAATTTCTTTGTAATTCTCACCATCAAATGAATATTCATAGGTGTAAGTCTGTTTTCTAACTTTTGTGCGGAACCATACATCTGCGCCATCCGGTACCGGAATTGCATCATCGCGGAGGAATGATGTATAGCCGCCACGGTTACACTGGGCCACTTCGATGACACGTCCATTTTTCTCATTCCATGTGATAAATGCAAAGGACCAATGCTTGTCATTATAGAAGTTGGTAAGTCCTGCCATCTGCTGATAGGAAAATGGATTGTAACTTACTTTTACAGAAGCATCAAAGTTAAATGCCTGCCAGCGTTTTGCGACCAGTGACAATTCATGTTTATTGCTCAGAGAACCCTGTCCGCGGAGAGTCAGTTTGCCATCTCCTGTCGTTCCCATTGCATCCGTAAATGGAACACGAAGGGTATTCCATTCATTATGTAATTTTTCAGTATCAAATTCATCATGCATGGAATGGTCAAGCGGTGCATCTGTTTTAATTGCATCTTTCGGTGCATCTACAAGAACCTTTCCGCCATGGCCGCCTTCAATACGAGGCCAGCCTTCTTCATCCCAGTATACTTTCTGAATCGCTGTCTCACGTCCAAGAGTACAGTAACCACGTGGGTCAATGCAGCACTGATTTTCATGAGTCCATGGACGTCCGCACACCCCGAAGACCATATGTCGGAGCAAGCAAAGCCGCAAGCGACAGACGCACGCAAAGACTTGCATAATACCACTCACCACTTGGTGTATCAACAAGTGCGCCATGTCCCTGTTTCTGGATTTCCAAATATGGTGTATCAAAGTTTGTGATAAATGGACCATCCGGTTCTGTCTCAAAACTTAATTCATCAAGTGTTTTGGAACGGGCAACCACTTCCTGATGAGTATATACTGTTCCGCCTTGAGCAGCAAACAAATAATAATATCCATTAATTTTGTACAAGTGAGGTCCCTCGACCAATTTTACCTCTGTACCATTGTAAATATTTCTTGCTGTCTCCGGTTTTAACTGCATCGTATCTGTATCAAATTCTGTCAATGTAATGCCATCAAATGCATGGTGATACTCTCTGTGATCCCATGTCTGCTGAACGAGATATTTTCTTCCGTCATCATCATGGAATAACGAAGCATCAAAACCAACACCATTCACACGAATTGGGTCAGACCAAGGACCATGAATATCTTCTGCTGTCGTGATGTAGTTTACCATATCTTTGAATGGTCCCTCGGTTACTTTAACATCTGTGTAAACAAGCCAGAACTTACCATCTGCATAAGAAAGATCCGGTGCCCAGATACCGCCTGAAGACGGATTTCCTTTCATATCAAGCAGTGTCGTTGTTGACAATGCCGATGGCAGCAGTTTCCAGTGAACCATATCTTTGGACTCGTGCAGGCGAACCCCCGGGAACCACTCAAATGTAGAATTTGCAATATAATACGTGTCATCGACACGAATGATTGACGGGTCCGCATTAAAACCCGGCAATACAGGATTTTTAATCTGTTCCATAATTTAATAACCTCCAAAAGTAATCATTTCTGTTTGCAGTAACATTATATCAAAAAAACAACGACTTGTCTTTAAGATTTTCAAACTTTTGCTTCCATATTTTTCGGCAGTACCAGATTGAGAATTACAGCCACTAAAAAGACTACTGCTACGCAGTTCTGAGCAAATACATTTTGCACAATCTGAGGAAAAATCGCAAAAATCTCCGGCACCTGGGTAAAACCGATTCCCACGCTTAAGGACAACGCAGCTATAGTAATGTTTCTCTGGGTAAATCCACATTTTCCAATCATCTGGATACCACTGACTACAATTGTACCAAACATCATAATTGTACATCCGCCAAGGACGGAATCCGGAAGCGTTGCAAGCACAGCACCGAAAATCGGAAAGATACCTGCCAAAATCATAATGACCGCACCAGTCGCAATAGCAAACCGGTTCACAACTTTTGTCATTGCCACAAGACCGACATTCTGGCTGAAAGAAGTAATCGGCAGACAGCCAAAGCAGGCAGATAACGCACTAACAAAACCATCACAGGCAATCGAACCTGTTGTCTCCTTCACCGTCACGTCACGGTTTAACCCGGATGAGGCAAGTGCCGATGTGTCTCCAATCGTCTCCGTTGCCGACACAAGAAAAATTAATGTAACCGATACAATGGCATTTAAATTAAACTCCATCTTAAATGGCATAATATGCGGAAATGCAATAATCGACGTATTTGCAAGTGCGGAAAAATCCACCTGATGCATACAAACCGCCAGAATATATCCAACCACAAGTCCGAACAAAACCGACAACTGTTTAAAATAAGATTTGGCAAATAAATTAAACAAAATACAGCTAAGTAACGTCACGGTTCCGATAATCCAGTTCTGCACCGAACCAAAGTTCTCACTTCCACTTCCGCCGCCAAACGAAGCAGAACCAACCGACAGCAGAGAAAAACCAATTGCAGTAACAACACTCGCTGCTACAATCGGTGAAATCCACTTCAGCCAGTACTTTGCAAATAATCCCAGCGTTCCTTCTAAAATACCACCGACCAAAACGGCACCCACAATCGTCTCATATCCGTAAGTTGTTCCAATAAAACACAAAATGGATACGAATGTAAAACTAATTCCCATTACAATCGGCAGTCCCGAACCAACACGCCAGATTGGAAACAACTGTATTAACGTACCGATTCCGGCAATCAGCATAGCACTCTGAATCAACATAGCAATCTGCCCATTTGATAATTTGCAGGCGTTTGCCACAATAATAATTGGCGCAATGTTTGCCACAAACATCGCTAAAATATGCTGTAATCCAAACGGCACGGCATGACCAAGCGGCACTTTACCATTTAGCGTATAAATATTGTCAATGGAAGCTTTTGTTTTTTTCTCTTTATTCATTTTATCCTCTTTCTACTACAATATATTTATGGTTAATACCCCTTACAGCCAGTAAGGAATTACCCATCTTGTTGCTTAAGCTGTTAGAATGTAGGTAGCAATCGGATATCTTCCTCTTTCTTGGACTTCGCGTCCGTACAAAAGACTGATAACCAGCTCCTCATTCGCAGCGTTCGTTTTATGCAGGTTGAATCGCTATATGTGCATTCGTGTCACACCACAGTAGATGGAATAGGCAATGAGTAAAACTGGTATTTATCCATTGTAGCAATCTTAAGGAGTGACAAATTTATGAACGCAGTAGGTATCGATGTTTCAAAAGGGAAAAGCATGGTTGCTATTATGCGACCTTTCGGTGAAATAGTTTCTGCACCTTTTGAAATCAAGCATACAGCCAGTGATATCAATTCACTTGTAGAACTAATTAACTCTGTTGAAGGTGAATCCCGAATTGTAATGGAGCATACAGGACGTTACTATGAAGTCCTTGCCCATCAGCTTTCAGAGGCAAACCTTTTCGTCAGTGCCATTAACCCAAAACTTATCAAGGATTTTGATAATGATTCCCTTCGTAAAGTCAAATCCGACAAAGCTGACGCTGTTAAGATTGCACGATATGCACTTGACAAGTGGCAAAATCTTAAACAGTATAGTGTTATGGATGAAT
>ERZ857521.116-NODE-116-length-123013-cov-7.092536_pt1 | contig 123013 bp, 83 predicted proteins | sample MGYA00519701_ERZ857521 | MGnify/ENA primary metagenome ERZ857521 (study PRJEB31778, sample SAMEA3449346) | human gut metagenome | biome: human gut; feature: human-associated habitat; material: faeces | place: United Kingdom | collected 2010/2012 ...
CCTTTGCCCTTTGCTGGATGAAATATGTCGACATGGCGACAAGCCCGAGCAGTGAGATTATTATGGCAACGAAGGCGAAGAGCGACACGATTTTCGTAGTGCGGATCTCGTTTTCGAAATATTCTTGTATCAGTTGGTCTACGAACTTAATGTTCTCAGGGTCAACTTCTTCGTGGAAACAGTCTTTATAAACATCCTTGATTTGGTTGTATGCCTCCATCGGGTCGCCCTCTACGTTTACAGTAACGCACCAAGGTGATACCACTTTGTTGGTTACCATAATCATAATTGGCGGCTCTTCGTCGAGTATTGTGCGTATTCTGAAGCTGTTAAGTACGCCGCCGAACCGTGGATTACTGCCGAAGTAACCGAACGTTTCGGCAGGGTAACGCTTGCCCATGTGCGTGTCCGTGGCCTTCATGTGCAGCGCCTTCAGGGCTCTTTCGTTAAGATACAGGATGCTGTCGCCCTCAAGATGGCGGTCGTTTTTCAGCGTAATGCCGTATGTCTTCATGAATGCGGGCGTTACGCGGAACGTCTGGAAGCCCGTAAAGTCATTGTCGCCCTCTAACTTTACTGTATTGTTGTTGCCGCCGTCGGTAGGCGCTCCCATCGACGGCGCTATCGCCTTAACCGCCGGAAGGGTGCCCAGCTTGTCAACGAACACGTCGAATTCGGGTGCGCTGAACTTGGAGTAACCGTATATCACGATGTTGTTGTCCTGCTTGAACCCCAACGGAGCTTTAAGGATATGCAGCATCTGCATTGACATTATCAACGCGCAGGCAAGCATGACGATGGTTATCACGTTCTGGATAGTTATGAAAACGCGCGAGAACACCATCTTGGTCTGCTTGGTGAACGTGCCGCGCACCACCTCGATAGGTTTCACTTTAGACAGTATCGTGGCAGGAAGCGCGCCCGAGACAAGGCTCACCAGCACGACGAAAACGGCGATGACGGCCAGTCCCAAGAGGCTGAACAGCGGGGCAAGGCTTATCTTCGTGTCGAGCAGACGGCCTATGTAAGGTGCGCAGACGTAAGCCAACGCAATGGCGATGACGAGCGACAGCAGGCACATCACGGCCGACTCGGCGAACATCGTAAGCCTTATGCCGCCCTTCTGGCAGCCGAAGAGGCGGCGGGTTGCCATTTCACGTGCCCTGTAACCGCTCTGTGCGACGGTCAGGTTGATGTAGTTCATTATGGAGAACAGCAGTATCACCACCGCCACTGCGCCAAGAATGCTCACCAACTTGAAGTTGCCGAGGACAAGTGCGCCCGTGGCAAAGGCGTCATAGAAGTACAGCTTGTCAAGCGGAATGAGTATAGGGGCGAACGTGAACGAGGCATCTTCTTTCCTCGGCCAGAACGACGGGAAGAACCGTTGCACGTCTTTCTCCTTCTGCATGAAGTCGCATCCCTTGCGTACTTGCACGAAAGCCGTTGCCTCGCCTATGCTTACGGAGTGCGGGAAATACTTGTCCATGTCGGCCTGGTTCTCCCTTTCACGATACGAGAAGTCGATAATGGCGTCGATGTCCTTGTTGATTATCGTGTTGTCGAAGTCTTGCACAACGCCCGTTATACGGAAAATGAGCGAGTCTTGGCTCATTATGGAGCGCCCGATGACGTCGTCAGTGCCGAAGAAACTGCGCGCGAAGCTCTCCGTAACCACCATGTTGCCCTTTTGGGCGAGGCACGTGCGGCGGTCGCCCTGCAACAATTTGAAGTCGAACATGTCGAAGAACGTCGAGTCGGCCTCAAGCACCTGCGTGTTGATAAATTCGCCGCGGTTTATCAGGCTCAGGCCTCCGCTAACGAATCCGCAGGTCTTTTCTATCTCGGGATAGTGCTTCTGCATGTACCGCAGCACTGCATGGTGGCTGCAGGCGTTGGGCGTCGGCTCGCCGTCGAACTTTATTCCGACGGCATATATGCGGTCGGCCTTGCTGTGTTGGCGGTCAATGCTGAACTCCTGCCACGTGTAAAGGCCTATTACGATGACGAACATCAGACTGACGGCGAGGCCAAACACGTTGACCGCCGTGTATGCTTTGTTCCTTGAAAGGAACGTGAAGTAGCTCTTTAAGTTGAAGTTTGGCATGATAATATGGGGTTTATAAGCCCCCTCCTAACCTCCCCGAGGGGAGGAATTGGGTTGCTTGTGTTTATTAATTAATTATATTTATTTTCAGTTTTACATCTCTTCTCCTCCCCTCGGGGATGTCGGGAGGGACTGCTTTGTAATCGTTTGATAATCAATGTGTTACGAATGGTGTTGCAAAAGGCCGTCTTTTGGTCTCTAAAAGGTGGCCTTTTACCGCCCAAAAGGCCACCTTTTGCAACGCGAAAGGCCATCTTTTAGCCCCCTCCTGATTTCAAGAGTAGCCCCCACCTAACCTCCCCGAGGGAAGAAACAGGTTTGCATTGTTGTTTTAATGTCATTTGATTGCTGTTTTTATTGTTCTACATTTGTTTTTCTCCTCCCCTCGGGGAGGTTGGGAGGGGGCTTCTTTTTTGCTGTTTTTATTGTTCTACATTTGTCTTTCCTCTCCCCTCGGGGAGGCCGGGAGAGGGCTTTTGGGCATCACTCCAGCACGAGTATCTCGTTGTCTTTGTAGCTTTCGTAGCCGCTGACTATTACCTTTTCGCCGGGTTCGAGTCCTTCCAGCACCTCGTAATACTGCGGGTTCTGGCGGCCGATACGTACCTTGCGGCGGTACGCCTTGCGGCCGTCCTTGTCGAGAACGAATATCCACGAGCCGCCCGTTACGCTGTAGAACGTGCCTTTGGGGATGATTATTGCCTTCTTGGCCTCGCCCAATTGCAGGTCGACGTAGTACGTCTGGCCCGTCCGTATGTTCTTAGGGCGCTCGCCACGGAACACGAAATCAATCTTGAAACGTCCCTCGCGAACCTCGGGATACACCTTGCGCACTCGCAAACGGTACTTTCTGCCGTTCTGTTCAAACGTTGCCTGAAGGCCCGTATGCACCCGGTCGATGTAGTGTTCGTCAACCTGCGCCTCCACCTTGTAGTCGCTCAGGTCGTTGATAACGCCGATCTTCTGCCCCGGCGATATGCTCTGGCCCAGCTCTACGTCAAGTAGTCCTATCTCGCCGTCGATGGTCGAGCGTACGTCGAGCTTCGCCTTGCGCTGCCGCACCAGCTCAACATTCTTGCGCATCGAGGCCAGGTCGCCCGTCATCTGCGCCACTTGCGAGCGGTTCAGCTCGTTAGTCTTCTTCAGCCGCTGCTGTATCAGTTCCTCTTTCTGCACCGCCAGCTCGTAGTCTTCTTTCGCCTTTAGGTACTCTTCGCGTGAGTTCAGCTCCTCCTTTTGCAGAGCTGCCTGGTGTTTGTATGCCCTACGCTTGGTCTGCACGTCCATCTTGAGCTGCAAAGCCTCGTTGCGGTTGTTCAGGTTGTCCTGCTCCATTGATAGCTGAGTGCTCCTCAGCATGTTCTGTTTCTCGGCAAGCTCGCTCTCGGCGTTGAGTATTTCGAGGTCGAGGTTAGAGTTGTTAAGGCGCACTATGACGTCGCCCTTCTTCACGTGGACGCCCTCTTCAACAGTCTTTTCAAGCACAACGCCGCCCTCTTCGGGTGAAATCTGCACCACCTGGATAGGAACCACGCTGCCGTCTACGCTCACGTAGTCGTCAAACTGCGCGTTCTCTACCGTCCCGATGTTAAGTCCGCGGCGGTCAACGCGCAGCGTCGACGAGAAGTTTGACGTCGCCAGCCACACCAATATTACTATTACGAGCAGTCCGCCGCCCGCCCACGGCCAGTATTTCCGCGGCAGGATGTATTTCTTTTTCTTCAGTTCAATGTCCATAACGGTTCGTTGTTTATGTAGTAGTTGACTAATTTCTGCCTTATTGCCACGAGCATACGCATCTGCAGCAGCATGATCTGGCTCTCCAGGTAGGTCTGTGCCGACTCGTGAAGGTCGAATGTCGACAGCATACCTTCCTCGTACTTGCGGTACGAAAGGCGGTAGGCCAGCGAGTCTGCGGCCGTCTTCTTCATCATCTGCCTCAGCTCCTTGGCATATCCCTCATAGTCTATTATCGCCTGGGTGGCGTCGTCGTGCAGCTGTCGTTTGGCGTCAATGACGTCAAGTTGGGCCAGCCGGTAGCTGGTCTTAGCCTGCTTTACCGAGCGCCATGTGCTTGGAGAGAAGATGGGAATGCTCAGCGTCAGCGTGACGTATTCGCCCAAGTTGTTGCGCATTTGCGAGCGGAACGGCTCTATGGCAAGGTCTGATGACATGTTCTTGTAGTAGCTTGTCGACACGCCGCCGCCCAGATACAGCGACGGCAGCAGCGCCGCCCGCTGTATCTTCCAGTCAAGACGCGCCTTCTCGGCGTCGGCCTCGGCCATCACTATGCCAGGCTTCGAGTTTACCGCCTGTTCGCTGACGGTAAGTCCGAAGGGCAGGGTGGGGGTGAGCGCTGCTATCGAGCAGTCTATCGAGAGAGTATCTTCCGTGGGGTAGTTCATGGCCGACTTCAGCGAGAGCAGCGCCGTGCGGGCGAGGTTCTGCTGGTGGAGCAGGTTGTAGTCGTCCTCCGCCACCTGGCTCTCCATCTGCACAACGTCGGGCCGGCTCTTCTCGCCAAGCTCGTAAAGGCGGCGCGTTTTCCTGAGCAGCGCCTGCGAGTCGTCGAGCTTACGGCGCATGAGCTTTATCGACTCGATGGCATACGCCGCGTCGATAAACTTCTGCATTACGTCTATCGCCTTGTCGTCGCGCGCCTTCTGCACGGCCGTTGCCGACGTGTTCTTGGCCAGTCGGGCCTTGCGAAAGGCGTTCCACGTCTGCCCGCCGTCGAATATCGGCAGCGACGCGCTTAGCGAATAGTTGTTGTTAAACGTCGTTACATTATTATATGTATTGGTCTCAGGGTCTATGTTACGTCCCCAGTTGTACTGTCCGCCCACCTGTGCCGACACGCTGGGCAGGAAGTCGAGCAGCGACGTGCGGTAGTCGGTGAGCGCCTGCCGCTGCTCAATCTTCTGCCGCCCGACCTCTGTCGAATGTTCCACGGCGTAGCTGATACACTGCCGCATGGACCATTCCGCCTGGGCGAATCCCGCAGTCGGGACTGCGAGGGCTGTTAAAATTATGGCAATTCGTCTGTTCATACGCTTAATATATAGCCAATACCGTGCCAAAACAGCTATATCGTTGATTATCAACATGATAGCGTTTTGTGGCCATCAGGCTACTGTCTAATTATTAGACAGTGGCTGTCTAATAATTAGACAGTGACCTGATGTTTGCCCGTATCCGTTCGTAGTCATCGCCGTATCAATTATTCGGGTTTGCGAAAGACCGTCTTTTGCCTTGCGGTTTGCCGTCTTTTACGCGCTGAAAGACGGCCTTTTATGCTGCAAAAGGCCATCTTTTGCAATGCTAAGGGTAACATCTTGATAGTCAACTGGTTATGAATGTGTCAAAAATTAGGGGTAAGGATGCCTATAGAAAGGACGTCTCCGACGCCCTATTAAATAACCCGAACATCATAATACGTTTTACTTTTTATCAACATCCGCAAACATCTGCACTACCGTTAATCGTGCATAAGCAGGCAAGGCATTTGTCTTTAACTCCTTAGTGAGCGGAGCGAACGGTAACTACTTTAACTCCTTTAACTACTAAATGAATGTTCGTTGTGTGAACATTCATTTACTTTTTACTTGTTAATTTTTAATTGCGAGCTTGCTACCCCTCTAAAATTGTCCAAAAAATAGACACTCGCTTGCATTTCTCGGCATAACGGATTAATTTTGCATTACGATGAAACAAGGAACAATTCTTGTGGTTGACGACAACCGCAACATACTGGCGACGGTGAAAATGCTGCTCGAAGACTACTTCGAGACCATCGTAGCCATTGCCAGTCCCGACAATATACCTGCCCGCCTGCGTGAGGACAGGCCCGACGTTGTGCTGCTCGATATGAACTTCCGCAGCGGAATGAACAGCGGCAACGAGGGACTTTACTGGCTGAGGCAGGTTAAGAAGCTCAGACCACAGGCCCAGGTGGTGCTCTTTACGGCCTATGCCGACATCCAGCTGGCCGTGACGGGACTCAAGGAAGGCGCCGCCGACTTTGTCGTGAAGCCGTTTGACAACGCCAAGCTCGTGGCCGCCCTGACCGACGCCTACCGCAAGACTGCCGGCACAAAGGCCGCCGTCAAGGCTGGCGGAAGCGGTATGTTCTGGGGCCAGTCGCCGTGCATGCAGGAGCTGAAAGCCATGGTCGAGAAGGTGGCGGCTACCGATGCCAACATCCTTATAACGGGCGAGAACGGCACGGGAAAGGAAGTTCTTACCAACGAGATACACCGTCTGTCGCTGCGGCGTGACAGGCGCCTGGTCACGATAGACATGGGCGCGGTGGCCGAGACGCTGTTTGAGAGCGAGCTGTTCGGCTACGTCAAGGGCGCGTTTACCGACGCCAAGGCCGACAAGGAAGGTATGTTCGAACTGGCGGAGGGCGGCACCCTTTTCCTCGACGAAATCGGCAATCTCGGCTACTCGTTGCAGGCCAAACTGCTTACCGCCCTGCAGCGGCGCAGCATTGTGCGTGTGGGCGGCAGTCGCCAGATACCCATCGACGTGCGGCTGGTCTGCGCCACAAACCGCGACCTGCGCCGGATGGTGGCCTCGGGAGAGTTTCGTGAAGACCTGCTGTACCGTATCAACACCATACACCTGCACCTGCCGCCGTTGCGCGAGCGGCGTGAGGACATTCCGGCGCTGGCCCGTATGTTTCTCGACCGCTACGTTACGATGTACAACAAGCCGCGCATGGACTTCACGCCGGCGGCCGAACGCAAGATTGCCGGTCTGCCGTGGTACGGAAACATACGTGAGCTGCAACACTCGGTAGAGAAGGCCGTTATCCTGGGTGACGGCCGTATGATAGACGAACAGGACATCGACGGCAACACGGCGGCCGCGGAAAAGCCGCTCGACGAGGTGCAGACCATTGACGAAATGGAGCGCAGGCTCATAGAAAAGACCCTGCGCGAGTGTGAAGGCAACATGTCGCTGGTGGCCTCGAGGCTTGGTGTTTCACGGCAGACGCTGTACAATAAGATTAAGAAGTATGGACTTTAGCGTAATCATCCTGTCCGTCGCGGTAGTCGTTCTGGCCTTGTGCTGCCTTTATCTGAGGCGGCGCTATAAGGGCACGGTGCGCAAGGTAGCGTTCATGTTCAACGCCCTTGACAACGGAGACTATACCTTCCACTTTCCCGAAAGTGGCCGCACCGACGACGACAAGCTGCTTAACGCCTCGCTGAACAGGGTGAAGGACATACTGCGGCACGCCCGCGACGAGCAGATTGAGCGTGAGAAGTACTTTGAGCTGATACTCGACTCGGTGGATACGGGCATACTCGTGGTTGACGACAGCCGTGGGGTGGTGCTCCGCAGCAACCGCGCCGCGCTGAGGTTGTTGCAGAGAGACGTGATAACCCACCTTGACCAGGTGAAGGAAAGCATGAAAAACCTGTCATCGCGCGAGACATATACCGAGCTGCGTGGCCGCAAGGTGAGGATTGTAGCGCTGAGCGACATCAAGGGCGAGCTGGCTAACCAGGAGACAGACTCGTGGGTTAAGCTGATACGTGTGCTCACGCATGAGATAATGAACACCGTTACGCCCATCGTGTCGTTAAGCGAGACACTGCTCGAAAGACCCGAGGGCGAGCGGCGCGAGGGTCTTAGCGTAATCAACCGGACAAGCAAGGAGCTTATACGTTTCGTTGAGAACTACCGTAAATTCACGCACGTGCCTACGCCGGTGCCCAAGCTGTTTTACGTCAAACCGTTCCTTGAGCGCATGTCGCGCCTGTCCGAACCGTTGTTCAGTCGTGGCTGCTCTATTATAATAAAGGTAGAACCTGACGACCTTCTGGTGTATGCCGACGAGGGCTTGATAAGCCGGGTGGTGTCCAACTTGCTGAAAAACGCCGCCGAGGCTGTGGACGAAGGCGGCCATATATGGCTAAACGCATACACCGGCGAGGGCGATACCGTGATAATAGACGTAGTCGACGACGGCGACATCATACCTGACGACGTGGCCGCCCACATCTTCATACCGTTCTTTACTACGAAAAAGGAGGGCAGCGGCATAGGCCTGTCTATCTCCCGTCAGATAATGCGCGTAAGCAACGGATTCATCTCTCTCGTAACCGACAAGCATAGCGGGCTTACCACTTTCAGGCTTATTTTCAACTGACTGACGGCGGCAGCGTTTCCGAAAGGCCGTCTTTTAGTTTGTAAAAGACCGTTTTTTGCCTTGCGAAAGGCGGCCTTTTAGCGCCCGTTTGATGGCCTTTTGTAATGCGGTAGGTTTCAACCGCCATTGCGTACGGAAAACGGTTATGTTTTTGCAGGATATGGTATTGGTGTAAACAAAGTAATAACACTCAAGTGTTTTGTCAACTGAAAATTTTTTAAATTTTATAATTTGTTGATTATTAAGTGGTTATGTAGCTTCTAACCGCTAAAATTTCATATTGTTTTAAGCTTTCGTTACGTTAGTTAGGGAATTTTAACCGGGGGGGTAAATTTTGTGATTAAATTTTTATAAATTTGCTCCCATCAATAAAAACACAATTAATTAATAGCGTAATTAATTCTCAAGTATGTCTTAGTATATTGTTATTACCAAAACGATAAGGGCATATACAACAAAAACAGACTAATACTTACGGCAGCAAGACTGGAATATGACAAACGCCGGCATGCCGATCAAAATACAAATTAAAATAACCAACGCATTATTGCATGCCGTGGTCTCGGAACGGAAGCATCCTCGGGCTTATCGTGTGACGGATGGATAGTTGACTTAACGACTTTTTCATTTTACCGCATAGTTGTCAAAGGGATTTCCTCTTCTTGATAATCGGGGTATAGTAGCAGTAAATGAAATATTAAATCCAATATATTATGACAAGGAAGTTACTTATATGCGCGGTTCTGGCGATGTCGGCCCTGACGGCGGCATACGGCCAGAAAATCGCTCTTAAGACCAATGCTTTATATTGGGCGACCACTACGCCTAATATAGGTGTTGAGGCATCTGTCGGCAAGAAACATACCGTACAGCTCTTTTACGGCCTCAATCCGTGGAAGCAGTCGGGCGGCGACCAGTCTAGCTTGCGCCATTGGACGCTCATGCCCGAGTATCGTTATTGGTTCTGCCAGAGTTTTAACGGATGGTTTATCGGTGCACACCTCATGGGCGGACAGTTCAACATGGGTAGCGTCGACTTACCGTTCGGAGTGTTTAACGAGCTTGAGGACCACCGCTACGAGGGCTGGTATGCCGGCGGAGGAATCACGGCGGGTTATCAATGGCCCCTGTCCAAGCACTGGAACATCGAGGCTTCGCTCGGCGTAGGCTACGATTATATCCAGTACGACAAGTTCCGTTGCGGCGAGTGCGGAGAGAGACTGAAGTCCGACCATACCAATTACTTCGGCCCGACGAAGCTTGCGCTAAGCGTGCTGTACATATTCTAATTAAGAATTAAGAGTTAAGAAATTAAGAATTAAGGGTTAAGAATCAAGAAAATATGCCTCTCCGGCTATTGCTCTTATCCGGCCTATCTGGCTCATCAGGCCTATTTGCCCTCTCAACCCTGCTGAATTAACTCCACAAAAAAATGACAACTATGAATAATCGAAGATATATATCCCTCCTCGCAATGGCCGCAATGGCATGCCTGCCGGCACTGTCGCAGACGCGCATGGCCAACCGCGGAATAGGCGTAGAGGATGTCAGCGTGACGCGCGACGGCGGGTATGTCATGCTGAACATGAAACTTAATCTCGACTCGCTCGACCTTCCTACGAATACAAGACTGGTCTATACCCCAGTGATAAAGACTAAAGAAGGTCAGGTGGAAATGCCCGAGATAGTAATTAACGGCCGCCGTCAGCAGATAATGTATGAGCGTGGCGACATGAAGAAAGACGTTGATGAGCGCGCGCTGGTGGTAAGAAGGCGCAACGGCAAGCCGCAGACAGTGGCATATCAGGGCGCAGCCCCGCTTGAAGACGTCGTTTCCGACTATGATGTCGAGATATTTGAGGACCTCTGCGGTTGCGGTGACAGCATTGACGGCAACAACTACTTGCTGAAGCGTACGCGCAAACCGCTCATGGCTTTCGTACGCCCCGCTGCCGAGGCCCGCAAGGAAAGGCATATTGACAAGACGGCGTATATCGACTTCCCCGTCGACCGTACCGAGCTGCACGCCGACTACAGGCGCAACCCCGCCGAGCTTGACAGCATTATCAACACCATAAACATGGTGAAGCAGGACAACAACCTGACGATAAGCAGCATAGACATTCACGGCTACGCCTCGCCCGAAAGCCCGTACGACCACAACGACTATCTGGCGCGCGAACGTGCGAAGACCCTCAAGGACTATGTTCGCAACCTTGTAGCGCTTGACGACAAACTGTTCACCGTATCGCATACGGCCGAAAACTGGGACGGACTCATCGCCTACCTGCGTGACAGCAACCTTGACAACAAGGACGCGATACTAGCGATAATCGACGACGACAAGCTCAATCCCGACGCCCGCGAGTGGAAAATCAAGCGCGAATATCCTAAGGACTACCGCTTTATGCTTGACACATGGTATCCCGCGTTGCGCCGTTCTGACTACCGGGTGAACTACGTCATCCGTCCGTTTAATGTCGAGGAGGCAAAGCAGATAATCAAGACCAAGCCGCAGCAGCTCTCTCTCGAGGAAATGTTCCTTGTTGCCCAGACGTACGAACCCGGCTCGGCAGAGTTTAACGAGGTGATGGAAGTGGCTGTGCGCATGTACCCCGGCGACGCTACGGCAAACCTGAACGCCGCTTGTACACGTCTTAACGCAGGCGACGCCGACGGCGCAAAGCCCTATCTTGACAAGGCCGGCAACAGCCCGCAGGCCCTCAACGCCCGTGCTGCCTACGCCCAGCTGAAAGGTGATTACGACGAGGCACGCCGACTGTACAACCAGGCTGCCCAGGCAGGAGTAAGCGAGGCAAAGACCAACCTTGACAACATGTAGAAGGTGAGAAAATGAGACGGTGGGGCTGTCGGGCTAATCTGACCCATAAGCCCGCTCCCTGCCGGCTATAGGTCTCATTAGGTTTATCAGCCTTATTAGGTTCATTGGTCTTAGGCCCATTTGCCATATCAATAATAATTTTACCAATTTATATAATTATTAATCAACCAAACTAAATTATTAAACAATGAAAAAGTACAAATTTTTTGCCCTCGCGTTTGCAGCGCTAACGTTGGGAGCATGCTCAAGCGATGACGTCGTGGACAACGGCCAAGGCGGTATCGTCCCGGCAGGCGAACCCGGCTATGTCAGTCTGGCTATTAATCTGCCGACGCAGCCCTCTTCACGAGCTAATGATGATTTTAGCAATGGTGAGACCGTTGAGTACAAAGTTAATGATGCTTATTTGTTCTTGTTTGCAGGTTCTTCTGAGGCTTCGGCTACGTATCAAAGTGGTTATGTACTTCCTACTTCAACTTGGAACGATCAGGAGGAAGGCAGTAACATCACTACTTATGCAAACTTGATTCAAGACATAACCAAACCTGCTGCAACAAATAGCAATATTTATGCTTTGGTTGTTCTCAACGGTGAAGGTGTAATAAAGTCTTCAAACACAGGAGGATCTTATACGTTTACTTATGGCGGAAATGCCCTTACGCCAAATAAAACGTTATTATCGACACTGACATCAACAGAATTAACACCTGCGATTGGAACTATTGCAAATAGAACTTCTGGTAATTTCTTGATGAGCAACGCTCCGTTGTTTAATGTTGCTGGTGGTACAAATGATCCTTCTTCAGGAAATGTGGCAACTCTTGCTGTTATAGACCCTACCAACATCTACAGCACACGTGCTGAGGCTGAAACGAATGAACCGGCAGCAAACATTTATGTAGAAAGAGCTGTGGCAAAGGTCACTATTGATGATGCCGCAGATGGAAAAACAACTGTAGGCGGTTTGTCGTATGAAATTGCAGGTTGGGATCTTGACGTAACAAATAAGAGTACATATCTTGTTCGTAATGTAGGTCTTACGACATCTTGGTGGGGTAGCAAAGCTGCTGCTTCAAATGATTATCGTTTCGTAGGTTCTGCTCCTGTTGGTACAAATCTTTATCGTACTTATTGGGGTATTGACCCGAACTATAATGGTCAAGGTTATCAGGATGAATTTAATATGTATGAAGGTGAAACCTATGAAGATGCAGAACTAAAGTCTGTAGACGAACCTCTTTACTGTTTAGAGAATACATTTAATGTAGAGAATATGCGTCAGAACCAGACAACGCAGATTATCGTTGCTGCAGACTTCACCGTTGATGATGCAGCTGCAAATGGTGATTTCTACACATTAAGAGGCGATAAAGGTACGTTCTTGCAGGAAGCTGGCGTCATAGCTGCAGTTAAGGATGCTTATTTGCGCAATCAACAGATTGATAATGCAGTCAGAGGGGCAAATATGGTTGCACCGGACACTGAAATAGGTGCTGAAGATCTGACAGTGACTTTCGATCAAAAGAATACAACAGGTGGTTATGTAACAGTTACGGAGATTACACTTACTGATGATGGTCGTGCTAAGTTTGCAGATACAGATGCGGATGGAAATCCTGATGTTCCTGCAATTCTTGAGGCTGCAAACAATGATCAGATTGTTTCTGCAATAAGTGATGATCTTCTTATTGCCCTTTATAAAGGCGGCCGTGCATATTATCACGCTATGATTCGTCATTTCGATGATACTCAGACTCCATGGGATGAAAATGCTGTAAGCGGAACAGACTCTTATGGCAACCCAGCAAATGAGGCAAATTATCTTGGACGTTGGGGCGTTCTCCGTAACAACTGGTACCAGATTTCTGTTACAAGTATAGCTCAACTTGGTGAACCTGAGGTTCCGACTGTTCCGGGTGATTATGATGATCCGACAGAATCTTGGATTCGTGTACAAATCAATGTACTGTCATGGGCTGTTCGTCGACAGAACGCAGACCTCTAATTCAACTTTGGATCTATTAGATCATTCAAACATTATATTCACTTTTGATTCCGGCGGCGTCGTGACGACGCCACCGGGATTTCAAAAAACTCGTGAGCCGCGGCTTTAAGGCTTGCAGCTCGAAATAAGAAAAGATAAGTAAATAAATCATTAGGTGTGATGTAGAATGTCTTTCCCGGCGTCAGAGACGTCGAACTATGCTTAACCGCATGTGGAGTGACCGTAGGGAACGCAACTTGCGGTATAAGGAATGAAAAGAGGAGAGGGACTCGAAGAGGTCCAACAACAATCGGACAAACGCCCGACTATCAATGAAGAAAACAACGACCAAGTATATTGGCACTATATATAAAAAAAGGTGAGAAGGTGAAAAAGTGAGAAGGTGAGATGTTTAGTCAACAAGTAGATTTGTTTAGCAGACAAGTAGACGAGTGACAAGCAGACAAGGAGATATGTTTAGCAGACAAGTAGACAAGTGACAAGCAGACAAGGAGATTTGCCTTAGAGAACAACCAACAAGGCATTTGACTTTAACTCCTAACGGAGCGGAGCGAAGTGATAACTCCTTTAACTACTTTAACTCCTGAAAGAAAACTCCTTAACTCCTAAAAAAAGAATAATTATAAATACATCAAGATATGAAACGCTTAATAAAACATTTGTACATGTTGGCCGTCATGGCGGCAGGCACAGGAGTGATGGCGTCGTGCGACATGATGGAACAAGACCTTGACGACTGCCCCTATGGACTTTACGTCAACTTCAAGTACGACTACAACCTGCAACGTGCTGACATGTTCAACGACCATGTAGGTTCTGTCACCCTCTACATCTTCGATGAGGATGGCAACCTTGTGAAAACACAAGAGGAGAGCAATGTGGGCGGAGTATCACCGCTCAGCGATCCGGGTTACGCAATGCACATAACCGACCTTGCGCCGGGCCACTACCAGTTTATTGCGCTGGCGGGGCAAAAGCCTTACGGCGACATGTTGGAGACGACGCGCGCAAAGTTCGTGCGCAACGACATGGCGGCAGGCGCATCGATGCAGAGCCTCGAGATAAACCTCGATAAAGGCGCCACTGTGACCGGCCCGGATGGAGCGACCTATTATTCCATCGAGAACAACGGTCTGCCGCTCGACACCCTTTGGCACGGCATGATGACCGAGCCCGTAGAGGTATATCCCGTGAGCAGCAACCGCGCGGCGTATGCCACAGTGCCACTCGTGCGTGACACCAAGCACATCAACGTGGCCCTGCGCGAGCTTGACGATCCGACCGTGATGGACATCGCAAAATATGACATGTACATAACAGACCACAACTCGCGCATACTCTGGGACAACGCGCTCGACGAGACCGACCCCGTGATCTACACCCCTTACTCAACATGGAACTCTGATGACCGCACGCCTCCCACCTCGCCCGGTGACGGCGACGTGATAGAGGGTGTAGGAAAGATAGGCCATGCCGACTTTATGACCTCGCGCCTTATTTATCATGACAACGCAGAAAACGACGGACATCTGTACATCCGCAACAAAGAGACCGGTATAATCGTGGCTAACCTCAACCTGCCCGACATTCTCTCTCGCTTGCGCACCAGCGACGAACTCCATGCATACTCTGAGCAGGAATTCCTCGACCGCGGGTACGACTACCAGATAACCGTATTCCTGCGCGGCGACGAGCTCGAGTACATCAACATCAGTATCAGCGTGCTCGGCTGGAGCAAGCGCATACAATGGCAAGAACTGTAGTTTAAGTGAGAAGGTGAGGAAGTGAAAAAAGGTGAAAGGGTGAGAAGGTGAAAAAGTGAGGCTCTTAAGAAAGTCGACAAGCAGACGAGGATATATATTTAGTCGACAAGTTGACGAGAAACGAGCAGACAAGGAGATATGTTTAGCAGACAAGTTGACAAGTGACAAGCAGACGAGGAGATTTTGCCTTAGAGAGCAACTAACAAGGCATTTGGCTTTAACTCCTAACGGAGCGTAGCGAAGTGAGAGTTTCCTTGAGCAAAGCGAAAAACTCCTTTAACTACAAAGAAAAAGTCATTTCTACTTACTCCTTACCTCCTTACTCCTTCCCTCCTGAAAGAAAACTCCTTCCCTCCTAAAAAGATAATTCCTTAAAAAGTGAATCTATGAAACATGATAAATATAAATGGTTAGGCTCCGCCCTCTGTCTGGCATTGATGCTGGTAACAGCGTCGTGCAGCATGGGCGACGACATGGAGTGTCCGCCCGAAGGAGGCGGCACGCCAGGTACGGGCTCGGCGTTCATACAGCTTAGCTTCGGCATGGCTGACGCGCAAGGCACACGCGCCAATCCTGATGGCGGCGAAGACGGCGACGGGCCTGAAGCCGGACAAACCAACGAGAATAGCGTCAGCACCGCCGTGGCGTTCCTCTTTGATGCGAACGTCACCGTCAACGGTGACGCAAGTACGCCTGTAACGCCAGTCTACTTCCCGTCAGTCAATCCCACCGCTGAAGGCGGAACAGATATTGACGCCGTTTATGAGACAATCCCTGTGCAAACCACCGTAGAGAACGGCGATTACAACGTAATAGTAGTGGCCAACCCCGGCGACAACCGATGGTGGGAGCAAGCCGAGAACCAGACCCTCGGCGCAGTGCGCGACCACATACAGCAGAAAGCTTGGACTGAGACGAACGGCAAATACACAAACTTCCTCATGTCATCAGCCGACGAGCCGACCGAAAAACTTACCATAAACAACAACTCTGAGAACGAGCCGGCCAAAGTCACCGTGAACGTTGAGCGCATGGCGGCGCGCGTCGATTATAGAGCTAAAAACTCTTATCCCTGTACCGACCCCACCTATACTGGAGCGACAGTCGAAATCACTGGCGCAACAATCGTAAACCGCCTAACAGCCGGTTCATACCTGCTAAAGCGCGTGGCCGACGATGTTGACGGCACAAATCTTGAATACCTCGGCTACGAACTTCCTCTTGGAGTTGACGCAGGTGTTCAGACAAACTATGTGCTCGACCCATGGACGGCGTTGAAGACGCAAGCCAACCTTACTGGCACGCCGTTCACCGTTGAAGAACAGCCCGCTGCGGCTTCGGATCTTTACGACCCGAAGACATACATCCCTACACGCTCCGACAACCCTGAAGACTGGGCTGACTACTGCAAAGCTGGCGTTGACGCGACAGAAGACGACTACCTGCGCGTAGGCTATGCCCTCGAAAACACCACAGGGGAGCTTGAGACATCGCTCAACTACAACACGGGCATCGTCTTCAAGGCGCAGTTCCATCCCCAAGGTGTTGATGACTATTCCGTCGGCAACACGTTCTTCACATACAACGGAACAATCTACCCGTCACTTACAAGCATGATGGGGCAACTCAACATGCAGGCTGACTTCGCTACATACGCAAAAGATGAAATAGCCAAACTCACCACATGGGACGGACTAAAGGGCTTTGCCAACAGCCTCAACGACCCTACCGGTTATGGCGATTACCTGACCGGCTATGCCGACGAACATTCATCCGAAACATTCACGCCAACGGCAAATGAGCTGACATGGACATACTATCTTGACAACAAGTTGGGTGTGGTTGAAGACGCTGAAAAAGGTCCTGAGATAAACCTAAACGGCGTGGAGACTCGCGCCAAGCTATACGAAAGCAGCAACGAGCTGCTGCGCACCTACTACAAGGGCCAGTGCTACTACATCTGGTGGCTGCGCCACAGCAACGACGGCAACGACGAGACCAACGGTGTGATGGAATACGCAGTAGTGCGCAACAACATCTACAAGGTATATGTGGAAAGCATTTATTCGCTCGGCGGCGACATACCTGACAACGAGCAAATAAAAGCCCGCGTTTACGTAAACAAGTGGACAATGCTGACCAAAGAGGAGCTCCCGATGTAACACATGAAAAAACCGATTGCTATGAATAAAAAATACAGACACTTACTACGCGCTACGCTGGCGGCACTGCCCTTGGCATGCGTCGCCATGCTGTCGTCATGTTCGTATGACGACTATGGCGAATGCCCTGACAGCGACACGCCGGCCACGGTACGTGTCAGCGTGTCAGCCGGAGAGCCGGGCGACCTCAACGGGACACGCGCCGGCGACGACGTGAACGCCGACGAGCACGAATTCATGCACACGCTCTATCTGTGCATCCTTGATGAGAGGGGATATGTGCAAGAGATGTTCCACGAAGATGACGGTACCCTGCAAAATCTTATTGCAGGCGAAGCTGCCGCTGCAACGGGCGACGTACTGAACTGGACATCCGAGAACTTCACGCTTGCTCCAGGAACTTATACGATTTACGCTTTCGCTAATGTTGATAGATACATGGGTGAAAACGACCAGACACAAAACGTTGACGTGATGGGTTATCTCCAAGACCAGTTCAAGATGGGAGGCGGCGTGCGCACATACCTGCCAAGCTTCCGCCTGAATGACCCCGCAGGCAAAATCAACTTCAACGACGGAATGTTCATTCCGATGAGCGCGAAAAAGACGATAACAGTGACGCCGAACACCAGCGATATCTCCATCGGCCTTGACCGCCTTGTAAGCAAGGTAAGGCTTACAGTGCCGTCGAATGAATACATTTCAGACAACAGCAAGGTGCAGTTTTCAGACTACTCGGAGAACGTGCCCCTGCTCGGCGCAGACAACGGCGGCTACGGCGATGTGCAGCTTTATGGTGACCGTAAAGCTGAAGTTACAGAACCATTTAAACAGCTAGACGAGGTTGTCTCGTTCTACGTCAACGAAACACCAACGGGCGACCCGTTCACCGTAACGCTCAGCACAGGCAAGAGTGGCAACGGCGACGTCTCAGCATACGTGGCCAAGACGAAGCGCACCGACATACCCCGCAACAGCATCTACCCCCTGTCGCTCACCTTCCCCGACTTCACGCCGCATTTTGAGTGGCAGTCATGGGAAGCCGCAATCGGCTCAGTGCCCGTAGAGGTTGTAGCTGAAGAGAAAAAATACATCGTAAAAATAGCCTCGGGCAACACGTTCAAGTTCACCGTAAACGGCGTTAACGGAACTAACAGCCAGTTGCAAAGCGCGACATGGGCACACGGCGACGTAACCAACCAGATAACCGACATACAAATCGGCAACAACGCCATCAGCGGCGCAATTTCTGCCGGCGTACCCGCAGGAACGCAAATCCCCCTCACGGTAACGGTTAACTGGACAGCCGATTACACTGACGCAACAGGCCCAACTGAGACGAGGAACTTCACCCGCACATACAACGTGACCATCGAGACCATTGATATTTGGGACACCAAATACAAGTCTTCAACCCGCAGCGGCTCATGGCGCGCTTACCGCCTTACGCCCGAAGTTCTCAACATGTTCATCAAACGATAAAAGGAGGAACAAGACATGAAAACAAATAATCTAATATACAAGGCTCTCTCGCTCGTCGCCCTGCTCTGCCTGGGGCAAACCGCGGCGTGGGGAGACAATGCTGTGACTGGCAATAAATATTCATCTGTAGGTTCAGAGGTAATTTCCGCCCGTTTGGTTGGAGGCACAGGGTGGCAAAGTGGTGGTTGGTATAATAACCATACTTACGACTTGGCTTATGACGGCAATAATGGCACCTATGCACAACAAGCTGACCATTACACAAATCCAACTCTTACGTTTGATTTGAACGGAAGAGAACTTGATGAAATACAATTTAGAACTGCTAGCGGCAGGGATAATACCCAGCCTCGCCCCCAAGCCATAGTTGTAGAAAAAGGTGATTCCGAAGATGGCCCATGGACTGAGGTGCAGAGATTTACATTCAATCGACAGAATGAGACAGAAACTGTTATTTTGAATCAAGCTATAACTTCGTCTTATGTCCGATTGACGTTTGAAGTTAGTGATGATTATCGAAGAACTGTTGAGGTATATGAGGTGTCATTGTTTAGCTCGGCAAGCTCGGCAACAATCCAACACAAGGACGCAAAGTGGTTTGACTTAAAAGAAAATTTGGGACTTGACAATGACGCCGTCGGTTCGTTCAACTATGACCAACGGAGGTTTCCGGCAGACATGTCTGTCGCATCCGAAGGTCTGCAAGCCACTCACACTTACATCGACACGATTTACGTACACAAAGGCTCAAACGTAAAACTGATATTGCCCACAAGCAACAATTCTGAAGGAACAGGTACATCAAGCGTTTGGACTTATCAGCGATGGTACAGTTACCGCACAGACAAGACATTCGCGACAAACGGCAGTGACGGAGTTTACGACTTGTTGACGCCTAACGACAACAAACAGGCTTACCGTTTCACAAACGGTTATGTCGGAAGACCTTTGTCAGGCGACATTGTACAGTCGATGACATTCCATTATCCCACAGAAGACGAATTTGATAAATGGTTTCCAAATTCACAAGTGGACAACGACTGGTACGTCGTAGCCTGTGACGTTTCCGGATATACAGATTTCTCAAAAGACTTTGATAGCAAAGGCAATGGGGGTAATTATGGCGGAAATGGAAGTGTATCAAAAGAAACAATTCTTGCCAACGCAAAGACACAGTTCACCGATGAAGGATATTATGAACCAACGTTAGCTTTGCGCGTAATATATTACATCGTCGGCGTTGACGACCGTGACATGCCTGAAGGCTCTGACAAGAAAGCGAATTGGGACTCATGGTACGGCAAGCTGACAACATCCGATTACCAAGGCGGAACCACTGAGGAAGGGAAAAAGTATCTTGAGGAATACGACATAACCTTCCCTAACAAGCACTTGTCCAATTACACGTGCGAAGTGCTTTCCCTGTCAAAAGACGCGCACAGTTACGCCATACCAGATGTTGACGAAGACGAGCCTCTTACAGTGGAAATAGTAAGCAACAACGCTGGAATAAGGTTGGTTTCAAACAACCAGAATAAGTATGAATCTTACGGTGAAACGTGTACCCTTAGCGGCATCAAAAGAACCATCCAGTTTGCCGCAGAAGGCGGAAGTCTTGGCCAGCCGTGGAAAGTAACAGACGGCTCTACCGCAACAATCATCGTTACCAAGAAGTGCGACAACGGCATAACATACAATATCGCCCGCTTCAAGCTTACGTTCACAGCTGATGCCGTGCCGTACACCCAAAGCCAGTTGGCGAATATACCATCAAACAGCTCGGAAATCATACGTACACCACAATGGCTGACAGACAACAGGCGTCTGCTTACGCAACTTAACTTTGACTACGATGAAAAGGTAGCAGCTATGTACGGCCAAGAGGAATATTTCCCGTTCCCCCTCGCATGGGACAACAGTAGCTATGCCTTCTTCGACGGTTCGCCATGGCAAGACTTCATTAGTAATGCTTATTATACAATTAGCAACGGATATTATTGGTATCCCGAATTCGGATATTACGCATTGACCAATGATTATATCGGATACGGCGACCAAGTTGGAAACGACAAACGTCCGCCTTTGGATGACGAGGGTAATCCCTCGATAAAAGGCAAAAGCAATTACCACATCTACGTTGACGCGTCAGACCGCCCTGGCGTTCTAGCCCGCTTGCCGTTCGACGAGAAGCTCTGCGTGGGTTCAGAGTTGTTTGTTACCGCGTGGATTAAGAGTGCAGGCTCAAAAGACAACGATGACGCCGCCGTCCTGTTCACGGTCATGGGTGTTACCAACAAAGAAGACGGTTCACAGTTGTACACCCCGCTTTACCGACACTCAAGCGGACAAATCCGTACTACGACATGGCTCAACGCTAGAGATGCGGGAACAGGTACAAGAAACAATGAATGGTATCAGGTGTATTTCTCGTTCATGAACACCAACGAGCTTGCAAGTACATTCGACTCATACGTACTTCAGGTGGAAAACAACAGTGCGTCAACCACCGGCGGCGACTATTACCTTGACGACATCAGGGTGTACATAGCCCAGCCCAATGCCACTGTGACCCAGAAGGAATATTCATGTACGAACGATCGCACGCGAATGAACATCGAGCTTGACTGGGAGCGACTGATGTCACGCCTCGGCACGGAAGACGCAGAGGGCGACAACGGCATAAGCTTCTGCTTTTATGACGAGATGACCTATGAGACTACTTACAATGCGTACATCGCGGAGCATGGAGGCGAAAACGCGAGCGCGGACGACGTCAACGCGGCCAAGCTTGCAGCCATAACGGCGTCAGTGCAGCCGCTGGGCGACCAGACTACATACGACAGGCCTTACGCTACGTTGTATTTCAAAAACAAGTTTGACGACAACAAGCAATACGGAACTGACGAGAAGCACTATTTCGCCCGCGACAACTACGATGCGAGTGTCAACAGATACTACTTCTACAAGACGGAGGACAGCGACAACGGACGCAGGATTACGGTTGATTTCTACTCTAACCTGTCGCCCAACCGCCCGTACAACATGATTATCTTGCCCGCCACCCTTGAAGATGACGCTACGCAAGAATTGGCGATGCAAGATTTCGCCGAACAGATTGGCAACCCGTGTCTCATCACGACGAGATTCTATGTCGAGTCAGAGACGCTTGTCAAAGTCAACGGCGAAGTGTTAGACCCGACGACAGACTTCTGCGCCGGCCAGGTGTTCAACTTCTCCGCGCAAATGCGTTACCCGACAGGAGAATATGACAGCGAAGGCATGGAAATATACAAGGTGATAGAGAGCGGTGTTTATTACGACTGGTTCTTCGGCACGAAGGAAGAGTATCTTACTGACAATGATACATACGGCACAAACCTGGATGTAGCCCTTACTAATTTCAGGGGAGTTTATCCTGATGCCACAAGCCTTGACGGAGTGGAAGTTAACAAAACATCTGAAGACGGAGCATTAACGTTCACCCAAACTGATTATGACATAATAAATCACTACCTGAACACTGACGCTCCTGCCGGAGGCATCAATAAGAAATTGGTGTTGCATAAGGAAAATCTTAACATCACCATCCTTGAGGGCGGTTTGGAGGTCGTAATCAAGCCTATCCAGACATACGTAGCTCCTGAAGAGTCAGGCTTGAGCAACGACCAATGGGCGGCGATATGCTGGGAGTACGTACCCTTGGCACTGACAGTAGACGACAGGGCACCGAAACTTTTCGCGGGCTTCAACATCGTTAATTACCCGGCTGACGACTTCGCCCCAGCCCTCCGCATAGGACTTGCGCAAATCAAGCAAGCCACCAATGAGGAAAACGCGCTGCGCGTAGACCTTCGTGACGCCGAAACCGTGACAACGGGTGCTGACTATTTAGGCCCGATTGACACGCAAGACGACATGCGCCACATCTACCTCGTAGCCACTGACGACCCGAGATATGACAAGTGGTTCGACGCTGAATCAGCAGAAGAGTTCGACCGCACAAGTCTGCCAATAGGCGACATCATAGATCTTTACGCTGAGAAATCCGAAGAGGGGTCAGAATATAACGACCACATGAACATAACGTTCAACCTCAACAGGCAGACAATTAACGGCGAACAATTCCAGTTTGACCCGCGCGAAGGATATACTTACACCTTTGCCACATACTTCGAAGAGAAGAGCCGCAACTCTGGTGAAATATACAACACGTGCTACGGTTCGTTTAACATAGAAATGAAGGTGGTGCCCGAATACCTCGTATGGCAGGGCGGCGCGAACGACAACTGGAACAACGACGCCAACTGGAAGCGCGCCACCAAGGCCGACATCAAGGTGACGGACAACTCTTACACCGACTACGCTGAAGGTGAACTGACCGAAACGGGCAACGGCTTCGTGCCGATGTTGTTCTCTAACGTAGTAATGCCCAAGGACAGCAAGGTCGAGCTTTACATGGCCGGATATAGAGAGGGCGGCGGTGTTGCGTCATGGGAAAGTTCAAATCAAAGGCCGGAAAACATCGGCGACCCGACCGAGAACATCCAGTATGACCTGATGGCATACGCCGACCCGGAAACAAACGATCTGACAACGCAGCGCTACCGTGTGAACATCTGCAACGACATCCATTTCGAGCCGGGCGCGCAGATGCTGCACGCAGAGCAGCTGATTTACATCAAGGCGTGGATGGACGTAAGCATGCCCACGAAGCAGTGGACGCTCGTCAGCCTTCCGCTGAAGGATGTGGTGTCAGGCGACTGGTACACGTCAACCACGGGCAAGCAGACCGAGCTGCCTTACTTTAAGGACATCACGTTCGGCGCAGGCAACGACCGCCGCAATCCCGCCGTTTACCAGCGCAGTTGGGACGAGAACGCGACAATCGTTAACAGCCCGATTAACAACGGCAACGGTACAGTTGGCTTCAGCACGTCAACGCCGGTATGGAGCGCGGCTTACAATGACGCTTCAGTGCCTTACTTACCAGGCGGCGGCTACTCGCTGTCGGCACGCGGCGTTACGGGCGGCAACGACACGCTGAGCTTCCGCTTCCCGAAGGCTGACATAAGCTATGACTACAGCACAAGCACGTTCAAACGCGACAACAGCGGCAAGCTACTTGTAAGCGGCCTGCTCGACCGCGGCAACCCGCTGCAGCTCGTAAGAAACGAGAACGTTACGCAGACGCTCACCCCGTCACAAGACGGCAAGTACATGATTGTGGGCAACCCGTACATGGCACAGCTCGACCTGAAGAAGTTCCTTGAATATAACAGCGGAACGGAAGGCAACCTGACAGGCCAATACTGGAGCGAGACGGCCGGCGGCACAACGGCGGGCGGCACCGACAGCCAGGGCGGTCAGTGGATAACGCCTACGGGTACGGAAACCATACAGCCGTTCGGCGCGTTTTTCGTACAGAAGAAAGATGCTACAAGCGATAACACGGTGAAGTTCACCGCTGATATGCAGAAGTTTGTGGCCGAGACCGAGGGCGAAGCCGCCACTACGGCGTTCACCATCACGGCCGACAACGGCAACGTCAAGAGCGGAGCGGCATTGGCATACGCCGACAACGCGGACAACACGTTCAAGGCAACAGAGGACACCCGTCTGATGCGCAACCTGCTTGGCAACAACGCCAACGAACTGTCTGTATATACAGTTGCGGGTGACAAGGCGGCCAGCGTGAACCGTGTAAAGGATGCACAGCAGATACCGCTCGGAGTGTTCGCAGCCGACGATGATGTCACTACGCTGACGTTTACGGGCGTTGCGGCGCTGATGGAGCCGTCGCTCTATGACGCCGAGATGAACACTGATACTCCGCTGACCGAGGGCTATACGCTGACCGTAAACGGTGCTTCGCACGGACGTTACTTCATCCGCGCCAAGGGTGCAGGCGAGGGCACTACCGGCATAACTGATGTGGAGACGGGAGATGGCGGCGTAAGCGTGTATTCCGTAGCGCCACGGCAGGTAGTGGTGTCTTCGGGCGCTGAGCTGCTTGAGGTGAGCGTTTATTCCGTAGGCGGCGCAATGCTTGGGCATGAGAGCGTTGGCGGTGGCCGCACGGCCGTGACACTTGACGGCATCGACAGTGGCGTGGCTGTTGTCAGGGTGGTAACTGCCGACGGACAGACAACGCGCAAGCTCGTCGTAAAATAAAATGTAAGTTCTTTGTTATGACAGTTTAGTTATAGTATCATGAAGTAGTAAAGTGGAAATCTCCGGCTGTTATGCCGGCTGCTTTCCAGTTCTGAGAAAGGCCGTCTTTAGGAGCGCTAAAGACGGCCTTTGCTGGGTTGTGTTTACGGTTATGAGGTTATGGGGTTATGGGGTTTTACGGTTATGGGGTTGTGGTTTTTTACGGTTGTGGGGTTATGGGGTTATGCGGTTATAGGGTTTTACGGTTATGGGGTTTTGCGATTATGGGGTTTTACGGTTGTGGGGTTTTACGGTTATGGGGTTTTGCGGTTATGGGGTTGTGGGGTTATGGGGTTATAGGGTTATAGGGTTATGGGGTTTTACGGTTATGAGGTTATGGGGTTATTGGGTTTATATACTTCATAATCTTATTACCTTGCAAAAGAGTACGAATCGCAAGGTAAAAGACCGTGTTTCATGACATTAAAGGCCGTGTTTTATAAGTAAACAAATGATGATGATTTTCGCTAAACATCTGTCAGTCTGTCAGCGCTGGGGATAACGCGCTGGCTATCAGGATGTTTGGAGCTGAAAGATTGAGGGCGAATCTTTCAGATTCTTTCATGCCGGCAACTGACGGGAAAGGACTGACAGATGTCCGGTAGGCATCTGTCAGCTCATAAATAATTGACAGTCAGGTTGTTAAGCGCAAAGCTGAAAGATGAAAGATGTTTACGGAAAAATGTTTTATGAATGTCAGTAAAGCTTATATTCATTGGTAGTTAAAGGGGTTAAAGTAGTTAACGTTCGCTTCGCTCATTAAGTAGTTAAAGACAAATGCCTTGTAGCGTGAGTTTGGTATAATGATGATGTGATAATAATCTTACTTCAAGCGGCCAGTAGGTATCTGTCATTCCGCTTGAACTGCAAAACAATGTAAGTTCTTTATTCAAAAGAAGTATTATTCTTATACTGAACTCACGTTAAGTTATGTCCCTACAAAGTGTGTATATGTATGGTTATGCAAGGTTAACTGTAATAGGCGTGTGTGCGGATATTCATAAATGTTTTTACACGCAAATTTGCGCCGTCAGTTCAATCTCTAACTGCCGTAGGCAAGCGCAGGGCCTGCAGCATTGTGGGTATCCGCAATCGTTGCGCATGCTGTCGTGCCTGCGCAACGCCGTTGTTAAACGAACGAAGCCCTGCAAGCGTGTGCCTGCAGGGCTTCGTTCGTAGCGGGGGTGGGACCCGAACCCACGACCTCCGGATTATGAATCCGACGCTCTAACCAGCTGAGCTATCCCGCCTTGATGTTGTTTTGCGGGTGCAAAGGTAATGACATTTTCTTTAAATACCAAAAAAATCTCGAGTTTTTTGTCGTTTTCTTGCATGAAATTATTATTTTTGTGGCAAAATACTCACAAGCCATGATTTATGGAAGATAATAGAATCAGCCTTGAACGAGAGTTGCGCTCAAAGTCGGCCAGTATAATATGGTCTCTGATAAGCACGCCCGCGGGTCTGGGTAAATGGATGGCAGACGAGGTGAAGTTTGAGGGTAACACGTTTACTTTTACATGGGGGAATGTATGGAGCAGGCATGAGACGAGGACTGCCACGCTGCTCGAGATGAAGAACTTTGACTATATACGTCTGCGCTGGAGTGAAGACGAGTACCGCGACACTTACTTTGAGTTGCGGATGTGTAAGAGCGACATTACCGGTGACTATATTCTTGAAATAACGGATTATGCCACTGACGGCGACACTGACACTCTTGTGGATATCTGGGACGCCAACATGGAGAAGCTGCACAGGTCGACAGGACTTTGAAAGGTGAAAAATTAAAAAGGTAAAAAGGTGAAAATTTTTCACCTTCTCACTTTTTCACCTTTTCACCTTTTAAATGTTGTTTTCTGATATTTTTGTGCTAATTTTGCAAGCTGGTATATTTTACGCCGGAACCTACTGACTGAATAATGCTTCGAATAAAGAAATTAGATAAGTTCATAGCCAAGCAGTTCGGCCTGCTTTTCATAGGAACGTTTTTCATCTGCTTGTTTATCCTGATGATGCAGTTCCTGTGGAAATACGTTGACGAGCTTATAGGCAAGGGATTGACTATGGACGTGCTTGCGCAATTTTTCTGGTACATGAGCCTCATGCTCGTGCCGCAAGCCTTGCCGTTGGCCATATTGCTGTCGTCGCTCATAACGTTCGGAAACCTTGGCGAGAGCAGCGAGCTTACTGCCATCAAGGCTTCCGGTATTTCGCTGTTGCAGGCATTCAGGTCGCTAATCGTCATTGTAATCTTCATATCCTTCGGCTCGTTTTATTTCCAGAACGTTATCGGGCCCAACGCCAATATGTCGTTCTCGCGCCTTCTCCTGTCAATGAAGCAGAAGAGTCCTGAACTGGAGATTCCTGAAGGTGTGTTTTACGACGGCATTCCCGGATGCAACCTTTATGTGCAGAAAAAGGATATGCAGACGGGCAAGTTGTATGGCGTGATGATTTACAAAATGACCGACAGCTATGAAGATGCCGCCATAATACTTGCCGACTCGGGCATGCTCCAGTCTACGGCAGAGAAGAAGCACTTGCTCCTGACGTTGTACAGCGGCGAGTGGTTCGAGAACATGAAGTCGCAACAGATGGTCAGGGGCACGGGGGTGCCTTACCGCAGGGAGACTTTTGTGCTGAAGAAAATCCTGCTTGACTTCGACTCAGACTTTAACGTAGCCGATGCTGGGGCGCTGTCGAACAGTTCGAAGAGCAAGAGCGTGGCGCAGATCGTCCATGACATTGACTCGCTCAACCATGTGTACGACAGCGTGGGGCGTGTCTTTTACCGTGATGCCCAGCGCGAGTATTATTCCGTGCCGTCGATAGGCAAGACGGACTCGCTAAGGGCAGTGAAGATGGCAGGAACCAAGACGTTCAGCTTCGACTCGGTGTACAGCCGCCTGAACGCGGACAAGAAACTGACGGCCGTCAACGGAGCGCTGAATAAGGTGAGGAGGGAGATGAACGACCTTGACTTCAAGGGTATGCTCACGTCTGACGGCGACAGGCTGATAAGGTCGCACAAGATTGAGGCCATCAACAAGTACTCTGTCGCCTTGCAGTGCATACTCTTCTTCTTTATCGGGGCGCCGCTGGGCGCAATCATAAGAAAGGGCGGTCTTGGTGTGCCTGTGATAATATCCGTGCTGGTGTTCATCGTGTTCTTCATCTTCGACAATTCGGGCTACCGAATGGCCAGGGCGGGAGAGTGGACTATCTGGTTCGGCAAGACGATATCCCTCGCGGTGCTTACCCCGCTTGCGGTGTTCTTCACGTACAAGGCCAATAATGACTCCGTGGTGTTCAACATAGACTTTTACCGTAATCTGTTCATGAACCTGCTGGGATTGCGCATGAAGCGTTCGGTGTACAGGAAGGAGGTAATCATAAACGACCCGGACTATGCCGGCGATGCGGAGAAGCTGGCCCGCATAAACGAGGAAATAAGCGCCTATGCGCATGAGCACAACCTGCTGATGGCCCCAAGCGTGGTAAAGGTGTTCTTCAAGTACAGTCCGGACCATGTTATCGAGGACATAAACGCTCGTATGGAGGCAGTGATTGAAGACCTGTCAAATACGAAAGACAAGCAGGTGCTGGCGCTCCTCAACGAGTATCCTTACATGGCGGTAAAGTCGCATACGCGTCCGTTCGAGCATAAATGGCTAAATATCGCGGCCGCGGTAGTGGTACCTGTTGGCTTGTTCCTTTATTTCAGGATGTGGCGGTTCAGGCTGCGCCTGTTCAGGGACCTGCGCGTCGTTAAACAGACCAACGACGGACTGATAGACAGAATAAACGAAATGAATACTGGCGGTAAGCGGAATGTTGCCGTATAATATAAAATAAGGTGAACTTGAATATGGAAAAACTGAAAATCAATACAGTCGAAGAAGCCCTTAAGGACTTCAAGGAAGGCAAATTTGTAATCGTTGTGGACGACGAAGACCGCGAGAACGAGGGCGACCTTATCATCGCGGCAGAAAAGATAACCGCGGAAAAGGTGAACTTCATGCTGAAGTATGCTCGTGGCGTGCTGTGCGCCCCGATAACGTTAAGCCGGTGTGACGAACTTGACCTGCCCCGCCAAGTCGATGAAAATACGTCCATGCTCGGAACACCGTTTACGGTGACCATCGACAAGCTTGAGGGTTGCTCTACGGGCGTATCTGCACATGACAGGGCCGAGACTATCAGGGCTCTTGCCGACCCGGCCTCGACGCCGCAGACATTCGGCCGCCCCGGACATGTCAATCCGCTTTACGCGCAAGACAACGGCGTTCTGCGTCGAAGCGGCCATACCGAGGCTGCCATAGACTTGTGCAAGCTGACGGGACTGTACCCGGCCGGCGCGCTGATGGAGATAATGAACGATGACGGCACCATGGCGCGTCTTCCGCAGCTGCTTGAGTTCGCAAAGGAACATGACCTCAAGGTGATATCCATCAAGGACATGATAGCCTACCGCCTGCAGCGGGAGTCGCTGATAAGCGTGGGGCAGACCGTGGACATGCCTACGGAGTACGGGCATTTCAAGCTTGTGCCGTTCAGGCAGACAAGCAGCGGGCTTGAACACATGGCCCTGATAAAGGGCGAATGGCAGCCCGAGGAGCCTATCCTGGTGCGTGTGCATTCGTCGTGCGCCACTGGCGACATCTTCGGCAGCAAGCGTTGCGACTGCGGCCAGCAGCTGCACAAGGCTATGCAGATGATAGAGAAGGAAGGCAAGGGCGTGCTGATATATATGCAGCAGGAAGGACGCGGAATAGGCCTTATGAATAAAATAGAAGCGTATAAGTTGCAGGAGGAGGGCTATGATACTGTGGACGCGAATGTTCATCTTGGCTTCAAGCCAGACGAGCGCGACTATGGTTGCGGAGCCCAGATGTTACGCCACCTCGGGGTGCATAAGATGAGGCTGATGACCAACAACCCGACCAAGAGGGTGGGGCTTGAGGCTTACGGCCTTGAAATAGTGGAGAATGTGCCGATAGAGATAACCCCTAACGAGTACGACTATAAATATCTGAAAACAAAGAAAGACCGCATGGGGCATGACTTGCATTTGTAAAAATGCGTGTAAACGGCTCATTTTGGAAACATTTTTTAGAAAATGACATAAAAATATCAATTCTTTTATTTCCACGTAACGAATAAATTATTTAATTTTGCAGAAATAAATCACGTATAATTATGGCACAGTTATCAGACCGTCTTAATCGTTTGGCGCCCTCTGCCACATTGGCTATGTCGCAAAAAAGCGCTGAGATGAAAGCGCAGGGAATCGATGTAATCAACATGAGCGTAGGAGAGCCGGACTTCAATACACCGGACCATATCAAGGCCGCAGCAAAGAAAGCCATTGACGATAATTATTCGAGATATTCTCCTGTTCCGGGATACATGGATCTTCGCGAGGCTATCGTGGCAAAACTGAAAAGGGAGAACGACCTGGACTACAGCGTTAGTGAGGTGCTTGTGTCTAACGGTGCCAAGCAAAGCGTGTGCAACGCGGTTATGGCGCTGGTGAATGATGGTGAGGAAGTAATCATTCCCGCTCCTTATTGGGTAAGTTACCCGCAAATGGTGAAGCTGGCGGGAGGTAATCCCGTAATAATCGAGGCCGGTTTTGACCAGAATTTCAAGATTACGCCGGAACAGCTTGAGGCAGCCATTACGCCAAAAACCAGGATGTTGATACTTTGCTCGCCGAGCAACCCTACAGGCAGTGTATATTCAAGGGAAGAGCTTGAAGGACTTGCCGAAGTGATAAAGCGCCATGACGACGTGTTCGTCCTTGCCGACGAGATTTATGAACATATTAATTATATCGGCAGGCACAACAGCATTGCGCATGTGCCGGGAATGAAAGAACGTACCATTCTCGTAAACGGAGTGTCAAAGGCTTATGCTATGACCGGATGGCGTATCGGGTATATCGCCGCTCCCGAATGGATTGTCAAAGGTTGCAACAAGCTGCAGGGACAATATACAAGTGGCCCGTGCTCGGTCAGCCAGAAGGCTGCTGTCGAGGCTTATGTTGGCGCGCAGGATTGCGTAGAGGAAATGCGTAAGGCGTTTGAACGCCGTCGCGACCTTATTGTTAGCCTCGCAAAGGAAATACCGGGGTTGGAGGTGAATGTTCCGGAAGGCGCATTCTACCTGTTCCCGAAGTGCAGCAGTTTCTTTGGCAAGAGCGACGGAACACATACAATCAATAGCTCAACGGATTTTGCACTGTATTTGCTTGAAGTCGGTCATGTTGCCACTGTAGCAGGAGATGCTTTCGGCGATCCTGATTGCTTTAGAATGAGCTATGCCACGAGCGACGATAATATCCGAGAGGCAATGGCGAGGATAAAGTCGGCAGTGGGCAAGTTGAAATAGAACATTGCCGTGATGTGTTAAAGATGACAGCGAAAATATATGGATAAAAGTCAAAAACATTGTTAAAAACTCTGCTTTTAGTGCTTTTATTACCTATAAATTGTTATCTTTGTGTGCTTGTTTTATGATACGCGCTCTATTGAGGGAAAAACGACACACTCTATTAACATTAAATCGAAACTTTATAACTTAATAATTAACTAACAAACAAAATTAAATTAAAATTATGGCAACTACACAAAAAGCAGCAAGCCCCCAGAAAAAGAATCAGGGCTTCCAAGGTATCAGAGCAGCATTTTGGGTTATCGTTGTATGTCTTGTCATCGCGATTTGCATATACAACCTCCTGCTCGGCAATCCTTCTAACTTCGCAGGTAACGACCCGGCAGGTCACCCGACTAACTTGCTCGGAACAATTTACAAAGGTGGTATCGTCGTTCCTGTCATCCACACACTTTTGCTTACTGTCATCGCATTGAGCATTGAGCGCTGGCTCGCACTTAACACCGCATTCGGAAAAGGCTCTTTGGCTAAGTTCGTTGCTAACATCAAGGCTGCCGTTGCTAAAGGCGACTTCAATGCAGCACAGCAGATCTGCGACAAGCAGAGAGGTTCTGTTGCAAACGTTGTTTCCGCTTCAATCCGCGCATACAAGGAGATGGAGACCGCTCCCGGCTTGAAGAAGGCTCAGAAGGTTGCTAAGATCCAGCAGGCTCACGAGGAGGCAACACAGCTTGAAATGCCTACCCTGCAGATGAACCTCCCGATTCTCGCAACAATCGTTACACTTGGTACACTTACCGGACTTCTCGGAACCGTTATCGGTATGATCCGTTCATTCCAGGCTCTGGCTGCCGGCGGTGGTGGTGACTCTCTCGCACTTTCTACTGGTATTTCTGAGGCGTTGATTAACACCGCGTTCGGTATTTTGACTTCTTGGTGCTCGGTTATTGCATATAACACATTCACAAACAAGATTGACAAGCTGACATACGCGCTTGATGAGGTTGGTTATACTATTGCTCAGACATACGAAGCCAACCACACTGAAGAAGCTTAATTTTACTAACCCTTTAAAATCTTATTACTATGGGTAAAGTAAAAATTAAGAGGCAATCCATCTGGATCGACATGACCCCGATGAGCGACGTGATGGTCTTGCTGTTGACTTTCTTCATGTTGACGTCAACGTTCGTGAAGAATGAGGCAGTGAAGGTCGTTACTCCAGGCTCAGTGTCGGAGGTGAAGGTTACAGACAAGAATGTCCTGACTATCCTTGTTGACAATAAGGGTAAGGTGTTCTTGGGCTGGGACAAGCCGGGCGACATGGAGACAGCTCTGAGCAGCATGGCTGACCAGTTCGGAGTATCACTGACCGGGGCGCAGATGAAGAATGTGCGCAGTGCTACGAATATTGGCGTGTCAATGAACGACATTGGTAATTTCCTTAACCAGGAATCTAACCAAATGAACGCATATCAGCAGGATAAGGGTATTCCTACTGACAGCATTGACGGCGGTATGAGCGAGTTCCAACTCTGGGTTAAGACTGTTACTGACGCAAATTCAGACATGAAACTTGCCATTAAGGCAGACGAGAAGACCCCTTACAAGGTCATCAAGAAAGTTATGTCTGAACTTCAGGACATGAACCAGAACCGTTACGAACTTATCACTTCTTATAAAAAAGTGGAGGACTAAGGCATGGCAAAAAAGAAACTGAGTAGACAGAAGAAAGTCGACCTTCGCGTGGACTTCACCCCGATGGTGGACATGATGATGCTTCTTATCACGTTCTTCATGCTGTGTACGTCTTTGAGCAAGCCCCAGGCAATGCTCTTGACGATGCCGAGTAACGATAAAAATGTTCAGGAACAAGATAAGACTGCGACTAAGGCTTCACAGACAATCACTGTCTTTGTAGCAGGTAACGACAAGATTTATTATGTGGCCGGAATTCCTAACTATGAAGATCCTTCATGCTTGAAGGAGACTACATGGGGCAAGGACGGAATCCGTAGCGTGCTTATCAATCACGTTACAGAAGACGGAACCGTTCCGGTTGCGGCAATAATGAAGGCAAAGCTGGAACTCGACGCTAAAAAGCTGAAAGACCCGGCTAAGTATCCGGATTCTATTTACAATAAGGAGCTTGACAAGCTGAAGAATGGTGAGGTTAATGGCCAGAAGATTCCTACGCTGACTATTATCATCAAGGCAACGGACGACGCTTCTTATAAGAATTTGGTTGACGCTCTGGATGAGATGCAGATTTGCAGTATTGGTAAGTATGTCATCGACAACATTACCCCTGAAGACAGACAGCTCCTTAGCAAAAAAGGTGTCCGTTTGAATTAAGGCGTAACAAGTCGTTGGTTAACATTTAAAACGAAAAGACAATGTCAAAAATAGATTTAATATCTAATGAATGGGCTGACCTTGTTTTCGAAGGGAGAAACCAAGCCTACGGAGCCTACAGGCTTCGTAAGAGCACTTCCAAGAGAAATCTTTGGTCATTGCTCATCGTGCTTATTGCTGCTGTTGTCATATTCTCTGCCATAGCGATCAAGAACGTAATTCAGGCTAATCAGAAGGTTGCCATTACGACTGAGGTTGAGCTTTCTAAGATTGAGACAAAGAAGCAGGCCAAGGTTGAGAAGAAGGCTCCTGTTAAGATTGAGCCCCCGAAGCCGGTAGAGAAGGTGAAGAGTTCTATTAAGTTTACCGCCCCTGTCATCAAGAAGGACGAAGACGTGAAGCCTGAGGAAGAAATGAAGAATCAGGATGAACTTCAGAAGACTAAGACTACAATCGGTGCTTTCAACGTTGTAGGTAATGATGAAGTAGGTGGTGAAGTCCTTAAGGCGAAAGAGGAAATTGCCCAGCCAGAACCTCCGAAGGAGGAAGAGAACAAGGTGTTCGACGTGGTTGAGGAGAATCCTTCATTCCCAGGTGGTCAAGCTGCTTTGATGCAGTGGCTGAACGCGAATATCAAGTATCCGGTCATCGCGGCCGAGAACGGTATTGAAGGGCGAGTTATCGTTCAGTTCGTTGTAAGCAAGACCGGTTCCATTTCTGATGTAAGGGTTGTACGTGGCGTTGACCCGTCACTGGATAAGGAGGCTGTTCGCGTTGTAAACAACATGCCTAATTGGACTCCTGGCCGTCAGAACGGTACGACTGTAAACGTAAGGTTCACTTTGCCTGTAACATTCAGATTACAGTAAAACGAGCAAGATGAGAAAAGAACTATTCTACGGTTTAGTAGGATTCACACTGTTCTTGGGATTTGTTTCGGCATGTACCGACAAACCCAAGAACGGTAGGACTGATACTTATTCGTCAGGAGCGATAACTTTCGCTTCTGACGAAAGTTTTAGCCCTATCATTGATGAACAAATACAAGTATTTGAAAGTATATATCGTGACGCAAAGTTGACTCCGATATATACGAATGAGCTTGATGCGGTCAATCTCCTTATGAAGGATAGTATCCAGTTGGCGATTACCGCAAGGAATTTTACGAAAAAGGAACTCGAGAATCTCAAGGCCCGTAATTATCTGCCTGTGGCCATTCCTTTGGCTTATGACGGGCTATCGCTTATTATCAACAGGGAAAATACCGATTCGTGTATTTCAATTAAGAACATCAAGCGAGTATTGAGCGGACAGGCGAAGACTTGGGGCGATATCGTTCCAGGTTCGAAGAGAGGTGAAATTCAGGTGGTTTTCGACAATAGTAAATCGAGTACGGTTCATTTTTGTGTTGATTCAATCCTTGACGGTAAGCCTATAAACAGCCCGAATATCGTGGCCGTAAAGACCAGTAAAGAGGTTGTCGACTATGTCGAGAAGGCTCCTAACGCCATTGGCATTATCGGTTCAAACTGGTTGAATGACAAACGTGACACCACCAACACCACATTTAAGAAGAATATAACTGTTATGTCGGTAAGCAGAATGGACACAGCTACTTATTATAACAGCTGGAAGCCTTACCAGGCATACTTGCTTGACGGACATTATCCGTTGGTAAGAACAATATATGCATTGTTAAACGATCCGATAAACGGTCTTCCATGGGGCTTCGCCCATTTTATAGAGTCGCCCAAGGGACAGCTTATCATATTTAAGTCAGGTTTGTTGCCAAGGCGTGGCGATATAACCATAAGGTCGGTTAGCGTAAGTGACGAGTGATAAACTTGTCAAGATTGATTGTTTGAGAAGATGATAAATGAAAATTTATAGAGTATGAAAGCAATTAAATATGTATTAGCAGGAGTATTGATGACAAGTGTCTTCGCTCCGTCAATGGCCCAGGACGTTAAGTCGCAGGTTGAGGCCATCAAGAAAGTTGTAACTGACAACAAGTCAAATCCGGCAGCCGCAGAAGAGCAGGTTAAGGATTTTGTTAAGGAAAACAAGAAGAATGCTGAGGCATTAGCAGGACTTGGCCGTGCTTATTTCGAGATTAAGGATACGGCGTCAGCCCGTGAGTATGCCATGATGGCTATCGACAGGGGCAAGGACAATAAGGGCAAGGCACTTGCTTATATCCTGCTTGGTGACATCGCTGCATTGAGCGATGAAGGTGGAGGCGCCGCAAGCCAGTATAACCAGGCTATGTTGCTTGACCCCCAGAACCCGACAGGTTATATCAAGTATGCTGCCGTTTACCGTAAGGTTGATCCGGAAGGTTCAGTTGCCGTACTTGAAAAGCTACGCCAGGTGCAGCCTGATTATCCTGTTGACGCAGAGGCAGGCCACTTCTTCTATGGCGCAAACAAATTTGACAAGGCTATAGAATATTACGGAAAGGTAGACCTTAACCAGTTGAAGGAGAACTATCTCACTGAATATGCTACAGCTGCGCTTCTTATGGCAGACTCAAAGAAAAGTCTGGAAGTGTCTTTGTTCGGTGTAAACAAGAATCCGCGTGATGCTGCCATGAACCGTATCACTTTCTATAATTACACGGATTTGAAGGATTATAAGAACGCAATCAAGTATGCTGACGCGCTTTTCAACAAGTCTGACAGTGCGAAGATTTCGGCTCGTGACCATCAGTATTATGGCTACGCACTCATGGGCGACAGCGCTTTTGACCAGGCTATAGAGCAGTTTAAGAAGGCTCTTGAAATGAATGCTGAACTTAATGACGTCCGTAAGCAGCTCTCTGACGCTTATCTTGCAAAGAATGACTTTACCAACGGACTCGCATATTATGACGAGTATCTCAGCAAAATAGAGAAACCGTCAGTACCCGATCTCGACGGTCTTGCCAAGCTTTACATGCAGCAGGCTGCAAGTATGGATTCTCTTACTACTGACAAGGTTAACGCTTTCAAGAAGGCTGACGAGATTTACGGCAAAATCGCTGCCGACTCTCCCGGCAATAAGCTGTATGCTACCATGATGCGTGCCCGTATCAACTCACAGCTTGACCCCGAGTCAACTCAAGGTCTTGCAAAGCCTTACTACGAGGAGTATGCGCAGTTGGCACAGACCGAGCAGGCTAACAACCCCAAACTGCTCATTGAGCCTTATCTGTACCTTGGTTATTATTATATCCTCAAGGAGGACAATGCTACCGCCAAGACATACTACGAGAAGGTTAAGGCTATCGACCCGCAGAACTCTATTGCCAACCAGGCACTGGAGGTGTTGAAATAATCATTATCAATGATAAAGTCCTAAACGGCGCGCCATCATGGGATGGCGCGCCGTTCGCGTATTTGCACAAATCATTTTTGCCGTATTTTTTCATAAAGCATCTTCCATCTTTCACTATTCGATATAATCGGTAATGTACAAAGATTTATGGTGGTGGAAGATGTGTCGTCCGTATCTTTCACCAACTCGAGTCTCTGTCGGTCCGTTAATGTACGCCATGTTGCGTGGTGACGTATCGGTGAAAGACGATTATCCGCATCTTTCACAGTGTAAAGGCTTGTGTGCCAGAATATTATGCCTTGCTGTGAAGGATGGAAGATTGTTTGGGATAATCTGTTGGGCATGCGTAATGGATATAAACGGAAACTTCCGTAGCGAGTGCTTGCGGTGCGTAATGATGCCGTTGACGGTCTTTTGATACGTCAAAGGCCGTGAATCAGTATGCGATTCACGGCCTTTCATGTTATTGTTTACGGCTTTTCATGACGTTTGTCGGCGCAGTCCTGCTTTTTGCTGCTCGCTTATTGCGATGCCGGCTGTGCCTGCTGTTCCTCTTTCCCCTTCTTGTTCAGTTCCGGATAGCTGGTGCGCGTGTGGTATATAGCTTTCAGGCGCTCAATAAGCACCTGTTTGGCTACGGCTATATCGTGGAACGTTATCGGGCATGTACGGAAGAATCCGTCCTCTACCTGTTGGTCGATAAGTTTGTTGACGAGGTTGGATATGCTCTCTTCTGTATATTCCTTCAGCGAGCGTGCGGCGGCCTCTACCGTGTCGGCCATCATCAGGACGGCTTGCTCGCGGGTAAACGGGTCGGGGCCAGGGTATGTAAACAACGTGTCGTCGACCGGTTCGTCAGGATGTTCGTTCTTGTATGAAATGTAGAAATATTTTGTCTTGCCTGTGCCGTGGTGTGTCTTTATGAAATCCTTTATTACGCCCGGCAGGTTGTATCTTTCGGCCATTTTCAGTCCATCGGTGACGTGGCTTATCACCACTTGGGCCGCATCTATGCGCGGCAGGGCGTCAAGTGGATTTATTCCTCCCATTTGGTTCTCGGTAAAATAGACGGAGTTTTTCATCTTGCCTATGTCGTGATACAGCGCGCCGGTACGCACGAGCTGGCTCTTTGCGCCAATCTTGTTGGCTATCTCGGCCGCCAGGTTGCCCACCATTACCGAGTGTTGGAACGTGCCTGGGGCGACCTCGCTGAGGCTGCGCAACAGCTTTTTATTTGTGTTTGACAGCTCGATTAAAGTCACGTTGGATATGAATCCGAAGGTCTTTTCAATGACGAGCATTAGCGGGTAGGCGAACAGCAGGAGCACGCCGTTGACCGCAAAGTAGGCGTACATGCTGTGGTCCATCGTGAGAATGCTGTTGTCCTGCATCAACTGTAGGGCGAAGTATATGCCGCTACTGCCCAGAGTGACGAGCAGTGCGGTCTTGAATATCTCGGCACGCTGCGACAGTTCGCGTAGCGAGTAGATGGCTATGAACCCTGCCACGAGCTGCACGATGATGAATTCGTACTGGTATTTTACTGCGGCGGCACAGATGAGCACCATTGTGACGTGAGCCGTGAAGGCCGTTCGCGAGTCGACAAACACGCGTATGAAAATAGGCGCTATGGCAAACGGCAATATGTATACGCTGAGCACGTTGTGCGTTATCATCAGCGATACTAGGATGGGGAATACGGTAATCATCACGTACAGCATGGCTATGCTGCGAGGCTTATCTAAATAATCCTTGCGGAACAAGCGCAGGTAAGTGGTGAACAGAAGTATAAGCGTGCCTACGAACAGCACCTGTCCGGCTATCGTAGACGGCACGGCACTTGCGCTGGCGCTTCGCCGTTTGGTCTCGCGCTCGAAGGAATTGAGCACCCTGTACGTGTAATCGTCTACTATTTCGCCCCTGTCAATGATTTTCTGTCCGCTCAGCACCATGCCGCTTGCCAGCGGTATTCCGCTCAGCATGTCGCCCAGCTCGCCCTCGCTGCGCTCCTCGTCGTAGATTATGTTCGGCTGGATATACTCGTTAAGGTTGCACCGTTGCAGAATCTGCCTTTGGGCGGCGAGCTTAGGGTCGGAGAAAAGTTGCTCGTATGCGGTCATCGTCGAGTACGTACACATGATTTCAACGCTCGTGGCCTTTTTCCCGCTAACTATGCGTATCATGCTCGTTGTGTCGCGGCTTATCTTTGAATACTCGAGCGCGTCCATCACTCCCGCGAGGTACAGCCTGTGCAGCCTGTCGGCTATCGTGCTTACGTATTCGGCAGGAAGCCCCGGTATGCCGTCCTTGTAGTTGTCGATAAAGCGTTTTACCTGCTCCTGTTCCACTTTTGCGTCGTAGTTGTAGTACGGCTCGAAGGCATCGGTAATGCTGTCCTGCTCTTCCTTTATGGTCTCCTCGGTTTTGTATATCGGGAAATCGAACTTTGCTATGAGCGAACTGTACATCCACGGCTTGCCCACGTCGTAACGGAATTGCGGGCCGCTGTTGCGTGGCAGGAACGACACTATTAATGCCACGGTAACCACTACCAGCGCCGTATAAACCAGCCAGCGGCCATGGTGGTGGGTGTTTGCGTTGTCAAATCTAATCATTTTCCGGGTAATGTAACTTTGCCCTGCGAAAATAATAAAAATCTGTGCCATTTTGCAAAAAATATTGTATTTTTGCACAAAAATAACTTTATCTTCATTAAAATACATGTCAGAAAGAAAAGTAAGGGTGCGTTTTGCGCCCAGTCCGACCGGTGCCTTACATATCGGCGGAGTACGCACAGCATTGTATAACTACCTGTTCGCCAAGCAGAATGGCGGCGAACTGATTTTCAGAATAGAAGATACGGACTCGTCGCGCTTCGTTCCTGGAGCCGAGGAATATATAATAGAGTCGTTCCGTTGGCTCGGAATAAAGTTTGACGAAGGCGTCAGTTTCGGCGGTTCGCATGGCCCTTACAGGCAGAGCGAGCGCCGGGCCATTTACAAGAAATACGTAGACCAGCTGCTCGACGAGGGCCGGGCGTACATCGCCTTCGACACTCCAGAGGAGCTTGAGGCCAAGCGCACGGAAATAAAGAACTTCCAGTATGACGCGCATACACGTTCGTTAATGCGTAACTCGCTTACTATGCCCAAGGAAGAGGTTGACCGCCTGGTTGCCGACGGGGCGCAGTATGTGGTAAGGTTCAAGGTTGAACCCGGCGAGGATGTGCATGTACACGACATGATACGTGGCGACGTGGTTATCAAGAGCGACATCCTTGACGACAAGGTTTTGTACAAGAGTGCCGACGAACTTCCCACTTACCATCTTGCCAATATCGTTGACGACCACTTGATGGAGGTAACCCATGTCATTCGTGGCGAGGAGTGGCTGCCCAGCGCGCCGCTCCACGTGCTTCTTTACCGTGCTTTCGGATGGGAAGACACCATGCCGCGTTTTGCCCATTTGCCGCTGCTGCTTAAACCGGACGGCAAGGGTAAGTTGAGCAAGCGTGACGGCGACCGACTCGGATTCCCCGTATTCCCGCTTGAATGGCATGACCCCAAGACCGGCGAAGTAAGCCGCGGATATCGTGAAGAGGGCTATTTCCCCGAGGCGGTAATCAATTTCCTTGCGCTGCTTGGCTGGAATCCCGGCACAGAGCAGGAGCTTTTCACGCTTGACGAACTTGTCAAACTGTTTGACATAACCAAGTGCAGCAAGGCCGGTGCCCGTTTCGACTACAAGAAATGTATCTGGTTCAACCACGAATATATCCTCCGCAAGAGCAACGAGGAGATTGCGGGCCTGTTCGCGCCTGTAGTTGCCGGCAACGGTGTAGACGAACCTCTGGAGCGTGTTACCCAAGTTGTGGCAATGATGAAAGACCGTGTAGACTTTGTCAAGGAGTTGTGGCCGTTGTGCTCGTTCTTCTTCATTCCTCCTACTGAGTATGACGAAAAGACGGTGCGCAAGCGTTGGAAGGCTGATTCGCCGCAGGTTATGGCCGAACTGGCAGATGTCCTTGAAGGTCTTGACGACTTCTCATTGGACAATCAGGAGCGTGTCGTCATGGCTTGGGTTGAGGATAAAGGATATAAGCTGGGCGACGTCATGAACGCTTTTCGCCTGGCCCTTGTCGGCATAGGAAAGGGTCCCGGCATGTTCGATATATCAGCCTTTCTCGGCAAGGAGGAAACCCTGCGCCGGCTTAGGAGGGCCATAGCGGTGTTGGGAAATTAAGAAATGAGAGTTATAAGAATCGGGGAAACAATCAGTCGGTGATAGCTTTTAATGCCGTTTTTGTTGATTCTTGACTCTTATTTCTTTACTCGTTAACTCTTGATTCAACATTATGTACGAACTTATCATACGCTTATACTCGCTTGGAGTGGCAATAGCTTCGCTGTTCAACCCTAAGGCCAGGAAGATGCTGAAAGGAGGGCGTGAGGCCTTTGGCGTGCTTGCCGACAAGATTGACGGCGGCAGCCGCTATGCGTGGTTCCATGCGGCCTCGTTGGGAGAGTTCGAGCAAGGCCGTCCGATTATGGAGCGTCTTCGTGTAGAGCATCCTGAGATGAAAATCCTCTTGACGTTCTTTTCGCCGTCAGGATACGAGGTCAGGAAAGACTACAAGGGAGCCGACATCGTATGTTACTTGCCGTTGGATACATACAGCAACGCCCGTAGGTTTGTTGAGGCGGCAAGGCCGGCGGTCGCGTTCTTCATCAAGTATGAGTTCTGGTGGAACTATTTGCGGTTGCTTAAACGCTCTGGCGTACCCGTTTACAGCGTCAGCAGTATTTTCCGTCCCGGCCAGGTGTTCTTCAGATGGTATGCGCGTCCTTACGCACGGGTGTTGCGTTGCTTTACGCGCTTCTTTGTCCAAAATGAAGAAAGCCGCAGGCTGCTTGGTTCTATGGGCATTACCGATGTGGACGTAACGGGCGACACACGCTTTGACCGTGTAATGCAGATTAAGCAGGCGGCAATGAAGCTGCCGCTTATTGACGCTTTCACTCACGGGGCTAAGGTGTTCGTGGCAGGCAGCAGCTGGCCACCTGACGAGGAGATTTTCATCCGCTACTTCAATGCTCACCCCGAGTGGCGGCTCATCATCGCGCCACACGTGGTGTCGGAAGACCATTTACGCCAGATAGAGAGGCGCCTTGAGCGCCCCGTAGTGCGTTATTCGCATGCCACGCCTGAAACGGTTGCCGGTGCAGGCTGCCTGGTTGTAGACTGCTTCGGACTGCTGTCGTCAATTTACGGATATGCAACGGTGGCATACGTTGGCGGCGGTTTCGGAGTAGGCATACACAATCTGCTTGAGGCCGCGGTGTGGGGCGTTCCGGTAATATTCGGCCCTAACAATGCACGTTTCCAAGAGGCGCAGGAGCTGAAGGCGTGTGGCGGGGGGCTTGAAATATGTTCTTACGATGATTTTAAACATGTGTTTGATAATTTCAATGCCTCGCCGCAAGCCGTGATGGCTGCCGGTACTGAGGCTGCAAACTACGTCAGGGAAAAGGCGGGGGCAACGGATGTTATATTGAATGCTGTCGAGCCGAGGCTTCGCGCGTCCCTTTAATGGCTATAATCTGCCTTAAGAAAACTATCTAACCGATGATAAGACAGCGGCCGCGGCCATATCCTTGAAGGGTGTGGCCGCGTTTTATGTATGCAGTGTCATCATTTGCCGTGCGTCACGGGCCCATGCCGGTGATGTTGACGGATTACATTTTTGCTTACCATTATTACTGATTTACGCTTGAGTGCCTTTGTCTTGTCATGGTAAATGGTTACCTTTGCTCCTGCGTTAGGCCGTTGCTGTTTGCGCGCCTGATCGTCGTATAATGTTCAATTGAGTAGTAATCATGTGGTTTGCAGTATTTTTCATCCTTCCGTTGGCCGGTCTCGTCTATGTGGCGTGGCATGTGTGGGCGTTGTTGCCCGTGGCCACGGTGTATCGATGGTGCGCGGTGGGCGTATGTATATTGGCGTTGGCCATGATGGTGATGAGCTTCGCGCGCGTTACCGAACATGTGCCGTTGTGGATGGCCAAGGTTGTGTACAATGTCGGGTATCCGTCGCTTTTCATAATGCTTTACGCTGTAATGGCGTTCCTTTTGCTTGATGTGCTCAGGCTGGTGCATGTCGTGCCGCGCCAGTGGCTTTATTCTAACGGTACTACAGCGACGGTTCTCGTGTTGTTGATTGCCGCCGTGTTCGTTTACGGAAACGTGCATTTCCATGACAGAAAGTGCCGTACTATCGGCGTGGAGACGGCCAAGCCATTGGATGGAGATGTTACGGTCATGCTGATGAGCGACCTGCACCTGGGCTATCATATCGGTCCAAATGAGCTTGGGCGGATTGTGGACATGGTAAATGCCGCACGTCCCGACATGGTGTTGATTGCAGGTGACTTGATTGACGGCAGCCTGCGCCCGCTCGACGAGCAGCGTATGGCCGGAATCCTGCGCTCGATAAAGGCACCGGTGTATGCTTGTCCGGGCAACCATGAGTACTACGCAGGCATTGACAAGTCGGCCGACTTCATGCGCCGTGCCGGTATTACGTTGTTGCGTGACAGTGTGGCGACAGAGGGCGACTTGGTGATTATCGGGCGTGACGACCGCACCAACCGCCGCCGCAAGAGCCTTGGCATGCTGATGAAAGGCGTTGACAGGAGACGGTATACCATACTTATGGACCACCAGCCGTATCATCTTGAACAGGCCGAGCGCGCGGGCGTCGACTTCCATTTGAGCGGGCACACGCACCACGGCCAGGTATGGCCTATATCGTGGATAACTGATGCTGTGTATGAAGTGTCGCATGGCACTTACCGCCGCGGCGACACTCATTATTATGTATGTCCAGGCGTGGGGCTGTGGGGTGCTAAATTCCGTATCGGCACAGATTCGGAGTACGGCCTGTTGCGCCTCTCGAACCGTGATTGACGGTCCCAGTGCTGTAGGCGGAGCGTAAACGGCGGTGTCGTTTTGCGTCATTTTATAAGGAAGGAAAGTTTACCCGAAATCCGTTAAGCATGATTTCGGGTTCTTTTTTTCCTCATTCTGTATTAAATAAAAGGCTTTATTCCATCATGTAAAACCGTGTTTCGCGTTGAGAATAAGCACTTCTTTGAACGGTTTGCGTAGTCTCAGGATATGGCAGGTTGTGTATTCGAAAAAAACAAAAGCTCGTTTCCCATGCTTTTATTTTGCTTTTCCCTCGTCTTGCATTATCTTTGCATATACTCTAACCTGTTAAAAACATAACCTTACGATAATTATGACAAGAGAAGAAGAACTACTCGCTAAAATCCAGGAGATGTGCGACCAAGATCTTGAGGCCGACGTCATTAAGATGATTGACGCTCTGCCCGACGGAGAACGTACGTACAAGGTGGTGGGGCTGCTTGCCCGTACGCTGTCTAACCTTGCAGGAATGATACGTTCCGGATATGTTGAGGACGTACAAGATCCCGACGCCCTTGACCGCAGGGCTCTTGAAATTCTTGCCGAGACGGCAGAGGAGGGCAAGGATGACCCCAACTGGTGGTGCCGCAACGGATATACACGTATAGGGCTTGGCATGGAATCCGAGGCTATTCCGTACTTCGAGCACGTAATGACACTTATCCCTGACGATCCCGAGACGCAGGAGTTCTGGAGCGACGTGCCTGAAGCGATAGGGCAGTGCAAGGCCATACTTGACTTCCTGGACCATCCCAAGGCGAAGGAAAAGCCTTATTTTATGAGGCGTTCGATGGTTATCTGCATACAGCGTGACGCCGCCTACCGTCTCGACATCGACCCGTTCGTGCCGCGCATCGCTGCCGTCGACGGTATAGAAGGGCTTGTCTGCGAGCGGGCAGGGGATGAAAGTGCATCTACGGTGGCGCACATCAAGGGGTGTTTCTACGGCGAGGAGTTCGACATGGAGATTGACCGCGTTGAAGATTTCGACCCTTCCGGTCTGCGTGTCTCCACTTACTTCAACGATTCGGATATTGAACTCGTGCAGGAACTGCACAGCGGTTATGCCGTAGACATGCGCTTCGGCACTGACGACCCCTCACGCTGGTTCCACCTGCAGATGTGCATCGCCGATATGGCTGTGCCCGACATGCTTGTGGCTTATGACCTGTCGGCATGCCAGGCGCTCTCCGGCCACCTCGTGCGGAGGATTGCCTCTTCGGCCGTACCGCCTCATCCCGACTTTGCGTACACCATCTGGGACGAGGCCGACAGCCGTGGAACTGACGTCTGGCTGTACACACGCGGACTTCAGAGGATGGGACTGCCTGACATTGAGATTATGCACAGCTCGCCCAGGCATGCCGTATGCCACCGCAAGCTGATTAGAGCCGTCGTTAAGTACATGTTCTGGAATCGCCACGACGAAGCCTCGTCCGTGCCGAAAATAGACTTGCCCGTAGCTTACATGGCAGGAGGTGTGCCTCTGTACGTGCGCCTGTTGCCCTGGCCCGAGGCCATTAAGGACGGCAGCCGCAGCGCCGGCACGCCGGGCTCATTGCGCACCCGCCTTAAGAGGATGAACTCCGACAGCTGCGTGATGTTCGCATATCCTGACGAACAGGCCGTTGCCGAAGACGTTTACCAGCCATTGTGGATGATGGACGACTTTCTTGACGACGGCCATGAAGACGACACGAAGTTCATCATCTGTGAGGAAGAGAACACCCGCATGCACCGCCTCGCCATGGAGACGTTTGACATAGTGGAGCGTGTGGCGCACCTTACTCCGGAAAAGGTAATGCTGCGCCTGTGGCTTGAAGACGACGACGGTGAGTTGGACACGCTGTGGGCGCGCCTCACGAAATATGTTGACCGCAATAATTTTGAGATTAGGATAGAGGACGACGAGCATGCCGGCGAGGACAACGGCAGCCAGCTTGCCTTTATCGACGAGACCGACGAGCGTATATCGACATGGCTTATCGAGGCCGGCGAGCATTGTGTCACTCCGGAAAGCATTTATTTGCTTGACGCCGAGCCGGGCCTGAAAAAGGAGCTGGGACTGGAGTGAAACGTGTCGGGCGGCGATGTGTCGGCATGGCGCGGGGCTTATTGCATGCCGCTTCATGCCGTGGAACAGGCAAAAAATAAAGGCGGCTCGAATGTTCGAGCCGCCCCGTTGTAATTCTAAATAAATAAATTAGCCTAAGCTAATAGCCTCTGACGGACATACATCCGCGCAAGTGCCGCACTCTGTGCACATGTCAGGGTTGATTGAATACTTCTCGCCCTCAGAGATTGCTCCTGCCGGACATTCGTCGATACATGTACCGCATGCGATACAGTCGTCACCAATTACGTAAGCCATAATGTTCTTGTTTTATTTTAGTTAATAATGTTTTGTACCTACTTTTGTACACTGCAAAGGTAATACAATTATCTTTAATACCTATTTTTAGGTATTTGTTTTTAGATTGTTTAACGCTTATTTTATTAAACCTGCGCGTAAAAAGAACAAAGTGTGGAGGTGTTCGTTTTTGCGTATGCCGTGCGTCTTTGGCGTGCCTGTCGGTAAATGTTGCCGGGGTATGGCTTTGCGCCCTGCGTCATTCAAAGTAGAACGACAGCACTATCATCTTGCTGTGGGCCTCGTTTATGGATCTTGCGTATATGCGCATGTTCTCGTCGCGCAGCCGGTCGGCGTGTTTCGTGTCGAGGCTGTTGATGAGGCTGTAGCAGAACTTCAGCTCGGGGCGCAGCTTGAAGAATGGCAGGTAGATGTCGCAGCCGAGTCCTACTTCAAGCATTATGTCGTAGCGTTTCAGCCGTACATAGTCGTTGTCGCCGCCCGAGAGGTTCACCATGGGGTCTATTCCCGCCATTATGTAGGGCCGCGCGTTGTCAAGCCGCGGTGCGGCGAACAGCAGGTTGAGCGGCACGCCTATGTATACGGTCTTCATGTCCTGCGTCTGTACGATGGGTTCTCCGTTCTCCAGGCGGTCGGTATGGTTGTACAGTGTCAGGTGGCGGTTGCCGAAATATAGCGTCGGAGCCATGCGGAAGGCGAAGTGCTGGCTAAGCCTCAGCTCGCCGAGCACGCCGACATTGAAGCCCATGTCCCATCTGTCCTGGTCGCATGTTATGAGCGTTTCGCCCTGCGTGCCGTCCTCGTTCATCACCGTCTGCGGCCCGATGTTGCCGAACTCGATGTCCTGGAAGTGCGTGCCTACCACTACGCCGAAGTGGAACGGGCGCAGGTCGGTATATGGCCGGTTCTGTACGGCGTTGCCTTGGGCGGCGGCATGCATGGCCACGGCCGATAGTATGATTATGGAAAACAGTTTCCTCATTATTCAATATAACGGTGATATTGGTTGAATATTTTGTCGTCAGGTTATGAAAAATGGATTTTTAGGCTTTGTGGCGTGGCCGTATATAGTGCCGGCGGCGCCCGGTGGTTATGCCAAAGGCCGTCTTTCGCAGCGTGAAAGACGGCCTTTGGCCTTGTGTTTTGCGGCCTTTTACATTGCGAAAGGCCGCCTTTTATGAAGCGGTATGTTTTACTTGCTTTCGAGGTTTACGATAATCCTGCCTATGAAAATGCCGTGCTTGCCGTTCTGGTCGTTGGGAATGTCCCTGCCGTCAAGGTCCTTGATATATTTCATTTGTTCGAAGTAAGTGTGCGAATGGCCACCGAGCACGATGTCAACGTTCCTCACTTGCGGCATAAGCTCGGTGTCGTCAAGGCCGAGTATGTCCCATCCGAGATGCGAAAGGCATATCACCACGTCACACTTCTCTTTCTCCTTAAGCGTGCGTGCCACGTCGTTGGCCGCCTTTACGGGGTCGTTGTATTTCACTCCTGCGCACGATGTGGCGAGCACGAGGCCGTCGAGTTGCGGCGAAAGGCCGAACACTCCTATCTTCAGTCCGTCGCGCCTGATGACGGTGTATGGCTTGACTATTCCCTCGAGAGGAGTTCCCGTAAAGTCGTAGTTGGCGCACACGATAGGGAACTTGGCTTTCCTGAACAGGCGCGTCATGTTCTCCACGCCGAAGTCAAACTCGTGGTTGCCTATTGTGGCGGCGTCGTAGCCCATGAGGTTCATCAGTTCAACCTCAACGTCTCCTTTGTATAAGGTATAGTAAGACGAGCCTTGCGAGAAGTCGCCGCTGTCGAGCAACAGCAGTTGCGGATAGCGTTGGCGTTCTTGCCTGAGCATTTCCGTACGGCGGATGAAGCCTCCGCGTCCTGCGAGCATGGTGTCTGCAAGGTGCGCGTTGAGCGGATATATGCAGCTGTGGGTGTCGTTGGTGTGCAGTATTACAAGCTTTTTGCCCCTTGCCTGCAAGGTTGTCATGGCCACAACGGCCATGAGCGCAATGATTATAAAGCGTTTCATTTTTCTTCAGTCTTTATTCGTCCTTCTATGCGTGAGCTTACGCTGATGCCCTGCGACATCTTTTCCTTCATGTATTTCATTATGATGAAGCGCACGTTGTTGTCCTTGCTTTGTGGCGACTTGACGTCGATGGCCGCCTTGAATGCCGTCATGTTGTCGTTGCCCTGCGCCACGTAGTCCAGTGTTGCCACGCGGTATTTGGCATTTGGGTCAATATCCTTGCCGTCCAGTCTGGCCGACTTCAGTCCGCCGTCCTTGGTTATCACGAGCTCTACTCCATGGCTTACGCCCTCTCCTCCTGCCGCCGCTATCTGTCCGAACAGTTCGAGTACCCTGTCGCCTGTAAGCGTGACGAAGCATATCTTGTTCTCGAAAGGCGCCACGTCGAGCACGTCGCCGTATGTCACGTCGCCCTTGGCGAATGCCGAGCGAATGCCGCCGATGTTGTACACGGCGAAGTCCGGTTTTTCGGAATAGTCCTTTCCGCACCACACGAGGATGTCCGCAAGCAGGTTTGACAGCGGGCTTTCCGGCCTTTCGGCATACATGTATTCCGACGTGCGACCTACTACGGGGCTCATTATGCTGTCTACATGCCGCTTGTATGGCGCGATGAAGTCGGCCACCTCCTTTGCCGGCGTACCGTCATACGTGCTGTCTATGAGTATGCGCGAGCGCTCATAACCTGTTATCCTGTATCCTGTCGAGCAGGATACGGCCATCAATGAAGCGGATATAAGTCCGCAGAAAATCAGTTTGTTACGCATGTTTTTATATGAAAAATCGATGCAAAGTTAGGCAAAAAGGCAAACAGGGCAAAGAAAAATGTAAAAAAATCAGGTTACGTTTGGCCATGATGTGGAAAATGACTACCTTTGCACCGCTTTCCGCGTAATCGCTGACAGGAAGAAGAGTTGCCTCGTTATGTTGCGCCGGAACGATGAACAAATTTAATTATAAAACAACAATGGATTTAATTAAAGTTGCTGAAGAAGCATTTGCAACCGGCAAGAAGTTTCCTGAGTTCAAGTCAGGTGACACTGTAACTGTCGCTTACAAAATCATCGAGGGTTCAAAGGAGCGTATCCAGCTCTACCGTGGCGTCGTAATCAAGATCTGCGGCCAGGGTGACAAAAAGCGCTTCACCGTCCGTAAAATGTCAGGAACTGTCGGTGTAGAGCGTATTTTCCCGATCGAGTCTCCTAACATTGACAGTATCGAAGTGAACAAGGTTGGTAAGGTTCGCCGCGCCAAGTTGTATTACCTTCGTAAACTTACTGGTAAGAAAGCCCGTATTGCAGAGAAGAGGGTTCTTACGAAGAAAGACTAATCAAGGCAACATGCATGAGTCAAGGGGTGATGATAGCTTACGGCTTTCTTCACCCTTATTTTTTTATCCATGTGTGTGATTAATTACGTTGGCAAGCCTCATTGATGGCGCTATACGGCAAAATGTCATACGTAAAGCGGCCACCCATGTTCCGGGTGGCCGCTTTACGTATGACATTTTGGCTTTGTTTTACAGTATAGCCTCGAATTTTTCCTGCAGTTTTGACTTCGTAGTGGCTCCTACAAACTTGTCAACGATTTCGCCGTTCTTGAAGAACAGGATTGTAGGGATATTCCTTATGCCGAACTCGAGGGCAAGTTCGTCATTCTCCTCGACGTCGCATTTTCCCACTACAATGCGTCCGTCATACTCCTCTGCCAGCTCGGCTATAATGGGAGCGATAGCCTTGCAGGGACCGCACCACGTAGCCCAGAAGTCAACTACCAACGGCAGGTCGCCGTTCTTATAGCTCTCGAAGTTCTCTGTTGTGATTTTTACTTCCATTGTAAAATAGTTTTTTGTTTATGATAATTATTGAGTTTATGTCTTTTTAATAGCAAACACTATGCCAATTATGCGTCAGTTTATCGTGTATCCAAGCGCCTCGTTGCTTTTTATGAACGATATCAGTTCCTTGCATACATCCACTTTTCCAGTCTTGCTGTATAGTGTGAATGGCCTTGCCCCGTTGCTGTCGTGCACACTGAAGTACAGTTGTGTATTGCCGGGGCTGTCTTTTATCATTGTCACAAGGTCTGTAACGGTGGTGTCGTCGAGTTTTGCGGCGTCGAGGGTTATGGTCAGCTTCTCTATCTGCAGGTCTTTTACGGTTTGCAGGTATTGTATGTCCGTAACGCGCATTTCCATCATGTTGCTGCCGCGGAAGCGTTGTACGAACTGTGCCTTGATCATCACGGTACATCCCTCGATAAGCATGCCTTTCCATTTACCCCATTCCTCGCCGAAGAACGCAAGTTCGCCTGAGCCCTCAAAGTCTTCTATCGTGACAAAGCCGCATGGTTTTCCTGTTTTCGTAAACTTGCTCCTTGACATTGTGACGATACCCCCCAGTACTATTTCCTGTTTTTTTGAAAGTTCCTGCTTGTCTGCAAGTTCGGAGCAATGGGTGTTGCACAGGTTGTTGAGAATTACCTCGAAGTCGTCAAGTGGGTGTGCGGAAAGGTAGATTCCGACGAGGTCCCGCTCACGGTTTAGTTTCTCAATGCTGCTCCAGCTGTCGCCTTCTGGTATTTGGGGGGTGGCGATATCCACGCTGTCGATGCCTCCGAAGAGAGAGTTTTGGGCTTCGCTTTTCTCCTGTTGGTACAACTGTCCGTAGCGTACGAGGGCGTCAAGGAACACGTCGCCCTTTGAATTGCGTGCGAAATAGCTTTCGCGCTTAATGTTGAAGCTGTCAAAACCTCCGCTCAGCACAAGGCTTTCAAAGCACTTGCGGTTGCATGCGGCAAGGTTTACGCGTTGCGCCAGGTCAAAGATGTCTTTATACGGACCGTTTTGTTCGCGCTCGTTGATGATGGCCTCGGCTGCGGCCGAGCCCATGCCTTTTATCGCAGCGAGTCCGAAACGTATCGCTCCCTGCTTGTTTACGCTGAACTTCTGTCGGCTCTCGTTTACGTCGGGACCCAATGTTCTTATGCCCATGACCTTGCATTCGTCCATGAGCTTGGTTATTTCAGTTATGTTGGTATAGTTGCGGCTCATTGTGGCGGCCATGTATTCGGCAGGGTAGTGTGCCTTGAGGTAAGCCGTCTGGTATGCCACCCACGAGTAGCACGTAGCGTGACTCTTGTTGAATGCGTAGCTGGCAAACTTTTTCCAGTCTTCCCAGATCTTGTGAAGTGTCTCGTGTTTGTAGCCGTTCTTCTCGCCACCTTCGTAGAAGAGTCCCTCCAAATGGTTCATCTTCTCGATTTGTTTCTTTCCCATCGCCTTGCGAAGTGTGTCACTTTGGCCTCGGGTAAAGCCTGCCAACTGGCGGCTGAGGAGCATGACTTGCTCCTGGTAGACCGTGATACCGTATGTATCCTTGAGGTATTTTTCCATGCAAGGTATGTCATACGTTATTTTCGACGGGTCGCGTTTACGCTCGATAAACTCGGGAATGTAGTCCATAGGGCCTGGCCTGTAGAGGGCGTTCATGGCTATGAGGTCTTCGAACACGGTAGGGTGAAGTTCGCGTAAGTACTTCTGCATTCCTGCGGACTCAAACTGGAATGTACCTATAGTGCGGCCGTCGCTGTATAATTTATATGTATCGGGGTCGTCGATAGGTATGGTGTCGAGGTCTATGATTTTGCCTGTTGACAGGCGTATGTTCTCAACAGCTTCTTTAAGTATAGACAAAGTCTTAAGCCCGAGGAAGTCCATCTTTATCAGTCCGGTCTCTTCTATCACGCTGCCTTCATATTGCGTGCAAAGCAGTTTGTGGCCGGTTTCCTTGTCGTCGGCTGTGGATACGGGCACCCAGTCGCTTATCGGGTCCCTGCATATGATTGTTCCGCAGGCGTGGATACCGGTATTCCTGACGTTTCCCTCGAGCATTTTGGCATACTCAATGGTTTCGTGCAGGCGCGGATCAGTTGAAGCCTCGGCCTCGCGCAGCTCCCTTACGCACTTGATGGCGTTCGTAAGGTTCATCTTCAGGCCGTCAGGCAGTCTGTCAGGTATGGCCTTGCACAGTCTGTTCGACTCTTCCAGAGGCAGTTTTTCCACGCGTGCCACGTCCTTGATGGCAAGTTTGGTTGCCATGGTACCGTACGTTATGATGTGCGCCACTTTGTCAGCGCCGTATTTCTGGGTTACCCAATCAAGCACCTTTCCGCGTCCGTCATCGTCGAAGTCGGTATCAATATCGGGCAGCGAGATACGGTCAGGGTTGAGGAATCGCTCGAACAGCAGGTCGTATTTTATGGGGTCTATCTTTGTTATGCCAAGACAGTAAGCCACTACGGAGCCTGCCGCGCTGCCACGTCCTGGCCCTACCATCACTCCGAGCTCGTCACGCGCGGAGTTGATAAAGTCCTGTACGATAAGGAAGTAGCCCGGGAAGCCCATCGTCTTCATTATGTACAGCTCGAACTTTACACGCTCCTCTACCTCTTCGGGCAGTGGGTCGCCGTATAGTTTGCGTGCTCCTTCGTATGCAAGTTTGGCCAGATAGTCAGCCTCAAACTTTATTCTGTATATCTTGTCGTAACCTCCGAGCTTCTGGATTTTCTTCTCACCTTCTTCGCGCGACAGCACAACGTTGCCGTTTTCGTCCTGCGTGAACTCGTCGTAGAGCTGTTCCTCGGTGAATTTCCTGCGGTATTCCTCTTCCGTGCCGAACTCTTCCGGAATAGGGAAGAACGGCATTATAGGGGCGTGGTCAATGCTGTACGTCTCTACCTTGTCAAGCACTTCGCATGTATTAGCCAAAGCTTCGGGTACGTCGGCGAACACCTCGTTCATCTCCTCCCTCGTCTTGAACCATTCCTGCTTGGAGTAAAGCATACGGTTGGGGTCGTCAAGATCCTTGTTGGTCGCGAGGCAGAGAAGGCGGTCGTGAGCCTCGGCGTTCTCCTCGTCAACGAAGTGGCAGTCGTTTGTACATACCAGCTTGATGCCGTATTTGCCGGCCAGTTTAATCAGTTCACGGTTGGCTTTCTGTTGCAGCGGATATGTTTCGCGGTTGGCGCGGATGTGCGGGTCCTTGACTTGGTGGCGCTGCAGTTCGAGGTAATAGTCGTCGCCAAACACGCGTTTGTACCACTGTATGGCCTCCTCGGCGCCCTCGATGTCGCCCTTGAGGATTTTCGCGGGCACCTCACCCGCGATGCATGCCGAGCATACTATCAGTCCTTCGTGGTATGTCTCGAGGTCGGCGCGGTCAGTACGTGGGCGCATGTAGAATCCGTCAACCCACGCGCGGCTTACCAGCTTGATAAGGTTTTTGTAGCCTTTATAGTTCTTTGCCAGCACAATAAGGTGGTAGCCGCTCTGGTCGCCCATGTCTTTCACCTTGTCTTCCTTCGTTCGCCTTGCCACGTACATTTCGCATCCGAGTATCGGCTTGAACTCAGGTTTGCCCTGTTCCTTCAGCTCGCCGTTCTTCTTCTTGCAGTAGTTGAAGAACTCCTTTATGCCGAACATGTTGCCGTGGTCGGTCACGGCCATGCCCCTCATGCCGTTGGCAATGGCCTTGTCTACCAGCTTCTTGATACTTGCCTGTCCGTCAAGAATGCTGTAATAAGTATGTACGTGAAGATGGACGAAATCTTGCATATCCTGTATTGGGGTGTTTCAGTTGGAGCGTCAAAGTTAAGACGAAAAAACGAGATGGCCAAAATATAAGTGTGAAAAAATCATGTCGTATGCCCGCCGTTAGCCTTTCCCGTTGTGCCTGTCTGTATTCCGTGCGGTGTTAAGTTTCCTTAAGATCGGTATTGTTGACGCTTCTGTAATGCTGTCTGCGCTCGGCATTCAGGCTTTCGCGCGAAAAATAGGCTAAAATTCTAGCTTTTTGTAAATGCTTGAATACCAGTGTGATACATTAAAACGACGTTGTTTGATTGTGCGAATGACATATATTGAGTATTGTAAAATATCTATTCGCATGGTAAAAGACGGTCTTTTAAGTTATTAAACACGGTCTTTCGCACAGCCAAAGACCGTGTTTTGCATGGCGAAAGGCTGTCTTTTACACGCTGTTTAGCCTCTGATTTCATGCGAATGGCATATGTTTTATTAGTAGAAACACCCGTTCTTGTTATTTTGTACGCTACTTCTTGTACTATCGCAAACTGGTTCGCGTTTTTATTTTGTCATGATTTCGGATAAGAAAAACTCCGCCTTTTCGCTTCTGGTTTTCTCTGTCCGTGGGGCTATACGCCGCCAAGTCCAGCCTAATATGCCCGCGTTACTACGTGTTCCGGCGGTATGCCTTTCGTGTACTAACGTTATTTAATAATTGGTTATGCTTTTTTTTCGTAACCTCAAGGCAATTATTTGTCTCGCCTATGGTTTTATAATAAAGGAAAGGACAAAATATCATGACTATGAAGAAGTTGTTTTTAATGGTGATAGCCGTTATTTTCGGCGTTGTTGCCGCTACGGCTCAGGATGAAAAGCCACGTAAGCTTACCAAGCAGGAGCGCAAGGCTTTGCGCGAGCGTATAGACAGTCTGAAGTATGCCCAGGCTGAAGGCTCGATAATGGACAGCATGTTCGTGCTTGAGGCGGACGAAGTCGTGTTTAAGCGTGGATACACGGCCCACGTCACGTCAAATACCAATTTTGTTGCCGTCGAGGGCGACCAGGCCGTCGTACAGGTAGCCTTCAACGTGCCGTGGAGCGGTTTCAACGGCTTGGGAGGCATTACCGTAGAGGGGCTTGTGTCAAAGTATGAGACGCGCAAGGACAAGCGTGGCAACCTGTATCTGGACATGAGCGTCAACGGCAGGGGCATATCCGCCCAGGTATCTATAACCCTTCTTGCCGGCAGCAACCGTGCCACGATAACCATCTTGCCGAACTTCCATTCCGGACGGCTCACGCTTAACGGCGTCATCGTGCCTGAAGAGGAAAGCACCGTGTTCAAGGGCACTACGTTATAGGTGCCCCTTTCAGCCGCCTTTGGCACGATGCATAGCCCTCGGCGGCTGAATTTTGTTTGCCATCTTCAAATTTTCCACAAAGACGCATGATACCTTTGCGCAGGATTTTAAGCAACAGGTATCATGAACAAGACAACCGATTATCAGTTTACGGTAATCGTTCCGGTTTATAATGAGGCGGATAATATCAGCCGGCTTGAACGGCGCTTGGCTGCATTCCTGCCTGTGGCAAGGCTAAAGTCGTGCGTTCTGTTTGTCGACGACGGCTCTACTGACGGCAGCCGCGGGCTTATCGTCGACGCATGCCGCCGTAACAACGATTTTTATTACATATTCTTCGAGCGTAATTGCGGGCTCAGCGCGGCTGTCAAGGCCGGTATTGACTGCGCCCGCTCGCCTTATGTCGGCTATATCGATGCAGATCTCCAGACTGCGCCCGAGGATTTCAACCTACTGCTTGAGTACGCAGGCAGCTACGAACTTGTCATGGGTATCCGTGCCGAGCGTAAGGACTCGCCGTTCAAGCGGTTGCAGTCGCGTGTTGCCAATGCGTTCCGTCGCATGATGACGCACGACGGCGTGGAGGATACGGGATGTCCGCTAAAAGTAATGCGCACGGCCAATGCCCGCCTTATGCCATTCTTTACGGGCATGCACAGGTTTATCCCGCGCTAATGCAGTTGCAGGAATGCAGGGTCAAGCAGGTGCCCGTGAGGCACTTCCCGCGTACTGCCGGCAAGTCGAAGTACCATCTGCGCAATCGCCTTATAGGGCCTTTTGTCGACTGTTTCGCTTACAGATGGATGAGGAAACGCTACATTAATTACAGGATAACGGGCGGCAATCTGTCGTGAAATGTCTATGAACGCGTTGGCAGTGCTGGCCATCGGAGCCATGGCCCAAGTGTTTTTCTCGGCTCGCGTGCTTGTACAGTGGATATTGTCAGAGCGTGCCCACAAGGTGCTTTCGCCCTCGTTGTTCTGGGTTCTGAGCCTTGCCGGGGCCTACCTGCTGTGCATTTACGGTTGGTTGCGCCATGATTTTGCGATTGTCATGGGGCAGTTTGTCTCTTATTATGTTTATTTATGGAACCTTAAACAGAAGGGCGTGTGGGGCCGTCTGCCTCTTGCGCTGCGACTTGTGCTGCTGTTCACTCCGCCTGTAGTGTTGCTGCTTGTCGTCAATAACGCGTCGGCATTCGTGCATGAGTTCTTCTTCAATACCGACGTTCCGTTGTGGCTGTTGCTCTTTGGGGCGTTCGGCCAGTTGCTGTTTACGTTCCGTTTCGTTTACCAATACGCCTATTCCCGGCGCAGGCAAGTGTCGGCGCTGCCTGCGGGCTTCTGGGTTATCAGTCTTGCGGGCTCCGTCTCCATCTGTGTTTACGGTCTTTTGAGGCACGATTTGGTACTCATCGTGGGCCAGTCGTTCGGTATCGTCGCGTACGCCCGTAACCTATGGATAGGCCGTGGGGCTAAAATATAATGTCATGAAATACCGTGTGTATATCCTTGTGCTGCTTGCGTTCGTGCCGTTAATGCTTCTTCGTGACGTCACCCCGAACAATGAACTAAGGTATCTCAGCATTGCCGACGAGGCGATACGTAACGGTACGTTGTTCGCCTTTACCAATCATGGCTTGCCTTATGCCGACAAACCTCCACTGTATTTCTGGCTCTTGATGGCCGGCAAGGCGTTGTTCGGCAGACATTGCGTGTGGTTCTTGTCATTGTTCTCGCTCGTTCCGGCATTTGTAACGGCGTTTACGATGGGACGGTGGACGGCAGGTGAATCGGGCGAGAGGCTTGCCCGCACAGGCGAACTGCTGCTACTTACGTGCGGACTGTTTGCCGGCATGGCCGTATTCTTGCGCATGGACATGCTCATGTGCATGTTCATAACGCTGTCGGTGCGAACGTTTTACGACTTGGTTGACGGCCGCGGCAACGTCAGGCTTAAGCGTGTGCTGTTTTCGTTGTACCTGTTTCTTGCGTTGTTCAGCAAGGGACCGTTGGGCCTGTTGCTGCCGTTGGCGGGCACAGTGACTTTTCTCTGTGTGACGGGGCGCGGCAGGACGTTAGGCCGTTATTGGGGATTTACGACGTGGGCGGTGCTCGCCGTGCTCTTGGCAGCGTGGTTCCTGGCCGCTTATCTTGAGGGAGGAAGCGCTTACTTGCATAACCTTCTGTTCCACCAGACTGTCGACCGGGCCGTCGACTCGTTCCATCACAAGGAGCCGTTCTACTATTATTTATTGGCGTATTGGTATCCATTCGCGCCTTGGTCGCTGCTGTTGGCGTATGTTATTGTTGACGGTCTGCGCCGTAAGGCTGCCCTGTCGGACATGCAGAAGTTGCTGCTTTCCATGGTATGCGCGTCATTGGTGGTGCTGTCGGCTGTCAGTTCAAAGATACAAGTCTACCTTTTGCCGGTCTTTCCTTTCGCCGTTTTCCTTGCGTCGTCCATGCTTGGTGGCGTCCGCAGGGGGCGTTTGCTTACGCTGTCGCTCGCCGTTCCGGCCGTGGCCTTTGCCTTGGGGCTGCCTTTTGCGGCATGGGGCGCGGTTCACGGAATGCCGTATATGGATAATGTATGGGCCGTGCTGGCGGGCGCGGCGCTTTCGGTGGGCGGTGTATTTGCAGTTTTCAGGCTCCGCGCCGGCCGCACAGTGACGGATGTTGTGCGTCCGCTGGGGGTTGGCATGCTGGCAGGCGTGTTTTTCATGGGCTTTTCGTTCCCCTCAATCAACAGGCTGTTGGGCTTCGGTGAGCTGTGCGGCGAGGTCCGGCGCGCGGCTGTCAGGCAGCATACCGAGCGCTATTTTACGTTCGGTATAGGGCGTTCGGAGAATATGGACGTATATCTTGGCACGTCAGTAACGCCTGTCGGCGAGGCCGGTCTTGACTCCGTCGCGTGTGCGCGTGGCGTGCTTATGGTCGACACAACGGCTGCGGGAAAACTGCCGCCCAGGCTCCGCCGCTGCGGCATGCGCACCGTGGGACGTTATGGCGTGGTGGTGATGAAGTGACGTACGGCAGTTTGTAATGATTAAAACAACTATCGTTTATGAAGATTTTGATAACAGGCGCGGCCGGGTTTATCGGTTCGGCCGTAGTTGATGAAATGCTTTCCGAGGGTCATGAAGTGGTAGGGATAGACAATATCAACTCATACTATGACACGGCCTTGAAGTATGCCAGACTGGCAAAGGCCGGCATACGCCAGGACGAAATACGCGAGGACAGAATCGTGCAGAGCGTCACGGGGACGGCATACAGGTTTGCCAAGGTGGACATTACCGACCGCGTAGGACTGGCACGGCTGTTCGCCGGCGAGCGGTTTGACGCCGTGGCCAACTTTACCGCGCAGGCTGGAGTGCGTTATTCGCTCGAGAATCCTTACGCCTACGTGTCGTCAAACGTGGTAGGCTTCCTCAACCTGCTTGAGGACTGCCGGCAATACGGCGTGGACAAGCTGGTGTTCGCCAGCTCGAGCAGCGTGTACGGAGCCGGCCTGCAGACGCCTTACAGGAAGAGTCTCGTTACCGATACGCCCGTAAGCCTGTATGCCGCGACAAAGAAAAGCGACGAACTTATGGCCTACGCCTACAGCCGCCTGTTCGGCATAAAAGCTACGGGGTTGCGCTTCTTCACCGTCTACGGCCCGTGGGGACGTCCGGACATGGCGCCCTATATCTTCATGAAGGCAATAACGGAGGGGCGCCTAATACATGTGTTCAACCACGGAAGGATGAGCCGCGACTTTACTTTCATAAGCGATACCGTGGCCGGCGTTAAGGCGGCCATGGGCCATACGCCCGTGAGCGAGGTGCCGTTCGCGGTGTACAACGTCGGCAATTCGAGCCCTGTTAGCCTGCTCGACTTCATCCGTTCGCTCGAGAACGTCACCGGGCGTAAGGCCGACATGCGCATGGAGGGCATGCAGGCAGGCGACATGCAGTGTACATACGCTGACATATCGCTCATCAGCGAAGAGTGCGGTTACAGCCCAAAGGTAGGCATTGACGAAGGCATTGCGCGCTTTTACGAATGGTTCAAGGCGTACAACGGTAACGGATGATTTTGCGAAAGACGGTCTTTGGGTTTCCAAAAGGCCGTCTTTCGCGAGCTAAAAGGCCACCTCTTGCAGGCTAAAAGACGGCCTTTTGCAAAGCCGTTTTTTGCTCGTGTGTATATGTCTGATAACCAATGAATTAAATATTTGTTGGACTTTGTGTTTATGAATGTCCGCAAAGCTCCCATTCATTAGTAGTTAAAGGAGTTGTAGTAGTTACCGTTCGCTTCGCTCACTAAGGAGTTAAAGACAAATGCCTTGTTGGTTTATGCCTTATTAATGGCGGTTAGGTTAATTGCGGACATTCATATTGTGTTTTTATAATTGCTTGCATTAAGTTTTTTTTTAGGTGGTAGATTCTTTTAATCTAGGCGGCCGCATGCTGGATTATGGACAGATGTCGTATAGCCTGAAGCAATCGTCAGGTAGGCAAATAAGATGTTGCGGCATTGGCCGTCGGGCATGTCCGGCTGCGGCAGAAGGCAGCGTCGCGCTTACGCCCGATAACTCCATAAAAACTTTACGCCGGCCAATTTTCGCATTTCTTAACCCCTGTTTCCTGATAATTTTGCGTACCTTTGCATCGCTGGAACAATCATTAAAATGCACAAGAGGGACAACTACACTTTTCTTACGTCCGCGCCGGTACATAACGTCATACTGACCATGGCCGCTCCCACGATAATAAGCATGCTCGTGACGAGTGTGTACAACATCGTCACGACATTCTACGTGGGCCGTATCAGCACCCAGGCCACGGCAGCCGTAGGCATAGCCTTCTCCGTTATGTCGATAATCCAGGCGGTAGGCTTTACCTTCGGACAGGGGTCGGGCAACTATATCTCGCGCGAGTTGGGCGCGCGCCGCCACGACAACGCCTCGCGCATGGCGTCCACGGGCTTTTTCTGTGCCGTCGCCACGGGGCTTGCCATCTGTATCGCGGGCCAGCTCATGCTCGAGCCGTTGGCTGTGTTGCTCGGCTCAACGCCAACCATCCTGCCGTCGGCAAAGAGCTATCTGTCGTTCATCTTCCTTGCCGCCCCGTTCATGTGTGGCGCGCTATGCCTCAACAACCAGATGCGTTTCCAGGGCAACGCGGCCTACGCCATGTTCGGAATACTTACCGGAGCGGTAATAAACGTGCTTCTCGCGCCCGTACTCATATTCGTGTTCGGCATGGGGATAACCGGCGCCGGACTGTCAACATTCGTGGGTGAGACATGCAGCATGTTCGTGCTCTTGTGGATGACGCACAAGGGCGGCACGATACGCATTCACCTCCGCAATTTCGCCTTGCGCGCATCGCTGTTCAAGGAGATTCTTGCCGGCGGCACTCCATCGTTCACCCGTCAGGGCATGGCAAGTATAGGCGTGGCAATGCTGAACGTTGCCGCAGGCCGATTCGGCGACGCCGCCATTGCCGGAATGTCGATAGTAGGGCGTATATGCTTCGTGATTTTCGCCGCCGTAATAGGACTGGGGCAGGGATTCCAGCCGTTGTGCGGCTTCTGTTACGGCGCCCGACTCTATTCAAGGGTGCGCGAGGGGTACTGGTTCATAGTGCGCCTGGGCACAGTGTTTCTTGTGTTCTGTGCCGTGCTCGGCTTCTCTTTCTCGTCAGAGTGCATAGCCCTGTTCCGCCATGATCCGGCCGTCATAGACGTAGGCCGCGTGGCCTTGCGGTGGCAGCTCGTAACGTTGCCGCTCGGGGCGATAGTGATGTACACCAACATGATGATGCAGACGATACGCAAACCGTGGCAGGCCAACATCCTGGCGGCTTCGCGCAACGGCCTGTTCTTCATCCCCTTGATTATAATCCTGCCGCATTTTCTCGGCCTCCAGGGTGTGGAGATGTGCCAGGCTTGCTCTGACGTGTGCTCTTTTATACTGGCCGTGCCGATAGCAGTCAACGGCTTCGGGGCGCTGAAAGACTGACATGGCGGCGCGGTTATCCCGCCGGCCATGCGCCGTAACACTCCACGCTGGCCGCATTTTTACCCGCAATGGCGCAAAAAATGCTTCTACGCGGCAATAAAACGGGCCGTCGGCCGTTATGCCATAATAATATAACTAAAATAAATCAATGTTTAATTAACCTAATCATGAAACAAAACAATTCCGGCAGCAAGGCTTACCTATTCTCCATCGTGCTCGTTGCTGTCCTTGGCGGATTGCTCTTCGGCTATGACACCGCCGTCATATCAGGAGCCGAAAAGGGCCTGCAGGCGTTCTTCCTTGGCGCCGAAGACTTCACTTATACCGACTCGTGGCATGGCTTCACGTGTGCCAGCGCACTCATAGGGTGCATAATCGGAAGCGCCGTCTCGGGATATCTTGCGTCAAACTGGGGCCGTAAGAAGTCGCTGATATTCGCTGGTATCATGTTCTTCATCTCCGCTCTCGGCTCAATGGAGCCCGAGTTCTTGTTTTTCGAGCATGGACACGCCGACTTCCCGCTTCTCATAGCGTTTAACATCTACCGTGTGATAGGCGGCGTAGGCGTCGGTCTGGCCTCTGCCATCTGTCCTATGTACATTGCGGAGGTGGCTCCGTCAAACATACGCGGCACGCTCGTGTCGTGGAATCAGTTTGCGATTATCTTCGGTCAGCTCGTGGTGTATATGGTAAACTTTTTCATCCTTGGCGACCATACCAATCCTGTAATAGAGTCAATAGGTCAGGGCATGAGCGCCGTAATGCCCGGCAGCGACCCCTGGACGATAGCTACGGGCTGGAGATACATGTTCGGTAGCGAGGCAGTTCCTGCCGGCCTGTTTGCCATACTGATATGTTTCGTGCCAGAAACTCCGCGATATCTCGTTATGGCAGGCCAGGACACGAAGGCACTTGCGGTGCTTACAAAAATCAACGGTGACGCCGCCGGCCACGAGATTCTCGACGAGATAAAGAACACCGTGACAGAAAAGACCGAGCGTGTGTTTACCTATGGCGTGCTGGTAATTTTCGTCGGCATAATGCTTAGCGTCTTCCAGCAGGCTGTCGGCATAAATGCCGTTCTGTATTACGCGCCGCGCATTTTCGGCGACATGGGCATGGAGAATCCCATGATGCAGACAATCATCATGGGCGTTGTAAATATCCTGTTTACGCTCGTAGCCATATTCACCGTGGAGAAGTGGGGACGTAAGCCGTTGCTCATCACCGGTTCGGTTGGCATGGCGGTCGGAGCGTTCGGCGTCGCGCTGACGTTTGGCCACGCAGGGCTTGAACTTGTCACAATGTTAAGCATTATGGTATACAGCGCTTCGTTCATGATGTCATGGGGACCGATATGCTGGGTGCTTATCTCCGAGATATTCCCGAACACTATCCGAGGCGCGGCAGTGGCCATTGCCGTCGCTTTCCAGTGGATATTCAACTGGCTCGTCAGCGCCTCTTTCGTGCCGATGTTCAACATGCAGACTGCCGGCGACCCGAATTTCGGCCATTGGTTTACGTATGCATTGTACGGTCTCATCTGCGTACTTGCCGCCGTCTTTGTATGGAGACTTGTTCCCGAGACTAAGGGAAAGACGCTTGAGGACATGACAAAACTCTGGAAGAAGGGATAAAAGCGCCGCGTACAGTGTGCCGCATGAGTATATACGCGCCTGCCATGGCTTACTGTTTAAGTGTAGCCGGCAGGCGCGTTATGTGTTGGCCGACTGCTGATTTTGGGGAGAAGTGCTAACATTTGTCACCCTTTTGCATGTTATAAGGCGGAATTTTAGTAAATTTGCACCGATTGACGGATATAGGTAATGAAGTTCAGCGACGTTATAGGACAGGACGAAACCAAGCAGCGGCTGTTGCAAATGGTCGCTGAAGACCGCGTGCCCCATGCAATGATGCTGTGCGGCCCGTCAGGTTGCGGCAAGATGGCACTGGCTTTGGCGTTCGCTTCTTACCTACTGTGTTCCGACCGTCGGGACGGAGATTCCTGCGGAACGTGCCGCCAATGCATTATGACAGGCAAGTATTCACATCCCGACCTGCATTTCTCTTATCCCGTGATACGCCCTACAGGGACAGGCTCGGAGCATAAGATGTCGAGCGAGGATTTCAGTTCTGAATGGCGGAACTTGCTTTCGGCAGGGCCGTATTTCGACATCGACCGATGGCTTGACGAGATGGGAGCCGCCAATCAACAGGCACAGATAGGAGTAGGAGAGAGCGATTTGCTCATAAGACAGCTCTGCCTGAAGTCAAGTCAGGGCGGATATAAGGTCGTGATAATATGGTTGCCGGAGCGAATGAACGCAGAGTGCGCCAACAAGTTGCTGAAACTGCTTGAGGAACCGCCGCAGGATACGGTGTTCATCATGGTTTGCGAGGAACCGGAGAAACTTATTGACACCATAAGGAGCCGTGCACAGCGTATCGACGTGAAACGCATTGACATTGACGCAATGGCGAATGCGCTTGTAAGCAGCCGTGGAATAGACGCAGATACGGCGTATCGCATCGCACGGGCGGCCAACGGAAGCTGGCTGAATGCTCTTGAAGAGCTTGACGCCGACAATGAGAAGAGACAGTTTCTGGAGATGTTCATATCGCTGATGCGCCTTGCGTATATGCGTAAAATAAAAGACTTGAAGAAATGGAGTGATACCGTTGCGGGCTATGGACGTGAACGCCAGAAACGCATGTTGGCGTATTTCCTTCGTCTGGTGCGCGAGAATTTCATGTATAACTTCCGTATACCGCAACTTAATTACATGACCCGTGAGGAGGAAAACTTCTCTCGTAATTTCTCTCCTTACATCAACGAGGCTAATGTTATAGAAATATCCGGCCTGATGAACAGGGCTATTCGTGACATAGGACAGAATGCCAACGCCAAGATTGTGTTCTTCGACATGGCGACAAACATCATCGTCGCGTTGTTAAGAAAGCCTTGAGCAAATACTTGATTCATAATGTACGATTAGTGATTGATGGTTGATTATCTATTATAAATATCAAGGCTGGCGTGTATCAAGGCCACAACGCCTTTTACCGTTATGCCGTTTTATTGTTTAAGCAGCATTACACGATGGATTACAATAACAAGAAATTCATGATATACAACGGTTGCGACCGTGGTTTGTGCATACGTGGTTGCGGGCGGCAGGACCGTCAGCTCAACACGTATGACTGGCTTGCTGACGTGCCGGGTAACGCAACGAGTACCAATCTGGTGGAAGTTCAGTTCAAGAACACTCGTAAAGGATATTATCACAACGTAAATAATCTCGACCTGAAGAAGGGCGATATCGTTGCCGTTGAGGCCAATCCGGGGCACGATATAGGTGTTGTGACGCTTACGGGAAAGCTCGTTGAGTTGCAGATTCGTAAGGCAAACCTCAAGTCGGCGGATGATATTAAGCGCATATACCGTATCGCCAAGCCCGTGGACATGGATAAATACCGTGAAGCGAAGAGCCGTGAGCACGACACGATGATACAAAGCCGCCAGATCGCGAAGAACCTGAATCTTCAGATGAAGATAGGAGACGTAGAGTATCAGGGTGACGGCAACAAGGCGATATTTTATTATATTGCGGACGAAAGGGTTGACTTCAGGCAGCTGATAAAGGTTCTTGCCGAGACGTTTCACGTGCGAATAGAGATGAAACAGATAGGAGCGCGCCAGGAAGCGGGACGTATCGGCGGCACTGGACCCTGCGGACGTGAGCTGTGTTGCGCTACGTGGATGAAGAACTTTGTGTCGGTCAGCACCGGCGCGGCGCGTTATCAGGACATATCACTCAACCCCCAGAAGCTTGCGGGAATGTGCGCCAAGCTGAAATGCTGCCTTAATTACGAGGTGGACAACTACATTGAGGCGAGCCGCAAGTTGCCAAGTAAGGAAGTAGTGTTGCAAACCAAGGACAATGATTATTATCTTGTGAAGAGCGATATACTTGCCGGTTTGGTGACATATTCTACCGACAAAAAGGTAATGGCTAACGTTGAGGTCATCACGGCACGGCGCGCTTTGGAGATAATTGAGATGAACAAGCGCGGCGAGAAGCCCGAAACATTGCTTGAAGACGGTGCTACCAAGAAGCAGGAGCGCACCGTAGACCTCCTGGAAAACGAGAGCTTGACACGCTTTGACAAGAACAAGAAGAAGCGTAAGCCAAAGAACCGCAACGGAAAGCAGGCTCCCAAGGGTCGCAACAAGCCAGCCGAGGCGCAGGCTAAGAAGAACACTGACACTGACAAAGGGGGCAATACTGAAAAAGAATGACGGCGGTGAGACGCACCATATACATATTGTTGGCCGTCATGTCGTTGACGATGGCCTTGACGGCATGCGACAAAGCCGTTGTCCATGATGAGTTCAAGCCAACTCCAATAGAAGGTTGGGAGAAGAATGACACCATGGTTTACGCCGTGAAACGTCTTGCCCGCGGTGGCGTTTACAGGCAGGAAGTCGGTTTGCGAATAACCCGAGAGTTCCCGTTTACGGGTGTAAGCCTGCTCGTCGAGCGGATTGTTGAACCCGGGCACAAGGTTTTTGCCGATACTCTTAACTGCCGTCTGTACGACGATGAGGGCAACGTTAAAGGCCGGGGAGTAAGCCTTTTTCAGTATAACTTCATTCTTTCGGACGTCGAGATGCAGAAAGGCGACTCTTTGAACGTGCGTATCCGCCACCTGATGAAGCGCGAGATTCTGCCCGGAATATCGGATATCGGTTTCCGTTTGGAAGCCAGGTAATCTGGATTTGATGCTTTTCTTTATATACGAATGCGGCACCGAGTGCCGCATTCTTTGTTCCTATAGCCATAGATTTGGCGTGAATTAACGGATTATCCACCATTCTTATGGTGAAGAAATGCCGTCTACAGCCATGGCGGAGCATCTATATTGCGGGAAAAAAGAAAGCGGAACGCCATTCTGTTATTGGCCTTCCGCTTTTATTTTCTGTGTCTGTTGGCACGCTGTTCACGGTATTTAGCTTTCTGGCGGGCCGACCCGCTGCCGTGCGCTCCCGTGATGTATTTCTTTTTCTTGGCCTTGGTCTTCACCTTGCCAGAGCCTTTGTCGTTGTCGCTTTTCGCCTTGCGGAACACTATTCCGCCACCGGCTATTATGTCGTCGATGTCTGCCATATTAATAAAAGGTGAGAAGGTGAAAAGGTGAGAAGGTGAGGAATTGAAGTGAGTGATGATTGAATGTCTCACCTTTTCACTTTCTCACCTTCTCACTTTTTTATCAGTGGTGGAACAAGCGCACTCCGGTGAACGCCATGGCGATACCGTACTTGTCGCAAGTTTCTATCACATTGTCGTCGCGAACCGAGCCGCCGGCCTGCGCGATGTATTCAACGCCGCTCTTGTGGGCGCGCTCGATGTTGTCGCCGAAGGGGAAGAAAGCGTCGCTGCCGAGGCTTACGCCCGTATTCTTCGCTATCCATTCCTTCTTCTCCTCAGCCGTCAGCACCTCTGGCTTCTCCTTGAACAGGCGCTGCCATGTGCCCTCTGCCAGCACGTCGTCATGCTCGTCGCTGATGTACACGTCGATGGTGTTGTCGCGGTCGGCACGGCGTATGTTGTCGACAAACGGCAGGTTCATCACTTTCGGGTGCTGGCGCAGCCACCAGATGTCGGCCTTGTTGCCGGCCAGGCGGGTGCAGTGAATGCGGCTCTGCTGTCCGGCGCCGATGCCGATAGCCTGTCCGTCCTTTACGTAACATACAGAGTTGCTCTGCGTGTACTTCAGGGTGATGAGGCTTATGATGAGGTCACGCTTTGCCTCTGGCGTGAAAGTCTTGTTCTGGGTGGGAATGTTCTCGAACAGCGCAGGGTCGTCCAGGCGCACCTCGTTGCGTCCCTGCTCGAATGTTATGCCGAATACCTGCTTGTGCTCGATGGGCGCGGGCACGTATGCAGGGTCTATCTTGATTACGTTGTAGGTGCCCTTGCGTTTCTCTTTCAGTATGGCGAGCGCCTCGGGAGTATAGTCGGGAGCTATCACTCCGTCGCTGACCTCGCGCTTGAGGAGCGTAGCTGTTGCCTCGTCGCACGTGTCGCTCAGTGCCACAAAGTCGCCGTAGCTGCTCATTCGGTCAGCTCCGCGGGCGCGTGCGTAGGCGCATGCCAGTGGCGAAAGCTCTATCTTTACGTCGTCAACGAAGTAGATTTTCTTCAATGTGTCGCTCAGCGGCAGGCCAACGGCCGCTCCCGCGGGCGATACATGCTTGAAGCTGGCAGCCGCGGGCAGGCCCGTTGCGGCCTTGAGCTCCTTTACGAGTTGCCAACTGTTGAGCGCGTCGAGGAAGTTGATGTACCCCGGGCGGCCGTTAAGCACCTCGATGGGCAGTTCGCCTTCCTCCATGTAAATGCGTGAAGGTTTCTGGTTCGGATTGCATCCGTACTTCAATGCTAATTCTTTCATATCCTGTGGTTTAACTATTCCAGGTGCAAAAATACTGCAAAATCGGCGTAATTCAAAATAAATATGCCTAAACCGTGCGTTTTGCGGCGTCTGCCGGCATTGCGCGGGGCATGGTCATGCCTTGTCGCCGTCGTTGTTCCGGTTCTTTAGAAAGCTCGGCGCAAGCAGTCCGATACCCACGCCGAGGCACATCCACACCGCCAGATTGTCGAATATAATGCCGAATGCGACGCCGAAACAGATACCGATGGCAAGATAACTGCCTGCGGCCTGCTGATTTTTATCCTGCTTGTTGTCCTCTTCCATAATGCTGTTTGTATTGATATTGTGGAAACAAAGATAGCGAAAGGTGAGCGCAATGGCAAGAAAAAGACGAAGTTTTTTGACGTGACATTGCCGAACCGCATCCTATCTTCGTGAAACAAAGATAGCGAAAAAATTGTTTCCGGCAAAGCGTTGCATGGCGTTTTTCAGCACGTTCCGTGGCTGGCCTGTAACCCGCTGATAATCAAGGACGTTGCAAAAGGCCGTCTTTTGCCTCCCGAAAGGCCGCCTTTTAGCGTGCGATTGATGGCCTTTGGGAAGGTGATTTGCCGTCAATCGCAAATCGTCAGAGATTCTGGTGTATGGCGGTATGCGCCGCATGGCCACGCCGTAAGCCTTGTTATTTTAATGTATTGATTGCTTATTACGGGAAATTTTCTTAACTTTGCACGAGGTAAATGCCAACTAAGATAATGACAGACGACGATTTCGATATAAGGAATAATTCTCTAACGTCGGCCGAGAAGGAGTTTGAGAACGCCCTGAGGCCGTTGCGCTTCGACGACTTCAGCGGCCAGCAGAAGGTTGTCGACAACCTGCGCGTGTTCGTCGAGGCGGCCAAGTACCGCGGCGAACCGCTCGACCACACCCTGCTGCACGGCCCTCCCGGTCTGGGAAAGACTACGTTGAGCAACATCATAGCCAACGAGCTGGGCGTAGGTTTCAAGCTGACGAGCGGCCCAGTGCTCGACAAGCCGGGCGACCTTGCCGGCATATTGACCTCGCTCGAGCCTAACGACGTGCTCTTCATAGACGAGATTCACCGCCTGTCTCCCGTCGTTGAGGAATACCTTTACTCGGCGATGGAGGACTACCGTATCGACATAATGATAGACAAAGGGCCGTCGGCACGCTCCATACAGATAGACCTTAACCCCTTCACTCTTGTCGGGGCTACTACCCGCAGCGGCCTGCTTACCGCTCCGCTGCGTGCCCGATTCGGCATAAATCTGCACCTCGAGTACTACGAACCCGAGACGCTTACGAGGATTCTGAAGCGTTCGGCCGGCATACTGAAGGTGCCGATAGACGACGATGCGGCCGTTGAGATAGCCCGCCGCAGCCGCGGCACGCCCCGTATTGCCAACGCCCTGCTGCGCCGTGTGAGGGATTTCGCCCAGGTGAAGGGCACCGGGCGCATTGACACAGCTATCTCGAAAATAGCCCTGACGGCGCTGAACATCGACCAGTACGGTCTTGACGAGATTGACAACAAGATACTGCTGACCATCATCGACAAGTTTCGCGGCGGTCCTGTGGGTATCACCACCATCGCGACGGCTATCGGTGAGGACGCCGGTACCGTGGAGGAAGTGTACGAACCGTACCTTATCATGGAGGGATTCATCAAGCGCACGCCCCGCGGACGCATGGTCACGGAGCTGGCCTACCGCCACTTCGGCCGCAACATGCTCGGCTCTAACACGGCGGAACCGGACCTATTCGGATGACACAGACATTTATGAATGGAGAGTTTAGAATTGAGACTGTAGAATTATGATTACCTTTGTTGCATAGACAAGGATAATCATAATTCTACATTCACGGCTTCCAATTCAACTAAATTGGCAAGGGTTGTAATAATTTCCCATTCTCCATTCTAAAAATTCAATTAAAATAATCTATGAACAGTGAATTAAAGACGGCAATTTTCCCTGGCAGCTTTGACCCGTTTACCGTCGGGCACGACGCCATCGTGCGCCGTGCGCTGCCCTTGTTTGACCGTATTGTCATCGGGGTTGGCGTGAATATCAGCAAGAAATATCTGTATAGCGCGGAAGTCAGGGTAAGTGAAATTGCCCGTCTGTATGCCGACGAGCCGAAGATAGAGGTCAAGGCGTACAACGATTTGGCCGTTGACTTCGCGCATCGCGAGGGCGCACGCTTTATCGTAAAGGGGGTGCGCAGCGTCAAGGACTTTGAGTATGAGCGTGAACAGGCTGACATCAACCTGAGAATAGGCGGCGTGGAAACCGTCTTCTTGTTCTCCGAGCCGCAATACGGAAGCGTGTCGTCAAGCATGGTCCGCGAACTGCTGCACTTCGGAAAGGACGTGAGTGAGTTTCTTCCGGGAAATTAAGAATTATGAGTTAAGAATTAAGAAAATATGCTTTGCTGCTAAGCAGAAACTTTCTTAGTTCTTAACTTCTTCATTTTTAACTCCCAAAGTCATATTTTCTTAATTCTTCATTCTTAACTCTTAATTAAAAAAATGATTTCCTACAGCACCGACGGCGTAAAGATGCCGCCAATAAAGAGACGCGAGACAACGGCCTGGATTAAGGCCGTGGCAGCCAAGTATGGCCGCAAGACGGGTGAGATAGGCTACATGTTCGTAAACGACGAACGGATACTTGAGGTCAACCGGGAGTATCTCGGGCATGATTATTATACCGACATCATAACCTTTGACTATGACGAGGGTGACGTGATAAACGGCGATATAGTGATTTCGCTCGATACGGTGCGTACTAACGCCGAGCAGTTTGGCAAGGAGTATATCGACGAACTGCACCGTGTAATCATCCACGGCATACTCCATCTGTGCGGAATAAATGATAAAGGTCCCGGCGAACGCGAGATAATGGAACAGGCGGAGAACGAGGCGCTTAGTCTAATTAAGAATTAAGAGTTAAGAATTAAGAAAGTATGTCTTGTTAATTAATAAGCTTATTGGCCTGATATTTACGAAGCATACTTTCTTAATTCTTAACTCTTAATTCTTAATTTCTATGCTCTTAATTCTTAATTTCCTCCACTCCCTTCATCACGATGTCGCTCGTCTCGTTGATGATTTGGAAGTATTCGCTCATGTCGAACAGGTCGCGGGCGACGAGAGCCTTCAACTGTGCCTTGAGGTAAGGTAACGTTTTTTGCAGTTCGGCGTCGTCTTTCGGCTTCACGTTCTGCTTTTCTCCCTCTTTGATAACTTCGTCGATAAGCTCTTGCGGGATGTTGAATCCGTCGCGGAACGTCTCAAACGTTGGGAAGAGCGACTTCAGTTGCTTGCGGTGATTGTCGATGTATTTCAGGTCGGTGTTGATGACTATGCCCTTCAGCACGAGCTGCCTGTGGAAGTTTGTGTACTGAAGCGTGTCGAGCGGAACGAACACGTCGGGCATTATTCCGCCACCACCGTACACCGCGCGGTGCTTGCGCAAGGTGTAGAACTTCAGCGAATCGGCAAAATGTATGCTGTCGCTGTTGGTCAGTTCGCCGTGTTTCAGACGCTTGTCGAAGTCAAGGGCGTAATCCTCAAGGTCTCCCTTGGTGTATGGTTTCTGTATGCAACGGCCTGAAGGGGTGTAATAATGCGCTATTGTAAGGCGTATCATTGAGCCGTCGGGCAGGCCGATAGGGCGCTGTACGAGACCCTTTCCGAATGTGCGCCGGCCTATTATGGTGCCGCGGTCTTGGTCTTGTATAGCTCCGGAGACAATCTCGGCTGCCGAAGCTGTGAACTCGTTGACGAGCACATAGACGCGCCCGTCCTGGAATTTGCCGTTGCCACGCGCCTTATAGTCCATGCGGTCAACACGTCTTCCTTCGGTATATACAATTAGGTCGTTCTTCGGCAGGAACTCGTTTGCTATCTCCACGGCTGCCTGGAGGTATCCTCCGCCGTTATCCTGGAGGTCGAGGATGAGGTCTTTCATTCCCTCTTTCTTTAGCTTCTCCATTCCTTCCATGAACTCGTCATAGGTCGTTGCGCCGAAGTTACCTATCCTTATATATCCTACATTGGGGCGAATCATGTACACGGCGTCTATGCTTTTCACTGGAATCTTGTCTCTTTTTACCGTAAACTTGAGTACTTCAGCCACGCCGCGGCGTACTATACCGAGGTTTACTTTCGTCCCTTTTGGGCCACGCAGGCGGCGCATAATCTCCTCTTTGCTCATCTTCACGCCTGCAATTGCTGTGTCATTGACGGTTACGATACGGTCGCCGGCCATTATTCCGACCTTTTCCGACGGGCCTTTGCTTACCGGTTGGATAACGAGCAGCGTGTCGTCAACCATGTTGAACTGCACTCCAATACCTTCAAAGTTACCCTGCAACGGTTCGTTCATCGCCTTAACTTCCTCTGGATTGGAGTAAGACGAGTGGGGGTCGAGCTTCTCCAGCATACCGCGGATACCGTCTTCAACGAGCTTGTTTTCGTCAACAGAGTCAACATACAGGTTGTTTATGGCCATCTCTGCTATCTGGAGCTTGCGTATCGGGCTGTCGCCTGAAAAGTCGATGCGCATTTGCGCGCTTAAAGGTGAAAGGGTGAGAAGGGGGAAGAGTAAAAACAGAAAGAAAAATCTTGACCTTATTGGAGCTTTCATGTCAAATGTTTTTAAATAAATTTTTATTGTATATCTTAGAATTTTACTTGATAGCCTTTATCTGTTTTTATTTCTAGACAGATACTTTAAGTAATAATCACGGGTAATGATATTATTGCATCCCGACTTGTCTGGCTTATAATTAGTACAACCAAGAAAAGGTTTGGTTTTGTCTTTCCCCTCTTTTACAATCAAATAACCATCCTTGCATTGGTCGCATTTAAGGATAGGCAAATCTCCACCCCTTAGATTATTCGTCATAAAATCACATATTTCAGGTTCATTAGAACATATATAAAGCCTTAAACCATAATCCTTCTTGTACCGTAACTGCATAGGATAACCGCAAATAGGGCAACGTTTGGCCTCGACTTTCCTATCTGGATTTAATACGATGTTCCCGTCTAACCTTATATTTCCATAGTCACGTATCAGCTCCAAGACAAATTCCGACGGATGTTCTTCAGGAACAACGATATATACACGGTTCTTTGTCCGCGTCAATGCGACATAAAACAAACGGCGCTCTTCGGCATATTCAATGGCATGGTCTGTCTTTATGACGTAGTTCAGCACGGGGTCGTCTTCTATTTTTGACGGAAAACCATATATATCGTCACGCCCATTCACTATGATTACATTATCATAACCGAGGCCTTTGGCCCTGTGCACGGTCATAAAGTCAAGATATACGGCATTATACTTTTGCGAATATACGTTCCCGGTCTTTTCATCATACTTGAAGTCTGCAGACCTTCCAAGATTGTATGCGTCAAAACCATAACGCCCCAAAAGAAGAATTGACGAGTCAGGTTTTTCTTTTAGTATCTCGTCCATTAAACTTTCCACGGTTTCACCTATAAGGAAAAATTTTCCGCCTCTTCCATCATATTGTTTCCTGTCGACATTTTCGGTATAAGTCCTTACAACAACAGGGTCGGATATATGTTTTGGGGAAACAAGGGCTTTCTTTATTTGAACAGAATTTTTTTGAATAAAACCTCCCGCTATATCTATCAATTCCTGTGCATTGCGGTATGTCTTTGTTATGCTAAGTTCTTGTCCGTACCCAAAACTTTCCTTGAATTTCGTAAACAATGTAATGTCTGAACCAGCATAAGCGTATATCGACTGCCAATCATCTCCTACCGCAATAACCTTTGCATCACAAAGGTTGCTTAGTTCTTTTGTCAAATTAAAACGTTGCCGTGATATATCCTGATACTCGTCGACAATAATATACTTGAACTTAAGTCTTTCTCCTTTAAGCTGTCCGTCACGTATGATACGCGCAGACTCATTTATCATGTCTTCAAAATCTATGGCGTTTCGCTCTTTCAGACATTTTGAATACTCATGATAACACTGTTCACATATAGTCAAAAAAAGTTTCGTCCGTTCATTTTTCGATTTATAAGCAAAGCGGCTGAAGTAATCTGTTGTATATCCGTTTGTCTTAAAATTGCTGATAAACGTGCAAACCAATTTAACTAGACGTGATATGTATTTATTTTCTTCTGTGGAGACAATTTTCTCAAAAACTTCCTTAGAGGAACGTGGACGTAATTCAAAACCATGCGTTAATAGTTTCTCACGTAAATGTTCCAACAAAGTACGCCCGTCTTTAAATAGGGAAAACGTGTATATCAAATCTGTCTTATGCTTCCTATGAAGCATTATCTTCTCGTTTACTTCCCTCTTGTACCTTTCTATTTCTTCATCGCTATAAAGGCTGTTGCGCCCGTCTTCAGTAATGCCAAAATGCTCTATATAAGCAGTCTTGTCTCCCTGCGTGATTGTAAAATCAGGAGTATATGGCTTATGGGAACGAAGAATATTGTAAGGATAGATTTTTTCGTAAGAATAATCTATACCATTAAGGTATAAGAAATTGGCTATCAAGACCTCTTGCTGAGAGCGCAAAGTTTCATGTGCAATAGTTATACGCCGCCCGGTTCTCCTATCAATGACATCTTCCACGTATTCAGAAATATTGCCACGTATGGTTGAAAAATCAGCTTTAGCAATATAATTGAAAAAGTCATTAAGATCACTTCCTTCATAAGGTGCATCAAAATAAGTTCCGAAAAACAATATAAGCTTGTCTACCAGTTCCGGATATTCAAGAATATTTTTTTTCAGGTAATTGTTGATTACATTGTACATGAAACCTTCTGTAACAATGCCGATACGGTCAGGCTCCTGCCTTCGCAACACAGCATACCCCGTCTTGTGAAACGTTGTAATAGGACATTTGATGCCTAAACTTTTATTTATCTTGTCACGTAACTCTCCTACAGCCTTGTTTGTAAATGAAATAACCAATATTTCATCAGGCTTCATACCTTTCTTATCTATGAGATATTTGACTTTGGCTGCTACGGTCGTGGTCTTCCCAGCACCAGCACCCGCTATGACAAGGGTATAATCCTCATCCGACAATACTACACGCCGTTGCTCATCATCAAGACTAACATTTGGGTCTACATGTTTTAATATCCCGTCAAGATACACCTTGTCGGATACAAGATGACGCTTTATAAAACTGTCATTGTGATTATCTATCTTCAAATTCCCATCGTATCCCGACATTGCAGCATACGTAAATAAAAATTCATTTATCCTTGTTTCGTCAATCCCATTCTTTTTACAGAAATAACCAAGAGTCTTTGTTTTTTGCAGACCTGTAAATGTCTCTTTTAATGATGCAAACTCCACAAGCAACGGTTCGTAATCGCTCCTTGCCAAGAATTTATCTTGCTCCAACAAAACACGCATACGCTCCTCAAACGCCAACAGACGATTTACTTCCAACACGTCTGAAAAGGCGTTTGATTTACATTGCTTCTTCTTACCAAACAGTTTGTTGAAAATAGAAACCATCTACATTGCTTCTTTCTTAACTCTTATTCTTCACTCTTAATTGACCTCCTCTTCCTCCGGTCGGTCTTCTTCGATGACAAGGTTGTCAATAATGAAGTTCTGACGCTCTGGCGTATTCTTGCCCATGTAGTATTCGAGGAGCTTCTCTACTTGGTCGTTCTTGTGCAGTGTGACCTGTTCCAGACGCATGTCCGGGCCGATGAAGTTACGGAACTCGTCGGGGCTTATCTCTCCGAGACCTTTGAATCGAGTTATCTCCGGGTCTGGACCAAGGGTTGATATGGCGTCAAGCCTCTCCTCTTCGCTGTAACAATAGCGTGTGATAAAGTCGCCTTTTGTACCTTTATTGTCCTCGAGAACTTTTTTGTTCTTTATTTTCGAGCGGCGGTTACGCACGCGGAAAAGTGGTGTCTGGAGTACATATACGTGGCCTTTCTTTATCAAGTCAGGGAAGAATTGCAGGAAAAACGTGATTATCAGCAGGCGGATGTGCATGCCGTCGACGTCTGCATCAGTGGCTACTATTACCTTATTATATCTCAAGGAGTCAAGTCCGTCCTCTATGTCAAGCGCCGCTTGCAGTAGGTTAAACTCCTCGTTTTCGTACACAATCTTCTTTGTCAGACCGTAAGAGTTGAGCGGTTTGCCCCTCAAGGAGAACACCGCCTGCGTGTTAACGTCACGGCTTTTGGTGATGGAACCGCTTGCCGAGTCGCCCTCGGTTATGAAGATGGAGCTTTCCTCTTTGCGTTCGTTTTTAACGTCGCTGAAGTGTATGCGGCAGTCGCGCAGCTTGCGGTTGTGCAGGTTGGCCTTTTTCGCGCGTTCGCGGGCCAGCTTCGTCACGCCGGCCATTTCCTTCCGCTCCTTCTCCGAGGCCTGTATTTTCTGCAGCATTACCTCCGCAACGTCGGCGTGTTTGTGCAGATAGTTGTCCACTTCGGTCTTGATGAAGTCGCCAACGTATTTGTTCACGCTTACGCCGTCGGGCGACATGGTGAGCGAACCGAGCTTTATCTTTGTCTGGCTTTCGAACATCGGTTCCTCCACATTTACCGCTATGGCTGCCACAAGGCCGTTGCGTATGTCGGTGTACTCGAAGTTTTTGTTGAAGAACTCCTTTATTGTCTTGGCTATATGCTCTTTGAACGCGCTCTGGTGGGTACCGCCCTGAGTGGTATGCTGGCCGTTTACGAACGAATGATACTCCTCTCCGTACTGGTTGGTATGGGTGAATGCTATCTCGATATCCTCTCCCTTGAGGTGTATTATGGGATAGATTCCGTCGGTGGTCATCGTGTCGTTGAGGAGGTCTTCCAGTCCGTTGCGGCTCAGTATGCGGCGTCCGTTGAACATGATGGTAAGCCCCGTGTTGAGGTAAGTGTAGTTGCGGAGCATTGTCTCGACGAAATCTGTGTGGAAACGGTAGTTCTTGAACAGCGTATCGTCAGGCTCGAAGAATACGTATGTGCCGTTTTCGTCCTGCGTGTCTTCTGTCGTGTCGTCTTTCATCATGCCGCGTTCGAACTTCACCGTGCGCACCGTGCCGTCGCGGTATGAGCGCACCTCGAACTTGGAACTGAGCGCGTTGACGGCCTTTATGCCGACACCGTTGAGGCCGACGCTCTTCTTGAACGCCTTAGAGTCATACTTTCCGCCTGTGTTCAGCACGCTTACTGCCTCGATGAGCTTGCCTTGCGGAATGCCGCGTCCGTAGTCGCGGACGGTCACGCGCAGTTCCTCGTCAATGTCGACTTCAATGCGTTTGCCGGCGTTCATCTTGAACTCGTCTATCGAGTTGTCGATAACCTCCTTCAGCAAGACATATATTCCGTCTTCGGGCATGGAGCCGTCGCCCAACCGTCCGATGTACATGCCGGGGCGTGTGCGCACGTGTTCCATGTCGGAAAGATGTCTTATATTATCATCCGTGTAAGCAGTTGTAATTTTATTCTCTTCGTTCATAAAGTCGTTTTTTCAGTAGTCAAAGTAGTTAGAGTAGTTATCGCTCCCTGCGGTCGCTAAGTAGTTAAAGTCATTACCTTTGTCGCTTGCGGATGTCTAAGCCGGAAAAGCGTTTTGCTTTAACTGCTTAGCGACCGCAGGGAGCGATAACTACTCAAACTACTTTAACTACACGGAACTATAACCACTTTTTATAGCAGCGTCTTCTCTTGTGCAGCGTGGTGTCGAGATACTGCCATTGGCTCTGCACGTTCTCGTTGGTCTCCATTTCGACCTGGCTCTCGCCCCACTTGAATCCGTATGCCTGGTAGCGCGGGATGAGGTCGGAGAACATCAGGGCGTTGGCTCCCTTCATTCGGTATTCGGGCAGTACGCCGAGCAGTAGCAGGTCGACGCCCTCGGTCTTGTGGGCTTTCAGGGCACGCAGCACGTGCCACCAGCCGAAGGGGAAGAGCCGTCCGCGGCGGCATTTCTGCAGCGCGCGCGACAGTGATGGTATGGTAATGCCAACGGCTACGGGCTTGTTTCCCTCGTTCCAGTCTTCCACAACGGTTATCAGGCTGAGGTCGGCCAGCGGGAAGTACATGCCTATGTATTGCTCGATTTGCCGCTCTGACAGCTCCGAGTAGCCGTACAGGTCCTTGAAGCATGTGTTGATCAGGTCGAACATCTTTTTGCCGTAGCCGCCCTCGAACACGTCTTTTTTCGTCAGCTTGCGCACGTGCAGGTTGTAGCGTTTCTGTATCATCTCGGCTATCTTCGTGTATTTCTCGGGCACTTTCTCGGGCACCATTAGCTTGAATTCCACGTAGTCGTTGTCCTTGTCGAAGCCGCCGAGCTTCTCCATGTGTTCCGGATAGTAGGGATAGTTGTATATCGTGGCCATCGTGCCGAGCTGGTCGAAGCCCCATGTGAGCATTCCCTCGGGGTCGAGGTCGGTGAATCCGAGCGGGCCTATCATCTCGTCCATGCCCTTTGAGCGGCCGTAGTCCTCGACGGCTTTGAACAGCGCGGCAGATACTTCGATGTCGTCGACGAAGTCAATCCAGCCGAAGCGCACGCACTTTCTGCCCCAGCGCTTGTTGGCGCGGTGGTTTATGATGGCCGCAACGCGGCCGGCCATGCGCCCGTCCTGGTAGAACGCCATGAAATATTCCGCCTCGCTGAACTCGAAGGCGGCGTTTTTTGTCTTGTCGAGAGTCTTCATCTCGTCGCTGAAAAGGTTGGGAACATCCTGCTCGCAACCCTCATACAGGTCGTAGTGGAAGTCGATAAACTTCTCGAGGTTCTTCCTCGTCTTGACCTTTTTTATTGTTACTGATGACATTTCCTGATGTTGTTAAGACTACTTAAACATGCAAAGATACTCTTTTTGCCGCTAATATGGAAATTTTTGGTGGTTAAAGTACCTTTTTTACGTGGACGTACGTTTTGCGAAAGACCGTCTTTCGCGTTCTGAAAGGCCGTTAACCGCACGCTAAAAGACCATCTTTTAGCGTGTAAAAGATGGCCTTTCGCAAAGCATTGAGTATCAATATGTTGTAAGATAGGTATGAACCGTGTCTATTGTCCGGTGGCTTGCATGTACTCACGCTTCTTTATCTGGTAGCCGGCGTACGCCTCGATGTACGAGTAGCGGCTGTCCTGGTACAGCGTCTGGGCCTCCAGCAGGTCGCTCATCGTAGCCGTTCCCGCCGTGTAGTAGTCGGTGTGCAGGCGCAGGTTTTCCTCCGCCTGCGTTATCGACTCCTGCGCTATGCGTATCTGCCGGTAAGCGTCGTTCATGTCGTTCCATTTGTTCTCCATGTTGATTACCAGCAGTTCGGCGTTGTCCCTGAGTGTGTTCTCGGCGTTGCTCACGGCCAGTTTCCTCTTTTTCATGTCGTGAGAGCCGCCCCACCAGCCCGAAAGCGGTATGCTGACCGTGGCGAAGCCTACCCACGACTGCTGGCTCTTGTCCATGAAGTTGTTATAGAAGTATCCGCCGCCGATGGCCACTGTGGGCAGGTTCTCGCCCAGTGACATTTTGTATTGCAGCCTGTTGGCCTTCACGTTCTGCTCGAGCAGGGCGTATTCGCTTGTCGACACCAGCGCCGCCGTCGGTTCGGCGTACAGCGCGAAGGGCGGTTCGGGCATGCCGTCGCCCATGTCGGCCGCCACATCTACGCTATCGTCTGCATGTCCCGTGTACTGTGCCAGCAGGCGGCGTGCCGTGGCCAGCGCGTTCTCTACGGTTATCCGGCCGCTTCGGGTCTCGTTCCTGCGCAGGTTAACTTGCAGCAGGTCGTTCCTGTCAGACACCCCGGCGCTTACCGCCGCGTCGGCATTTTTCGCGAACTCGGCCAGCTGCTGTTCGACGGCGGTTATCGTCTTGAGCTTTTCCTTGAGCATTACCACCTGCCAGAAGTATGTTTCGGCAGTAAGTACTACCTCGTTTTCCGACAGCTTGCGTTGCAGGCGGCTCGACTCAACGCCCACCTCGGCCAACCTGTTGGCGTTGATTATGCGTCCTCCCGTGAACAAGGGCAACTGCGCCGATACGCCTCCCGAGATACCGTTCTTGAGCAGTCCCATGCCCATACCTTCTCCAAGGCTCATCTGTAGCAGCTCGTCGTCGGCCATGAAGCCCATTCCCGTGGCGCTTACCGTGGGGAAGTATTTTGTGAAAGCCTGCTTCTTCGCCTGCCGGGCGGCCTCTACGTCGTTGCCGGCGTTCTTCATTTTCACGTTGTTCAGCAAGGCGTCGCTGACGCACTGGTCAATAGTCATCACGCGCTGTGCCGTCATCGTCGTTGCTGCCAGCGACAACACCATTGTCAATATAGTTGTTTTCGTCGTCATTGTTTTCATTTTTAATGCTTTGATTTTATTGCTCTTCTATAGCGTCCACTCTTTTCCTGCGCTCCGTGGTGCCGCGGAATATCAGCAGGTAGGCAGCCGGCAGCACGGTCAGGATGAACATCATGGTTATCAGCGTGCCGTAGCATATCACCGTGCCCATGGGCATCCACAGGCTGCTTCCGCCCAGAATCATCGGTATTACGCCCATCGACGCTGCGGCCGAGGTGAGGAATATCGGGCGCATTCGGCGTTGCGCCGAGTGGTATATGGCCTCTTCGGCGTGCATTCCTTCCGTCGCGCGCAGCTCCTCCGCGTAGTCGAACATTATTATTCCGTTGCGTACCAATATACCCATGAGGCTCACCACGCCCAAGATACACGTTATGCTGAGGTCTACGCCCTGTATCAATATGCCGGCGGCGGTGCCGAACAGGCATAGCAGCAGGCTCGCGAAGATGAGTGCCGCAATGCTTATCTTGCGGAAATGGAGCAGCAGGATGAAGAATATAATCACCGCCGCGATGACTAATCCGCCTATGATTGAGGGCATTTTTTCAACGCTCTGTTCCTCTTCACCGCCGTAGCTGACGGTTATTCCGGCCGGAACGTTCATTTTGCCTACTAATTCTTTCACCTCTTTTGTAACGTTCATGGCGTTAGTCTCGCGCGTTATGTCACTCTCTACGGTTACGGTGTATATGCCGTTTCGGCGTACTATCTGCCCTTCTTTCCATTCAGGCTTTATGTCGGCAACCTGCCTCAGCGGCACCGTTGCCAGCCCTCCGGCGGCGGGAATGCGCTCGTCGGCCACGTCGGCGTTGGTCGCACGCTCTGCCTTCGTGCCTTTCAGCACAACGGGAATGTCGTCATCCCCCTCCCATACGGTAGCCACTGTCGTGCCGCTTCCGTATCTCATGGCCAGTGTCGACTCAACGGTGAGGTTGCTTACGCCGAGCCTTGACGCTTCGTCTTCCTTAAGGATGATGTCACCCGAGGCCAGAGGCTCGTTGCAGTCGATGTGCACCTGCGTCAGTCCGGGTATGTCCTTCATCTTGTCGCGCAGCTTTTCCGCTTGCGTCTTAAGCTCATCGAAGTTCTCGCCGCTGAGCCTTACCTCTACCGGATATACCGCCTCGCTGTAGCTAAGCTGCTTGAATCTTACGCGTGCGCCGGGGAAGTAGTCGCCGTATTTCGGCATGTACTCGTCCAGAAGTTCCTCGGTTGCCTCGATTCCGGTTGTGTTTACGATGAACTGTGCGTACGAGGTGCCTGCTATCTGCGGAGCGTATGCCGTGTGGAAGCGTGGCGAGGCGCAGCCCTTGAATGACGTTACGGACACTATGCGGCTGTCCTTGCGCAGCATGTTCTCCAGACTGTCGGCTATTTCCGCCGTGCGTTTGACCGACGTTCCGGTAGGAGTGTATATCTCTACGGCAAACTGGTTGCGGTCGGCCGCAGGCATCAGCTTCTGCGGAACATACCTCATCATAAATACTCCTGCGGCCACTGACAGTACTCCGACGGTCACCGTAACCTTCGGATGGGCGAAGCAGACGTCCAACAGCTTGTTGTATGACTTCTGGAGAACGTCCAAGAACGAGAATGGTTTTCTGCCGTCAGGTTTTTTCTTGCTCTCCATCGGCTTGCGGATGAACCAGAACTGCATGAACGGGACAAGCAGCGTGGCCACCAGAAGCGATACCATCAGCACGATGGTGACGCCCCACGGGAACATAACAATGAAGTCCTTGAACATTCCCGAAAGCGTTAATAGGAACGGGAAGAACGTAACCGTGATGGCCAGCGTGGCCGAGAAGATGGACTTGAAGAAGTGAGTGGTACTCTGGATGGAGGCGTGCCAGCGCGACATACCTGTCCCGATGCACTCCAGGTAGTTGTCAATGATGACGATGGAGTTGTCCACTATCATTCCAAGCGACATTATCAGTACCGCGAGAGTTACCGTGTTAAGCTCTATTCCGAAAGCGTTGAACAGTCCGAGGGATATGAATATTGTTATAGGAATGGTCGATGCGGCCACGAGCGCTACCCTCATGGGCAGCAGGAGCATAACGACGATTACCACGGCGACGATTGCTATGAGCAGCTCTTCAAGGAAGTTGGCCACGCTGTCGCCCACAACCTTGCTCTGGTCGGTTATCCTGTATATGCTGACTCCTGCCGGAAGGGTTTTCTGGAAACCGGCCATCACCTTGTCGATGTCGTCGCCCATCTTGACGATGTTCTGTCCTTTCTTCATCTCTACGCTAAGGAGTATGCACTTGGTGCCGTTGTTCGTGATGTACGAATCAGCCTCGGGGTACTCCCTTCGCACGTCGGCTACGTCCTTGAGGCGTATATTGTTGCCGTCGGGCGTGGCGAAGACAATCATCTGCTCGATGTCGTACACCGAGTTGAGCGACTTCTCCACGTACAGCGGCTGCACGTAGTCGTCGGTCTTAACGCGGCCTCCGCTCGTGGTGAAGCCCTTTTGCATGAGGGTAAGTGTCAGCGTCTTGTCGTTCAGTCCGTAGTGACTCAGGCGCTCGTTGTCGAGATATACGGCTATCTGTTCGTGCCGCATGCCGCTTACCGTCATGCGTCCTACGCTCTCAATGCGCCGCAGACTGTCCTGCAGGCAGTCCATGTAGTCCTCCAGTTCGCGGTAAGTCTTGTCCTTGCTCTCCATCGTTATCAGCAACGCCGAGGTGTCTCCGAAGTCGTCCATCACCTTTATGGCGAGCACGTTGCTCGGCAGTTGAGCCTTGAAGTCGGCCACTCCGTGCTTGAACTTGCTCCAGAACTCGTCCTTGTTGTTTACGTCGTCGTTGAGTTCTACCTGTATGTATGTTATCCCGTCACGGCTTTTCGAGAAGGTCTTGGCCTTCTTCACCTCCTTATATGTAAAGATATAGTTCTCCAGAGGCTTGGTAACCTGCTCGGCCATCTCGTCCGACGGCACGCCGGGAGCCACCGCTACGACGATACCCTGGCGCACGGTGAAGTCGGGAAACTCGTTTTTCCTCATGCCGGGCAGGCTGTATATGCCGAAGGCCACGAGGCAGCTGAATATGAGGATGACGATTTGCCGGTAGTGCATCGCCCATTCCACAAAGTTGCGTTTCTTCTGTTCCATTGTTTGATTTTTTTATGTTGACAAGCAGACGGGGTACAAGCTGGCAAGGAGATGACCCTTGTCGGGTGTGCCTGCAGTTGTCGGCCGGATTGAACGTGATGTTCCTTGTATGCTTGTTTGCCTGTTACCTGTCTGCTTGAGGAATTAGAATTTAACCTCCGTACCTTCGCTTACTTTCTGCTGTCCGGCAGTTATTATCTTGTCGCCGTCGGCAAGTCCGGAGATTATCGTTACTCCGTCGGCGGTGAAGTCGCCGCATTCAACTATGCGCTTTACGGCCTTTCCGCCTGCTGCCAGCCATACAAACTCGTTGTTGTTCTCGTCAATCTGTACGATGTGTGCCGGTATGATGCATGCCTGTGACTGTCCGTTGTCTTTGAGGGTTACCGTTGCTACCATGCCGGGCATTAGCTTGCGTGAGGCGTTGTCGACATTAATCTTTACGTCATACGAGCGCGACAGCGGGTCGGCCGATATTCCTTTCTCGCTCACGGTGCCGCTGATGGTCTCTCCGCCGAGGGCGCTTACGGTGATATTGGCCTTCTGTCCTACGTTCACTTGCGCTATCTCGTTTTCCGGTACGGCAATTTTCACTTTCACACGGCCTACGGCCACGAGCTTGGCGATGGTAGTTCCCTCAACCACGTTCTGTCCTTTCTCGCCCGTCTTCTTTGATATTACACCGCTGAACGGTGCGTACAAGCGGCAGTCGCGCAGCTGCTTTGCAGCCACTTGCTCTGCGGCGCGGGCGCGCTCGAGCGTGGTCTGGGCGTCAACCCATTTTATTTCGGGCAGACTACCTTTGTCGTGCAGCTCTTTCATACGGCGGTATGCATCGTCGGCTTGCGCCAAGGCAGACTTTGCCGCGTTATAGTTGTTAGTCAGTTGTTCGGCGTCGAGCGTGGCTATGAGTTGTCCCTTGGCCACGCGGTCGCCCTCGTCAACGTTCATTGTCCTTATCGTTCCGGGCACAGCGAAGCTCAGCAGCGTGCCGTTTTCTTCCTCTACCGTGCCCGAGAAACGGCTTGTGTTGTCTCCGTTGACGGTCTTTACCTGTGTTACTTCCACCTTTACAGTTTTAGGTTGGTTGTTCTGGTTGTCTTCTTTCTTACCGCATGAGGTCAGCAATGTAGCTGCCAGCAACATCGGAATAAGGTGATAGTTTCTCATCTTGATATTGTTTTTTTATTTCACAGTGCAAAATTAGGGTGTTTTTGACCTCTTTTTCTCTTTTGGATGTCTGCGTAAATGTCCTATTTTAGAATAAAATGAATTTTAGGACATAACTATTCACTTATGGATAATCTTTCTGTTGCCAATGTAAAAACTACCGTATGTATTTTGACTGTTTTCCTGTTTTATTGCCGTTGTTGACAACTTGAATTACGGCATTCGGTGTTCTGTTCTCCATATATATAATAAGGTATAAGGCAAATGTGCCGTGTTTATCGCTGCCATGCAGCTATAAGCGTTGTAGAAGACGGTCAATCGCAACGCAAAAGGCCGTCTTTTGCAAGCTAAAAGGCCATCTTTTACATTGTAAAAGGTGGCCTTTTGTAACGCATTGAATGTCAATGCGATACGGCGTAGATGGCCAAAGGCTTTACCGGAAACCCGTTGTGGACAGTCGGGAGACGGTCGGGCGCATGACGGTTCTTGCCCGTCGGCATTACGGAACGAACTGTTTTTTATTCTTAAAAAAGGACTTTCAGAGTATTTCTAATTACTTTTGGATAACCGTAATGTCGCAGAAAATGATTTTCTTTGCATCCAAAAAGGATTATGGATGTAAAAATCGGAAATCTTGAGAACCCTGAGATCAGGCAAAAGCTGAAATACACTGACGGTAAGATAGCCTTGATTGACGAACTGACCGAAGTCAATCCACGTAACGCCTTGCAGTTCGACGGAGTGTACGTGTTGCTCTGTCTTGGCGGTAAATATACGTTCGAGATTAACGGGAAACAGTATGTTGGGCATAAGAACGACGCTGTGATATGCTCTCCGGAGTCGATATTGAGCAACGTGCTGCTAAGCCCTGACTTCAGGTTTCGCTGCGTGTTTATTTCCACCGAGTATGCCGAAAAGACGCTGCCCCTGCCCGCCCAAGGGTGGAATTACAGGCTTTTCATCGAGCACAACGCCTTGATTTCACTTCTGGACAGCGAGACTGAGGGCTTCTGCCGATATTTCGATTTGTTGAAAGCCAAGTTTTCCGATAACACAAACGTGTTCCGCGACAAGATTCTTGACGCCCTTGTTCTGGCCTTTGTTTACGACTTCGGCAACGTGCTCGGCCGTATCGCCGGCCTTCGCCCGCGCCCGATGTCGTCGGCGGAGAACATCTTTGACAGGTTTATAAGCTTACTGGCACAGTCGTATCCGAAGCGCCGCGACGTGGCGTATTATGCCGACAGGCTGAACATAACGCCTAAATACCTGACCGTTGTGTGCAAGAAGACGGGCGGAAAGACGGCCTCTAAAATCATTGACGCCTACGTGACGAAGGACATTGAGCGCCTGCTGAAAAGCACGAGGAAGAGCGTCAAGGAGATATCCAATGAGCTGGAGTTTCCCAACACGTCGTTCTTCGGGCGCTACGTAAAGAAGAACCTCGGCTGTGCGCCAAACGAGTTCAGGCGCAGGCAAGTCCCGGGCCATTCTTGATTCATAATTGGGCTGGTGGGCCATTCTTGACTCTTAAATCTTCATTCTTGATTGGAACAAGGTTCATGCATAATTCATGACTGGGTCGCAAGGCGTGTGATGGGGCCGTGTTCATGGCCTTTCTTACGGCCATAGACAATTATATTCATTTCATTGGGCAACAAAACAGCAGTTTTTTATTAACTTTGCACGTCGCAGCTCAATTATGGATTATGCATTGTGGATTATGAGTAGTTATATAGATGTTTTGTTGCCTGTGCCGCTTGACGCCCTTTTCACTTACTCCGTTCCGCCGTCGCTGCAGGGCAGTGTGGAGCGTGGCAGGCGTGTGCTTGTGCCTTTCGGCCGCAACAAGACTTGCGTAGGACTGGTCATGAAAGCGCATGACACAAAGCCTGAGTTTGACGTCAAGGACATAAAACTCGTGCTTGACGACTCACGTATCGTGACCGACATCCAGCTGAAGTTATGGCATTGGCTCTCGGATTACTACATGTCGGCGCCCGGCGACGTGCTGCAGGCTGCGCTGCCAGGAGGACTTAAGGCCGTGGACGCGTACAGGCCGAAGACCGAACAGTGCCTTGCGCTCGCCCCGGAGCTGCGTTCCGAGCGTGGCATGCATGTCGCCCTTGACATGCTGAAGCGCGCCGACAGGCAGTATAAGGCTTTCGCGTGTTTCCTTTCCATGACCCGTTGGGATACCATCGAGGGCGCAACCACGCACGAACCGGTGGTTGAGGTTACGCGCGACGAACTGATGAACTCGGCCCACTGTACGTCGGCTACGCTTAAGAACCTTGTCGACCGTAAGCTTCTTGTGCCCTATGAGCGTGAGGTCGGGCGCCTGAACCATGGCGGCGAGCCGCACCTTGAGAACATAAAGCCCCTGAACGAGGCGCAGCAGGAGGCCTACAATAAAATCATGTTCTCGTTCCTTAAGAAGAACGTGGTGCTTCTTCACGGCGTAACGTCAAGCGGAAAAACCGAGATATACATACACCTCATACGCCAGGCGCTCGAAAAAAAACAGCAGGTTCTTTACCTACTGCCCGAAATAGCGCTGACAGTGCAGATCCGTCAGAGGCTCCAGCGCGTGTTCGGCGACCGCCTCGGCATATACCATTCAAAGTATTCCGACGCCGAAAGGGTTGAGATATGGCGCAAGCAGATGTCGCCTAATCCGTATGAAGTAATCCTCGGCGCGCGCTCGGCAGTGCTCCTTCCGTTCACCCGTCTTGGCCTTGTCATCATCGACGAGGAGCACGAGACATCGTTCAAACAGCAGGACCCGGCGCCCCGTTACCATGCCCGCTCGGCGGCAATAATGCTCGCCGCGATGACTGGAGCCAAGACCTTGCTCGGCTCGGCAACGCCATCTCTCGAGAGCTGGAACAACGCCCGCACGGGCAAGTACGGCTACGTGCGCCTTGACAAGCGGTATAACGACATACAAATGCCCGAAATCACGGTTGTCGACATCAAGGACTTGCATCGCCGCAAGATGATGAACGGCCCCTTTTCGCCGCTTCTCCTTTCGTGCATACGCCGTGCGCTGGACAACGGCGAGCAGGCAATCCTGTTCCAGAACCGCCGCGGATTCGCCCCGATGATTGAGTGTCGCGAGTGCGGATGGACGCCAAGGTGCGAGTCATGCGACGTCTCGCTTACTTACCATAAGGCTCTCGGGCTGCTCACTTGCCACTATTGCGGCCGCACGTATGCCGTGCCCGAAGTGTGCCCGTGCTGCGGAAGCCGTGACCTCAGGGGGCGTGGCTACGGTACGGAGAAGGTGGAGGACAAGGTGATGGAGCTGTTCCCGGAAGCGCGTGTGGCGCGTATGGACCTTGACACGACGCGCACCCGCAATGCCTATGAGCGCCTGATAAACGACTTTTCGGCACACCGTACCGACATTCTCATCGGCACGCAGATGGTAAGCAAGGGCTTGGATTTCGACCGTGTGTCGGTTGTGGGCATACTGAATGCCGACTCCATGCTTAATTATCCTGACTTCCGGGCCTACGAGCACGCCTTCATGATGATGGCGCAGGTGGCCGGGCGTGCCGGCAGAAAAGGCAAACGGGGCCTCGTTATACTACAGACCAAAAGCCCGGAGCTGCCCGTCATCACGCAGGTGGTGCATAATGACGTTGACGGTTTTTACTCCGACCTGCTCGAGGAACGGCAACTGTTCCATTATCCGCCGTTCTTCCATATCGTGAACGTCTATCTCCGGCATAAGGAGAACGCGGTTGTAAGCACGGCGGCTGACGCCATGGGGGCTCTGCTTCGCTCGTGGTTCGGCGGCAGGGTGCTTGGCCCGGACAAGCCGTCGGTAGCAAAAGTCAAGGCGATGAATATCCGTAAGATTGTCTTGAAGCTTGAGAACGGCATTGACAGGGACAAGGTACGAGTGTACTTAGGTAAGGGCAAGGAGGCCATTTTGCGTGACCAAAGGTTCAGGTCGGTTCAGGTTTATTTTGACGTTGACCCATTGTAGGTATTGGCCTGGTTTATAATCAATTTGCAATTAACCGTCAATCGCGTTCCAATTGACCATCTTTTATACGGCGAAAGGCCGTCTTTTATCTTGTAAAAGACGGCCTTTCGCAATCATTGTCATGCCGAACTCCATGTACGCTTATCGTTTCCGGCCGTTATTCCTGTCGGTTATCGTACCGTCGTCGGCTATGATGAGGCTGCCGTCAGGTATGTCCTCGGCCGTCAATTCGCGTATCCTGTTGATTACAACACCCGTCGTATCTCGTCTCGGGCCAATGCCCCGACGTTGTATGAACGGATGTATCTGTCCGGTGATGAAGTGTCCCTGGCGGTCGATTCGTGCCTCGATTACCGGAGCGTAGCCCGATACGCCGGCCACGCTGATACCGAACGGTGTGCAGAAGTTGCCCAGGCTGTATGCTATAAGGCGGTCACGGTAAAGCTCTACGCAGCGCACTACGTGTGGACCGTGCCCGAAAACGATGTCTGCCCCGTGGTCTATGCAAAGGTGGGCGAACTCGCGTAACGACCCACGGTCTTCCCCGATGTACTCCTCATGGCCGTAAGGCAGGTGGCTGTATGCCGTGCCCTCGCCTCCGCCATGGAACGAAACGATGATTATGTCGGCCATGGCGCGCAGCGTGTCGAGTATTTCCGTCACTTCGTCAGGGCGTTTGTGGCTTATGGTAAAGGCGTTATGTCCGAAGGCGCAGACGCCGAACTTTACTCCTCTGCGCTCTATTATGGCCCATTTACGCCGGCCGCGCAGTCCGGCGTAGGCTATGTCTTGCCCGTCGAGCGCATGCTCGGTGGAGCGCACTCCGTCCCATCCGAAGTCGAGCGAATGGTTGTTGGCCATGCAAAGGAAGTCGAACCCCGCCTCGCCGAGCCGTGCGGCGTATTCCACCGGAGTGCGGAAAGCGTAGTTGTATTCATGCAACGTCTTCTTGGTATGGCATGTCGTGTCGCACAGAGTGCCTTCAAGGTTGCCCGCGGCGATGTCCGCGCGGCGCAGTACTTGTGCCGCGTCGGCAAACAATAGGCGTCCTTCGTCGGCGGGGAGAACGCTGTCAGGATAAGTGGTTCCCATCATAATGTCGCCGGCCATGGCAATGGTGTATGTGCTGTCGGCGGGCAGTGGGGCGGATGGCGGCATGGTGTCAGCGGCCGCTACGGTGTATTCCGTTGTGGCTTGCGGTGCCTTTGCTCCGCTGTCGGGCTTGCATGCGGCGGCAATGCAGCACGCTGCGGTGATGAGTATGGTATGCTTTGTTGTCACGGTATGCGGTAAAACAAACAGCCAAGAACTGCCGTTGTGGCTTAGATGGCCATGTTGCGGTGTCCTTGGCTGTGGTATGTCGTTATGCCTGGGCTGTTTATTGCAGTACGCGGCGCGCCCCTACGTAGCGCCGTGAGTAGTATCTTTCTTTCGAGTTGCTGACCCTTACGCCCGTTGTACTGGCGTGTATGAAGTTGAACGAGCCGCTGATGGGGTCGACGTCTACCACGATTCCAACGTGTCCTATGGGGCCGCGGGTGCTTGAACCGGTGAAGAATACCAGGTCGCCCGTGCGCAGTTCGTCTTTGCTTACGGCCTCGCCCTGGGTGTATTGCGCACGCGACGAGCGGTTAAGTTCTATGCCCATGTTCTTGAATACGTAGCTGGTGAAGCCGGAACAGTCGAAAGCGTTGGGTCCTGACATTCCTCTGCGGTAGCGCGCCCCAAGGTGGGAGAACGCCTCGTCGAGCATATCGTCGATTTGTGAGAACTGCATGTCCTCGCCGTAATCTTCGTTATCGTATATGAAGTCGTAATTGTCTATCTCCTCGTAGTTCTCCTTGTTGTCGTTGTCAGGCTCGTTGTCGGCCATCGCCGGGGTGCCCGTAGTAAAGAGCAACAGTGCCGCTACGAATATTTTAAGGTGTTTCATGCTTTGTCGTCAGGTCTGTTTATTTAGTATAAATGAAAGGGTTTTGTAAAAAACGATTGCGAAGTTAACAAAAAACGGCGTGAAAAACAAGTGTGTTTACATCTTTTTTGGCATGCAAAAAGTGTGCCAGCATGCCTGTGTAATACATGTTATCTGCTGTTATATAGTGATTTACGGCAATATGCCTGAAATAAAACTTCAACCCGTTGCGTTTACATTCTTTAAGAAACAAGTGTTTCCTTTTTTAGCATAATGTTGGCGTTATGCATGTGCGCGGGGTTTGCCGTTGACATAAAAATGGCGCCGGCAACTACACACAAGTTGCCGGCGCCGTGTTATTGAGAGGTATGTATTTATTTAGCCTCGGTGAAATAATACGTCAAGCCCATTGTCTCGGTCTCTCCGTCGTAGCTTTCCGTATAGCTCTCTGTTATCTGCATGTTGTTGCCGTCGAACTCAACGAGCACCCTGCCGTCGGGGTCGTCAAGGTTGTTGTACCATGAGTAGATCAGGTAGCCCTGAGCCTCGTTCTCCCATTTCCATGTAGACACGGCAAGCTCCTGCCCCGTATAATACACTACGTAGGTGCCGGTCTTGGTGAAGACTACCTCCTCGGGCCATGCGGGCATGATGTCTTCTATCTCGTCGTAGTCGCTTTCGTCATAGTCGGGGTCGTTCTTCTGGGCTAACTCGCGCAGCTTCTCGAGCAGTTCCTCGGGGCTGTTGCCTTTCACGTCGATAACCCTCTTGCCGTTATAGTCAAAGAAGAGGCGCGCGGCAGCCATGTCCCACGTGCGGCACAGCATGTTGGACTTCTGGCTGTTGAGGTCGGCGTTCTGCCTTGTGGCCTCGATGGTTACGGTCTGTCCGCCGTCGGGCGTTACCTCGAGAGTGTAAGAGTTGCCTGTCCCGTCTTGTGTTACTTTAACCGTTCCGAAGCCTTCAAGGATGTACGTGCCGTCTGCCCCTACGGTGTATTTTCCGTAAAGGATGGGTGAGTAATATGCCCTTGTAGCCTGTGTGGCGGCCGTGTTGGCGAATATTGACGGCCTTTTGGCCATTGCCGCCATGCCGCGCGCAGCCTGTGTCGCCTCTTTTGCGGCAGCCGCCGGCGCCGGGGTGACGCCCGACATGGTTACGAGATAGTTGCCGCTTTCGGTAAACTCGATTGACTCGTAGGGGCTTGAGCCGTCGCTGATTTCATATTTTGCGGCTGAGGCCTCGTATGCCGGCGGGTCGAATTTGCCTCCGCCGTCATTGTCGTCGTCATCGCTGCACGACACAAGGGATACTGAACATACGCACATGGCAATGATTGCAAACAGCAACTTGCCGATGTTGTAATCAAATAACTTCTTCATTTTCATGTTCGCTAATGTTTGTGTTAATATTGTATATGGTTGGTTTGTCCGTCATTGGGTACCGCTGCAAAGATACGTATTTTGCCGTTTGCGTGAAAACGGGGTTCAGCCTGATTGTGGATATTGTGCTGGTGACGGTGCTTAACAGGTATTAAAAAATGCTTGTTCGGCTCATTTTATTTTTTCTGTGGCGGTATGCCGGCGGTAGCGTTGCCGTAGGACGCCGTTTTGACGTTTTTCCGTTAAAATGCCGTCTACGCTTACATATTGATTTTTCGTGGCGCGTCTGTATTGCGTTATTTGGAAAAATAAATCTTTTGGCGGAGAATATCGCAGTTTTACGTGTGCATGTCTATGCCGTTGTAAGCCAACGATTTATGCCTCTGCGGCGGCTTTGTGTGCATCAGTAGGCCCTGTTTTCTTGTGCGGAATGCGGCCTTTTGGAGTGTAAAAGGCCATCTTTTGCGTTACCGAAGACGGTCTTCGGTAACAGCGAAGGCCGTTTTTTCGCATGGCAAAAGTGCGCGAATGTATGGTCGGATACCGTGTTTTGATGTTTTACGGGCTGTTTTTCATTGCGTGGATGACGGCTGCCGGTACTCCGTTTTTTCTGGTTGCTTGGTTTTTACGTACATTTCTGGAGTGACAAAAAGTAACTTGGCGTGAAGCCTTAATTTTGAAGAAAATTTGTTGTAAATGCTTGATATTATATAAATTAGGTGGATTCGTCGATGTAATTTTATTGAAAAACAATCGTCAACGTTTACTAACAACGCAGCAACTCCATTGAAACATGGCCGCCGTAATTTTGCAGCGGAAAATTGATTAGGATAGTTTGTATGATGGTAAAAAGTAGTATTAAGAGAATTTTTAGTGCCACGGTGTTGGCGTCGGCCCTCATTATGCCGGTATTCGGGGCGGGCGTCAATGACGTGGATGTGGACGTTAAGGGCAGCATTAAGGACCAGAAGTCTAAAGAGCCGCTTATAGGCGCTACGGTGCACGTTATCGGCAGCGACATCGCTACCGTGAGTGACGTGGACGGAAACTTTCAACTCTCGGGACTGAGAGACGGAATCTATGACATTGAAATAAAGTACGTAGGATACAAGACAGCCGTAAAGCGGCAGGTTAAGATAGAGGACAACAAGGTGACCACGCTCGACTTCGAGCTTGAGACGGACAACCGCCAGCTGGCGGACGTCGAGGTTGTGGCCAAGGCCAACCGTGAGTCGGAGAACGTTACGATGATGGAGCAGAAGCGGTCAATCGTAGCCGTGCAGACCATCGGCGCGCAGGAGCTCTCACGCAAGGGCGTAAGCGACGCGCAGGCGGCCGTGACAAAAATATCCGGAATATCCAAGCAGGAAGGCGTCAAGAACGTATTTGTGCGCGGACTGGGCGACCGCTACAACATCACCACGCTAAACCGCTATCCCATTCCGTCGGAAGACCCCGAGTACAAGAACATCGCGCTCGACATATTCTCTACCGACATAATACAGTCGGTAGACGTCAACAAGGCCTTCTACAGCGGCACTCCGGCCGACGTTGCGGGTGCCGACATCAACATAACGTCGAAAGAACTGACCGGTGACGGCAAGTTCAACATAAGCGTTTCGGGAGGTTTCAACACGCAGACCCTCTCGTCCGACTTCCAGAGACTGGACGGTGTAAACGCCTTCGGATTTGCCAACAGGACGCAGCCGGGCGAGAATCTTGACACATATAACTTCCGTAACTCGCTCGACCCGAGCCGGCAGAACCTGCAGATAAACCAGAGTTACACACTGTCGGGCGGCAAGCGCTTCATGATAGGCGACAATCCGCTGTCGTTCTTCATCGTTGCCAGCCACAACAAGAACTACACGCATTATGAAGAGGAGGTGCGCAACACTACAACTTCAGGCACCATCTCGCAGGACATGAACGGCGACATATCCAAGGTGGAGACAAGCCAGTTGGCCATGGCAAACCTCGAATACAGGCACAACCGTAAGCATAGGCTGGCTTATAACTTCATGCTTGTACACGCAACCAACGAGTCCGTGGGCGACTATCTCGGCATGGACAACGACTATCAGTCGTCAGACACTTACGAAGGGTTCATGCGCCGCCAGCAGACCAACGACAACATGCTCATCGTGAACCAGCTCGACACCAAGTGGCAACTCAGCAAGCTGTTTGACCTCGACGCCGGACTGTCGTACAATATCATAAAAGGCTATGAACCGGACCGCCGTATAAACAACCTCGTAAAGACCGACGAAGGCTACGTTCCCATGCGTGGCACAGGAATACAGCAGCGCTATTTCTCCGAGCTTGACGGCAAAGACCTCAACGCACGGGTGGCTCTCACGTATAAACTTAAGGACAGATTCGACCATAACTCAAACGTAAGGATCGGCTACATGGGCCGCTTCGTCGACGACGGGTTTGAAGCCGTTGAGTATGACATGTCCGCTGTGGCGCGCACTCCTTTCGATATGTCAGCCATCAGCTTTGATGACTACTTCAACCAGGACAACTTTGCCGCCGGAGACTTCCTACTTGACCGCCAGGATGACATGTATTCTGTCAAGAAGAACATACATTCAGCCTACGCAGAGGCCACTTACCAGTTTACGTCTAAGTTCATAGCCAATCTCGGCCTGAAGTATGACAACGTTGACATGACGGTAGACTACAACGTGAACAAGGGCGGAAGCAAGGGCAGCCAGGATATAAAGAAGTCGTATTTCCTGCCAACGCTTAACCTGCGTTGCAACCTAAACGAACGCCATGCGTTACGTCTGGCAGCCAGCAAGACGTACACACTGCCGCAATCGAAGGAAATATCGCCCTTCCGTTACGTCAGCGTGAGCTTCAACAGCCAGGGTAATCCCGACCTGAAACCGTCGGACAACTACAATGTCGACCTGAAGTGGGACTGGTACATATCGCCCTCCGAGCTGTTCTCGGTCACCGCTTTCTACAAGTATATCAAGCGCCCGATATCCAGGATCGAGATTGCCAGCGCCGGAGGTTTCCTCTCTTACCAGAACATCTCCGACCATGCTACGGCTGCCGGAGTTGAGATGGAGCTGAAGAAGCATATCTTCTCACGTGCCCTTGAGGACAACGGCATGAGCCGTCTGACCCTCGGCGTAAACGGAGCGTACACATATACTTGTGCAAAAGTGCCCCTCGCAACCGACCCTTCGGGTTCGCAGCTTGAGGGAGCGGCACCCTGGATAGTCAACGCCGACCTCACTTACCTGCTCAGGAAAGGCTCCAATACGTTTACCGGAGCGTTGGTGTTCAACTATTTCAGCGACCGCCTATACACCATTGGTACCCAAGGATACCAGGATATAATGGAAAACGGCATTCCGACGCTTGACTTCATCGCTTCTGCACGACTCGGAAAGCACTTCTCAATCAACCTGAAGGCACGCAACCTGCTCAATTCTGCCCACCAGCTTACGCGTAAGGGCAACGAAACCAACGAGGATGTAGTGCTCAGCAAGTACAAGAAGGGCATGGACTTCAGTCTCGGACTGTCGTACAACTTATAAGAGTGTTAAAGTGAAACATCATATAAGGTAAAAAGAAAAGATACAGAAAACCAAATCAAACTAATTTATTTAGCAACATGAAAAAGTTATTTCTGACAGCAATGGCATTCGTAGCCATGATGAGCGCGATGAGTTTTACTTCATGCAGCGACGACGACACTAACGACAACGGTGGCGGAGGAGGTGGTGGCTCAACCACTGGAGGTGTCGAACTGAACGGCGCCATCGAGGGAACCGTTACTCTTGAAGCCGACAAAGAATACCGTCTTACGGGTGCGGTGACAGTTCCTGACGGAGCTACACTCAACATTCCGGCCGGCACAACAATCAGGGCTACGCAGGGTTTCTCAAGCTATATCTTGGTAGAACGTGGCGGAACAATAAACGCTGAAGGTACAGCCGACAAACCGATCGTATTCACCGCTGATACCGATAATGCCACTGCGGGCTATTGGGGAGGACTGATAATCAACGGTAATGCGCCTATCACCGGTGGTGGAGAAGGCGTTACCGAGATAGATAATAACGTTTCTTACGGTGGAAACGACGCAAACGACAACAGCGGAGTGATAAGATACGTGGAACTTTGGTACACCGGAGCGCGCAGCTCAGCTGATATCGAGCACAACGGACTGACACTTAACGGCGTAGGAAACGGAACCACAATCGAGAATGTCTATATCGCAGAGGGCGCTGACGACGGAATTGAGTTCTTCGGTGGTACGGTTAATGTTTCAAATCTGCTCGTAGTCAACTGCGATGACGACTGCTTTGATTTCACTCAGGGCTATTCAGGCACGCTGACCAACTGCTACGGCATTTGGGAAGACGGCTTCACAAGCACCGAGGAAGACCCGCGCGGCGTTGAGGCTGACGGTAATCTTGACGGGGACATGCCCGACGGAGCGCCCCAGGCAGACTTTACAATCAATGGCATGACTATCGTTAACAACTCTTCAACGCAGTCAATGCAGGACGCAATCAAGGTTCGCCGCGGCGCGACAGCACACATAACGGATGCCGTTGTGTATGGCTCAGGCCAGATAGAGAACCTTATTGACCTGACCGACGGCAAGGGCGGAGCAGGCACCAGTACGGATATGAGCGTAAGCAATAACGCTTACTACATTTCTGACGCTACCATAAACGATGGCGGAACCACTTATTCAGGAGTGAATGTCGAGACAGGCAACGACGGCGCTGACGTTTCGGCGTTGAACTGGACGGGATATGAATTCCCCCAATTGAACAACACCACGGTTGCAGCAGCTGGCGACCTGCCGCTTGAAATCAGCTCACCGATAGCTTTGGAGGCTGGACAAGAGTATTTCATCAACGGCTCTGTACATGTGAAAGAGGGCGGAGTGCTGCTTATTCCTGCCGGCATGACAATCAAGGCAAAGGAAGGTTTCTCAAACTTCATTCTCGTTGAGCGCGGCGGAAAGATTTACGCTACGGGTAGGGAAGACGCTCCCATCACTTTCACGGCCGACGCAAGCAATGCAACAGCTGGTTACTGGGGCGGTATCATAATCAACGGAAATGCCGTTATATCAGGTCCTTCGGGTAGTGTGAACGAGGGTGTGACAGAGATTGACAACAACGTTCCCTACGGTGGCGACCAGAACAACGACAACTCAGGTGTTCTCACTTACGTAAGTATCCTCTACTCGGGCGCCCGCTCAAGTGCCGACATCGAGCACAACGGACTTACCCTTAACGGCGTAGGCGCAGGAACAACCATCGAGAACATCTACATTGCCGAGGGCGCAGATGACGGTATAGAGTTCTTCGGAGGCTCTGTGAACGTAAGCAACCTGCTTGTTGTCAATTGCGATGATGACTGCTTCGACTTCACCCAGGGTTATTCAGGTACGCTGACCAACTGCTACGGACGTTGGGAGGCTGGCTTCACGAGCACCGAGTCAGACCCGCGCGGCGTTGAGGCTGACGGCAACCTTGACGGCGAAGGCAGCACGGCTCACTCTCCGCAGTCAGACTTTACAATAGAGAACATGACAATAGAGAACCTCTCAAGCTATCCGATGCAGGACGCAATCAAGGTTCGTCGCCTCGCTAAGGCAACAATCAACAATGCCCTCGTAATCGGTTCGGGCGAGATACAGGAGCTTGTCGACCTTACCGACGGCCTGGATGACGCTGACCCGACAAGCGTAATCAACGTCACCAACGGTGCGACCAACGTAGGCGCCCAGACCAACAGCGGTAACCCCGAAGGCGCAACGGTTAACATTGCCGACGGTAACACTGGTTGCGAGACCGACATTTTCGGATGGACAGGATACACTCTTTAAATTAAGAATTAAGAGTTAAGAATTAAGAAAACAATTCTCTCTGAATTTAAGACAAAGAGTTTATAATTAAGAAAATGTGCCTTGTTGGAATAATAACCAGCAAGGCACATTTTCTTAACTCTTAATTCTTAACTCTTAACTCTTAATTCTCCAAGTACCACTTTGAGTACTCAACATAATGCGCGGCAAAGCTCTCCGCCTGGTCAGGTCTGGTTTTCTTCAAGAACTTCGCAGGCACTCCTCCCCATATCTCGTGAGGGCCAATCTTCGTGCCCTGGAGCACCAGCGCGCCTGCCGCCACGATGGCTCCTTCGCCTATGTCGGCGTTGTCGAGCACCGTCGCGCCCATGCCTATGAGCGCGCCACGGCGTATCGTGCAGGCATGCACCGTGGCGTTATGGCCTACGGTTACGTCGTCTTCCATCACGACGGGGCCAGTAGTGTTTGTCACGTGTACGCAGGCGCCGTCCTGGATGTTCACCCTGTTGCCCATCGTTATCGGCGCAACGTCGCCACGCACCACTGCGTTGAACCATACTGAGCACTCGTCGCCCATCACGACTTCGCCCACTATTGCCGCCGTTTCGCTGAAATAGCAGTCCTTGCCCCACTTCGGCGCAAGGCCCTTTACTGTCTTTATCAATGCCATGTCAATATGTTTTAATATCTGTTTAACGGTTGCAAAGTTAATCATTTGCCGCCAAACGTGAATCGTGCGGGCATGTAAATCGTAGCTTGCGGTATTCCTTCCGTCGGCGTATTTTCACGTTTCGGTATGTTTTTGTTTGTTTGTTCGGGTTAAAAACACTTACTTTGCACCACGGTTGAAATATGGACGAGACACTATGAAGTTCTGGTTTGACACATTAAGGAGCCGCCTGCTGCTCACGTTGGTTACCTATGCGCTGTACCTGTTGCTGTACATTGCTACCGACAGCGTGGCCCGCGACTATTACCTCGGCGGCGGTTATCCGGCTTGGGGATACGTGATAGACATCGTGACGACGCTCGTCATGATATTCCTTTTCGTCCAACTGTCAATCTTCTACAGCCGTGCCGTTCACCAACGGCTGGTCTCCACGACCCATCCTTACGGCGGACTGATGGCGTATTCGGTGACACTGTTGTTGCTCAACAACCTCGTGGCATACGTCCTCGCGCGGCTTACGGGCTATCTGTTCTTCATTGACGGCCTGCCGTTCCTGCAGGTGCAGCACATCTACGTGTACGCTACGATGGCGGCGTTCATCTCCGGCACGTACACCAGTGCCTACTACCTGCACCAGTACATGATTGATGCCGACGAGAAGAAGCGCCTCGAGACTGTTGCCATGCAGGAGAAGATGAACGCCCTGAAGCAGCAGATTGACCCGCACTTTATGTTCAACAACTTCAGCATACTGTCCGAACTGATTGTGGAGGACGGGCGGCTGGCGGTGAAGTTTCTCGACAACCTGTCGAAGGTTTACCGCTACGTGATAGGCAACCACGACAAGGACACAGTGGCTCTGTCGGCCGAGCTGGCTTTCCTCGACTCCTACATGTACCTCATGAGCATGCGTTACGAGGATGCGGTGATAGTCTCCGTGTCGGGCGAGCTGCGCAATTCTCCAGGCCGCATACCGCCCGTCAGCCTACAGCTGCTCGTTGAGAACGCCTTGAAGCACAACCGGTTCTCCGCCACACAGCCGTTGCTTGTGCGCCTGTCGGTGGCCGACGGCTGCGTGGTAGTAAGCAATACGATGCACCCGCTAGCCTCGCCGACGGTGTCAACGGGCGTCGGCCTGAGCAACATTACCGTCCGCTACGCCCTGTTGTGCAACCGTAAGCCGAGAGTGTCCAAGGCCGACGGCGTGTTCACCGTCTACCTTCCTATAATCACGGACGCGCTGCATGAGTGACAGCCTCTGCCTTGGCAATACTTTAATGATATCATATATAGCTTGTAAAACCGGCCGCCCTGTGCCCAAACCGTGCCTTTGCATGTACGGAGAGCGCACGGGCGGCAATCTTACCGACAATGAACGTACTTATCATAGAGGACGAAAAGCGCAACTTCAACCGCCTGAGGCGATTGTTGCAGGAGATAGACTACACCATAAACGTTGACGGACCGACGGCCAGCGTTGACGAGACGGCGGACTATCTGTCGTCACACACGCCCGACCTGATACTCGCCGACATACGGCTTACCGACGGCTTGAGTTTCGATGCGCTCGAACGGACAGATGTTCAGTCGCCCGTAATCTTCATCACGGCGTATGACGAGTATGCCATACGCGCCTTCAAGTATAACGGCATTGACTATCTGCTGAAGCCCGTCGACCCCGACGAGCTGGCCGCCGCCGTCGATAAGGCGCGCCGTATGAGGCGACAGGCTACCGAGGACAACATGCGCCAGCTTATCGAACAGATGCGGCGGGGCGGCTACCGGTGGCGCGAGCGCTTCCTGTTGCCGGGTGGCGTTATTATAGGGCGCGTTTTAGTCTGTTTGGGCGTGTGTTTTCACGTGTTGTTTTTTACTTGTTTGCCTGCGTATAGTGTTGTTTCAGAACTTCAGGTTTAGCCCGAGCATTACCTCGCGGCCACGTAGCGGCACGCCTGTGTAGGCGTAGTTTGCGCCGTCGAAGCGTGACTCTTCGTAGCGCCGGCGGTCAAGCAGGTTGACGGCGGTGAGCATTACGGCTACGGTTTTGGTTATGTCGTAGCGTGCCCCGGCGTTTACGAAGATGTTGGTTGAGTACTGTCCGTGGCTTATCTCGAACGTAGCCTGCGACATGTCGGCGCGTATCTGCAGGCCGGCGATGGGGTAGAGCGTCGCGCCTAACGTGTAGTAGATGTTCTTGAGCACGTTGCTGCCCTGCGAGAAAGCGTCCGGACGCTTCCACGTCACGTTGCCCGCGGCCGTCAGCCGGGCGCTTAGCCAGCGCAGTTTGTTCCAGTTGAGAGTGACGTCGGCACTTGCCGCGCTGTACCGAATGTAGTCCTCAGTGCTGTTCTGCGAGGCCAGCTCTTTGTTGTACGAGTAGCTTACCGAGCCTTTCAGGCTGATTCCCGGCGTGCGCCAGATTTTCTTCATATTGCCCACCACGCTCCATGACGTGTGCCGGTTGTCGCGCCATACGGGACTGATTACGGTCATGCCGCCGGTGTACAGATAGCTCCAGTAGCGCTCCCGCTTTATCTGCTGCCATCCGGCATATATGTTCCACGACAGCATCGACGCCGTGTTGAGCCATGCGAGGCTGGCCGATACCGTGGCGGTGCGGCTTGTCTGCAGGCTGTCGGTGCCCACGGTGTACGTGCGGTAGTTGTTTATGATTATACCGTTGAACGGCGTAGCCTGAGTGTCGGCGCCCTTTATAAGGCCTACTGTGAGGTCGGCCGTCAGCAGTGTGCTTATGGTGAAGTCGGCGTCTACCAGCGGCGAGAACATCACTTTGCGCCTCTTGGCCCTCCCGCCGCCGTATTCGTAGCTGATGTATTCTACCGGAAGGTTGACGTTAATGTCGACATCGCCAAGCATAATCTCGTAGACTGGCTCTATCGTATGCAGCCAATAGCTGCCCCGTTGTTTGCCTTCGAGATAGCTTGCGGCGGTATTGTTGTGCTTGTATTCAAGCATATAGCCTAACATCAGGCTGCCGAGCGGCACGCTGAAGCTCGTCCCTATGCGGTTGCGTGTTATCATGCTGGCCGCCGAGTAATGCACGGGCGAGGCCATTGGGCCTGCCTCTTGGCCTGGCAAACCGCCCTGCACGCTTGCCCGCTCATAGCTTGTCTGCCTGCAAAACCTTGTCAGCGACGATATTTCAAACAGTCTCGGGCCTGTGTTAAGCGTGGCGTTGAGCACGTTCTGGACGTAGTATGTCCGTCGGTTGACGGCCTCTTCTATCGGTCCGAGGTTACTCCCGTTGCGGTTAAGGGCGTCGCCGTGGCTGAGCATGGCCGACACTTCGTCGTTGATGAACCATCTGCGGGAGTTCAGTTCGTAGCGTAACTGCCCCTTTACAAGGTCCTGCTTGTCGCGTATCTTGTTGTTTTCGTAAATGCTAACGGTGTCCTGACGGGTGACGTAACGGTTGAAGGTGCTGTCACGTTTCAGCGAGTTGTCGCGCCACCAGGTTACGTTCAGGCGGAGCGTCTGCTCCTTAGTGAAGGCGTGCAGGTAGTTAAGCGCGGCGTAATACGACTTGTTGTCAAGGTAGTATTGCTTCGACAGGGGCGGCGTTCGGGCCGTAGGCGAGTAAAGAAAGGGCTGCGGCAGGGGCTCGGTATTGTACTGTGAGCCGTAATAGTCCATGGCATGCGTCATGCCGCTGAGGTCGATTCCGCAGTTGTTCATCGACGCCGAGACCATCAGCTGGTTCTTCCTTGCGATGTTGAATGCCGTCAGCCCGTTGTTCCAAATCGTCGGACTGACGCCTATCCCGCCGTCAACCTCGCCGAAGGGGCGGGCCTTATAGTCCTTCTTCAGCTTCAGGTTGAGCGTGGCGCGGTCGTTTTTCACCTTGTCCTCGAGCGCCTTTATGGGTTGGTTTCGCTCCATAACCTCCACCTGGGCGACGGCCTCCGCCGGCATGTTTTGCGTCGCCTGGTTATACTGGTTGCCCATAAGGTCAAGGCCTTCGATGTTCACCTTGTTTATTGCCTTGCCCTGATAGCTTATCTGTCCGTAGTCGTCTATCTCTATTCCGGGCATTCGTTTCAGCACGTCTTCTATGCTGCGGTCCTCCTGCTGGCGGAAAGCCTCTACGTTATATATAAGCGTATCCTTGCGCCGTGTTATCGGGTCGATGGTCACGGTGACGTTGTCAAGCTCTATGGCGTTGCGCTTCAGCGTCGCGTCATAGCGTGTCTTGCCCGGGCGCAATGGCGCCGCGGCGCTCTCGTAGCCGAGGTATGAGAACGTAATCTGCCGTGCTCCGGGCTTGTTCTTTATGCTGTACGTGCCGTCGCTCTTGGTCAGCGTGTAGGCCAGCAGCGAGTCATTGCTGTCAAGCAGCTTGCAGGTTACGCGCGCGATGGCCTTGCCCAGCCCGTCGGTAACGGTGCCCGTGAGCGTTGAATTGCCGTTCTGGGCGCTGGCTGAGAGTGTAGGCAGGAGGGTGATTAACGTAGACAGAAGTGACAGAAGGGCGCCTCTTACCATACAAGTTCAATCCCGTTATATGGCCGCTTGGGGAAGTTTGCCTCGGGAGTGACCCATTTCCCGTTTACCATTTTCTTGACTTTATAAGCCTCTACGGACAGGTTGTCGAAGTTTTCGGTGTCGTTGCGTATGGCTGTAAGCGCCTCTTCGCGTGAAGTCTTGTATATTCTTGTTATGAAAGACTTGCGGTACAGGTACATGTCACGTAACGAATCGGCCTTCTCGACGCCGTTGTTGGTGAATACGTAGTTATGCTTGGTGTCGCTCAGCTGCATGATAAGGCCCGGCAGTCCGCCGAAAACGTAAGGCCCTACGGGCAGGCTTATGTCCTCGGCATACCACGCCTCGTAGTCTCGTCCGGCATAAGAGCACTTGGCTTTTTTGCACCGGTGACCGTTGATGAGCGTATCGCCGGGCGCCAAAGTCCATTCAATCTCGGGCGTGAAGGTGTATTCATACGCCTTCAGGATATCGTCAAACTGCACCGTAGTTAGCCTTGTGTCGAGGTCGGTAATGCTCGCCAGAAGGAGATGGGTATTCGTTAGGGCTGCATTTTCGGCTTCCACGGCAGCCTTGTTGCGCTTGTTCTTGCGGCTCTTGTTAAGGTAGATGTCAAGAGAGTCCTCTAAAAGCTGGTAATATTCGCCGAACCTTGCGTACCTGTCGGATACCTGCACAATGGTCTGTGTCTCGGTATATTCGTCGGTTTTGGTAGAGTCTTTCAGGTACTTTAACTTGTAATAAACGTTCACTTGGGCGGTATCGTATGCCTGTTTCTTCACCTTCCTATAGACATTCATTCCTCCGTCAGGGCTTGTAATCTGTGCATTTTGCGCCTGTGCGGCGATGGCTATCGCGGCAAAGAGAATGAGAATAATCTTTTTCATGATAACATTTGTTTCTGTATATTTGTTTTTCTTTGCAAAAGTAGATAATATTTGGTTAGGTTGAATATGAAAAAAAAGGTTTTTCATGACGGCTTCATGATATTTTACTTTATTTAAACTATCGTCTGTCGGCGAGCTGACAGCCTGTCGACGGATGTTCAACCGTGAGTCATATTGCGGGAATATGTACGGAGCGTTGCCGTTACCGGCTGTGCCGTCGGTGGCGTTTGCCGTTGTGAAAGACGGCAGACGGCAACGCGAAAGGCCGTCTATTGCACGCCAAAAGACCGCCTTTCGCATTGTAAAAGACGGCCTTTCGGTTTGTAAGTAAACATGTATGAAATGATTAATGAATAATGTAAAATGAATAATCAGGCGTGGCGGTTGTAAGCGGAGACGGTCGTTTTGCTTACGGTTTTCAGCGGGTTGTGATGACGGGAATCGTGCCTGATGCAATATTCTTACGTAAATTATCGGGTTATGGATTGTCGGTTCAGCCCTTTAGTTTGCCTGTTCGGTAAAATAAGGGCGGGTATTTAACTAATTTTATGTTGCCCAATCCGCCCATGTTTACGCATAATTTGTATCTTTGTTTCACCAATATAGGATGCGGTTCGGCAGTGGCAAGTCAAAAAACTTCGTCTTTTTCTTTCCATTGCACTCGCCTTTCACTATATTTGCAGATAACAACAAATGAGATGGAATATCATCATTATGCGCATGGGTAAACGTTTATTTACGGCAGCATTGCTGTTTGCCGCGGCGTCGGCAGCGGCAACGGCGCAGGAGCTTTATGGCGGACAGGCGCTTGGCCGGCCACAGTATGAGTTGCCGGGGACTATGCAAGGGGTGAAGACTCCCGATTTCTTGCGCGACTCGCTGACGTTCGTCAGACGCATGAAGGACTCTCTGTGGATGGCTCCAGTGGTGAGGCAGTGGAGCATGCCGACGCGCATGCCCATGGAGGCGACGCAGTTAGGCAGGATGAGCGCCGTGGTACAGGCGGGCGGCGGGCTGCCACTTACGTATTATCCTTACTCCTCCGACTACCGCACGGGCGGCGTTATAACGTCGTGGAGGGGCGGAGCCATGTTCGGTTCGGGTGCCCATGTGTCAATGCCTGGCCTTATGTCGGTACAGAATGCCACGCTCGGAGTGACGCAGACGTTCGGCAACCTCACCATGACCGCCACCGTATCGGCCGACCGTTCGAGCCTGTGGAGCACTGGGCCGGGCATGGGCAGCGGCGGCGGAGGGATGCGTACGCTTACCCGTGGCACGTATTACACCTTTGGCGGGGCGATGACTTACCGCTTCAACGATAACATCTCGGCCACCGTCTTCGGCCGTTACAGCACCAACCGCTCGTTTTATTCGATGGGCGCCATGCCTTACCTTGGTACTTCGGGATACGGAGGTTTCCTAACGTTCATGGGCGAGACAGTTGGCATGGACCTCGGCGTTGAGCGTTATTACGACACGTTCGCGCAGCGCTGGGTAACGTCGCCCATCGTGACTCCCAAAATAAGATTCAGCGAAAAGTTTGTCCTTGAACTGCCCGTGGGCCCTCTTGTCAAGGATTTAATTGATAATGCGGTGCATAACAACAAGCGCCGCAGCGGCCCGATGATTATGCCAGAGGGCCTGCCGAGCGTGGCTCCGATACCCTTCGGACCACCGGAAATTCCGAGGTAAATTAAGAATTAAGAGTTAAGAATTAAGAAAAATACTCTTGTTGATATAGTAATGAAAGCATATTTTCTTAATTCTTAACTCTTAATTCTTAATTCTTTCAGCTCTTAATTCTTAATTCCTATCCCGTTAATTCGGATTAACGTGATAGAAAGGTTGTTCTTTCACATCGTCAAGTGGCACAACCTTATATTTCACTTTTGCGAAATTTATTCTGCCGAGGTCAATCATACGTATGGCGCTGTTGTACATCGTGCGGTAATAAATCTTGCGGCCCGTCATGTCGGTTGCCGACGTCCACTGCGTGGCACTGGGTATGTTGACGGCCGTTTCGCCCTCGGCGGTCTCTATGCCGATGGGTATGTCGAAATTGTTGAGTATCTGGAAGCACTGCCTTACAGTGCTGTCGGCTGTGCCGAGCACGGGTGCCGTAGCCTGGTACCATGCCGCGCGGACGAAGCGCGAAGGCGGGGTAACGTCGCCGGGAATGCCCAAGAAACCGCTGCCTGCGCCGAAAGAGGTCAGCTGGGTGGCGCCGAGCTGCTTCTGCTTTGCCGTGCCCGGATACAGGTTTATGTAGTTGTTGAGGTTTGTCATCTGCCAGTCAAAACTCGGAGAGTTGGTCAGCACGCCCAGCGTATTCTCGTAGACGTTCAATTTCCGGTCGACAATCTCTATCACGACCTGCCGCCCCGACGGGTCGGCTATGCGCCAGTGGGCCGTTGAGGCGCGCGGGTCGATGGCGATGACGTGTACGTCCTTCAGTCCGGCTAATGCCTCGTCGACGGTCTTGAAACTGCCCAATATCCACGCGACAAGCTGCAGGTCGGCAATGCTTTGCGCCTTTACTGCCTCGTTGTAGTTCTCGTACAGGCCGTAACGCGGGAAGTAGAACAGCCCGGCCGACAGTCCTTCTTCGTTCAGCCCCTCGGCAACGAACTCGTCCTGTTCTACCGACAGGCCTACGTATCCGTACTTGGCGGTGAACGTCATGCCGCCCTTCACGCCGCCGGGGATGTACGACTGCTGCGTGAAACCTCTCGGAACGACGGCGTAGCGGCTGTTAAGGTCGCTGCCTCCCCATTCGATTGTACGGGCGAGAACGGTGGTGCCGTCGCTGCTTTTCAGCGTAATGCCGGTGCAGGCAAGCGCAGCCTGTGCCGCGATAAGCAGCATGATTGTGGCTAATAACTTTGTTTTCATAAGCAATTGAAATTTAAATTAAGAATTAAGAGTCAGGAAATTAAGAGTTAAGAGTTAAGAATTAAGAGTTAAGAAAGTAAGCCTTTCTTGTTATAAGCAGCAAGAGTATTTTTCTTAATTCTTAATTCTTAACTCTTAATTTCCCGACTTTTAATTAGTAAAACTTTCGGTTTTTCCCTTCTCCAGTGCCACCTTGCGCATTTTCTTGAGCAGGTCTGAGGCGAAAATAAAGTCGGTAAGGCGCTTGTTGTCGCTGCCCATTACTTGTGCGCTGACGCCTTCCCACTCCTTATGTCCTTCGTAAATGAAGATGATGTTTTCGCCAATGCCCATCACGGAGTTCATGTCGTGGGTGTTGATAATGGTCGTTATGCCGAACTCATGGGTAATGCTGTGCAGCAGTTGGTCGATGACAAGTGATGTCTTGGGGTCAAGACCGGAGTTGGGTTCGTCGCAGAACAGGTACTTGGGGTTGAGCGATATGGCCCTGGCTATAGCCACACGCTTCTGCATTCCGCCCGAAAGCTCGCCCGGAAACTTATGGTCTGTGCCCGTAAGATTTACCCTGTCGAGACATGTCCGGGCGCGGTGTATGCGCTCGCGGAGGGTCATTGACGAGAACATGTCGAGCGGGAACATCACGTTCTCGAGTACGGTCATCGAGTCAAACAGTGCCGCGCTCTGGAATATCATGCCCATCTCGCGCCGTAGCGAGGCTTTTTCCTTCTTGTCCATCGCGACGAAGTTGCGTCCGTCGTACAGTACTTCGCCTCCCGTAGGCTCAAGCAATCCCACGAGATTCTTTATCAGCACGGTCTTGCCCGAGCCGCTCTGGCCTATTATGAGGTTGGTCTTTCCGCTCTCGAACACGGCGCTTATGTCTTTAAGCACTTCCTTGTCGCCGAACGATTTGCAAAGATTCTTTATTTCAATCATAGCTTTTTAGTTGACAAGTTACAAGCAGACGAGTTGACAAGGAGATTTGCCTGTCTGCTTGTTGGTTGTTGTCTGTTATGTCGCAGTCAAGGCTTTTCCACTTGTCTGCTTGTGTCTTGTTTACTTGTCTGCTTTAAGATAATATCTGCGTCAGGAACAAGTCTGAGAACAGAATCATCACGCTGCTTGTCACTACGGCGTTGGTGCTCGACTTACCGACGTTTACCGAACCTCCCTCGACCGTGTATCCGTAATATGAAGGGATACTGGTTATGAGGAAAGCGAAGAACAGGCTCTTGATGATACTCATGTACATGAACCACGGGGTGAAGTCATACTGCAGGCCGATGGTGAGGTCTTCGGGGCTGATAACATGCCCGATATACGCCGTGGCGTATGCTCCTATTATGCCGGAGGCCGTGCTGAAGATTACGAGGAACGGCATGAGGGTCATCATTCCCAATATCTTGGGCAGTATGAGGAAGTTGGCCGAGTTGACGCCCATGATCTCCAGCGCGTCGATCTGCTGCGTTACGCGCATTGTTCCGATTTCCGAAGCGATGTTGGAGCCGACCTTTCCCGCCAGGATTAAGCACATGATGGATGACGAGAACTCGAGCAACATGATTTCACGGGTGACGTAGCCGGTGACGAATCTCGGCATCCATGCGCTCTGCACGTTAAGTTTTATCTGGATACAGATTACCGCTCCGATGAAGAATGATATCAGGAGGACTATTCCTATGGAGTTTACGCCAAGCGCAGACATCTCCTTCACGTATTGTTTAAGGAACATCCTGAAACGCTCCGGACGGTTGAACGCCCTGCCCATAAGCATGAGGTAACGTCCGAAGTTGGTGAGATATTTCTGTAAAAGCATACTTATTTAATTTAGTCTGAAAGTAGACAAGATACGAGCAGACGAGGATGTTACCCTTGCTTGCGGGCTTATTGGCATATATCGTTCACTTACAGACTTATAGTTCGATTATCGTATGAAATCTCCTTGTCTGCTTGTTACTTGTCTGCTTGTCTACTAAAGAACTTGTGTTCTGCGCTACAAAAGTAACCAAAAATGCGTAAAAAACTACAATAATGCCGTGAGTTTTTAATTTTATAATGTATTATTAGACACAATTTTACTACTTTTGCAACAAAAACAAGCATTGATGGACGAAATAAACAATAATCTTGAGGCCGCCCATGGCGGCAATATGGTGTTGCGTACAGAGGGCCTTGTGAAACGGTACGGTAAGCGAACGGTGGTAAACGACGTTTCGATTAACGTGCGGCAGGGTGAAATCGTGGGTCTGCTCGGCCCCAACGGAGCGGGTAAGACGACGTCGTTCTACATGACCACGGGCCTTATCGTGCCCAACGCCGGTCATATTTATCTTGACGACAAGGACATAACCGACTTCCCTGTCTACAAGCGCGCCAGGGCCGGAATAGGATACCTGCCGCAGGAGGCGAGCGTGTTCCGCAAGCTGAGTGTCGAGGACAACATCCTCGCTGTGCTCGAGATGACAGGGCTGTCGCGCGCCGCGCAGCGTGAGAAATTAGAGAGCCTGATTAAGGAGTTCCGCCTCGAGAAGGTGCGCAAGAACACCGGCGACCGTCTGTCGGGTGGCGAACGAAGGCGTACGGAGATTGCCCGCTGCCTTGCCATCGACCCTAAGTTTATCATGCTCGACGAGCCTTTCGCCGGTGTCGACCCTATCGCCGTTGAGGATATCCAGCACATTGTATGGCGCCTGAAGTACCGCAACATCGGTATTCTCATTACCGACCACAACGTTGAGGACACCCTCTGTATTACCGACCGTGCGTATATGCTCTTCGAGGGGCGTATCCTTTTTCAAGGCACTCCCGAGGAACTGTCGGAAAACAAGATTGTCCGCGAGAAGTATCTTACCAACAGTTTCGTGCTGCGCAAGAAGGACTTTCAGCTTATCGACGAGGAGAAGAGGGCACGCGAGGCTGAGGAAGGATAGATTATTTTTTAGTAGTTAAAGTAGTTATCGGTAGTTAGAGTAGTTAAAGTCATTACTTTTGTTGCTTGCGGATAATAAACGGCAAGACATTTGACTTTAATTACTCTAACTACCGATAACTACTTTAACTACTTACTTTCCTCTTCTTTTTAAATAAAATCCTGTTACAGCGAGCGCCGTAAGCGCCTCTGCCACGGGCATGGCAAGCCATATTCCGTGCGTGCCGATGAGGCCCGGCATGATGAGGAAGCTGGGTATCAGCACAATGAAGCCGCGCATAAGGGCGAACGTAGTGGCTGGCCTTACACGTTCTACGCTCTGGAAATAGCCTACGGCGGTTACGTTGAAGATGAAGAAGATGAAGCCTGCCGCGAAATACGGGAAGCCGTCTACCGCTATCTTTGCCGCCTCGTTGTCAAGGCCTACGAACAGTCCTACGAGCCATTCGGGCAGCAGCACGAACGCCGCCGTTACCGTAAGGCCGCATATCGCCGCCGTTATCAGTGCCGTGCGCTCGGCCTCGCGCACCCTGACATGTGCCCCCAGGCCGAAGTTGTAGCTTATTATCGGCTGGGCGGACTGTGCTATGGCGTTGCCAATCATGAAGATGAAGGGCGTATAGTAGCAGGCAATGCCGAAGGCGCCTACGCCGTCGTCGCCTAAGTAACGCATGAAAACGTAGTTGCCCATGAAGATAAGTACGGCTAACGTTGCCTCGCCAAGCAACGCCGACGAGCCTATGCGGCACTGGTAGCCGATGTTTCTCGCGCTCAGCGACATGCTCCTGCGGCTGAGCTTGAGCCGCGCGAGGCGCAGCGTCTTGGCGTATCCCAGGATGTATACGATGGCTATCAGGCAGCCCGCCACGGTGCTGATTGACGTGGCGAAGGCGGCTCCCATGATGCCCCAACCCAGCGGAAACATGAACAGCCAGTCGAGAAAGACGTTCATCGCCGCCGCCGTAAGACTGCTTATCATAGCCACCTTTGGCGAGCCGTCGAGCCTGATTATGAACAGGGCTATGGCCTCCCACACCATAAACAGCCACGACGGGGCATACCACAGCATGTACTCCGTGACCAACGGGCGCAGATGTTCCGACGAACCGAGCAGCCGTGCCGTGGCGTCAGGATTACAGAGCATGGCCACGATTACCGTGGCCGTTACGATTGTGGCGAACAGAAACGCCTGCGTAACGTTCAGCCGGGCCACTTTCTGTTTGCCGTGCGACAGGTGGATTGACGCCACCACCGAGCAGCCTGTGCCTATCATAAGGCCCAAGCCGGTAAGAAGCATCAGCGGAGGGCAGATGATATTCACGGCGGCAATGCCGTCGCTGCCGACGCTATGGCCAATGAATATGCCGTCGATGGCCGTCATGGCCGACATGCCGAGCATGCCCATCAGCGTCGGGAAAAACAGTTTCCTGAACAAAACGGAAATCTTCACCGTCCCGAAATCAATCGCATCTCTTTTCATATATTTATTTTTAGTTGACAAGTAGACGAGTGACGAGCAGACAAGGAGATTTCTTTAGTCGACAAGGGACAAGTTGACGAGCAGACAAGGAGATTTGCCTATCTTGCTTTTTACCCTTTTAACTTTTTACTTTTTTACCTTTAATTCCTCACCTTCTCACTTTCTCACCTTTACCTTTAATTCCTCACCTTCTCACCTTTTCACTTTCTCACCTTTAAACGTTATATGCGGAATGCCGGATAAGACGGCAGGTTTCCCCAAGTCATCTTATCCGGCATTCCGCCCTCCGATGATGAGTGCATAACTCTCCTCGAAAGTATGTTTCCACGTCATTCGGCCGTAGTCAGCATATCTGCATGCGGCGTTAACGTGTGTAGAGATAACGTGAACGAGAGGAAAGAGAGCTGGCTCTCCATATCCCCAGTCGCCATAAATCTTGTGCAAAGGTACTACTTTAAGTGTTCTCATGCAACTTTTTTCACCTTTTTATCAGTCAGTCATCACCGTATCGGGGCCTTGTCTGCCGCCTGCCAGCCGCCGTTTTACGCCTGACAGAAAAACCTTTGAATGTCTGTTTTGTAACGTCTTGATACTCAATGCGTTATGAAAGACTGTCTTTTGGGTTGTAAAAGACGGCCTTTTAGCGTCCAATTGACGGCCTTTTGAACCGTAAAAGGCCGCCTTTTACGGTTCATCCGCAGTTCTGTTGGATAAAGATAAGATGCTGATATTCAAGTATTTGTATTATCTTGTATGCTCATAAGTCCCTGATAATCAGTACCTGTATATTGATTAAATTGAAATTTAGGGCTATAAAACTATCCGGCTTATCCATACTTCAAATTATATAACAAAACTATTGATTTTTAATCTTTTAAAAGAAAAACTCGATGTGCTCAATTTTATGTTGCTGAAAGGCCATCCAACAAAACTGCGGAAGAACCCCTTTTACATTTCGTCAGAAGCCGAGGTGATGTGCTGGAGCTGTGCGAATTGGGGCGTGTTGACCGTAAACCGTAGTGCCGGTGGCTTTTGTCGGCGTTATGGACGACTGGTTGTGGCTTAGGCAAATAATGCCATATGAACTTTGTTTTGTGCATGGTTTTCGTTACTTTTGCATATTCGTATGTAAAGACTCTTTGTCGGTCGGGATAAATCAAGAGCTCATGGTGAGAAGGGCATGCATATATCTGTTGTTGCTTCTGGTGATTGCCATCGCCACGTCGTGCCGTGATGACGGCAGGGCTGAGGGCTTGTTGCGTACTGTCGACAGCCTGATGGAAGAACGTCCTGACAGTTCGTTGGCCTTGCTTAGTCGTGACTCTGCGGTGTTTGCACGGTCGGGTAAGGCCGTGCGCATGGCATACACGCTGTCGAAAACCGAGGCGGAGGACAAGTGTTACATCCCTCATCGCTCCGACTCGGCCATACTCCCCGTGGCCGAATACTTCGCCGAACACGGCACCTCGTTACAACAAGTGCGCTCGCAATATATTCTCGGGCGTGTGTATTGCGACCCCCGTCTGTACGGCCACGCCCTTACAGCCTTTGACAATGCCCTCGCCGTGAAACCCGACGGCGACTCCGCCATCTGCCGTTACAAGGCCCGCGCGGCCACGTGGGCAGGTTTTGTTTACGAAGAAAAAGACCTGCATAACGACGCTTTTAGGTATAACAAACTGTCATACAAGTATGCGAAGAAGGCTGACGTTCCGACTGTAGAGGTGTATTCGTTGCGGGATATAGGGCGGTCTTATAGCTATTTAAAGAAGAATGATGTCGCAATATCCTATTATTAGCGTGCCTCCGAAAGGGCAAGAACCTTGAATGACAGGTATCTTTATAATATGGTTATGGAGGAATTGGCGGCTATTTACATTGAGGAAAGACGGCTCGACGATGCGTGCAAAGCCTTGTCAACACCTTTCCTGGGTGGGGCGGATATGGACATTGCCGCACATTATTTTACTTGGGCTGATTATTATAAAAGCATAGGTAGGTTTGATTCGGCAATAGTTTATAATAAACGTGGAATGACTTATGGCGATGAGGGCGTAAACAAGAGCGTTTCTTTGGAATTAGCGATACTTAATAAAAAAATTGGTCGGCGTGATGAGGCTCTGAAATATTATGAACTGTATTTCTTGTATGCTGACTCTTTGAGGGACGAAAGTATTACGGAAAACGCTGGTTTGTTGGCTCATATAGAGCAGATGCTCGGCGTGGAGCGCGAGAATGTGGCTTTGGCAGATGCTAAAATGCGCCTTACAGTGTTGCTGTCGGTAATAATTTTTGTGGTAATAGCTGCAACGTTTATTATTGTAAGGTATTATCTGAACGTTAGGAAACGTCTGTGCGAACAGCAGGAGCGCGTCAAGGCATACCTGCGCGAGCAGCGGGGGCGAGAGATGCGGAGCATAAAGCACAACGAAGAACGTATAGCACAGTTGCAGGCGGAATTGTTGTCGTCGAAAGCGGAGCTTACCGAACTGCAACGCTCATTGAAGCGCAACGAGGCAGAGATGCTGGTAAGGCGCAATGAGCAGATGCGTGTTGAAGAAGAGCGTCGTGAACTGTTGAAAGCCGATTTTACCGAGACGGAAGTGTACAAACTGTTCCATAATCCTACGGCCAGCCCCTCGCAAGCCGACTACCATAGGCTTGTTGACGCTTTGAACAAGGCATACGACGGTTTCACCCTGCGCTTGAAAGATTTTTACCCTGGCATAAGCGATACGGAGATGTGGTTTTGCTGCATGACGAAATCCGGGCTATCTTCAAAAGAAACATGCAATATTTCGGTCTATTCATTTAGCGCGTTGAGCATGGCAAAGTCGCGCCTGTACGCCAAAATGTTCAATAAAAAGGGTTCGGCAAGGGAGCTTGACAATTTCGTTAGGAGCTTTTAGTGTGGTCGTAACTTATTGATAATCATTTGTTTGTGATGTTGTGAAGTAATGTGAAGTAAAATTCCATTGTCCATTTATTCCTTTGTTGTACTTTTACAGCGTATTTGAAAACAATTAAAAAGTATTGGACAATGAAAAAGTTTGTATTAATGCTATTCGTGTCAGTATTCGGACTGACAGCTGTGAGTGCAGCAACGTTCCTTCCTGATTGCTTTAATTGGAAGCAGATAATTTGTGATATTACTGATAAAAATCATAAACCGAAGGGCCGTTCCGCTGTGTATGTTCCCGAGTTGTACCAGTCGGAAGAATATCTTTCAGTACAATCGGAATATGCGAATTATGCCAATGCGTATATAGCCATAACCAACCAAGAGGGCGAAACGTTAAAAGAGAATTTCATACAGATGGTTGCTGGAGGCGAGAACCTTTACTATATTGGTGATCTCGAAAGCGGAATGTATGAGGTAACTGTGGAATTTGAAGATTTGAAAATGTTTGCAAAAATATGGATATAATATAGTTGTGTTTAATAACCTTTTTACTAATCTAAATTTATAAGTTATGAAAAAGATGTTTTTTATCTGAGTGTATTGACAGGCTTTGTTATGTTTTCAGCATGTCAAAATGAAAGTGATAATTTGAATGTGTTAGAAAACGGAAAAACGCTTAAGGTTGCAGACTTTGCAGTATGGGGCGAGTTGCATAATAGTATTCTTGAGAATGTCCAAGAAAATTTTATATATTCAGGCATGGAAGCAAATTCCGATAAATCTGATAAAATCAAGAAGGTGCTTGATTTTAATCTTGTATTCATTGATAAAACATTCGTAGATGAAAGCGAAAGAAAGAACATGCGCAAGGAAATGATAAGGTATTCAAATTTTGTACAGGCTGATTTGTTCTTGGATAAAATACTGCGTGATGGTACAAGAGCAGATAATTCAGATATGTCGATTGCGGATGCTGCAAATGTTTTTAATGACAGTATTATTGATTTGGACGAATTGCCTTCATTAAATGTATTGAATGAAGCTGCTTTCAAAAGTGGCTTGTATTCAGGGGCGTCATATACGTTATTGAAACGTTTGATTGATGCATTGAATAAAAATTATAAAGGTTTGCTTTCTGATACAGAATATGAGAATGTTTTGTCGGGTATTGTGAAAGATTTTGACGCATTAAATTTTGATGAGACTTCAGCAGAAGGAGTGAATGTGGCAATGGTTTTATCTATTTCCGAAGCATCTTATCAGTGGTGGAAAGAAAATCCTGATGCGATGCCTGCAAATGGTAAAATTCCGACAGTTGTAGCTGCTGATGCTGCTGGAGCTATTGTTGGACTACTTAGTAATGCACTATATCAGGGACTTACTACCAAAACGCATAAGATGAATTGGGAGAGTTTGGGTTGGAGCACTTTAAGTGGAGCGGCAACAGGCTCTTTAGGATGTACCGGAAAATTGACAGGTTTTATTAAAGATATATTTTAATACCATCGCATAGTTCTTGTCAAGTGTTTTTATTTCTTGTGCTAAAATCTTTAATTGCTTTTGGATAACATGTAAATAAACATTTGACAAGAACAATATATGTTTTATGTATATGTAATGAAAAACGTGTTTCATTGTAAGGAAAGTGTTTGTTATGGATAAAAAAAGAATAGGCTTAGTGGCATTTGTATTTTTTATAATATTGCTTTTATCTTTTATCCCTTATTTCTTGGATTTCATGCGGTTGATTGATTGCTTATTTTTGTTTGTTGTAAATATTTTATGTTGTTGTTTAGGCATGTATATAAAGAAAACAAAGTCGGGGAAAAACGATTAGCAAGAAATTCACTTTTGGTATTCTTGATACCGTTATTGTTGTTATCGTGCAATGATAACTATTCATTGAGAAGTGTGCAGGAAAAAGATGTAACAATCCTTTTTTACATAGTTGCAGAGAATAATCTTTACAGTTTTGCAGATACATTATTGATGGATTTGTCAAAAGTCGATACAACGTTGACCAAAGGTGTGAATATTATAGCTTACGTTGACGACTATCATGAACCACGATTATTGCTGTTAAATAATAGTAAATGGAAATTGTTGCGGATGTATGACGAGTGTAATTCAGTTTCGGAAGCGGTGGTAAGAGATGTTACCAGTTTTACATTCAATAAATTTCCGGCAAAAGAAAAAGGATTGGTTCTGTGGTCACATGGTACAGGATGGTTTCCTGTAAATGTAGGCACAAGAAGTTTCGGCGACGACAATGGAGAGGCCAACAACATGTTTTGTATCGTAAGAGCCGTGCCTTGCCGTTTGGACTTCATGGTACTTGACGCTTGCTATATGGGTTGTGTTGAGACTATGTTTGACGTCAGGAATGTCTGTCGATATTGTGTTGCGTCGCCGTGCCAGGTTCCCAATAAAGGCATCATTGGGCAAAGGTCGTTGGAATGCTTGTTGGATACGGAGAAAGGTCTGGAGGAAAGGCTTGTGTCTGTCTGTGACGAATACGCCAATCGGTATGATTCCTTGCAGGAGCCTGTGTCTGTATCGCTGGTAAAAGCAGATGCGATAGACGTATTTGCTGATAAAATAAAGACTATTGAAACGTTTGGGACGCTTGTTGATTATGCAGGCTTGCCTGTTATAAAATACAGGATTTTTGATGTGTTTTATGACCTTGAAGTTTTTTTTGATATGGTGGAGTTTCAATGTTCGTCATTGGTTGACGATATTGTTGTCCATAAAAGTAAAAGCAGACAGTTCCCTTATGGAAATTTTGGATTGTCTGTGTTTTTGCCGGACAAGCATAATGTTGATTATCAAGAGGCTTATGAAAGCATACCTTGGAATGTAGAGACAGGATGGCTTCGTAAGTTTTGTGTTCAATATTGACGTGCGGTATCTTCCTTTCCCAATCATAGAGTATGATACTTTCATTTTCTATTTGGGGTTGAACATCCCAATACGGTAACTTGGTTGGACTTTTGTATGGAGGGTTTTTCTACAGCCAGTATAACATCTTGATTTTCAATGCGTTGTAAAAGGCCGTCTTTTGGCTTGTAAAAGATGGCCTTTTAGCGTGTGATTGATGGCCTTTTGGAAAGCAAAAGACCCTCTTTTATTCAGGTTTGAGCCTACAGGATTGTTGCATGCGGTTGTCATCGTGGTGATTTGTGTAGCGGGAAGTTTAGCGATAGCGTTGGTGATGGACAAGACGCGCATGTCTTATTGCTTCTGTAGGAAGAGGATTTTACGGTAACAAAAGTATCGCTTGCACACTTGTAAAAATGTCATGATATTTCATGGCGAAACGGTGGACGTATGGCCGTCAAGCGTTTAAAAAAACAAATTTTTCGGCTTTTTTCCTTATTATATTAGGTAATTACGTTGATATTCCTTAATTTTGCAGCTCGCATTCGATAATCATTTAAAATAACATAAAATAGCAAGATGAAAATTTCATTTGAAAATCCGGACAAGGTGAACGGACTGATAACCTTGACCGTTGAAGAGGCTGACTACAAGGAGAATGTCGAGAAGACACTGAAAAACTATCGCAAGAGAGCTAACGTGCCGGGCTTCCGTCCGGGCATGGTGCCGATGGGGATGATTAAAAGGCAGTTCGGCACTACCGCCAAGGTGGATGAAATCAACAAGCTGCTCGGCGAGGAAATATATAAGTACGTTAAAGACAATAACATCCAGATGCTGGGCGAGCCGCTGCCTTCAGACAAGCAGGAGCCGGTAGACCTGGAGAAGGAAGCTCCCTATACGTTTATGTTCGACATCGCCGTTGCTCCCGAAATGAACGCAGAGCTGAACGGTGACGACACTATCGACCACTATACCATCACCGTTGACGACGACGTAGTGAACCGCCAGATAGACATGTTCGCTTCACGTGCCGGAAGCTATGACAAGGTAGAGGAATACCAGGAGCACGACATGCTGAAGGGCGACCTGCGCGAGCTTGACGAGAACGGCAACACCAAGGAAGGCGGACTGACTGTTGAGGGCGCCGTGCTTATGCCTGAGTATATTAAGGTAGACGACCAGAAGAAGCTGTTTGACGGCTGCAAGCTGGGCGACATCATCACCTTCAACCCCAAGAAAGCTTATCCCGAAAGCGACATCGAAGTGTCTTCACTGCTGAAGATCAAGAAAGAAGAGGTTGCTGACATGAACTCGGACTTCAGCTACCAGATTACCGAAATATCACGTTTCGTAAAGGCTGAGGTAAACCAGGAGCTGTTCGATCAGGTGTTCGGCAAGGACACTGTTAAGAGCGAAGAGGAGTTCCGTGGCAAGATAGCCGAAGGACTGAAGGCGCAGTTCGCTGTTGACACCGACTTCAAGTTCATCCAGGACGTGCGCAAGTACATGGAGAACAAGGTTGGCGCGCTGACATATCCCGACGCCCTGTTGAAGCGTATCATGCTCAACAACAACAAGGACAAGGGCCAGGAGTTTGTTGACAAGAACTATGAGCAGAGCGTGAAGGAGCTGACATGGCACCTCATCAAGGAGCAGCTCGTGAAGGCTAACGGCATCAAGATTGACGACGCCGACATCAAGGAGACGGCCAAGGAGGCTGCACGCGCCCAGTTCGCGCAGTACGGCATGACCAACATCCCTGAGGAGTACATCGACAACTATGCTACGGACATGCTCAAAAAGAAGGAGTATGTCGACTCTTTCGTTGACCGCAGCATTGACCGTAAGCTCACAGAAGCTCTCAAGAAGGTTGTAAAACTTAACGAGAAAACAGCAACCCTTGACGAGTTCAACAAATTGATGCAAGGCGAATAAATATTTTTTAGCAAAAAAAACTTCCATAATATTAAGGAGGTTACCGACTTTTTTATTATCTTTGTTCCAACGAACAAGCTTAAAGGGTCGGCAATCTCCTTTTCGCATGTAATATAAATAGGTGGAAAATGCGATGTCGGCAAAGGTTTCCGTCCGGCATACAACGGATAGCCGGCGGCGCGGCAGCCTGTAAGGCGATTATTCATTTTTCATTTTTAATTGTTAAATTAAAATATAGATGAACGATTTTAGAAAATATGCTACCGGTCATCTTGGCATGAACGGTATGATGCTTGACGACGTGATGAAGGCGCAGATGCAGTATCTCAATCCTTACATCCTTGAGGAACGCCAGCTTAACGTGACGCAGATGGATGTATTCTCGCGCCTTATGATGGACCGTATTATCTTCCTCGGCACACAGATAGACGACTATACGGCCAACACCCTGCAGGCCCAGCTGCTGTACCTTGACTCGGTGGATTCAGGCAAGGACATCTCAATATATATCAACAGCCCCGGCGGCAGCGTAACGGCGGGCCTCGGCATTTATGACACCATGCAGTTCATATCGAGCGACGTGGCTACAATCTGCACGGGCATGGCCGCTTCGATGGCGGCAGTGCTGCTCGTTGCCGGCACTGAAGGCAAGCGCTCGGCGCTCACCCACAGCCGCGTGATGATACACCAGCCGCTGGGCGGGGTGCAAGGACAGGCATCAGACATTGAGATAGAGGCAAAGGAAATTCTTAAGTTCAAGAAGGAACTCTATACAATCATATCTGAACACTCGCACACTCCTTACGAGAAGGTATATAAGGACTCTGACCGTAACTACTGGATGACGGCCGAGGAAGCCAAGGAGTATGGCATGATAGACACCGTTTTGGTAAGAAAGAAGGCAAACTCGACACCAACAAATTCAAATGGCAACCAGGAATAACAGGACGGAAAAGGTTTGCAGCTTCTGCGGTCGGAGTGAACGTGACGTTAAACTGCTTATCACAGGCCTTACGGGATATATCTGTGAGGACTGTGCCGCGCAGGCGTATGAAATAGTAAAGTCAACCGGTGTTCTCGACGTCGGCAAGGAGAAACACAACGATAAGTTTCAGTTGAAGAAGGTGCCGAAGCCGATGGAAATAAAGGACTATCTCGACCAGTACGTCATAGGGCAGGACGACGCCAAGCGTTGCCTTGCCGTGGCGGTGTACAACCACTACAAACGACTGCAACAGCCGGCCGACGACAACGGCGTGGAGATAGAGAAGAGCAATATAATAATGGTGGGCAGCACCGGAACAGGCAAGACACTGATGGCCCGTACGATAGCGAAGCTGCTTGACGTGCCGTTTACCATCGTTGACGCGACCGTGTTTACGGAAGCTGGCTACGTAGGCGAGGATGTCGAGAGCATACTTAGCCGCTTGCTGCAGGTGGCCGACTATGACGTTGAGGCAGCCCAGCGTGGTATCGTTTTCATTGACGAGATAGACAAGATTGCGCGTAAGAGCGACAATCCTTCAATAACCCGCGACGTTAGCGGCGAGGGTGTGCAGCAAGGTCTGCTGAAACTTCTTGAGGGAACGATGGTCAACGTGCCCCCTCAGGGTGGCCGTAAGCATCCGGACCAGGAGTATATCCATGTAGACACGAAGAACATCCTGTTCATCTGTGGCGGTGCCTTCGACGGTATAGAGCGTAAGATAGCCCAGCGAATGAATACCCATGTGGTGGGTTACAACTCCGTACAGAACGTGCGTAATATCGACAAAAACGACCTGATGAAGTATATTTTGCCGCAAGACTTAAAGTCGTTCGGCCTTATACCTGAAATCATAGGCCGACTGCCGGTGCTTACATATCTTAATCCATTGGATCGTGCGGCACTTCGCTCAATACTTGTCGAGCCGAAGAACTCTATCGTGAAACAATACAAAAAGCTGTTCGAGATGGACGGAATAGAGCTGACTTTTACGGACGAGGCTCTCGATTTTATCGTCGATAAGGCTATGGAGTACAAGTTGGGGGCGCGTGGATTGCGCTCGATAGTGGAGAGCGTGATTATGGATGCGATGTTCGAAATCCCGTCAAAGAAAGTCAAGAAGTTCGAAGTTAATCTCGAATATGCCCGCAAGCAGCTTGAGAAGGCCCACTTTGAGAAGTTGGAAAGTGCCTGAAGCAAAAGGCCTATGAAAAATAACAGTTAATCAGTTACTCTGTCTGCTATATGTACCATGACGTTAATCTTACCGAAAAGCTGAAACAATATTTCGGCTTTGACAAGTTCAAAGGCAATCAGGAAGCTATAATCCGTAACCTTCTTGACGGCAGGAACACTTTTGTGCTAATGCCGACCGGTGGCGGAAAATCGTTGTGTTACCAGCTTCCTTCACTCATTATGGACGGCACGGCAATAGTCATATCGCCGCTTATTGCCCTGATGAAAAACCAGGTGGACGTGATTAACGGCATGACAGAGACGGACGGAGTGGCGCATTACCTGAACTCCTCGCTTAACAAGTCGGCTATTGATAAGGTAAAGGCTGACATCATTGCCGGCAAAACAAAACTGTTGTACGTCGCGCCCGAATCGCTGACAAAGGAAGACAATGTGGATTTCTTACGTGGAGTGAAAATATCATTCTACGCCGTTGACGAGGCGCATTGTATCTCGGAGTGGGGACATGACTTCCGCCCTGAGTACCGAAGGATACGTCCGATTATCAACGAAATTGGCGAAGCGCCGGTCATTGCGCTCACAGCTACCGCGACGGACAAGGTTCGCACTGACATAAAGAAAAGCCTCGGAATACTCGATGCGACTGAATATAAAAGCTCGTTCAACCGTCCTAACCTTTATTATGAGGTACGTCATAAGACAAAGGACATAGATAAGCAGATTGTCAAGTTCATCAAGCAGAACCCTGGAAAGAGCGGAATAATATATTGTCTGTCAAGAAAAAAGGTGGAAGAGCTGGCCGCTGTGCTGCGTGCTAATGACATAAAGGCCGCCGCATACCATGCAGGACTTGATTCGGGCACGCGTTCTGCCACCCAAGATGACTTTCTCATGGAGCGTATCGACGTCATTGTTGCAACAATAGCGTTCGGTATGGGTATAGACAAGCCGGACGTGCGCTTTGTCATTCATTATGATATACCGAAGAGTCTCGAAGGATATTACCAAGAGACAGGGCGTGCGGGACGTGACGGAGGAGAAGGAAAATGCATAGCGTTCTACTCTTATAAGGACTTGAAAAAGCTCGAGAAGTTCATGGAGGGAAAACCCGTGGCCGAGCAGGATATAGGCCGACAGTTGCTGCAGGAGACCGCGGCATACGCCGAATCATCCGTGTGCCGAAGGAAAATGCTGCTGCATTATTTCGGTGAGGAGTATGATAAGGATAATTGCGGTAATTGTGATAACTGCCTGCATCCTAAGACAAAGATAGAGGGAAAGGACGCTTTACTTGTGGTATTGAATGCCATCGCCGCAATAAAGGAAGATTTCCGCACTGACTATGTGGTGGATTTTGTTGAAGGAAAGGAGACCAACGATATCGTGGCTCATAAGCATGACCGGCTTGAAGAGTTCGGCTCTGGTGAGGACATGGACGAGAAATTATGGAATCCGGTAATACGGCAAGCCCTTATTGCAGGATTATTGAAAAAGGATGTTGAGAACTACGGAATACTGAAACTGACGTCTGCCGGCAAAAAGTTTATGAAAAACCCGACATCATTCATGATTGTTCTTGACAACGAATTTAATGAAGACGAAGAAGAGGACAGCCATGAAGGTGTAAGTGCGGCGCTCGACCCGACGCTTTATTCGATGTTGAAAGACTTGCGCAAGAAGATGAGCAGCCGCCTGAAACTGCCTCCGTATGTTATTTTTCAGGATATTTCCCTCGAGCAGATGGCTACGGTTTATCCTGTTTCCCTTGAGGACTTGCAGACTATACAGGGCGTGGGCGCTGGCAAGGCGCGCCGCTACGGCAAGGAGTTTGTCGCCTTAATCAAGAAGCATTGTGAGGAAAACGACATTGAACGTCCGATGGATTTGCGTGTGAGGACAGTGGCCAAGAAGTCTGTGCTTAAGGTTAAGATCATACAGAGTATCGACAGGCATGTGGCGCTCGATGACATTGCCGAAGCCCAGGGACTTGAATTTGATGAACTCCTTGACGAGGTTGAGGCAATAGTCTACAGCGGAACTAAAATCAACATCGACTATTTCCTTGAGGAAGTGATGGACGATGACCGCATAGACGAAATCTACGACTATTTTAAGGAGAGCGAGACTGATGACCTTGAGGCTGCCATGGACGAACTTGGCGAGGATTGTACGGAAGAGGAGATAAGGCTCGTGCGTATTAAGTTTATGTCTGATATGGGTAATTAATCATTCTTATTATATTATTAGTGGTGCGATAAAAATCACATCACTGTAGTTAAACGATTAATTTTTAATCAAATATAAGCGTTCATTGATTTTTTGATTTGAAAATGATTTATTAGTCCTG
>ERZ857521.120-NODE-120-length-119359-cov-10.866316_pt1 | contig 119359 bp, 86 predicted proteins | sample MGYA00519701_ERZ857521 | MGnify/ENA primary metagenome ERZ857521 (study PRJEB31778, sample SAMEA3449346) | human gut metagenome | biome: human gut; feature: human-associated habitat; material: faeces | place: United Kingdom | collected 2010/2012 ...
TAGGGCACTCAAAAGTGCCCTTTCAAAGGGGGATGCCCTAAATTGAGTGCTTACATGATTAATGTCAATTTAGCATATTCATTTTATGCCCGATACTTCATCTAAAAACAAACGCATCGCCAAGAATACGCTGCTGCTCTACTTCCGTATGCTGTTCATGATGGTCGTGTCGCTCTATACGAGCCGCGTCGTCCTCAACGCATTGGGAGTAGAAGATTTCGGTATCTACAATGTGGTAGGCGGTGTGGTGGCAATGTTCTCCATGCTCTCCGGTTCATTGTCCGCCGCCATCACGCGATTCATAACCTACGAACTGGGAACAGGCAACAAAGAAAACCTGAAAAAGATATTCTCTTCCGCCGTAACCATCCAATTGGGGTTGGCTCTCTTGATTATCCTGCTGGCGGAAGCGATTGGGGTATGGTTCCTGAACGTGAAAATGAACATACCGGCAGACAGAATGATTGCCGCCAACTGGGTATTCCAATTTTCCATCCTCACTTTCGCCGTCAATCTTGTCAGTGTACCTTACAACGCCAGCATCATTGCCCATGAGCGGATGTCGGCCTTCGCCTATATCAGTATTCTAGAGGCGGCCGGAAAGTTGGCAATCGCGTTTCTGATTATGATCTCGCCCATTGACAGACTGATATTCTACGCCATACTTATGTGTGCGGTTGCATTGACTGTACGTTTTACTTACGGCACTTATTGCAAACGCCATTTTGAGGAGTGTACTTATCATTTCCGGTTTGATAGGGATTTGTTGAAGCGTATGTTCAGCTTTGCCGGATGGAACTTTATCGGGGCATCGTCAGCCGTGCTTCGTGATCAGGGCGGAAACGTTGTCATCAATCTTTTCTGTGGCCCTGCCGTCAACGCGGCTCGTGGAATTGCATTTCAAGTAAATAATGCCATCAGTGGTTTTGTGACCAACTTTATGACGGCATTGAACCCGCAGATAACCAAGTCATATGCGGCAGGTGACAGGGATTATATGATGACCCTGATTTATCAGGGAGCCCGATTGTCGTTTTACATGCTGTTATTGCTATCTCTACCGGTGATAATCAACACCCATTATATTCTTGTATTATGGTTGAAAATAGTACCCGAACACGCCGTTTTATTCATTCAGCTTGTTCTAATTTTCGCTATGAGTGAATCAATTTCCAACCCATTGGTAACAGCGATGCTCGCAACTGGTAACATACGGAACTATCAAATTGTGGTAGGTGGGCTTCAGATGATGAACCTTCCCGTGTCATATGCTTTGCTGCGTATTGGAATGTTTCCCGAGATCGTTATGGTTGTAGCCATAGTGATTTCCCAATGCTGCCTTGCCGCACGCCTTGTCATGCTACGCGGAATGATAGGTTTATCCGTCAGAAAATACCTGAAGAAAGTATACATCAACGTAGCAGCTGTAACTATAATATCGGCCGTAATACCTTTACTGGCATCGAGTCTATTGGATGAATCATTTTTTCATTTTGTACTATTGTGTCTCATAGCCGTACTCTGTACCGGCACAACAATCTTTTATGTGGGCTGCAACAAGGAGGAACGACAATTTGTATTAAACAAATTACATACGATAAAAAATAAACTGAGTAAATAATGATTCAGATAACTGATAAATCACAATGTTGTGGATGCACAGCCTGTGCCAGTGTCTGCACGCATGACGCCATCAGCATGCAACCGGACGTTATGGGTTTCCTTTATCCGGTTGTAGATAAGGGAAAGTGTGTTGACTGTGGCCTGTGTGAGAAGGTCTGCGCTTTCAATGACCATTATGACACGAGTCTGAACCTCCCGCAACCCGATGCATACGCAGCCCGGCATAAGGACATGAAAGAAGTGGAAACCAGCCGGAGCGGTGCGGCCTTCATTGCCATATCCGATTACATATTGGAAAATGGCGGAGTAGTTTACGGAGCAGGTTACACCGACCATTTCCGTGTGGTACACAAACGGGCGACAACCAAGGAAGAACGGGACGAGTTCAAAGGTAGCAAGTATGTACAAAGCGACATGAATACCGTGTTCCGTCAAGTGAAGAAAGACTTGAAGGACGGATTGACGGTTCTCTTTTCCGGCACACCTTGCCAAACGGCAGGACTGAATGCCTATATTGGAAGAAAACTCCGTGAACATCTTATCCTTGTGGACATCGTGTGCCACGGTGTACCTGGACCTAACCTATGGCGGGATTACATCGCCTACCTTGAAAAGAAACAAGGTGATAAGATTTGTTGGGTGAATTTCCGCGACAAGCAGGAGTATGGCTGGGCGGCGCACAGAGAAACGTTTAAATTTGTTAAAAAAAGGGGGGGGTAAAATGATATTTACATACCTGTTCTATCAGCACATCATGTTCCGTCCATCGTGCAGAAAGTGCCATTTTGCCAACACGAAACGTCCGAGCGACATAACTATCGCCGATTATTGGGGTTGGGAAAAGACCGACCCGGACATCAACAAGGATGACAAAGGTGTATCACTGATATTGATAAATACGGAAAAAGGACGGAAACTCTTCGATACGATAAAAGATCGCATGACCGTAATCCCGGCTGAATTGGAAAATTGTATGCAACCTAATCTTCTGCATCCGTCTGTGTTCAACCAGAAGTGGAAAAATTTTGAGAAGGATTACGAACGCAAAGGGTTTGAATACGTGATGAAGAAGTACGGTGAAGACAACTGGCGGCATAAGGTACGTAAGGTTCTCAGACGGGTGAAAAGAAAAATTAAACGGACAATAGGATTATAGTTTATGAAAATAGGAATACTGACATTTCATTGTGCACACAATTACGGCGCTGTGCTTCAATGCTACGCATTGCAGGAAACGCTGAAGCGGATGGGGCATGATGTTGAAGTGATAGATTACAGACCAGAGTATCTTTTAGACCCATATAAACGGTTCAACATTCATCGATTTATATCTAAGAATCTGATATTGGCAGCTAAAAACATTGTCAAAGAGCCAATGATGTTAAGAGCTCGTCTGAGACGTTACAAGGCTTTTGGCAAATTCATCAACGGGCGGTTAAACCTTTCATCAAGAGTAACTGCAAGTGGTATATCGTCAAAGTATGATATTTACATAATGGGTAGCGACCAGATATGGAATCCTAAAATAACACAAGGTTTTGAACCTGTTTATTTCGGAAACTTCAACTTTGCAAAAGGCGAAAGAAAATTCATTGCCTATGCCGCAAGTATGGAAGCAAAGGGCTTAAACGAAGAAGCACGGGATTTTCTCAAAAAATCGCTTCAGAATTTTGACGCTGTAAGTGTCAGAGAGACTCAGCTCGCCAATATGTTACAGCCTTTGACGGGAAAGAGCATTGATACGGTTTTAGACCCTACATTGCTGGCAGACAGTTCCATATGGAATAAGATAGCCGTACGTCCGTCCATCAAACAGAAATATGTTCTTGTCTATCAAGTTAGAATGAATCAACGCACGTTGGAAATAGCCTCTGATATTGCACGCCAAATGAACGTGGAAGTCATCGAATTGCAGGCTTGGTTGAGCGTTAATTTGCACGGGGATAAAATTCAATGTGCATCGCCAGAAGAATTTCTCGGATGGATAAAATATTCGTCGTGCGTTGTCACTACATCTTTTCACGGTACAGCATTTTCGATCATATTTAATCGTCCGTTTTATTGCATAAAACTAGATGACGGTAGTGACACCCGTTCATTGTCGCTTTTAAGGAATACTGGCCTTGAAAACAGGCTGATATCCAAAGACTCAAATCCTGTTTTTTCAGAAATTGATTATGGCAAGGCCAATAAAAATGTTTCTGACTTAAGAAATGTGTCAATGGATTTTCTCGCTAAAGCCATTGAGAAATAACATGAAAGTACCCAAAATATCAGTAATTTGATTTCTCATAGTCTTGCCATCATAAATGCTTGGTAGAGACTTAAAAATTATATCTTTATATGGCCGCATTTTTTTTACTCTTGACTTTCTTATCCTGTTATAAGATAATAAAGACAAGTGGAGTCCAAAGAACACTATGGTTAATAGGCTCAATCCTGTTTATATCCGATAGTATAGTATTGTGGGGACCATTTAATTCACATTTTGCCTTCGTCATATCGTTCTTGGCTTCTTTGTATTTTCATCATGAATTAAAGACATGTTATAAAGAGTACCCGCTTCGTAAAATTTCAGTTGCCATTTTTATAATATATCTTTTAATCGGACTGGTTGATACAAGAATCCCTCTCATTTCTAGGTTTTCAAGACCTGTTACTGGATTTTTCTTGACATATATGGCCTTCTTTGTAGGTTTTTGTGGCGTTAAAAGCAATAAAGACATACACCTAATATTACGCGGATTTACCCAAATGCTTGTAATTATTTGCGTTTATGGTCTATTCACATTTATCATACAAAGTAACCCTATCTATGATTTAATATCAAATTCATTTAGTGGAGATTTGGGGATTTGGGCAAATGTACAGGAAAGAGGTTATCGGGTATGTTCTTTTTTAAGCAATCCTATTGTCTATGGAGGAGTTATGGGAATGTATTCGCTAATTGTCCTAAATGTGTGGAAAACAAATAATAAACTCTTTAAATATATTGTATTTGCATTGTTATTGTTGAGCGTTTTAATCGCCAATTCACGCACAAGTATATTTGCTACGTTGGTAGCATACATACTATATTTCCTGTTAAAGAACAAATTGTCTTATAAAAATATACTCGCTGCTTTTTCAGCAGTAATAATTGTACTAATTATGTATAATCAGTTCGGTTTTATAAGACCAATGATGGATAGTGCCATAGACTTAGTAACGACAGGAGGCGTAAACACACAAGGAAGTACAACGGATTTAAAGGTACAACAATGGGAAGTGTCACTATTATCTTTTTATGATGCTCCTTTCTTTGGACATGGATTATCTTATTTCAATGAAGTTATGGGCAACAAAGACTCCTTTGTTTATAACCCCCTCATTGCAGGGATGGAAGGATACCAATATAAATTACTTATTGAGCAAGGTGGATTTATGATTATTGCTGTAATAATATTTTATATCCAACTACTTGCGATTTTCTTTAAAAAGAGGATATATAGTCAGACAATCTCCTATACCGGTATTGCATGTACAATTTCTTTCTTGTTTTTCATATGTGCTACGGGAGTTTATGGTAGTGCATTCCTTCATTTTGGAATATATATAGGAATCTTATTAAGATGTGTTTATGATAAACGATTTTTCAATTCTCATACCAGCGTTCAATGTAGATAAATACATTGATAAATGTATACAATCTATTTTAAATCAGAGCCATGCAAATTTTGAAGTTATAATCATAGATGATGGAAGCACCGATGAAACACTTAAAATCTGCAAGAAATATGAAAGTATAGATAGTCGGATTAAAGTGTTCCATCAATTAAATATGGGCATTGTAGAAACTCGTAACAGGCTAATTAAATTGGCAAATGGGAACTGGGTTGTTTTTATTGATGCGGACGACTATGTAAAAGAAAACTATTTATCTTGTTTTACCAACTACATAAATGAGTTTCCTGATGCGGATGTTTTTGTCTGTGACTATATAACTTGGGAAAAAGGAGATGAATTTAAAGAGATAAAAAGACCTTTCCAAAGTAAGCAGGAATATCTTTTACAGTTGTTAGGCTGGCGATGTGCGAATACTGCGCTATGGGCCAAAGTGATAAAAAAGGAACTAATAGAAAATAACCATATTGAGTTTGTTAAAGGAATTTCCTTAGGAGAAGATTTGTGCTTTATGTCTAGACTTTTTTACAATGCCAAAGACATCATATATGTATCCGAAGAAAATTATATATGGAATCGAACAAATGTTCTTAGTATGACAAAATCCGAAAAATACCAGGATGACGCCATAGCATTGTATGAAGCAATTGCCAAATTCTATAAAGAAAAAAGTGATTATAATTTATATAGTAAAACCTTGAGTAATACAATTGTTCACGTTATGGAAGGCAGATACATATTCCAACGGAAGAAAACATTTGGAGATCTTCCTTCATTAATCAATGTTACACAATTGAATCTATTGAATAGATTGAAATTCTATTTAATAATAAATGATTTATTTATTGCGGAACGATTAGTTGAAAAGATAAACAGAAGTATTAAAAAGATGCTTTGAGGATAATTTCATGAAAAAAATTCTTTTTGTCATTCACCGCTTAGATGCCGGAGGAGCGGAAAAGAGTCTCGTTTCGTTATTGAACTCGTTATCATTGGATTTATTTGATATTGACTTAATGGCAATAAATCCTAACGGGATTTTCAGAAATCAAATTCCTGATAAGGTGCATTTGATTACCGCATCCCATGAACTGATTTGCAAAAGTGAGAAAATAACGTCGAAACGTTTCTGGCAATACACAAATATTAAAACTTTACTTATAAAGATTGCTTGCATATTAGGTGACCGTTTGCGCGGTAATAACAGCAAGAAATTAAAAAGCCGCGGACAATATGACAATGACATTTGGAAAAGTCATATTCCTGATTGCAAGAATGAATACGATGTAGCCATAAGTTACATGGACGGAGTTAATTATTATGTCATCGACCATGTAAAAGCGAAGCGAAAAATACTATGGTGTCATAATGATTATAACAAGCTGGAATACAAACCTGAATATGATGAAAAATATTATGGAAAGGCATACAAGATATGTACAATTAGTGATGTTTGCAAAAAATCATTGGTTGAAAACTTTCCGAATTTAAAAGATAAATTCGAAGTAGTGGAAAACATATCTTCAGCACGTATCATCAACGCACAAGCCGAAATGTATGAAGAAATGGTGCACTCTGGTGATGGATTTGCAGAAGACCGACGTTTCAAGATTGTTTCTATCGGGCGATTGTCTGAGCAAAAAGGTTTCGATTATGCCGTAGAGGCAGCGAAGATTCTTAAAGACAGTGGCTTTACATTTGGATGGTATGTGTTGGGAGAAGGTCCATTAAGAAAAAGTCTGGAAGAACTGACAAAAAATAGCAATGTGGAAGACACTATCAAATTCATTGGCATCCGCTCTAATCCTTATCCTTACATAAAAGACACAAATCTCTATGTGATGCCCTCTCGTTATGAAGGCAAAAGTATCGCTTTGGATGAAGCGAAAATCTTATGCAAGCCGATTGTTGTAACCAATTATTCTTCTGTAGGAGATGCCATCATAAATGGTAAAAATGGATTGATTGTAGATATAAACGCACAAGCGATAGCCAATGGCATAACGAAACTATACAATAATGAGAACCTCCGCGAAAAACTTATTAAGAATTTGAGACAAGAAGATTGTGGCAATGAAAAACGAGTAGTAGCAAAGTTTTTAGAAATAATAAAATGATAAAGACAAAAGAAGATTTGCGAGAATATCTCGAATGTGATAAGACACATTTAGGAATCAGGTATTCAAAACCGAAATGGAACGATGAGATTTGGAAATTTGAAATAGCACTTCGGTTTCATGAATACTATTATAACAACAAGTATGGATTAATAAATAATATACTTTGCAAGTATTGGGCATGGCGTCAACATAAATTAGGTGTTCGTTTAGGATTTACAATTCCAGTTAATACATGTGGAAAAGGACTTAGGTTAAGCCATTACGGTTCAATTGTTATAAATGATAAAGCTAAATTAGGAAATTTTTGCGACTTGCACTCATATGTTAATATAGGTCAAAATGGGGGGGGGTAAAGAAAATAGTATGAACTCTCCCCAGATAGGGAACAATGTTTGGATAGGTCAAGGAGCAAAACTATTTGGAAGAATAAAGATTGCTGATTACTGTCAAATCGGTGCAAATGCTGTCGTTAACAAAACTTTTGATATACTCGGTTCTGTGATTGTTGGATGCCCTGCAAAAGTTATAAAGGTTGTTCAATTTGAAAATAAAAATTAAATTTTGTATACTACTAACATCGCCCATTCATATAAAATATTGTTTCCCAATTAAAAACACTCCTCTCTTTTACTCCGAGTAACTATCCGGAGTTAACCATCTTATCCTTATTTTATGAAAATCTTAGAAGTAGTATTCCACCTGAATTCAGGTGGGGCAGAACGTTTTGTCGTTGATTTAAGCAACGAACTTTCAAAGACAAATGAGGTTGTCCTGCTTGCCCTAAAAGAGGACAAATCCAATCCGGAAGAATTCTTATTTTATAAATTCGACTTGTCTGAACGGGTCAAATACAAGAATGTGGGACTTCCGTCTTCTTCCTACAAACCTTTTACCATGTGGCAGGTCTACAAGGCAATAAAGGCGGAGAAACCGGACATCGTACACATGCACGCCGCAGGAATGCCAAAGTTCTGTTATCTGGCCAACCTCCTGCTTGGAAAGAAAATAACGTTCGTACAGACTATTCACAATGATGTCAACCGTGGATATTCAACAGCAATCTATGATTTCCTGCATGCCACGTTGGGACGCTGGAAAATGATACGCTTTGCCGCCATTTCCGAAACGAACTATCAGGAACAGAAGAAGCTCTATCCACATACAATGGCAACCTGCATTGTAAACGGTCGCGCACCCATGCAACCGACAGAAAAGATAGAGGACGTCAGACGTGAGATAGCTTCATTGAAGAAAAAAACGGACACAATCGTAGTATTGCACGTGGCTCGCTGTAATCCGCAGAAGAACCAGATGTTATTGATTGACTCCTTCAACGCATTGACCGCGAGGGGAACGAATGCCATGTTGCTGGTGATAGGCAACAGCTATGACAGTGAACTGGGCGCATCGCTGAAAGTGGCGGCAGGTCCCAATATTTATTTTCTCGGTACACGAAAAAACATCAGTGACTATATGGCAAATGCCGATGTCTTTGTTTTGTCCAGCGCTTTCGAGGGAATGCCAATAACCATCATAGAAGCGCTTCTGAGCGGAGTGCCTGTCGTATCTACGCCTGTATGTGGAGCCGTGGATGCCGTGGATGGAAAGAACGGGGTGCTGAGTGACGGTTATACTACCGATAGCTATACGGCTGCCCTGTCCAAAGTCATCAGCAACTTGGCCTATTACAAGGCCAATGCGCAGAAAATGAAGGAAAACAGTCCTTACACGATAAAGGCCTGTGCCGAGAAGTACCTTGAATTCTTCAAGTCACAAGAAACCGGGGAATCTTATCCCCTCCTCCAAAAAAATCATAAATAAATCTTGTTATATGCTTGAATTCGATAAAGACAAGAACGAAATCTGTTATGAATATTCCCGATGCCAGCAATGTGGCATTTGCGAAGCGGTATGTCCCAAGCAGGCCATATCCATGGAACTGCGCAAAGATGGGACAAACCAAATCAAGGTGAACAATGATAAATGCATCCGTTGTAAACGGTGCGTGAACTGCTGTCCTGCCAACAAACGTGAGAATTACGAAGGGTATTTTGACAACTTCGCCGAGAAAGAATATTATCTGGGTTACAACGCAGACGCCACGGTAAGGCACGACTGTTCTTCGGGTGGGGTTTGCAAGACAATCGTTATTGAAAGCCTGCGGAACGGACTGGCTGACGGTGTCTATACATTGAGACGCACCGATGTTTTTCCGTATGCCGAAGGGGAGTTTTACACGAAAGACAATATCCCACAATACAAAGACATTCCCAATTCGGTCTACCATTCAGTCATGGCATGTCGGAACATCAACAAGATACAGCATTGCAAGAGGCTGATAGTAGTTGGCACAAGCTGTCAGCTTCGGGCGATGAATGCCGCACTGAAGGGAAAGGCGGACGAAATCATCCGCATCTGCATCTTCTGCAAGCAGCAGAAGACACTGGATTCCACACGGTTCCTCGCCAAGATCGTGGGAACAAAAATACCCGAAAATCTAAAATTTTCGACCCGCTATCGCGGGAACGGGTGGCCGGGAATCGTTCGGGTGAACGAATCTGAGCTGCCCTGGAATAGGGCAGCTCAGATTCCGTTTGGGCGTAGATTGTGGACAGTACCGGGTTGTGACATTTGCGGTGACTCATTCGGAATCAAGGCGGAAGCGGACCTTACGCTGATGGATCCTTGGAAAATAAGGACACCGAATGATATGGGCGAGACTTTGGTTACGGTACACACTGAAGCAGGGAAGAAGCTGTTGAAGAGCATAAACACCATTGGATTGCAGGAAAAATCCTTTGAGGGTGTAAAGGATGCATTAAGTCTGAAAGACGTATGGAGAAAACAACAGACGGAACCTTTCTTCAGGGGCGAGAAGTGTAGCACGACCGCTCAAAAGGCCGGAGAGGCGGAAATGAAACAAAGACGTACCATACTGAAGATTGTGGATACACTGCCAAAGATGCCCATTCTGTTCTATCGTGTCCTATGCAAATTCTACCCCGATTCGCGAAACCGAATTCTAAAATAAGTATGATGGACGTAAAAGTAATAACTCGACATGGGCCTTCTAATTATGGCTCATTGCTGCAAAGCATAGCCACCTTGGAAATACTTGGAAAGCTTGGCGTGTCGGCGGAGATAATCGACTATCAGCGGAAGGATGAAAGAGGGCTGAAAGCAACCCTGGCACAAGTACGTCTGAAAAAAGCATATGCTGGCAATGTCCTAAAAAAGACCCTTTATGTCCTGGTACGTTTCCCTATGGAATCCATGGCAAGAGCACGGTTTGACAGGATGCGTACCCACTATCTGCAGATGACCGAACGTGTGAATGATACCGAGGGGCTTGCCAAACTGCAAGCCGACGCTTTCATTACCGGAAGTGACCAGGTATGGGGACCTTTGTACAATGGAAAATACGACCCGGCCTATTTCCTCTCATTCGTTAGGAAAGGAAAGAAACTGGCCTATGCCGCCAGTTTCGGGAAAACCAGTTTCAACGATGATACAGTGGCCGAATACAAACATTGGCTCAGCTTGTATGACGCCATAGCCGTAAGAGAAGACAGTGCCGTAAAACTGCTGGACGAATGGGGCATACGATGCAAGGGGCAGGTATTGGATCCTACATTGATGCTTGACGGTGAACAGTGGTCAAGGATGATACGGAATGAGATCAAAGGCGATTACATACTTGTATATCAAATCCATAATGATGCCAACCTGAACCGTTATGCCATGAATTTGTCCCGACACACGGGGGTTCCGTTGGTCCGCGTCAGTCCGCACCTGCACCAGGCAAGACGTGGTGGAAAGTTTGTCTGGTGTCCGGACATTCCCGATTTCCTGGCTTACGTTAAAAACTGCCGGTGTCTCGTAACCGACTCTTTCCACGGCACTTGTTTCGCCATTAACTTCAACCGTCCGTTTATAGAGGTACTGCCGAATACATCCACGGGCAGCAGAAATCAGAGTATCCTGAAACTGACAGGGCTTGAAAACCGAATTGTAAAAGATTTCAACGACTTTTCACTCTTCGACGAGAAAATAGACTACGCCAAGGTGAACACCATCCTTAAAAGGGAACGTTTCGCTTCGCTGGACATCCTGAAAAAACTCCTTGGCTTATAATCCCAGAAACTTACTTATGATACGAATTTTACATTCCGTCAGCAACCTAGACCGTGGCGGAATAGAGACCATGTTGATGAACTACTACCGCCACATTGACCGTGACAAGGTACAGTTCGACTTCGTATGTAACAAGCTGAAACCGGGCGCATACGACAAGGAAGTCACGGACATGGGAGCGAGAATATTCCATTCGCCCGGACTCCATCCACTGCATTATCCGCAATATATCCGGTTCTTCAAGCAACTGGCCAGTCAACATCCTGAGTACCGTGTGCTGGAAGTCCATAATGGAGCTTTGGGGCTGTATGCGCTGAACAGCGCAAAGCGTGCAGGCATACCAGCAAGGATATACCACGCCCATGGGCAGGGATTGAACCTTGACTATAAGATTGCGCTGAAATGGGCCTGCAAGAAGCTGTTGCGGTTCAACATGACCCACCATTTCACCTGCGGACTGAAAGCAGGCGAATATTATTTCAGCAAGGCCGTAATGAAGCATGGGGATTATGTGCTCGTACGCAACGCCATCGATGTTGACCGCTTCGTGTTCAACACGGATGTGAGGGAACGTCTGCGCAGTGAGAACGGGCTTGAGGGAAAACATGTGGTTGGCCACGTGGGAAGGTTCATGCACCAGAAGAACCACACCTTTCTCATCGAGGTGTTCGCACAGATAGCCAGACTTGACGAAAAAGCTGTCCTCGTGCTGCTTGGAGACGGGGAACTGCAGGAGAAGATCAGGAAACGTGCCGGGATGTTTGGCATCTCAGATAAAGTGAAAATGATGGGTAATGTGGGGAACGCCAACGAATGGTATCAAGCGTTTGACCTGTTTATTCTACCATCCCACTGGGAGGGGTTGCCTGTTGTCGGTGTTGAGGCACAGGCGGCAGGGCTTCCGTGCCTGTTCTCTTCCTCGATAACCCCGGAAATAGGACTTACGGAAAACGCCGTGTTCCTTGACCTGGGATTGGGAGCGGACGCATGGGCGGAAAAGGCCACAGAACTGTTGTCCGCCCGACAGGAACGCGGGAATATGCGTCAGGCCATTGTAGAGAATGGTTATGACATCCGTATCGAAGCCAAGAAGCTGGAAAGCCTTTATCTGGAAATCTATAACAGCACACTGAAATGAAGATAGGAATCCTCACACACCACTTCATCGCCAATTTCGGAGCGTTTCTGCAGGCGTATGCATTGCAAGAAGCGATTAGACAGGAACATCCGGACGATGAGGTGTTCATCATCAATTACATCCATCTTAAACACTTTATTATCAATACCGGCGGCTGGTTCAGGTTCTACGCCGCACGCGAAACGGTAGGGGAATGGATACAGAAAATACAATTACCGTGGACATTCTATTCGGCGAGACACAGGCACATGAACCTTACACGGCGCTGCTATGATGCGGACGGTGTGAACAGGTTGGGGCTTGACGTAATCGTGGTGGGTAGTGACGAAGTATGGAATTTCAGGGATACGAAAAGCGATGCTGAGATAAAATTTGGCAGGGGGCTGGACTGTAAACGGCTGGTATCGTATGCGCCAAGCGTTGGTAACTCCACGCCCGATGGAGAAATACCAGAATACGTCACGGAAGGTATCAGGGGTTTCAAGGCCATCTCCGTCCGGGATTCCCTAGGACAGCAACTTGTAAGGCATATTACCGGTAAGACACCGTTAAAGGTGCTTGACCCGACTTTCCTTATAGACTTCCCGATGGAGAAAGTCCGACTGCCGAACAAGGACTATATCCTGTTCTACTATGCGGAAAATCTTCCCACACATATAAAGGATCAGATATTCGATTATGCGAAAGGACACGGCCTGGCCGTTTATGGTGCCGGAGAGTGCGACAGGCGCTATTCCGCTGTCACCGTGAACCTTACGCCCTTTCAATGGGTATGGATGTTCAGGAACGCACGCTTCGTCATAACGGGCACGTTTCATGGAGCGGCGTTCTCAATTGAGAATGAACGCCAGTTTAAAGTATATCTAACCCAGAAAAACAGGATACGGAAAGTAAATGACCTGCTGGAAACACTTGGCATTGAGAACAGAGGTATTGACGACAGTTTTATATTTGACCTTGAACGGCAGGAAAAGGAAATAGACTATAAGGCAGTGAATGAACGTCTGAGACAAAAAAGAAATAAAAGTCTGGATTTCCTGAGAAATGAAATCAGGTAATGCTACAATACCTAAATACACAATCATTATTTAATCCTTTTTATGAAGATAATAGTTACCGGCACACGTGGCATCCCTAACATCATGGGCGGCGTGGAAACGCATTGTGAGGAACTGTTCCCGAGGATAGCCGAACGGGGCTTTGATGTTACCGTGATACGTAGGACTGATTATGTCAAAGACGACCTGACAGAATGGAAAGGCGTGAAGCTGGTGGATGTGGACAGTCCGAAGAAAAAATCTTTTGAGGCCATCATCCACACGTTCCGTGCCATAAACAGGGCAAAAAGGTTAAAAGCAGACATCCTGCACATCCACGCCATCGGCCCTGCGTTACTCGTGCCATACGCCAAGATGCTCGGCATGAAGGTTGTTTTCACCCATCACGGCCCAGACTACGACCGTGACAAATGGGGATTTGCTGCAAAGACTATGCTGAAACTTGGTGAGCGGATGGGGTGTATGTTTGCCGACGAAGTGATAGTGATATCTGATGTCATACGTAATCTGATAAAACAGAAGTACAATCGTACAAGCCATGTCCACCTGATTTACAACGGCGTATCGCAACCCGAAATATGCGACTATCCCGAATACTTCAACGAGCTTGGCATCGAGAAAGGCAAGTATATCCTTGGCATGTGCCGCTTCGTGCCCGAAAAGAATCTGCACCACCTTATTTCCGCTTACACCAAAGTTAAGAACGAAGAATTAAGAGCGCAGAAAGATAGCGGCATAAAGCTGGTTTTGGCAGGCGATACAGACTTTGAGGATGATTATTCACGCAACTTGAAGGAGATGGCGAGGAAGAACGGCATTATCCTCACTGGATTCATCAAGGGCAGGAAACTGCATTCGTTGTTAACGAACTGCCGGGCATACTGCCTTCCGTCGAGCCACGAAGGACTACCTATCGCCTTGCTTGAAGCTATGAGTTACGGTGTAAAAGTTGTTGTGAGCGACATACCGGCAAACCTCGAAGTGGGTCTGCCAAAAGATGCCTATTTCCCCGTTGGCAATGTCGGGGTATTGGCGGAAAGGCTGAAAGATGTCATCGAGCAACCGCTGCAGCACATTGATTACGACATGAGCAAGTACGACTGGGAAAAGATAGCAGACCAAGTGGCTGACGTGTATATCGGCTCATCTGATAAAACCATCATAACTCCATAGTCAGCCAAGCTACACCCTGCCCTTCTGTATACTCATGTCTTATAAACAAATGAGATGACGAAGCATACTGGAATCTTACTGCGCGACTACCAGAGTGACATAATAAGGCGTGTAGTGGATAGTTGGGCATCAAATAATTCCGTTTTGGTACAGATGCCAACCGGCACGGGGAAGACAGTAGTGCTGGCTTCGCTCGTAAGCGAACATCTGAAACTTAAAAGTGATAAACATGGTTGCTCCGTCTGGATAGTCGCTCACCGCCGTGAGCTTGTCGAACAGATTGAAGAAACAGTGGCAAGATATGGCATACGGAAAGAGTATGGAGTTATCAAAGTACTGTCAATCCAATGGCTGGCGAGACATTGGGATGACGTGCAAGGCGAACAACCGGGGCTGATTGTGATAGACGAAGCCCACCACGCGCTTGCCGAGACCTACAAGGAACTTTGGCAGCGCTATCCTGCTGCCAAGAAGTTGGGCATGACCGCCACCCCATGCCGGCTGAATCGTGTTGGATTCACCGACTTGTTTGATGTGCTGGTCACCTCATACAGCATTGCAGACTTTACCAGGCAAGGATGGCTTGCAGCCTTCGACTATGTGTCTATACGCCAAGGCAGCGAAACCCAAAAGCTGATAGAGAGCCTGAAGAAACGTGGTGCGGACGGTGATTTCCAAGTGAAGGAAATGGACGCCGTGCTTAACAAACGCCCAAGCATAGAACGGTTGCATGACAGCGTAAAGCAATATGCCGGCGGAAAGAAAGGCATAGTGTATGCCATCAGCATCAGCCACGCGCGGAACATTGCCGACTATTACGGACATAAAGGAATAACGGCCGCGGCCATAGACAGCAAGACGCCGGCAAAAATAAGGAAACAGCTTGTAGAAGACTTCCGTCATGGCAACATTCAGGTACTGGTTAATGTTGACGTTTTCAGCGAAGGTTTCGACTGTCCCGATGTCGAGTTTGTGCAACTGGCCCGCCCTACTCTGTCGTTAGCAAAATACCTGCAGCAAGTTGGCCGCGGACTTCGAGTGGCAGAAAACAAACAAAGTTGTGTGATAATAGACAACGTCGGACTGTACCGCTTGTTCGGTCTGCCTGCAGCAGACCGCGATTGGCAGGCAATGTTTGAAGGACGGATGGCGGGTAAGGGCCACGATGCCACAAGCAGAAACGAATGCTGCTACCCCGCCATGGCAGATTGCTGCACCTATGGCGAGCCGATAGGGCCAGACCCGGCCATGGAGATAGTATTGACACATGAACGGTTGCTGGAATACCTTAAGGAAAACAGAAACCTTACAATGCATCTTGAGCAGGGAAAGCTCATGCCGTTTATAGACAGGCGGACAGGACTTTACGGGTTAAGGCGTGGCGACATGGTGACGACCACACCCCAATTCAAGAAAGTGTATGCCACTGAAAACAACATGGCTGCTGTATTGCTAACAAACGGAAGTGCGGCTGTATGCGATTGTGGCGGCAAAATAATCATGGCCTTGGGCAAATGCCGGAAGCTGGCATTCACCCCAAAAGGATTTATTGCTACAACCGCTATAGACGGCAAAGTGGAATACACAGACCTTGCCACAGGCCACAAGCATGACGCCAAGCCCAAAGTGAAGGCGTTTGGGCAAGTGGAAGTGATTGAAACGGATAGAATGTATTGCAGTCGCACCAAGAGGGAATTGAGATGGAAACCAGACGCAGGAAGCATTCAAACGGCCTTTGGTGGAAAGATGCTGTTTGTTCACGACTTCGGGTCAAGGCCCCAGTGCCATCAGATATTGCGTGAAAACAACTTCATCGGCCACAGATGCAGCGTGCTGGTAGCCGGAGACAAATCTACATACTACAACCTGTCTGGCATATTGCCTGATGGGAACGCCATAATTGAAGACACACAGGGCACCTATTACCTGACCTCCGACGGAGCAAGATTGCACAAAATATACTTTGAAAACCAAACGTCACCCGAAGGTTTTTATTCTATGATGGAAAGGCTTCTGACTAAAGCCATGGCCCGCAAAGCCGCCGATGAAGAAAAGAAAAACAGGTTGATGGAAGAAAGGCGACGGCGCAGACTTGACTCTCTGCAAGGTGTGATACCGTTTATGTCGGGCAATAAATGGGGGCTCCGGCACGGGCAGATTATTGTCGTGCCGCCTATCTACCGCAGCATACAGGCACCCGTTGGAATGTATTGCGCAGTGGAAGAAAGACCAAGCCAGTGGGGAGTCATCATGATTGACGGTAAAATCATTGTCGAGGCCAAATACTCAAAGGTAGAAATAGAGCAGAACGGAACAGCCCACCTCACATTGACAAAAGGCAATACCCAAACCGTCAAGTTGGGCACATGACATTTAAACAGGCTTGACAACAATGCCGACGTCGTTTCTTTGTTCATAGAAACGACGTCGGCATTGTTGTTTGTAGGGGCTGCGCGCTGTCGGTTACAATATAAAAACAAGACCTCGACATCCATGCACAATAATAACTTCCTCATCAGCCATAGACTGCAAACACGCATAGACATGCGCCACATCCAAACGGCCATACACAACGACAGCCTTTTATACCCCGTCAAATGGCCATTGGTCAATGACACCGCCAATCTCCAATCGCATCAGACCGCAGAATTTCTGCACCGATATTTATCAATATGCCCCAAACTATTATCCATGTTCCGGCGGCATCAGCTTACAAATTTGCCTCAACACAGCCAGTTACGACTCCGACAAAGCCGACAATAAGCCTGCCCGGCAATTGGATATAATTTCCTTGTACTCTAATGGCCACATTGTGTTAAAGCCAAACAGGACCACGTCGCCAACCACACCATCACGACGCGAGGCCTTCTGCTCACACACACATCTCACCCCTGATGTTTCTGTTGAGGTAATGTCTGATCTTCTCTGGGTCGGAAAACCTTGCCTGCAAATACATCAGTTTGGTTACAGCGCTTTCAACTGTGCTGTCATGACCACTGATGACGCCGGCCGACTTCAATTGATAGCCAGTGTCATAACGCCCCATCTCAACACTTCCAGCCATACACTGGCTAATGTTAATTATAGTCTTGCCATTAGCCGACGCTTCTTTCAACGCCTTGATAAGCCATGGCGACTGTGGGGCATTCCCACTGCCAAAGGTACGCATGACAATGGAGCGCAAATTGGGTGTGGCAATGACATGACGCACCAAATCTTCACGTATGCCGGGGAATATAGTAAACACTATGACGTTGTTGTCCAAACGGAAATGCGGAGTCATCGGCTTAGAGTAATCCGGTTTTAAAATTAGGTCTTCCCTATACGAGATGTTAACCCCCGCGTCAGCCAGGTGGGGGTAGTTAAAACTCTCGAAAGCGTTGAAATTGTCGGCGCTTTGCTTCGTTGTACGATTTCCCCTCATGAGGTGGCCATTGAAATATATGCCCACTTCAGGCATTATGGCCCTTCCATCGGGATGCTTGGCAGAAGCAATCTCAATGCTGGTGATGAGATTCTCCTTACCGTCAGTCCGCAATTGTCCTATCGGCAACTGACTGCCGGTAAGTATTACGGGCTTTGTCAGGTTTTCAAGCATGTAGCTCAACGCAGAAGCGGTGAAAGCCATGGTGTCAGTGCCATGCAATATCACAAACCCGTCATACTTGTCATAGTTATCAGCTATGATATGGGTCAACTCAATCCACAGCCGGGGCGACATATTGCTACTGTCGATAGGCGGCGTGAATTGATACGTGGCAATGTGTGTCGAGAACTGCGCAAGCTCGGGAACGTTACTCAAAAGATGTTCAAACTTGAAAGGCTCGAGCGCCCCGGTCTGAGGATTGCGGTTCATTCCAATAGTGCCACCAGTGTAAATCAATAGAACATTATTGTCGTACGTCATCGTTTACGTATATTTTTGTTGCAAAAATAAGTAAACTTTTCGACATTGCAGAATTATTTTATTACTTTTGCACTATAGATATCCATAAGGTATGAACACTTCATGCAGAACAGTGTGGTGCCAGATGGCGAGAACAACGATTTGACAGACCTATAAAGCATACAACAATTAATAAACAACTAATTATGAAACAATTCAATGACGAGAACTTCTTGTTGGATAATGAAGTTGCCCAAGACCTGTTCCACAACCATGCGGCAAAGATGCCTATTATCGACTATCACTGCCACCTGATACCTGAAATGGTGGCAAATGACCATAAGTTTAAAAGCATCACAGAACTTTGGCTGGGTGGTGACCACTACAAATGGAGGGCAATGCGCACCAACGGCGTTGACGAAAAGTATTGCACAGGCAAAGACACGTCAGACTGGGAGAAGTTTGAGAAATGGGCCGAGACAGTGCCTTACACTTTCCGCAACCCACTTTACCATTGGACACACCTCGAACTCAAGACTGCATTCGGCATCACTAAGCTGCTGAGCCCGAAGACCGCACGCGAGATATACGACGAGTGCAACGAGAAGCTCAAGCAGCCGGAGTACTCCGCCCGTGGCTTGATGCGCAGATACAACGTTGAATGCGTATGCACAACCGACGATCCCATTGACGACTTGCGCTACCACAAGCAAACCAGGGAAAGCGGTTTTGAAATAAAGATGATACCAGCATGGCGCCCAGACAAAGCCATGAACATCGAGAAGCCCGACTTTGCCGAGTATGTAAATAAGCTTGGCGAAGTAGCAGGCGTGACCATCACGACCTTCAAAGACATGGTGGACGCATTGCAGAAGCGCCACGACTTCTTCACTGCCAACGGTTGCAAGCTGTCGGACCACGGAATCGAGGAGTTCTACGACGAGGAGTATACCGACGCACAAATTGAAGCCATATTCGCCAAAGCAATGAGCAAGAAAGAACTCACTGCCTATGAAATACGCCAATACAAGAACTGCTTCCTGACTAAGATGGCAGAGATGGATGCCGATGCCGACTGGACACAGCAGTTCCACTATGGCGCAATCCGCGACAACAATACAAAGATGTACGAGCAACTTGGCCCCGACACTGGCTTTGACTCTATTGGCGAGTTCAACACGGCAAAGGCTATGAGCAAGTTCCTCAACAAGCTGAACATGGAGGGTAAGCTCACACGCACAATCCTCTACACCCTTAACCCGTGCGCCAACGAGGTGATTGCCACCATGCTTGGCAACTTCCAAGGTGGTTGCCCGGGCAAGATTCAGTTTGGTTCCGGCTGGTGGTTCAACGACCAGCTCGACGGCATGACCCGTCAAATGAACGCCCTTTCAGTGCTCGGCCTGCTGAGCCGTTTCGTAGGCATGCTCACCGACTCACGCTCTTTCCTGAGCTATCCGCGCCACGAGTATTTCCGCCGTCTGCTTTGCAATATTCTCGGAACCGACGTAGAGAAAGGATTGCTGCCCAATGACCACGAAATACTCAGCCGAATGGTTGAAGACATATCTTACAACAACGCACGGAATTATTTCAAGTTCTATTAAAACGAAATGTTGCCAGAGAGCTCTGTTCTGAACCAACAGAGCGACAACAAGCGACAACGCCACAACCCAGCGCCCGCAAACGCCCACGGCCAAACAGCCGGCGTTTGCGGGCGTTTTTACAAAAATCTTCCTTTTTTCATAAAGGAGATTTCTTAGTCGGACATTTTCTTGCTTATATGGAAAAATAGGTGTAAATTTGCAGGCAATTAAAAACGGTTTCACAAAATGATAATTTCAAAGAAAATCATCTTGCCTGTGGCTTTTGCTGCCGTCATAATGATATTTGGCAGTTGTTCTAATAAAAATGTTGCTTATTTCCAAAACAGTAATATTGTAAACCTGGAGCAGTCTAGAGTTCTTTACGACGCAAGGATTATGCCTAAAGATGTGCTAACAATAACAGTCAGCACATCAGACGCTGATGCCGCCGCCCCATTCAACATGACAGTGCCCACCCCACTGACACAAAGCATGCGCACAACGACTTCACAACCCTTGCTGCAAAGCTATCTTGTTGACAACGACGGTTACATCGATTTTCCACGTGTAGGCCGCTTGCATGTCGGAGGCCTTACTAAATCTCAGGCGGAGCGCGTCATACTGGAAAAGATAAAGCCATACATGAGCAAAGCGGAAACTCCAATTGTCACCGTGCGCATGTCAAACTATAAGATTTCTGTCCTCGGCGAAGTTACCCGCCCCGGCATGTACACCGTTACCAATGAAAAGATTTCCATATTGGAGGCTCTTGCCCAGGCGGGCGACCTCACCATATACGGTGTTCGCAACAATGTAAAGCTGATACGCGAAGACTCAACAGGCATGAAATCCATTCATGTGCTAAACCTTAACGATGCAAACATCATTAATTCACCTTATTATTATTTGCAGCAAAACGACATTGTATATGTTGAACCCAATAAGGTGAAGGCACAAAACTCAAGTGTGGGTAGCATGACTACGCTATGGTTCTCGGCGACCTCAATATTGATTTCGCTGACCTCACTATTGTATAACATCTTGAACTGATTAATGTATGTAAATGGCAGGCGCTCGTTGCGCCTGCCGTTAATTGTATAATATAGAGTAGATATGTGTGGAATTGTAGGATATATTGGTGATAAGGATGCATTCCCTATACTAATTAAAGGGTTAAGAAGGTTGGAGTATCGTGGATACGACAGCGCTGGTGTCGCATTGATTAACTCAAGCGGCAACCTTAACGTATACAAGAGCAAGGGCAAAGTTGATGATCTGGTGGCCTTCTGTGCCGACAAGAACACAACAGGCACTGTGGGCATAGCCCATACACGATGGGCCACCCATGGCGAGCCATCCTCTGTCAACGCCCACCCGCATTATTCCCAGTCAAAGAACTTGGCAATAATTCACAATGGAATCATTGAGAACTATGCCTCGCTGAGGAAAAAACTGATGGAAAAGGGCATCACATTCCGCTCTGACACAGACACCGAGGTGCTCGTACAATTGATAGAATACATACAGCAACGCAAGAACCTCGACTTATTGACGGCTGTTCAGCTGGCCCTGCACGAAGTGATTGGAGCATACGCCATAGCTCTGCTCGACAAGCGCAACCCAAACCAAATCATAGCAGCACGCAAACAAAGCCCTTTGGTTGTAGGCATTGGCGACAATGAGTTCTTTCTGGGTTCCGACGCGTCGCCCATCGTAGAATACACAGACAAGGTGGTGTATCTCGAAGACGGCAATATCGCAGTGATAAGGAAAGGCGAAGACCTGAAGGTAGTAAACATACAAAACCGGCTGCAGAATCCAGAGATACAGACAGTGGATATCAACCTCGGAGAGATTGAGAAGGGCGGATATCCCCATTTCATGCTCAAAGAAATATTCGAGCAGCCGGAATGCCTGACCAACTGCATGCGCGGCCGTGTCAACGTTGACACTGACAATGTTGTGTTGAGCGCCGTCATCGACTACAAGAGACAATTGCTCAATGCCAACAGGTTCATAATAATCGCTTGCGGAACATCGTGGCATGCCGGACTTATAGGAAAACAGATACTTGAAAGCCTGTGCCGCATACCGGTTGAAGTAGAGTATGCGTCAGAATTCCGCTATCGCAACCCGGTGATAACGAGCAAAGATGTAGTTATCGCCATATCCCAAAGCGGCGAGACGGCCGATACGCTTGCGGCGATAAAGCTCGCCAAAGAAAACGGCGCATTTATTTATGGCATTTGCAACGCTATCGGATCGAGCATACCACGTTCTACGGACACCGGTTCATACATACATGTAGGGCCAGAGATAGGAGTAGCATCGACAAAGGCTTTCACCGGCCAGGTGACAGTATTGTCAATGCTTGCCTTGGCTTTGGCAAAGGAAAAAGGCACGATAAGCAACGAAGCCTATCTGAGCATAGTAAAAGAATTGCATGCAATACCCCAAAAGATGGAGGAAGTGCTGAAGCTCAACGACAGGATAGCCGACCTGAGCCGCATCTTCACTTACGCCCGCAACTTCTTATACCTTGGCCGTGGCTACAACTACCCTGTGGCCCTTGAGGGAGCGCTAAAGCTTAAGGAAATCAGCTACATACACGCCGAAGGCTATCCCGCTGCCGAGATGAAACACGGCCCCATAGCCCTGATAGATTCAGACATGCCTGTCGTTGTCATAGCCACGCACAACGCCATGTATGAAAAAGTGCTGAACAACATACAAGAAATAAAAGCTCGCAAAGGCAAAGTGATTGCCATTGTGACAGAAGGCGACAATACGATAAGCCGCATTGCCGATGAAGTGATAGAACTACCAGACACAATAGAATGCCTTGAGCCCCTATTGTCAACCATTCCGTTGCAATTGCTTGCTTACCATATCGCGGTTTGCAAAGGCAAGAACGTGGACCAGCCACGCAACCTTGCAAAGTCTGTAACCGTTGAATGACCATGTGGGCTAATCATTTAGCCCACATGGTTGTGCTTAACCTACAAGTTGCCGTATTATTATATTGGCTTATAATGACAACCAAATAGAAAATAGTTTAGGATATTCGGATGGAACAATTAAAACACGAATGTGGAGTGGCAATGATTAGGCTACTAAAGCCGCTCGATTATTACCAGAAAAAGTATGGAACATGGATGTACGGGTTGAACAAGTTGTACCTCATGATGGAGAAGCAACACAACCGCGGCCAGGAAGGTGCTGGCATTGCATGTGTGAAGTTGAATACTCTGCCTGGTAATGAGTATATGTTTCGTGAGAAGGCTTTGGGAGCAAACGCCATAACAGAAATCTTCGGAAGTGCTCAAAAAGAGTTTCGCAACCTTTCTAAAGAACAGTTGGCCGATGCAGAATACGCAAAGGAGAACCTTCCTTTCGCCGGCGAATTGTATATGGGTCACCTCCGCTATTCTACGACAGGCAAGAGTGGCTTGCAATATGTCCATCCATTTCTGCGCCGCAACAACTGGAAGGCCAAGAACCTGTGCTTGTGTGGCAACTTCAATATGACTAACATCGATGAGATATTCAGCAAAATCACCTCGCAAGGACAGTGCCCACGCATCTTCAGCGACAGTTATATCATGCTGGAATGGATGGGTCACCGACTGGACAGGGAAGTGGAACGCAACTTCGTCGATGCCAAGGAAAACGGGCTGCAAGGCACTGACATAACCGACTACATCGACGACCATGTACGCATGAGCAATGTGTTGCGTACCACGATGCCCGACTTTGACGGCGGCTATGTGGTTTGCGGTCTCACCGGCAGCGGTGAAATGTTTTCAATGCGCGACCCGTGGGGCATACGTCCGGCCTTCTATTATAAGAATGACGAAGTGGTGGTCGTAGCCAGCGAGCGCCCCGTCCTCCAGACAACATTCGACATCGAATGCGACCAGATATGCGAACTAAAGCCTGGCGAAGCTGTAGTCGTAAACAAAAAGGGAGAATTTTCGCTTGAAAAGATATTAGACCAACGCGGCGACTCTGCATGCTCATTTGAGCGAATATACTTCAGCCGTGGTTCCGACCGTGACATATACCGCGAACGCAAGAAGCTTGGCGATTTGTTGATGAAGCCCATATTGAAGGCTATCGACAACGACGTGGAGCACACAGTATTTTCATTCATACCCAACACGGCAGAGGTAGCATACTACGGTATGCTGGGAAGCTTCAAGCGATATATCAACGAGCAAAAAATACAAGCCATAGAATCGTTGGGGCACATGCCGACGCACGACGAACTGGAAAAGATACTCGAACAGTTTGTACGTTCTGAAAAGGTTGCTTGGAAAGACATCAAGTTGCGCACGTTCATTACAGAAGGCAATTCGCGTAACGACTTGGCATCACACGTTTACGACGTGACATACGAAGTGTTGGAAAAAGGCGTCGACAATCTTGTGGTCATAGACGACAGCATAGTGCGCGGAACCACACTCCGCGAAAGCATAATCAAGATACTTGACAGGCTCCACCCGAAAAAGATTGTCATAGTCAGCTCGTCGCCGCAGATACGCTATCCCGATTATTATGGCATCGACATGGCCAAGCTTGAAGAGTTCATCGCTTTCAGGGCATGCATAGCACTGTTGCAAGACCGTGGCATGCAGAGCCTTATAGACGAGACATACAAAAACTGCATCGACGAGTTGAAGAAGCCCAAGGAAGAGATGCAATGTTGTGTCAAAGCGCTTTATAAACCATTCACGGTCGAAGAGCTCAACACCAAGATGGTGGAACTGCTGCGCCCTGCAGAGGTGACCACCCCCATCGAACTGGTTTATCAAAGCATCGAAGGGCTGCACACTGCCATACCCGACCATAAGGGCGACTGGTATTTTACAGGCAACTACCCCACTCCCGGCGGTATGAAGCTTGTAAACCAGGCATTCATCAATTATTATGACAACGTGTATCAGTACGAACAAAAGTTTTAAACACTTTACAACCATATATGATGAAGAACGTAACATTGGTTCTTGAAGACGGAACAGAATTTCGCGGCAAGTCATTCGGTTACGAACAACCAGTTGCAGGCGAAGTAGTCTTCAATACAGCGATGATGGGTTATCCGGAGAGCCTGACCGACCCCTCATACGCCGGACAGTTGATGACACTGACTTACCCACTGGTGGGAAACTATGGTGTTCCCCCTTTCACTATTGCCCCTGACGGCATAGCAACGTTCATGGAGAGCGACAAGATCTACGCATCGGCCATAATCGTTGCAGACTACAGTGAAGAGTATAGTCACTGGAATGCAGTCGAGAGCCTGGCCGACTGGCTGAAGCGTGAGCATGTGCCCGGCATCACCGGCATAGACACCCGCCAGCTGACCAAAGTGTTGCGTGAGCACGGTGTAATGATGGGAAAGATTCTTTTCGACGACCAGCCGGACAACATACCTCAGGCAGATTACGAAGGCGTTAACTTTGTTGACAAAGTGAGCTGCAAGGAGGTCATACGTTACAACGAAGGCGCCGGAAAGAAAGTCGTACTGGTTGACTGCGGCGTAAAGAACAACATCATACGATGCCTCATCAACCGTGGTGTGGAAGTTATCCGCGTGCCATGGAATTATGATTATACAGGCATGGACTTCGACGGTCTTTTCCTCGGCAACGGCCCGGGCGACCCGGACATGTGCGAAGACGCGGTCAACATCATACGCAAACAAATGAGCCTTTCACGCAAGCCCATATGCGGAATATGCATGGGCAACCAGCTTCTGGCCAAAGCCGGAGGCGCATCAATATACAAGCTCAAATACGGTCACAGGTCGCACAACCAGCCGGTAATGGAAGTTGGAACCACAAGGTGCTACATAACAAGCCAGAACCATGGCTACGCTGTCGATGCCAAGACGCTCGGCAGCGACTGGAAGGAACTGTTCGTTAACATGAACGACGGGTCAAACGAAGGCATATGCCACAAGGAGAACCCCTGGTTTACAAGCCAGTTCCACCCGGAAGCCTGCTCAGGCCCTGTCGACACTGAATTTATGTTTGACCGTTTTGTTGAAAAATTGAAGTAACAGTAACTATGAGAGACGAAAATATAAAGAAAGTCCTGTTGCTCGGCTCAGGCGCATTGAAGATTGGCGAAGCTGGCGAATTTGACTATTCCGGTTCACAAGCGCTGAAGGCACTGCGTGAAGAAGGAATATATACCGTATTGATAAACCCAAATATCGCGACCGTCCAGACATCCGAGGGGGTTGCCGACCAGATTTATTTCCTGCCCGTACAGCCGTATTTCGTAGAGCGCGTAATCGAAAAGGAGCGCCCCGACGGCATACTGTTGGCTTTCGGCGGACAGACAGCACTCAACTGCGGTGTGGCGTTGCACCAGAGCGGAGTGCTTGAAAAATACAACGTACGCGTGCTCGGCACACCCGTCCAGGCTATCATGGACACCGAAGACCGCGAGCTTTTCGTAGAAAAACTCAATGAGATTGGCGTCAAGACAATCAAGAGCGAGGCGTGCGAAAACATAGAGCAAGCCCGCAAGGCAGCCAAGGAATTGGGCTATCCCGTTATCCTCAGGGCCGCATACGCCCTTGGCGGGTTGGGCAGCGGATTCTGCGACAACGAGGAAGAGCTTGACAAACTGGCCGAAAAGGCTTTCTCTTTCTCGCCTCAGGTTCTCGTAGAGAAGAGCCTGAAAGGCTGGAAAGAAATAGAATATGAGGTTGTGCGCGACCGCTATGACAACTGTATCACGGTATGCAACATGGAAAATTTCGACCCATTGGGCATACATACAGGCGAGAGCATAGTCATAGCACCATCTCAGACCTTGACAAACAGCGAGTACCACAAGCTTAGAGCGCTGTCTATCAAGATTATACGTCACATAGGCATAATCGGAGAATGCAATGTGCAGTATGCCTTCGACCCACAAAGCGAAGACTACCGCGTAATCGAAGTGAACGCCCGCCTGAGCCGTTCGTCGGCGCTCGCATCCAAAGCCACAGGCTATCCCTTGGCTTTCGTCGCCGCCAAGCTGGGCATGGGCTACGGCCTGTTTGAGCTGAAAAACTCGGTCACGAAGACAACAAGCGCCTTTTTCGAGCCAGCCCTCGACTATGTGGTCTGCAAAATACCACGGTGGGACCTCAGCAAGTTCCGTGGCGTTGACAAAGAGCTTGGCTCATCCATGAAGTCGGTAGGCGAGGTGATGGCCATCGGCCGCAACTTTGAGGAAGCCATACAGAAGGGTTTGCGCATGATAGGGCAAGGCATGCACGGCTTTGTCGAGAACAAGGAACTTGAGATACCCGACATCGACGCTGCATTGCGTGAGCCTACAGACAAGCGCGTGTTCATCATCTCGAAAGCCATGCACAAGGGTTACACCATCGACCAGATACATGAGCTGACGAAGATTGACAAGTGGTTCTTGCAGAAACTGAAGCACATCATCGACATCGACGAGCGCATGAAAGCCTTGAAGAGCATAAACAACCTCGACAAGGAACTGCTGCGCGAGGCCAAGGTCTACGGATTCACCGACTTCCAGATTGCCCGTGCCGTGGGCTTGGAAACAGAACTGAACAGCATGGCCAAGGCCGGCCTTGTGGTGCGCAACCTGCGCAAGAGCTACGGTATACTGCCATATGTCAAGCAGATAGACACCCTGGCTGCCGAATATCCGGCACAGACCAACTACCTGTACCTCACCTACGCCGGCGTTGCCCACGACATCACGTTCGAGCGCGACAAACGCTCAATCATAGTGCTTGGCTCCGGTGCCTACCGCATTGGCTCGTCTGTAGAGTTCGACTGGTGCGGTGTACAGGCCCTGCAAACCATCCGCAAAGAAGGCTACCGCTCGGTGATGATAAACTACAACCCGGAGACTGTTTCCACCGACTATGACATGTGCGACCGCCTCTACTTCGACGAGCTGACCTTTGAGCGTGTGATGGACATAATCGACCTTGAATGCCCACACGGAGTGATTGTCTCTACAGGAGGACAGATACCCAACAACCTGGCAATGCGGCTCGACGGACAGCACGTGCCCATTCTCGGAACATCAGCCAAAGACATCGACAATGCCGAAGACCGCGCCAAGTTCTCGTCGATGCTCACCCGCAACGGCATAGACCAGCCGGAGTGGAGCGCCCTCACCACGATGGAAGACATCAACACGTTCATATCAAAGGTGGGCTTCCCCGTGCTGGTACGCCCGTCATACGTATTGTCGGGTGCCGCCATGAACGTATGCTCCAACCAGGAAGAGCTTGAAAAGTTCCTGCGCCTGGCAGCCAATGTAAGCGAAGACCACCCCGTGGTGGTAAGCCGCTTCATAGAGCATGCAAAAGAGGTTGAGATGGATGCCGTGGCCCGCAATGGCGAGATAATAGCATACGCCATCAGCGAGCACATTGAGTTTGCCGGAGTACACTCTGGCGACGCCACCATACAGTTTCCCCCGCAGAAGCTGTATTGCGAGACTGTGAGGCGCATCAAGCGCGTAAGCCGCAAGATTGCAGAAGAGTTGCACATCAGCGGCCCGTTCAACATACAGTTCCTTGCAAAGGAAAACGACATCAAGGTGATTGAGTGCAACCTGCGCGCATCACGCTCGTTCCCATTCGTAAGCAAGGTCTTGAAAATCAACCTGATTGAACTTGCAACCAAGGTGATGCTTGGACTTCCCGTAGAAAAGCCCAGCAAGACTCTCTTCGACCTCGACTACGTGGGTATCAAGGCAAGCCAATTCTCGTTCAACCGACTGCAGAAAGCCGACCCTGTGCTCGGCGTTGACATGGCTTCAACGGGCGAAGTGGGCTGTCTTGGCGATGACACGAGCACGGCCTTGCTCAAGAGCATGCTCTCTGTTGGACAACGCATACCTGAAAAAAACATATTGCTTTCTACCGGCAGCGCCAAGCAAAAGGCCGAGATGCTCGATGCCGCACGCATGCTCGTTGAGCACGGATACAAGCTGTATGCCACCAGCGGCAGTTCCAAGTACCTGTCGGAAAACGGGGTGGAGAACACCGAGGTGTTCTGGCCATCGGAAGACAAGCAGCCGCAGGCCATTGACATGTTGCACAACCACGAGATTGACCTTGTGGTGAACATACCCAAGAACCTGACTGCAGGCGAGCTTACCAATGGCTATAAGATAAGGCGCGCAGCCATCGACCTGAATGTTCCGCTGATAACCAACAGCCGTCTGGCAAGTGCCTTCATCAATGCATTCTGCCGAATAAAGCTCGACGACATCGACATTAAGAGCTGGGCTGAATATAAGTAGAATAGCAAATTACGTGTATTAGCAAAGGGAGTTGCCAAAAAGCAACTCCCTTTTTAACCCAAACAGGCCCTTTTATGCTCGATGTTTGTTTTCACGGTCGTTACATTCGTCACAAACTCATCGCCCCACCCCGCCGCATCTTGTTTGAGCTTTGTATCTACGCAGCCCGCTATGCCACCGGCAACGGGGCAGGCCGATATTCACGGCCAGCGGGATGGAACAGCCTGATTGTTGAATGCCCGATTGGGGATAAATGTTTACTTTGAATCATGATTATCAGAAATGTTTGCAATACCGACGCCACTGCCATAGCCAACATATACAACGAATACGTAACCGGCACGACTGTTTCATTTGAGCTGGAAGCGGTCACAGTTGAAGAAATGTCGAAGCGAATAATTGAAATATCGGAGTCGTTCCCCTATTTTGTATGCGAAGACAAGGGCAACGTCGTCGGCTTTTGCTATGCGCACAGATGGAAAGAACGCAAAGCGTATGAAAACACTCTCGAGACCACGGTGTATATATCACGTTCGCACCACGGGCATGGCGTTGGCCGACAGCTGATGGAGCGCCTCATCGACGCATGCCGCACAAAGGGATGCCACGCCTTGATAGCATGTATTACGAGCGACAATGAGCCAAGCATCAACTTCCACGAGAGGCTTGGATTTACCAAGGTGTCATGCTTCAACCAGGTAGGACGCAAATTTGGCCGATGGCTCGACGTGGTCGACTACGAACTGCTTTTGACCGATGGCCAAATGCGATGACAGCCAACGAAAGAAATCAGAACAGGCACAGGCATATCAATTGCGGCGTGTGCCTGTTCCGATTGCGCCATACATCCAGTAGCGTCAGACAGGCGGCAGTATTCGCCCCACCGCCGTTCACCCCCACCCTGTATGCCTGCAAACATTTGCTTGCGGCCTAAAGACAACCAGCCGGGATGACTTGGCTTTAGTGCCTAAGCCGGCAAACAAATCAACTAAAAGAATTCCCACCACCACGCTTTATCCCAAACCGACTGCCGGAAGCCATAAACGCATACACCCGATTGTCAAATCCTCTGCTTACAGTGTCCGCGAAGTCGCAGCATTCTGCCGTAGGCTGCATGGGCCTGCAAGTTGCCGTAAGGAGCAATTAAGCATTTGGCACACAAGACATGAATGCCCCAACCATCATCTGCATGCATCATGCTTAAATTGGGATTAAAACCCGGCAATGATGTTTTCCTGTACGGAAGATTCCTGCACGCAGCATTTCCGACTGCAACAAACAATCCAGCGCGCCACACTCAACCATCTGGCATTCAGCGGTTTGCCGTATGGGTCGTTTTGGTTGACCAAACGGCCCATACGGCAATGCAAAACGGCTGTCGTCGTTTGACCATACGGGCCGAATCTCACCCAAGAACGAACCGGCCCTACTACCAATATTATTCCATACATCACCCATTGCCGCCATGCCGGCATGCCGATAAACTGTGGCTGACCAACTGAAAAGCCAATCTGCCAGACGAAACAAACACTAAACGCTCCCTTACGTCACCTTGCCGGCCCAGAATGCACACGGCAGCATGCTACTGATTCTATTAATTAGGTGTTCAAAATTGATTGACATCAGATTGTGCGCTATTTCGGAGATGCATGCCAAAGTCCGAAGATTGAGCGTAGAGGGCTACTCGCCCGATGAGACTTTGGCATGCGGCCCGAAAGAGCACACAAGATGGTGGCGAAGATATTGAGGACACATGCAAGGTCAATTGTATAGGTTTATTTTGAACAGCTACTTAAGACGGCAAACAAATTGAATGTCAATGGCGTGGAATCATATAGGCTGCTTATGGCCGACAGATGGGTAAGTAAAAACAACTACCATCATGGCATACGATGCGTACCACAAAACGATAACACCGATGCACTGTTTGCCCAACCGGCATCCGCCACAATCCGGCACTGTTGCAGACGGCAATCCACCCGACGACATGGCGCATCTATAGGCGCGTTACATTACACAAGGCCCTGGCCGCAGCATGAAATAGCCTAAACGCGTACAGATACAGACAACATTTGCAATTGGGTTGCAAAACATCTTATATACCTTTGCAACCTGAAACAAAACAAACAAACACTTTATGAGACTACATCATTTCACTATTGGGGTCATGGCCTTGGCTTTGACGGTTTCGTGCGTCAATGATAAAGAAAGCAAAACAACAAGCAATGCAACGCAGGAACAAAAGTCGGACGCAAAAAGCCATTCAGACGAAATAATAATAAGCGCAGAACAAGCAAAGAACATTGGCTTGGCAGTAAAGACAATCAAGCCGGCATCATATTACGGGTCGATACCCGTGGGAGGAAAAATCGTTGAAGCGAGTGGCGACGAACGAACCGTTGTTGCCAGCACTTCGGGCATTGTTTCGCTGAACAGACAGCTCACTGAAGGCACCCGTCTGAACAAAGGGGTTGCGGTGATGAACATCTCTGCCAACAACCTGCAAGGCGGAAGTCCGACGCGCAATGCCCGGATAGCGTTTGAGACAGCAAAAAAAGACTATGAACGTGCCACAAAAATGGTTGATGACAACATCATATCCAAGAAAGAGTTCAATGCCATAAAAGCACAATACGAAGCAGCTTTAGTAGCCTACAAGGCCCTGCCCGACGACGGGAAGGGAGGGGTAAGCATTGTCGCCCCCATCTCAGGCTACGTGAAGTCATGCAACGTGAAAGACGGAGACTATGTCACCGTTGGGCAGCCCATGCTGAGCATAACGCAAAACAAACGCCTGTACCTGCGGGCCGAACTGCCTGAAAAGTATTATGACATGCTCGAAATCATATCGTCTGCCACATTCAAACCTTCGTACAGTGACACCGTCTACGACCTAAACAAGCTCAATGGCAGGATTGTGGCTGTGGGCAAGACCACTACAGCCTCGCCGGGATATATACCGATAACCTTCGAGTTCAACAATGCCAAGGGAATCATGCCGGGTGCTTTCGCCGAGATATGGCTACAGACCTCTGCCGGGAAAGAGGCGTTGGCAGTACCTGTAAGCGCCATAACCGAAGAACAAGGGGCCTATTTTGTATACATAAAGACCGACGCCAGCTGCTATAAGAAGCAGGAAGTGAAGATTGGCATGACTAATGGCGAGCTTACAGAAATAGTAGACGGACTGAAGGGAGGCGAACAAGTAGTGACCGAAGGAGCCGTTAACGTAAAGCTGGCAGCATCAAGCAACGCAATACCGGCCCACAACCACAACCATTAAAACAGTCAGAAACGTATGCTTAACAAAATAATCCGATTCTCACTGCACAACCGCCTGATTGTCCTTGTGGCGGCTGTAGCACTAATCATACTCGGCGGATTCACGGCCCACAACACAGAAGTAGATGTTTTTCCAGACCTGAACGCCCCGACAGTGGTAGTAATGACAGAAGCCAAGGGCATGGCCGCCGAAGAGGTGGAACAGCTCGTGACATTCCCTATAGAGACTGCCGTGAATGGCGCCACAGGGGTAAGGCGCGTACGTTCGTCGTCGACAGCCGGCTTCTCAGTGGTATGGGTAGAGTTCGACTGGTCGACAGATATATACATAGCCCGGCAAATAGTTTCTGAAAAACTGTCGGCAATGGCCAACGAACTGCCCGACAACGTGGGCACGCCAACGCTCGGCCCCCAGTCGTCGATACTGGGCGAGGTGCTTATAGTTGGCCTCACGGCAGACAGCACCTCAATGTTAGACCTGCGCACCTTGGCCGACTGGGCCATCAGGCCAAGGCTACTGTCTATAGGCGGCGTGGCCCAAGTGTCGGTATTGGGCGGCGACATAAAGGAATACCAGATACTGATACATCCGCAGAAGATGAAGCATTTCGGCGTCAGCCTGTCTGATGTGCTCAACGCAACAACAGGCATGAACCAAAACACCAATGGCGGCACCATATACGAATATGGCAACGAATACATCATCCGTGGCCTCGTTTCGTCAGACAACATAGAGGACATAGGCGACGCAGTGGTGAAATCGACAAACAACATACCCGTGACACTCGCCGACATTGCCGAGGTGAAAGTGGGCCCGCAAACCCCACGGCTTGGCGTAGCGTCGGAAAAAGGCAAGCCGGCGGTGCTCATGACCGTCACAAAGCAACCTAACACAGGTACGATAGAACTGACCGAAAAACTTGAGGACGCCCTGAAAGACCTTCAGAAAAACCTCCCTTCAGACATCAATGTGTCGACAGACGTGTTCAGGCAGTCGCGTTTCATCGAGAGCTCTATCGACAATGTGAAGACATCGCTTTACGAAGGGGCCATCTTTGTGGTTATAGTGCTGTTCCTTTTCCTGGCCAACACCCGCACAACAGTGATTTCGCTCATCACGTTGCCGGTATCGTTGCTTGTTTCAATATTGGTAATGCACTATATGAACCTGAACATCAACACCATGAGCCTCGGCGGACTTGCAATAGCCATTGGCTCACTGGTGGATGACGCCATAGTTGATGTGGAAAACGTATGGAAGCATTTGCGCGAAAACAGACAGCTGCCAGAGAACCTGCGCAAACCCACGCGCGAAGTTGTCTTCAATGCTTCAAAGGAGGTTCGTATGCCCATACTCAACTCTACACTCATCATTATAGCCAGCTTCGTGCCTCTGTTCTATCTCAGCGGCATGGAAGGACGAATGCTGATACCGCTGGGAATAGCATTCATCGTGGCACTTCTCGCATCGACAATTGTTGCGCTTACTCTGACTCCTGTGCTGTGCAGCTATCTGCTGAGCAATAAAAATGGCTCCGGCAAAGAAGACAAGGAAGCATTCATGGCCACATGGCTAAAGAAACACTACCACACTGCGCTGCTGTGGGCTTTGGCAAACAAGAAGAGCGTACTGGGAGGCTCGGTGGCTCTCTTCATTGTTGCCGTATGCATGTTCTTCACCTTAGGCCACAGCTTTCTTCCATCGTTCAATGAGGGTTCGTTCACTATCAACGTAAGCTCGATGCCTGGCATCTCGCTTGAGGAATCGGACAAGATTGGCAAAAGAGCCGAAGAGCTGTTGCTGTCAATACCCGAAATAAAGACCGTTGCACGCAAGACGGGGCGCGCTGAGCTCGACGAGCATGCGCTCGGGGTCAATGTTTCTGAGATTGAAGCACCCTTTGAGCTAACGGACAGGACTCACAAGGAAGTGCTGGACGACATAAGGCACAGGCTATCAGCCATCAGCGGGGCCAACATAGAAATAGGCCAACCGATAAGCCACCGCATAGATGCCATGCTGAGCGGAACGCAGGCAAGCATAGCAATAAAGCTTTTCGGCGACGACCTGAACAAGATGTTCGCAATCGGAAACAGGATAAAAGACGAGATAGCCACCGTAGACGGCATAGCAGACCTCAATGTAGAGCAACAGATAGAACGGCCGGAATTAACCATCAGCCCCAAACGCAAACTATTGGCAAAGCACGGCATCACCCTCGCCGACTTCAACTCGTTTGTCAGTGTGAACTTGGGAGGCGAAACGGTTTCGCAGGTTTATGAGGACAAAAAGAGCTTCAACCTGGTGGTAAGGGCCGCCGACAGCGACAGGGGCTCAATGGAACGGATAAAAGACTTGATGATTGACACACCCGACGGCGGCAAGATTCCGTTGACAGAAGTGGCTGAGGTAAAGTCGACCACTGGTCCAAACACCATCAACAGGGAGAACGTGAAACGAAAAATCGTTGTCTCTGCCAACGCCAGCGGCCGCGACCTGCGCAGTGTGGTCAACGACATTCAGGCACGCATTGACAACAACATCAAGCTCCCCGAAGGCTACCACATTGAATATGGCGGACAATTTGAAAGCGAACAGAGCGCCAGCCGAACACTTATGCTGGCATCGGCGGTGAGCATAGTCATCATGTTCCTCCTGCTATACCTGCAGTTCAGAAATGCTCTTGAAAGCGGGGTAATATTGCTCAACCTGCCACTGGCACTGATAGGCGGGGTTTTCGCACTATGCCTTACTACCGGCGAGGTGAGCATACCGGCAATCATCGGCTTCATATCACTGTTCGGCATAGCAACGCGCAACGGCATGCTGCTAATAAGCAGGTACAACACCCTGCAACGTGAAGAAGGGCTTTCGCTGAAAGAAAGCATTATGAAGGGTTCGCTGGACAGGCTAAACCCTATTGTGATGACTGCATTGTGCTCTGCACTGGCGCTGATACCACTGGCACTGCGCGGCGACTTGCCGGGCAATGAAATTCAAAGCCCGATGGCAAAAGTCATATTGGGTGGACTGCTTACGTCGACATTCCTCAATGCGTTCATCGTACCCATCATATATGAACTGCTAAACAAAAAGAACATAACCAATAATAAACCGACAAAATGAAACAAAAGATACTGATGGCTTGTGCCGCAATGTGCATCGCTTGCACCATGGACGCCGCCAGCATTGACAGTGTTCTACACTGCATCGAACAAAACAACATTGAACTGAAGGCTCTTAAAAAAGACTACGAAGCCGGTTGTCTTGAGATAAAGTCACAAAACAACCTCGAAGACCCGTCGGTTGAATACAGTCCGTTCTTCAACAAGGCGGTCAATGGCGTTGCCAGCTCCGAACTGGTGGTATCCCAAGGCTTTGACTTCCCAACCGTTTATGCCGCACGAACAAAATCGGGAAGACTGCAACAAGAAGTCCTCAGGCAGGAATATAACAAGTCACGGCGCGACATTCTGTTCAATGCCAAGACGCTGTGCCTGGATTTCATCATGCAAACAAAAAAGAAAACGCTGCTGAAAATAAGAGGTGACAACGCTCTCAGGCTGTTGCAAATGTATGAGAAAAGACTGGAAGACGGAAACGCCAATATCCTTGAGGTAAACAAAATCAAGATGGACTTGATGAATGTTAGGACTGAAATAGCGCAAGCCGAGGCTGAACGCATTGCCACGATAAACTCGCTCTCGGCCTTGAACGGCAACTCGCCAATGCCACTAAACGGCATGGAATACCCCGCAACGCCAGACGGCGATGGTGAGACACTGTTGCAGAATGCACTCAACAACGACAATGACATACACGCCGCAGCTGCTTCTGCCAAGGCATCGGAACAGGATGTGAAGGTGAACAAACAAAACTGGATGCCAAAACTGCAGGTGGGATACCGGAGAAACACCGACGGCAGCGATGCCAGCAATGGTTTTCTGGTTGGTGCATCATTCCCGCTGTTTTCGAGCCGGAACAAGACGAAAGCAGCAAAAGCCAAGATGGAGAACGCACGGCTTAATCTTGAGAATACAAAAGCAATGGCAGAAAATGGCATAAAAACCAAGATACAGCAAATGAAACAACTCAAGCAGGCAGCACAGGCTTACGATGAAGACTTGATGATAGAAACTCTAAGACTGTTGGACAAGGCTGTGGAAAGCGGGCAGATATCGATTGTGGAATATTACTCTGAGGCTGATGTGATTTATAGGAACCTGCAAGCGAGCATCGAGGCAGAACGCCAATATCAAGGGGTGATGGCCGACATTTGCAAGAATGACATCTGACGCAAGCTGGTGCAACGCCTATTGCGGCTATATCGAAAGACTACGACGACATTATTATATTTATTTGCAGCCCCTGTTACATCTTCTGAATTAGAAAACAAATGGCAGTTGCTGATGAATAATGGCACGACGCACCATTTCATGATAAAAGGTGCATCGTGCCATTGTCGTTCACGAGTATTTTAGTAACTTTGCGGCAACAAATAAACTATACGACAATGAAAAGAACGATGTTTATGTTACTCTTGTCTGGATTGCTATTATCCTGTCAGGAAAGCCTTGAAGATAAATGTGCCCGGGAAGCCAAGGAATACACAGAAAAGAAATGCCCGGCACCTATCGGCGAAAACATTGTGATAGACAGCATGAGCTTTGAACGCTCCACACACACACTGCATTATTATTACTCCATCAAAGGAGCAGCAGACAGTAACCCCAACATCAATACTTCTGAGGCTTACAACCTGTTGCTATCACAAATAAAGAATGCCACTTCAATAAAAGACTACAAAGACGCAGGTTATAACTTCGCCTACACTTACCGCTCAGGGAAAGACAAAAACAAGGTTGTTTTCGAGGCAGTATTCAAGCCTGAAGATTATAAGTAGTCGTTCCTTAAAAAGCACATTTCTGCGGGATATTGTAACTAAACAGCATTCCGCAGAATTTTTCAATAAATCGCCAAAGAACCCTCATGGCTCTTTTGAAGTTATATGCAGCCGCAGCCAACAGTACATTGACTACATCTCCGAAGATACCTTTATAAAAGTTGCGTCCCAGGCGACATTCTGATTTCAGGTGCCCGATTGTCGGCTCGATTCCGGCTCGCTTGCAGAAGATGCGGTGTTTCTTTTTGCGAATATAGTAGCTGTCTTTTCGGTTGGGAACATCAGGGATTAGTATTTGAGTACCGTTTACTTCCTTCTTTCCCCTGTACCCCCTGTCTCCTGCCAATTTCTTTATTTTACGTCCTGTTATTCTTTCAACCTGCAAAAGGGATTTTTCTATTGTATGTCCGTCGTATTCGTTGCGGAACGAGCCGGCTCCTAAGATTATACCTGTCAGAGAGCGGATGATGGAAACCTTGTTCCCGAACTCATACTTCTTATGCTCCTTGCCTTTGCTTATGCACTGCACCTCAGGCTCGTGCAGTGAATAAATCTTTTCCTTGGAATTGCGTTTCTGTGAAAGTACCCGTTCAAACAGAATGAGCTGCTTGTCGTATTCATGGTTTTCTTTCAGGTTGCGTCTGAGCTCCCTTACCAATCGTCCGGCTATTGTCCGCAGTCTCTTGTCTGCCTTTAAGGCTTTCGCACGATTCTTCGGATGGTTGCGGAAACGTTGGTCACGGTAAATCCTTTTAAGCACAAACGTATAGCTCTGACGCAACGGAAGGTTCAACGACCTTACAATGGACATAACCTTACGGATTATCTTTTTATGCAGCTTCTCATCAGTGGGATAAGTCACGTTTTTTTCTTGTACGGTGGAGTCGATGAAAGCAGTGTCGTAATGGTCATTGTCGTCATTTTCCTGATTGACACGGATACTTTCTGCCAGAATAAGCTCCATACCCTGCTCACCGATACGCTTGCGGAAATGAACAAGCTCGCTCGCATTGCATGGATAAGATGGAGTAAACTCCGACATGCCGCAAAAGTACTGGTAATAAGCATTCTCGCTCCACTGCTCAACAACTGACTCATCGGAAAGATTCCGTACGTGCTTTAGAATCAGCAAGCCGCACATCAGACGGATAGGCTTGGCAGGACGTCCGTTATCGGCACAATACAACGGAGTGAAGGATTCTTCAAAACGAGACCAACTGATTTTATCCGCAAGGATGTACAAGGGATGTTTCTGGTTCAACTGGTCGGACAAAGAACTGAATAAAGAGGGACTTGATATAGTTTTATTAATCATATAATCTGCAAGTTTTAGAACTTAAAGTTACAAAAACTTGCAGATATATCAAAGGAAATCAAGAACTACTTTACTGATTATCAATTCGTGAATCGCTTTTTAAGGAACGACTAAGTAACACACATCATGGCAACAGGCTTGGCCCAATAAGATTATTTTAATATAATGAAGCGAGGGCAACCCGACCTTCCTTGTTCCGGGTAACCCTCGCTATTCTTGTATTGATTGTGCCTCGACAAATATGATTTTAGGCCTCTTCGGGTTTCATATTTGTATATACGTTCTGTACATCGTCGTCATCCTCAAGCAGGTCGACCATCTTGTTGATTGTCTCACGCTGCTCCGGCGTAACGTCCTTAAGGTCATTAGGTATTCGGGTAAACTCGGCACCGGTGACCTCAAGGCCCATACCTTCAAGATGCTTCTGTATGTCGCTGAAGCTCGTAGGCTCTCCGTAGATTGTTATTTCGCCGCTCTCTTCATCTTCATCATACTCGTCATCGACACCAAAATCAATGAATTCGAGTATCAGGTCGTCCATATTCAGCCCGTCTTTCTTCTTGAATGTAAACACGCACTTCTGGTCAAACAGGAATGAAAGCGAACCTTGTGTACCAAGATTGCCGCTGAACTTATTGAATACAGCGCGAACATTTGCAACCGTCCTGGTTGTGTTGTCAGTGGCAGCATCAACGAAGATGGCTATGCCGTGAGGGCCATATCCCTCGTATGTCACCTCCTTGAAGTCTTTCTGGTCTTTCCCCAATGCATTCTTGATAGCACGCTCAATGTTGGCGTTAGGCATGTTCTCGCGCTTGGCTGTCTGTATGATTGCGCGCAGATGAGGGTTGTTCTCTGGCTCAGGTCCACCAGCCTTGACTGCTATTGCTATCTGCTTACCAATCTTTGTAAATGTGCGGGCCATGTGCCCCCATCTCTTAAGCTTTGTTGCTTTACGATATTCAAATGCTCTTCCCATCGGAGTGTTTATTAACGGAGCTCTGCCCCAAGTTTATTCTTTAAGTTTGTTATCAGTTTAGTCATTATCGAATCGATCTGCTTATCGTTGAGAGTCTTTGCCTCGTCTTGCAGTATGAAGTTGACTGCATAGCTCTTCTTTCCTGACGGAAGATTCTTTCCTTCATACACGTCGAAGAGCTCTACTCCCTTAAGCAGTTTCTTCTCCGTCTGCCTTGCCACTTCTTCTATAGCGGCAAACTCTACTCCGTTATCAACAAGCAGAGCCAAATCGCGGCTGACAGCGGGGAACTTGCTAATCTCGGCATACAAGACCTGGTTCTTGCCTACGGCCTTCATAAGGGCTGTCCAATCAAGCTCGGCGTAGTAAACCGGCTTTGATATATCTACGGTTTTCAGCAGTTTGGCGCTTACCACGCCCATCTCGGCGAGCTTTTTGCCGCCACGGTTCTCTATTGTTAAGCCGTGGGCAAAAACATCATTAGCGCTTTTCTTCCGCACTGTCATGCCTTGCTTCAGCCCTATGCGGTCGAATATGTTGCGCACATAGGCCGCAAGCTCAAAGAAGCTGCTGTCTTCGTTGGGATGAGCCCAACTGCCATCGACACGCTTACCGGTAAGCCACAAACCGAGATGATAGCTTTCCTTGTATGCCGCTATGGGATTTTCAGTGTTTTGCTTTGCCGGGTCAAAGTGGTAAACATTGCCAAATTCAAACAAGCGCAGATTGGGATTCTTGCGCTTTGAATTGTGCTCTATGCTTTCCAAACCACCAAAGATGAGAGTCTGGCGCATAACATTGAGGTCTGTGCTGAGCGGATTCATTATCTTAACGCAGTTTTCCTGCTTGTAAGCATCGAACATGTCGTAATAAGCTCCGCGCGTCAACGAATTGTTAAGAATCTCATTGAATCCGCATCCCACAAGCTGCTCACCAACAATATTGGCCAGTTTGTGCTTGCGGTCTTCATCACCTTTAACAGCAAGACAGCCTTTCAACTGCGATGGTATTTCAACGTTGTTGTAACCATATATACGCAAAATGTCCTCTACAACGTCGCACGGGCGTTGAACATCAACCCTGTATGCCGGAACTAGCAGTTCCAAACCGTTGTCAGACTCAGACAATATCTTCATGTCAAGGCTCTCGCAGATGCTCTTGATGGTTGAGTGTGGGATATCCTTGCCTATAAGTCCGGTTACATAATCGTACTCCAAGTCAACCGTAAATCCATTCATTGGCTCAGGATATTCGTCCCTTATCTCCATGGACACACTTCCACCGGCGAGCTCTTTGCACAATATTGCAGCTTGCTTCAACGCGTATATAACTCCTTCCGGGTCAATGCCGCGCTCGAAGCGGAATGATGAATCAGTGCTTAATCCGTGGCGGCGCGCGCTCTTGCGTATCCAAGTCGGATGGAAATAAGCGCTCTCCAATACCACATTCCGCGTAGTCTCGTACGTGCCGCTGCCCTTGCCGCCAAACACTCCGGCAATGCACATCGGTTCTTCGGCATTACATATGCTTAAGTCATGGGTGCCCAACTCGTGCTCTACGCCGTCGAGCGTAACAAACTTTGTACCTTCCGGCTGTGTGCGCACCACTATCTTGTGGCCTGTCACCATATCGGCATCAAAACAGTGCATGGGCTGCCCATAGGCCATCATTATGTAATTGGTAATGTCTACAATGTTGTTTATCGGCCGAAGTCCTATCACCCGCAACTTGTTTTGCAACCACTCAGGACTCTCCTTCACCTCGCAACCGGTTATGCTTACGCATGCATATCGTTTGCAAGCGTCACGATTGACAATCTCCACGTCGATAGGCAAGTCATGATTGTCAACAGAGAACTTTGAACAATCGGGGCGATGCAAGCTCGTCTCATAGCCATTGCACTTCAGCCACGCATACAAATCACGGGCAACACCCCAGTGAGACAATGCATCGGCACGGTTAGCAGTGATGTCTATCTCTATCACCCAGTCGCTTTCCAGGTGATAATATTCTGCGGCAGGCTGACCGACAGGCGCATCGTCGGGCAGCACGATTATACCGTCATGGCTGTTTCCGACACCAATCTCATCCTCGGCACATATCATGCCATAGCTATCAACCCCTCTTAACTTGGACTTCTTTATGACAAACTCCTTGTCGCCATCGTATAGCACGCACCCCAAGTCTGCAACGACAACCTTCTGTCCAGCAGCCACATTGGGAGCGCCGCACACAATCTGCGACGGAACATCACGCCCCAAGTCAACCGTTGTGACATGAAGATGGTCGGAGTTAGGATGAGCTTCGCACGTCAAAACCTTGCCTACGTACAAGCCTTTAAGGCCTCCTTTAATGCTTTGAACCTCCTCAAGCGCATCTACCTCAAGCCCTGTTGAGGTCAAAGCATCACAAACTTGCTGCGGAGTAAGGTCAAAGTCAACGTACTCTTTAAGCCATTTGTACGAAATATTCATTATAGTGAATCTTTATTTTAACCAAATTTTGGCGCAAAAATACTACTTTTCTGCCACTTATGCAAATTTTTCTTTGCTTGTTTCTTATTATTCTAATGTGCTGCAGACAGAAGAAACGACCAAAGACGTCATCTCGCCGCCAAATATTCATGGCACATCTCTGCACACCTCTCGCCATCAATGGCGGCCGACACAATTCCTCCGGCGTATCCGGCGCCCTCGCCACAGGGGAAAAGCCCGGCCACACCAACGTGCATGAGCGACGCCGGATCGCGCACTATGCGCACCGGGGCCGACGTGCGTGTCTCTATAGCAATCATGACTGCATCGTTGGTCAAGAAGCCGCGGCTCATGCGCCCGAACTCCTTGAACCCTTCGCGCAATCTGTCTGCCACCTGGGCTGGAAGCCAGAAATGAAGCGGCGAGGATATCAAGCCGGGAGAATACGAACTGCGCGGCAAGTCATAGCTGAGCTTTCCGTTGACAAAGTCGACCATGCGCTGCGCCGGAGCGGTCTGTCGCATATTGCCTTGGATCCAACAATCATGTTCGAGCCTTTCCTGCCAGTGCATCATTTTCAGAGGATCGTCACCTTCGACGTCCTCGACTCGCGTTTCTACAACCATGCCACTGTTCGACCATTTTCCCCCTCTATTGCTCGGGCTCATGCCATTTACAACAATCTGCCCATCAGAAGTGGCGGCAGGTATCACAAAGCCGCCGGGGCACATGCAAAACGAATAAACCCCTCGGCCGCCAGACTGAGTGACAAACGAATATTCTGCAGCCGGCAAATATTTGCCACGCCCTGCCGGATTATGGTATTGTATTCTGTCTATTAATTCCGATGGATGCTCGAGCCTGACGCCAACCGCAATGCCCTTGGGCTCTATTTCAACCTTCGCCTCGGCAAGATATCGGTAAACATCCCTGGCCGAATGGCCTGTTGCCAATATCACAGGGCCGTGTAATGTAAGGCCGGCACCCGTGCGCAAGTCGGTTGCGTCGATTCCTTCCACATGACCTTCATGTGAAATCAGCAACCTGTCCATGCGTGTCTGGTGGCGCACCTCACCACCTGACGATATTATCGTCTGGCGCATTCGCTCAATAACTCCCGGCAAACGGTCGGTTCCTATGTGCGGATGGGCGTCTGCCATTATTGCCGTTGAGGCCCCATGCTGACAAAAAACGCCAAGTATCTTATCCACATTACCGCGCTTCTTGCTCCGTGTGTACAGCTTGCCGTCTGAGTAAGCGCCGGCTCCACCCTCGCCAAAACAATAATTGCTCTCGCCATTAACCTTCTGCGTACGTGATATGTCGGCAAGATCTTTCTTGCGCTCCCTGACATCCTTGCCACGCTCTACGACCACCGGACGCAGTCGCAGTTCTATTAGCTTAAGAGCAGCAAACAACCCCGCAGGGCCTTCACCGACCACAACAACCTGCCTTGAACCTGAGACATCGGGATATTCTACCGGGACATAAGGCAAGTCTGACGGTTCTTCATTGATGTAAACACGCACTTTAAGATTCACATATATAGTCCGCTGGCGTGCATCTATGCTCTTGCGAAGCACCCTGACGGCCTTAACCGTACGCACGTCAAAACCATGCTCACTTGCCAGATACCTGCAAATTGACTCTTCGCCGGCTGCCACATGAGGCAGTACCCTAACCTGATATTCGTTGATCATCCTGACTTTCGTTTTATAACTCTGCTCTCAATTGCCATTTGAAGCGGGTAACTGCACACAAAACCGTAATGCAAACAAAAGCCACCGCGACCGAAAGGCAATTGATTGAAACACATTGCAAATGTAGACAAATTATTGCAAACGACAAAACCCAGACGAAACAAATAGCGTACGGACGACGTTAAGCAGCCAATATAAATGTGATGTATGCCAAGATTTGCACCTTCATGCCACGTTTTCCGCCTGCGATTCCAACCAAGTCTTGCCTATCCACAACATAGCGCCCGGTGTATCGCACAGACAACAGCATAATCAAGAAACTCTATCGGACGCATTACTCTGGGCCCACATCAATCACCAGCCACAGAAGCCGCTTTAACGACAAATCATGGAAAGAATGCCAATCCAATGCATTCTTTCCATGATTTGCCACATGTAGCCTTGACCACAAAAACCGTCAGAAGCTGTTCAGCCATGCCTTAAAGTCAAGCAGCATCTCTATGTGATAAGGGAAACTCTGCTTCATGCCCCAACCATGACCACCGGTGGGATAGACATGGAGCGACGCCGGAACGTCGTGACGATAACAGGCGAGATAGTAATTGACGCCATTGGCAGGCAAAACGGTGTGGTCGTCATCGCTCAACAGAATGTACGCCCTTGGCGTCACCCTGCTCACTTGCCTGTCTGTGCTGTACTCCTGCTCTGTTTTCTTGCGCGCATCCTTTCCAAGGAAATTGTCATGCGAACCGATATGGGTGAACCCCGGGTTCATCGTAATCACCGGATAAAACAGTATCTGGAAATTAGGAGCTGTGTTGCCCTTGCCCATGGTGGCCACCACAGATGCCAGGTGACCGCCGGCCGACGAGCCCATGATGCCCACCTGGTCAACATCTATGCGCCACTCTTTGGCATTGCGCCTCACCAAGCGCATCGCTTCCATCGCATCGCTTACCGGCACTTTGCGGTTGCCGTGAGGCATGCGGTATTTCAACACTATGGCTGCGATGCCCTGACTGGTAAAGAACTCGGCCCAGTCTGTGCCCTCATGCTCCATTGCCAACATGGCGTAACCGCCACCGGGACATATCACCACAGCGCGCCCCGTGACATGCTTCACATCCGGCAGATACACATAGACCCTAGCCGTATCCTTCAAATCCGAGCTTTTCTCCGGGGCACCATTCGGCCATAAGTCCAAGACTATGGGCTTGGTGGCTGCCGAGACAACCGACGAACATAACAGGAACAATAATGCGGGTAACGCTTTAAGTATATTCTTCATAATGAATTTGCTCTGAAATATGTGATTGCAAAGATAACTCTTTTAGCGGAGAACACAAAAGAAAACGGTTCTTTTTATCAAAACGGATGTGCATTATCACCTACACGACATTGCCATGCAGCAACTATGGCATGCGGTGTCAATGCCATCAAACCGCAATACAGCAAAAACAAAATATGGCCTGCAGGGTTCCATTTTATCATCAAAAAGTTGTTTATAACAACAATTATTGCTAATTTTGCACAGATTATTATAAAAGGAGAAAACAGAGTCCCGTTTGCTGAGGGAGATTACAGAACAAAAACAAGCACCAAGAAGATGAAAGTAATGAAATTCGGCGGAACATCCGTAGGTTCCGAAGAAAGCATACTCAGCCTGAAACGCATTGTCGAAGCTGAGAACGACGACGTGATAGTAGTGGTAAGTGCGCTTGGCGGCATCACCGACAAGCTGATAGAAACCTCGAAGATGGCTGTCAACGGCAACGAGGGTTACGTAGACGAGATTGAAGCCATGGCGCAACGCCACCACAATATGATAGACGCCATCATTGCAGACAAGGACAAGCACGACCGTCTGCTCGCCATCATAGACGGCCTTCTTGAGCAACTTCGTTCAATATATTATGGCGTTTACCTCATACGTGACCTCAGCGAAAAGACCAAGGCGGCCATTGTCAGTTATGGCGAGCGCCTCAGTTCACAAATAGTAGCCACGCTCATTGACGGCTCCAGATGGTATGACTCCCGCGAATTCATAAAGACCACACAGAAGCACGGCAAGCATGTGCTCGACAGCGAGCTCACCCAAAGGCTTGTGCGAGAGACCTTTGCCGAAATTCCGAAGGTCTCGCTGGTGCCTGGATTCATCAGTTCCGACGAATGCTCGGGCGAGACAACCAACCTCGGCCGCGGCGGAAGCGACTACACGGCAGCCATCATTGCCGCCTCCCTTAATGCCGAAGTGCTCGAGATATGGACAGATGTCGACGGGTTCATGACCGCCGACCCCAGGGTGATACACACCGCCTACACCATCAATGAACTGAGTTACATCGAGGCTATGGAGCTGTGCAACTTCGGCGCGAAAGTAATCTACCCGCCTACGATATACCCGGTATGCGTGAAAAACATACCGATAATGGTCAAGAACACGTTCAACCCCGATGCGCAGGGCACTGTCATCAAGGCCACCGTCGACAACGACAAAAAGCCAATCAAGGGCATATCAAGCATCAACGGCACCACGCTGATCACCGTAACCGGCCTGTCGATGGTTGGAGTGATTGGCGTCAACAGACGCATATTCACAGCCCTGGCCGACAACGGGATATCAGTATTCATGGTTTCGCAGGCCTCCTCGGAAAACTCTACGTCGATTGGCGTGCGTGACGAAGACGCCGACGAAGCCGTAAACGTGCTCAACAGGGAGTTTGCCAAGGAGATACAGACCGGAGCCATGTTCCCAATGCATGCCGAAAGCGGCCTTGCAACAATTGCCATCGTGGGTGAAAACATGAAGCACACGCCAGGCATAGCCGGCAAGTTGTTCGGCACACTGGGCCGGAGCGGCATCAGTGTCATTGCCTGCGCCCAGGGCGCGTCGGAGACCAACATCTCTTTCGTGGTCGACTCGCGCTTCCTACGCAAGTCGCTCAATGTCATCCACGACTCTTTCTTCCTCAGCGAATACAATGTGCTGAACTTGTTCATCTGCGGCATAGGCACTGTGGGCGGCAACCTCATCGAGCAGATTCGCTCTCAATATGAAGAACTGAAACGCACGCGGAGGCTGAAGCTCAATGTCGTTGGAATATCCAACAGCAAGAGGGCAATGTTCTCGCGCGACGGCATAGACCTCTCTTCTTACCGCGAGCAACTCGAGAAAGCAGAGCCGAGCAATGTCGACCACCTGCGCAATGGCATCATCGGCATGAACATATTCAACAGCGTATTTGTAGACTGCACTGCCAGCGGCGAGGTGGCCGGGCTTTACCAGGCGCTTCTCGAGCACAACGTGTCGGTGGTGGCAGCCAACAAAGTGGCAGCGTCGAGCGACTATGACAGCTACTTAAAGCTGAAAGAAACGGCCTTGAGGCGTGGGGTGAAGTTTCTCTTTGAAACAAATGTAGGCGCCGGACTGCCCATCATTGGCACAATAAACGACCTGCGGTCGTCGGGCGACAAAATACTGAAGATTGAAGCAGTGCTGAGCGGAACGCTCAACTTCATATTCAACGAGATATCTGCCGACGTTCCGTTTTCAGAAACCGTGCGCAGGGCCAAGGAACAGGGCTACAGCGAGCCCGACCCGCGCATAGACCTCAGCGGCAAGGACGTGGTTCGAAAGCTCGTCATCCTGGCCCGCGAGGCAGGCTACAAGGTTGAGCAGGAAGACGTTGAGAAGCATCTGTTCGTGCCCGACGAGTTTTTCAAAGGCAGCATAGACGACTTCTGGCGCAACCTGCCTTCGCTCGATGCCGGGTTTGAAAGCAGGCGCAAGGCCATCGAGGCCGACAACAAGCGATGGCGGTTTGTTGCCAAGATGGACCGCGGACGCACAAGCGTGTCGCTGGAGGCTGTGGGCAGCGACCATCCGTTCTACAACCTCGAAGGCTCGAACAACATAATAATGCTCACAACCGAGCGCTACCGAGAATACCCCATGCTCATCCAAGGCTACGGGGCCGGCGCCGGGGTTACCGCTGCCGGAGTGTTTGCCAACATCATGTCGATAGCAAACATCTGACAAACAAAAACCAACCGACAACACAACAAAAACAAACAGGACAAAGAAATGAAGCATATCATAATACTTGGAGACGGTATGGCCGACCACCCGGTTGAAAGGCTGGGCGGCCAAACGCCGTTGCAATACGCCGACACGCCGTATATGGACATGCTCGCAAGAAAGGGGCGAACCGGCAGACTGATGACAATACCCACAGGGTTTGCGCCTGGCAGCGAAGTGGCAAACTCAGCCATACTGGGCTACGACCTTAACAAGGTGTACGAAGGGCGCGGCCCACTCGAAGCCGCAAGCATTGGGTATGAAATGCAACCCGGCGACATGGCCATGAGATGCAACATCATCACGCTTGCCGACGGACGCATAAAAAACCACCACGGGGGCCATCTGACCACCGAGCAAGGCGACACGCTGATAAAATATCTCGACAGCCGACTGGGCAACGACCGCATAAAGTTCATCACCGGCACACAATACCGACACTTGCTCATCATCCGCGGTGGCAACAAACACATAGAATGCGCACCACCTCACGACCATCCCGACGAGCAGTGGCGCCAATTGATGGTGAGGCCGGAAAGGGGCTACGACACCGACGGGGCTGACGCTGCGGCCGCCGCTGACGGCCGGCTGACGGCCAAGGCAACCGCCGAACTGATAAACAAGCTGATATTGGAATCGCAAGAACTGCTCGAAAGCCATCCTTTCAACAAGGGCAGGGCCGACAGGGCCAACTCGATATGGCCGTGGAGCCCCGGATACAGGCCATCGATGAAACCGCTTTGCGAAATGTTTCCAAACGTGGGCAAAGGCTCTGTAATATCGGCTGTCGACCTGATAAGGGGCATAGGCCACTATGCCGGGCTGCGAAACATCTGCGTTGACGGTGCAACGGGGCTTGCCAACACCAACTATGAAGGCAAAGCCCGTGCTGCCATCGACGCCCTGAAGACCGACGATTTCGTTTTCCTTCACCTCGAAGCCAGCGACGAAGCCGGCCACGACGGCGACCTCGAACTGAAACTGAAGACGATAGAATACCTTGACCACCGCATCGTGGAACCTATATACAACGAGACGAAGGCTTGGCAAGAGCCGGTGTGCATGGCCATACTGCCCGACCACCCCACCCCGGTAGAAATTCGCACTCATGTAGACGAACCGGTGCCGTTCATCATCTACCACCACGGAATAAGCCCCGACGCCGTGGAAACATACAGCGAACTGAGCTGTGTAAACGGGGCCTACGGACTGCTGCGCCTCGACGAGTTCATGAAAACGTTCATGGCCATTGAGTAAGCCCGGACGTGCAAACCACCACGACGGCACCGACAGAACAAGCAACTGAACACAAAGATAAAACCGACAAACAAATGAGATATTACAGCACAAACCATAAGGCACCCACGGCTTCGCTCGCTGAAGCTGTAGTCAACGGACTGGCCGGCGACCGCGGACTGTATATGCCCGAGCGCATAGTGCCGTTGCCCGAAGAGTTTTTCACCAACATGGCACAGATGACGTTTGCCGACATTGCCTGCACCGTGGCCGACGCATTCTTCGGCGACGACATTGAACAGGGCGAACTGCACCGAATAGTAAGAGACACGCTTGCGTTCGACTGCCCCGTGGTGCCGGTGACGGACAGCATCTACAGCCTCGAACTGTTCCACGGGCCAACTCTGGCCTTCAAGGACGTGGGCGCACGGTTCATGGCCCGCCTGCTGCGCCATTTCTCAAAGGCCGACAACGGCGAAACGGTCAACGTGCTTGTAGCCACGAGCGGAGACACCGGTTCGGCCGTAGCCAACGGTTTCCTGGGCGTTGAGGGCATACATGTCTATGTGCTTTACCCCAAAGGCAAGGTCAGCAAGATTCAGGAATGCCAGTTTACCACCCTTGGCCACAACATTACGGCCATCGAGGTAGACGGCGTTTTCGACGACTGCCAGGCGCTGGTGAAAAGCGCTTTCATGGACACGGAGCTCAACAGGCACATGAAACTGACATCTGCCAACTCAATAAACGTGGCGCGGTTTCTGCCGCAGGCGTTCTACTACTTCAACGCCTATGCGCGCATGAAGGAACTCGGAAAGGCCGACAACCTTGTGGTATGCGTGCCAAGCGGCAACTTCGGCAACATCACGGCCGGGCTGTTTGCGCGGGAAATGGGATTGCCCATCAAGCGGTTCATTGCCGCCAACAACGCCAACGACGTGTTCTACCAATATCTGCAGACTGGCAACTATGCCCCCAAGCCAAGCATTCAGACCATTGCCAATGCCATGGACGTGGGCGACCCAAGCAACTTTGCACGCATACTGGAACTGTATGGCCACGACCACGCAGCCATAAAGGCAGTAATCTGCGGGGCCACCTATTCGGACGACAGCATACGCGAGACCATGAAGACTTGCCACGACTCATTCGGTTACGTTCTCGATCCGCACGGGGCATGCGCATTCAGAGCCCTCAGCGAGGGTCTGGCCGACGATGAGAACGGGGTGTTCCTGGAGACTGCCCACCCGGCAAAATTCAAAGAGACGGTTGAAAATGCCATTGGCCAAAAGATAGGCATCCCGGCCAGACTAGCTGAATTTATGAAGGGCGAAAAGCAAAGTGTGCAGTTGGGCAAAGACTTCTGCGGATTCAAGAGCTTTCTCATGTCTGAGTGACACCCCGACAGAACCAAAGACACACTGCATTTCTTATCACCATGCGGCAATTCCCCGCCACCATAAGGCCCCTTGAGGCTGTATGGCGGCGGGGGATTAACTGTTGGCTGCTCATTGGGTTGATGATACGTATGGCGGCCAAAACGTCAGGCGACCGATGGATTGTTTGAGGTTGCGCTTTTGCCCTGGGCAAATCTACCGGCAGCACCATGCTGAAATATCTTTACTTGCGAGCATTCCGTGCTGCCCTTACTGCCATTCGGCACCACGACTCGGCCCGTTTGGCATACCCAAACGACCAGTCTGGCCGTACGAAACGGCCTTTGCTGCAAGCCGGAACGGGGGGAGTACGCAACCATCTGACACTCTGTCCATTGCCGCACAATGCAGTTGGAAGATGATAAGCGGAAATATCACAACACAAACAAAGACCCACAAGCGAAAGAGCAGATGCACACAACTGTCTATAAACGCAACCCCGCGACAATGACGGACATTGCGAGGGCACCGGGCAACGTCGGCCACAAGGCGGCCTTGCATTGTTTGGAGGCTGGAAACGGCTTTAACCGCCACTACCTACTTGGGGCAGCTACATTGTGACTTCAACACTCCGATACTGCATTTCACCGCTACCTTGACCTGTCGGGATGCTGTCGCCGACGGCAATTTGCCGCGACCCCACATCCAGGCAATGCCTTTGTTTGGCACCACCCTATCGGCAACCAGGCGCCAAATGCCTGAAACGACATTATTTTCAATGTGATTCCAAAGCGTTTTCATACCCGTGCCACGAATTTGCGTGCGGCTTTGCCTTGGCATCTACAGCCATGCCTTGGACAACGGCTTGGGCCAACCGGCCCTGCTACAGACCGAAATAGCCGGGCCATAACAACATGCTTGGGATAAAAACGCAAAGCCAAGCCCCGGTGCAAGCACAAAAGCCGCACCATGGCTTGGCCATGTTCCGACAGCCGGCACCACCATTTCGGTGAAGCCACAGCCCAATGTCGAGGCAAGATTACGCCGTCAATGATGCTCGGGCACTATGGCAAAATACACCACGTCGGCGTCGCCATCGTTGAACATTGCATGCGAATGCCCCATAGGGCAATAATGCACACTGCCCGGGCCGAATGACTCAACACCGTCATCATAGCGGAAATGGCCATTGCCGCTTATGATATAGACAATCTCGCTGTTCTGCTCATGAGTATGGTAACCGCTCGATGCACCCGGCTTAAGGCGGCTCATCATTACCTTGTTCTTGGAATCTATGAAATTGCGGGTATCCAATTCACCCTCGCCGCCCTTGAAATTGAAGAGCACCTCCTCCTGAATCTTGCTGAAATCAATAATCATATTCTTATAGTTTTAATAATGAATAGCGTCATAAGTCTTTGAGAAGGATGGCCCGCGATTCGTGTAAATACTTGCGGCGCATCTCCATTGCCTTGCCCCAGAGCTTGCCGTAATGCTTACCTATGGCAAGGTCTATCTTCCATTTGCCCTGGGCTTCCAGGCTGTCAATCATCACGCCCAGGCTCAATTTCTCTATGTTCATCGCCGGCATGTAGCGTGTCTGCTCGCCTTTCTCGTCCGACGAGATACCTATCACCAGGTGGGCCTCTATCAGCTTGTACAGCAAATCGTTTACAATGCGTATGGGTATGTTGGTCTCTTCGCGCAACTCGAAAGCATTGTATGGCTTACCGCCTTTGTCAAAACGCTTGCAGATGCAGCTCATTATCATAGCGCAGAGCAATATGCGGTATCTGTGGCTGATGTCGGCCGTGTTGGTATTGTAATCATAATACTCCAGATTTTGGTTTGTGTAACACAGCTCCGCCCCGAAAAGACATATTATCCACGAAATCTGAACCCAAAGCATGAAGAGCGGCAAGGCTGCAAACGAACCGTATATTGCATTGTAGCTCGAAACCCATATCTGCGAATTGATATAGAACAGCTGCAGCCATTGCATGGCAACGCCGGCCAATATGCCCGGCACAATGACGTTGCGCACCTTGACATGGGTGTTGGGCATGAACACATAAAGACCTATGAACATGGCCGACATGAGCCCGTAGGGCAGCAAATCGATGAGGAAACGCTTGACGGGATCGAGCAGTGTGACGTCGGGCAGATGGTCGACAACCGTGGCCATGAATATGGACAGACCCGACGTGACGACTATAAGTATTGGGAAAAGCAACAGCATGGCAAGGTAATCGGTGAACGTACGGAAGATGCTGCGCTGCTTTTTCACCTGCCATATCTCGTTGAACGTCATCTCAACGTTGTTGATAAGCATCAATACCGTGTAAAGCATGAATACAAGTCCGATGCCCAGGAACACGCCGCTCTTGGTGTGTACGAGGTAGCTGTTGACGAAACCGATTATTATGTCGGCGGCCTGCGGCTGCGACTGGAACGCATCACGAAACCACATCTCGATATACTTGTTGTATCCAAAGCCACGGGCGATGGCAAAGACAACAGCCAATATGGGAACGATGGCCAGCAATGTGGAATATGTCAGGGCTGCCGCCTCGTTGACCACACGCTTTGTTGTGAAGAAACGTATGGCCAGCATAAGCTTCTTCAACACCTCCAGCAAGAGGAAACGCAACGGAGACGTGTCGTCTCTCGACACTCGCCAGATGCCCACTTGCATGAACCTGACTATGCGCGCAACCTTATCCTTCACCTGACAATAACTTCGTATAGAAAGAAAGCAGTGCCTCTGTAAGCCGGGTTCTGTTCCACCGCCACTTCCATGGCGGTGGCGCCTGCCATTTATCTAGCTTGTGCGTCGCCACACAAGTCAAGCATTCTACCCTCCATCGGGAAATATCGGGCGGGCAACCCTCAGCCGATGGTTTACATGAACTTGCAGCCTCCAGACGACACAGCCCACCGATCACCCAGTGGCTGGTGGTCTCTTACACCACCTTCTCACCCTTACCAGCCTGACGATGGCTGGCGGTTGTTTTCTTCTGCCGTATCCTACTGTCACCAATAGCTTCTACTTTCAGAAGTGGAGCGCCCTGCGCTGCCCGGACTTTCCTCTCGCACCAAAGTGCCAGCGGCAGACCGAGACACTGCTTTCTGTGTTTGTTACAGATGTGCCACACACTAAGCAATGCACCAACGACATTGCATTGGGGTGGCATTACCGTATGCAAAGGTACTCAAAATTATGCGAACATAACAATAATTGCATGAAATATATTATGCAAAATCATTTGTGCGCAGACGTGTTTAGCTTCAACACGCAAGCACCCCACGCCCCTACTGGCATTGTCACGATGCCGTCGCGAACGAGCGAGACAGACATCCGGCGGCCGGTGAGCAGGTCGGTGGCCATGCAACGCTTCTCGCCAAAGCCAAGGAAGTCAAACGCATGGGCAGGTATTGTCACGCCTGCCTCTACCGCTGTATCGCTGAAATTGGCAACAACAAGCAGCAACTGGTTTGCCGACTTGCGCAAAAAGGCGTACTGCCTGTCGGGATTGAAATGGCCGGAATGCCCATTCACGTACATCAAATCGAAAAACTCACCTTCTGTCACAGCCTTCTCGGTCGATGCCATCACCAACACCTTTGCGTAAAATGCGGCGAGCTGCTTTTCGTTGTCGGTCAGGGTGCCATTGCTCGCACGGCTCAAAGACCCGACACTCCAATAGTCGAAGATAGTGGTACGGCCGTCGCGCCCGCTGAACCCTTCTTCGTCCATACCCCGCTCTCCGTATTCCTGGCCGGCATAGAGCATGAACGGACTGCGGCGCATCAGCGCACTAACCACAAGGGCCGGCACACCGCGCCATCCGTCTCCGGCGAAATAGTCGCTGGCTATGCGTTGTTCGTCATGGTTTTCAAGGAAATACAGCATGTGACAATTGATGTCGTCGACTGCCTGCCAAGCCCCTGTTATCGACGATGCCGGCATATATCCGCACGTAACGCCGCGCAGAGTGTCGTACATGCCCACCTTGTCATACAGGTAATCGAAGCCGGACGAGATGTAGTTGCGGTATTCGGCAGGATTGTAAACCTCGCCGATGAACACGATGCCGGGATGCTGTTGCTTTACTCGGCTTGTCGCCCAATGCCAGAAACCGGCCGGAACCATCTCTGCCATGTCGCAGCGGAAACCGTCGATTCCTTTGGCCGCCCAAAACAGAAGTATTGCCAGCATCTTGTGCCATGTGTCTGGTACAGGGTCGAAATGGGCCACACGGCCGGCGTAATAGTCGACTCCGTAATTCAGTTTCACCGTCTCATACCAGTCGTTCACGCCGGGCGACGGGTCAAAGTGGTCGTTGCCGGTAGCCTTGGCCGGCATCTCTACATATGGGCCGAACCCTTCGGCGTCGAGGCTGAACTGTGGTGAGAACTTGCAACCGGGACAATAGTAGAAGTTGTTCTTAGGAGTAAAGCCAAGAGAGCTATCGTCGCCTTCACCCAAATCAGCCACCCCGGCCGGCTTGCAGACCGAATGGTATTGGCGGGCCACGTGGTTTGGCACAAAATCGATGATAACTTTGAGCCCGGCATCGTGTGTACGGCGTACCAACGCCTCAAACTCGGCCATGCGGTCGGGCACGCTCTCGGCCAAGTCGGGGTCGACATCGTAATAATCGGTGATGGCGTATGGCGACCCTGCCTTGCCTTTCACAACCGCAGGATGGTTGGCCGGTAATCCATACCGGGTGTAATCGGTCTGCGTGGCATGGCGAATCACTCCTGTATACCACACATGACTTATGCCCATCTCACGCATGGCGGAAAGCTCCGTAGCACCGATGGCGTTGAATTTGCCACAACCGTTTTCATCAATTGTGCCGTTCTTGCGCGGACAACTGGCGCCATTGCCGAACAGACGGGTAAAGACTTGGTAAATGATAACTTTCTTACTCATAGGCGATAATGTCTGAAAAAGATGGCCGACACCTTTCAACAGGCGTCGGCCAAAACCAATGGTAATCAGGCAATGCCGTGGGCTGCCACGTTCTTGTCGATGCGCCCAATCATGCCTTGCAGCGCTTTGCCGGGGCCACACTCGGTGAAATCGTCGGCTCCGTCGGCTATCATGTTCTGCACACAAGCCGTCCATCTTACGCTGCTGGTAAGCTGTGCTATCAGGTTTGCCTTGATTTCGGCCGGGTCTGTGTGGGGCTTTCCATCCACATTCTGGTAAACGGGGCACTTTGGAGCTGCGAAATCTGTGGCTTCGATAGCTGCCTGCAACTCATCCTTTGCCGGCTGCATCAGCGGAGAATGGAACGCACCGCCAACCTTCAAGGGCAAAGCACGCTTTGCTCCGGCTGCCTTAAGCTGCTCGCAAGCCTCGTTGATGGCCTCAACGTTGCCAGAAATGACAAGCTGACCAGGACAGTTGTAATTGGCAGGAACGACAACATGCCCAGGCTTATTTATGGATGCACACACCTCTTCAACCTTTTCATCGGGCAGGCCAACGATGGCTGCCATGGTCGAAGGAGCCATGTCGCAGGCTTTCTGCATAGCCATTGCACGGGCATAAACCAACTTCAGGCCATCCTCGAAGCTGAGAGCGCCGGCTGCAACGAGTGCAGAGAACTCACCAAGTGAATGGCCGGCAACCATAGCCGGGCTGAAGTCGTCACCCATGCAAAGCGCAGAGATGACGCTATGAAGGAATACTGCAGGCTGAGTAACCTTTGTCTGCTTCAGTTCTTCGTCTGTGCCAGCAAACATAATGTCTGTGATTCTGTAGCCAAGAATCTCGTCTGCTTTCTCAAAAAGCTCTTTTGCTAATGGATTGTTGTCATAAAGGTCTTTGCCCATGCCAACAAACTGCGCCCCCTGACCGGGGAAAACGAATGCTTTCATTTGCTTTCTGTTTTATTGGAATTAAAATGTTCAGGCAGCAAAATTACTATTTTTTTCTGATATTGGCAAATATTTGGGTCCATTGCACTCACACTCCCGGCATTTTTAGTTGCACCCATGCCACTGGCAAACGGTAAACTCCGCGGCATGACAATTCCGGGAACAATGTTGAATAAAGGATGTGGGGCCTGCCAACATGTTGGTGTCCGACCTGCAACACCAGCCCAAACGAGGCCCTGATTTTATGTTAGTGGCCTGAAGTACGCAATGGACTGCCGGCAGGCATCGCCGAAAAAACAACCGCGTCAGGCAAGAAACAAAACACAAAAAGTCCCGTGCAGCACTACATTATTGCAGCGCTACACGGGAAATTTGAACCGTACCGACATTGCATGCCGATGAATTTGCATGCAGGTTGGCACAATATTGTAAATAAGGCCACATCATGTGACAGTAAGCCACAAGCCTCGTTACATCATTTAAATGTCACCGTGGTTACGGCCCGAAGCAGAGTTGAGCCATCAATGGTGGGCGAAGTGTATCCAGAACTGGAAAATACGTAACACACAAGCTTGCCATTGTCTTTGACAAAATAGTTTTCCCCAGTGCCAAACAACTCAAACTTCCCCTTTAACAGCACCTTGTTTATCGTGCCAAATTCAGCAAAGATGACATCCATTTCATCTTTTGTCGGTATCCGCCAGCCTGATATGTCAGAACCTTCGGTCATCTTTGCAATGGCCGCATTAACCAATTCTTCAGCTGCTTCCTGCGCTATTTGCTTAACGTTAAGCCCATCCACTTCATCTGTTGAAACCAATGTAACCGTGGTTGTGCCGCCCGACGTCTTTGAGTCTAACACATAATACTTGTCTTTATATATCGTTCCTTTCTCCGGCGCCCCCGTCGGGACAATCGGGACATCGGGTTCTTTCTCATCAGAATCGTCAACGGAGTCTTCCGGAACGACAGTGCCTGTGCTGCCGCGTTCGTCAAAGTCGAACTTTATCTCGCGCTCCCCGCTCCACGTGGCGCCCACAATCGTACCAGCCAACGACACTCCCAAACGTTCGGTATATGTGCCGACAATGTTGATTTTGTAATTTGCGACAAGCTCTTGGCTGCTTGTATAAGAATAGCTCTTGACCTTTCCGTCTTTCCCTGTGATGTTTACGGAAATGGTGGCGTTCTCGGTCGACGGTGGCAAGACATACCTGCCGGCAGATGTCTTCCACGTCTTCGTACTGCCGTCTTTGGCCAATGGCAACACTTCGCTGGCCCCATTGTCCGAATAAGTGCCGTTGATGCACAACGAGGAATACAGCGGGGCGATTGTTACGGAGACGCTCGTGGCCGTGGAAGGCACATTATTTATTACAATACCCTCTATTTTCATCACCTTGCGCTGCATTGTCAGCGTCAGCGTATTCTCGCCTCCTTCGACCAGGCTGACCGTACTGCTTGCCGACATCAGGTCGCCGTGTGACTCTCCAGTCAGGCTAACAACCGACTCCGGGCGCGCTTCGGCTTCGGAAGGCAGGCTGTAATTTCCGGCATCAGCGCCCGCAATGGCAAATACACTGTACTTGCCTTCAATCAAATCGATGGAAAGCGACGCCGCCTCCTCAGCAACCTGAACACGTTTGCTACATTTCCCGCTACTGTCAAACACGTAGACGTAAACAGGATAACTTACCTTACTTGCTTCGCCGTCAGCACCCTTGATGCCATCATCTACACGGGTACGGATTGTAAGCGTACTGTTGGGCTCGGGCTGCAACCCGCCCTCGAATGAAACATCCTCCGTACAGGAGGTGCCCATTGTGGCCAAAATGGTGGCCGTCAACAGGCTCTTGAGTAAAAATTTTCTCATCACCTACACTTAATGATGAATTAAATAATATTTTAATAGTCATTGCAAATATACACAATTTATTTCATCATCAAGTATAATTTCGACTTATTTTTACAATAAAATCAAAGTAATTGTGTGCCTGCATAATACAGTCAGAACACTCACTTCAGCCAAAGTGTTCAAAAAATTACATTAGTTGATCCTCCTATAACAATCAAATGGCTTGTCGACTTAGCCGGCGATATCCGATTGAAAGAAAGGTTGTAGTCGGCAAACATACGTATGCCGAGATTTGACCTTGCCCGGAACGTCAGCGCAACCCCTGTTCCAAGCCCTGCCCCACAGTTCTTTCCGATGGCATATTCCGATGTCTTCATCTGGTTGCAGAAGCTCATCCCGACAAGAGCCTTGCTTCCGATCAAGAGCCGCGACATGATTGGATAGGAAAAATAAGCACCTGCATGGACAAGAAACATATCCAAAGTTTCGTCGAGAGCATGGCCTTTGTAAATTACAGCATTGTTGGAAACAGCCAGCCTGCCACCCACTCCTATATATGGATTGAAAAAATACGCCCCCTCAAGGCCCGCCGTGCTGCCAGACGAAAACTGCAATGATGAATTGCCGGGCAGGCTGTAGTTTCCAGGCATGGCGTTCAACCCGAGGTAAAGGCCCACAAATGTCGGCGCATCATCCACAGAGCAATTGTCTGCGATATCATAATAATGGATGCCCTTGTCGTTAAAAATGAGATCGGCAATATAGTAACCTGCCTCGGTGGAAAGGATGCCGATGCCCGCCCCTGTAAGCACATCGCTCAGCCAATGCTTGTTGTTGGCCATGCGCATAAGCCCTGTGGCAGTGGCAACGGAATAGGCCCCGATGCCTATCCAAGGGCTAATGTGCCCATATTCTTTGGTAAGCATGGTGGCCGTCATGAAAGCAGTGGCAGTGTGTCCCGACGGGAAAGAGTTGTCGTTTGACCCGTCTGGGCGCATCACACGGGTCGACTGCTTCAACGAATAGACGACACCGCCCATTATTACAGCCGAAAAGGCATCGGAAGCAAGCATCCGCCCCCACGAGCTTCGCCCTTCTGCACCGCCAAGCTTCATGCCAACCATCACGGCAGCCGGCAGGTATTGAAGATAGTCATCGGCGTGGCGGTTGAAGCTTGGCAGGTAATCGTTACGCAGACTACGGAAGTGGTCGTCTTCGCTTTTTACCACGAGGCCGGCCGCTACCAACGGCACGCCGACACAAGTAACCTTGAACACACGCGAGGCGGCCTGCCGCTCGAAAAACGACCGGCCGCGCGCGGCGTCGGCAAGGCTGTCGTCCTGGGCTTTTGCCGGAATCATAGCCAACGCCGTCAAGCTGCATATCACCAAACGCTTCATGCTGTCTGTCATCTGTCTTTGTGCTTTAATGTTTCAAAATTCCATGCCACACCGAAATAAAACACGCGTGAACCGTTGCGTTGCTCAACGCGCTGCTGCAGTTGGGGTGTGTCGATGGTATATGTAGTATGGCTTGTTCCAATGTCCATCGAAAATGAGCCTTCACGCCTACACTGCGGTGTCAGTGCAGTCGACAACACACGTGAGTTGAGTTGCAACAAGGCATTGCCGAAAGGCACAAGTGCGGCGTTCATCGACGCACTCCAAGCCATGGCACCCTTGTGCGAGGCATAGCCCAGACGCGTGGCGTCGATACGGTCGTAGAACAGATTGCCGTTTACATTGAGCGTCAGCCACTTGCCTATTTCCGAACCAACCATCACTTCGGCCCCGGCAGCCGAACTGTTGTCCAAGTTCTCTTTCGTTGTCAGCAGCACATTGCCGTCAACATAGCGTGTTATCGTTGTGAGCTTGTTCGTGACGTAACGATAATAGACCGTACCAAGAATGGTTGTGGCGCCCTTTTTCCACTGGTAGGCAGCCTCCAACGAGTGAACCTTTTCAGGCTTAAGATACGGATTGCCGGCTTTGAGCGTCAAAGGGTTCTGGTATTCGGGAAAATGGTTGAGGTCGTCGGCCTCAGGCCGGTTTACCCGCAGGCTGTAACTTAACCGCAATTCGTTGTGCCCGTCAATCGCATAAGAGGTGTGCAGCGTTGGATAAACCATGAAGTAGGCATTGTTGACAATGCTGTCGAGGGTGAACAACTGCGACTTTATCTGCATGTGTTCAGGCCTCAGCCCAAGCAACACGCCCCATCTGCCCTGCTCATATATCAAGGTGGCATAAAACGAATGGCACGTCTCATGGTTGGTGAAGTCGCTTGTGCGGTTTGGGTCGGCAACAAAGCCGCTGCCGTCGAAACTCTGTGCATGATAAAAAAGGTCGGCCTGCAGCGCATCCAGCTCGTAGCCCAGGCTCAGCTTGTCGAGATGTTGGACGTAGGCAGGCCGTCTCCCTTCGACAACCACTGCGTCGAGGTGGCCGGAAGACGGGTGCATGTATAACGTGCCGAGGTCTACCGGCTTTTGACTGCCCGATCGGAATGCAGGCGAACGGGTGACAGAATAGCCTATGAAACGGCATTCTACATAATAATTGCCCGCTGCCACGGATGTGAACACAAAGCGCCCGTCGGTGCCGCTGACTGTTCCTGCAACAAACACACTGTCTGCCGAACGATACAACACCACATCGGCATAGCCGAGAGCCTCGCCAGAATCGTGCGCCACAACGGTGCCTGTCACGCCTGAAGCGTTGGCCGGCAGTGCTGCCAACCAGCAACCACATATCAAAACAGACAATGCTTTCATCTTTACCTGCCCTGCTCATCAAGGAGATTAGTGTGTGACTTGACGTACTTCAATACAAAATAGGCAATGCCGCTTATTGCCGTTGCCACGTATAAAGGCAGGTTCAGGGATACAGACGCTACCTGCCAATATACAATGATGTCGAAAAGAGTGAACAGCAGGAAGAGGGCAAAGACCCCGTTTTTCTCTTTCTTGACCACTTTTTTCCATGAAAAGGCAATGCCCGAGGCACGGTAATGCCTGAAATCGGGCAGGAATGCCGGTGTCCGACCGGCCCAATCCAAGTAGGCAGCGCCGAATTTCCTGCGCAAAAACTGCTCTTCAGCAAACATGATGCGCTCGTAGTAGAGCCAATAACAAAGTGCAAACTCTGCCACGAAAGCGGCATTGCACGTAAGCATGGCTATGCCAAGCCACATGAGGCAGTTGCCCAAGTACAACGGATGGCGCACAACCGAGTATGCATCCATGGTATTGAGCCCGTCGGCCACCTGTCTTTCCGTATTCCTGCCAGAAGTGCCCACGGGTGTGTGGCCTACGGTGTAGGCGCGCACAAACAGTCCGGACAGGCTTGTGCCGAAGCAGAAGCACTCGTAGGCGTGCCAATGGTGGACGGCTGCCGAGAACAGGATCCCAGAACTGTGGATAACAAACAGCAGAGCCGCTATGCCTGCCGGCAATGCCACGAGTGGCAGGAAGCTCCTACGGCAAAACAACCAATTGCCTTGTGATTCAATTTCCTCTTGCAATGCCATAATCATTATCTGTATTTAATGTTACGGTTGCAAAATTACGGCCCGACTTTGTTGGAAATTTGAAGTTTTGCTGTTAAAACGGTTATAATTATGACATATCGGTGCATCAGCGCCACCTACAAGCCGTGCCTACATCCGCCTGCCGCCAAGGCCGCTTTTCAACGCCATTGCAAAACGGGCCGTTTTGCGTGCCCATACGGCCCGTTTCAATCTCCAATATGGCAGCTTTCGGAATGCAAAACGGCCCGTATCGTTTAACACCCGCAACAACAGCCCACAACAATCGTATCGGCACGACCATGCGCCACATCCATATCCGACCAGAAAGGCCATTTAACCTAAACCAATGGGCAGCTTGCTGAATGTTGGCTTCCATCTATCTGACATCGTCATAAAATGCTTCTGCCCTTCCTGCGGCAACTTGCCCGCCGCGGTGTCCCAATGCCGCCCGCCACGCCTTGGGCAAAGCCAGCAACCAATCTGCACGGAAGCAGAGAGCATGTGTTGGGGCATCTGATGGCTGTTGGGGCTGAACATACAGCATGCCGACGGCAGCATGCGCCGCAACCCCTGCCGGCAACGCTGCAAGACACACTCATGTCGAAGTGCCGCACAATGACGGCATGGCAGGCGTAACGCAGCATGCAGGCGCAAACGGGAAAGCCAAAGCATACTGCTAAAAGCCTACCGTGAAACAGTGGAGGCCATCTTTGTATGCATATTCCACCGTCCAGCCATGATAGTCGCAAACGGCCTTGACTATGGCCAGTCCGAGCCCATTGCCCTTGGGCTTGTTGCCGGGCCTGTAAAAACGGTTGAACACCAGTCTGCCGTCGAGCGGAGGGTCGTCAGACGTATTGGCCACGACGAGACTGTTGCCGCCTACCGAAATTGAAATCTCGCCGCCATCGCGGTTATGGCGCACTGCGTTGACAACAAGGTTGTTTACAAGGCATTCCAGCAACGTGCGGTTGGCCCAGACCGAAAACGCCCCCGCAAACTCTTTGCAAATGGCAATGTCGTCCGCCAAAAACTCGAGTGAGGGCAGCATTTCGCCTATGAAGCCGGTAAGCTCAATGTCCTCCATCTGCTCGTATTGGCGGTTGTCAATCTTTGCCAGCAGCAACAGGTTGCGGTTCATCCGGGCCAGCCGGCTGGCTGTTTCGTACAACCCCTGAATCTGAACGGCCTGCCGCTTGGTGAGGTCGGGCGACTGGAGCAGCAAGTCAAGCTTGCTTTGGAATACAGCAAGCGGCGTCTGCAACTCGTGTGAGGCATTCTCTGTAAACTCCTTCTGCATGTTGTAGCTTGCCAGGCTGTTGTGCATCAGCGTTCGCAATGTGCTGTCAAGGCGTACAAACTCGGTGACATTGCTCTCTGGAAAGTCGGGCACCCTGCCGTTTTCAAGCCTGAACCCCTCGATAAGGCACAGCGTACGGTCGAAAGGTTGCCACAGCCTGCGCGATATGAACCGCACGGTGAGCGCCATGGCCACGGCCAGAACAAATGTTATGACAGCAAACTGTATCATCACGCCTTTCATGATGTCCTCTTCCAAATCGAGCGCCGGAATGGGCTGACCGCTCCTTACCGCCTCTATGATGTCTATCATGTCTTCAGCATAATAGTGCTTTGTCAACAGGTAAAACAGCGGTGTGGCAAGCAACAGCATCACAGCTATGCAAGCCACAAACTGCACGAGCATTTTCCGCGAAAGGCTCTGGCACTTAACACGCTCCATAGATCAAATCTCAATCCATTTATACCCGGTTCCATAAATGTTCTTAACGCAGTCTCTAACCCCGGCCTCCGCCAGTTTGGTCTTTAAGTTCTTGATGTGCGTATAAACGAAATCGTGGTTGTCAAACATGTCTGCCATGTCGCCGCTCAGATGCTCGGCCATAGACGCTTTCGACACCACCTTGTTGCGGTTGCCTATGAAGAACAGCAACAGCTCATACTCCATGCGCGTCAGCACAACCTGACGGCCACCCACACTGACCGATTTGGCCGGCAGGTTTATCTCGATGCCGTTGCTGCGCAATATGTTGTTGGCCGCAAACTCTTTCCTGCGGATGATGGCGTAAATGCGCATCGACAACTCCGGCAGATGGAAAGGCTTTGCCAGATAGTCGTCGGCACCAATCTCCAACCCCTTTACCTTGTCGTCGAGCGAGTCTTTGGCCGATACTATTATCACTCCCACGGGATTGCGTTTCTTCCTTATGTCGCGCAGAATGTCAAGCCCGTTGCCGCCCGGCAACATCAAGTCGAGCAACACACAATCGTAATCATAAAGATTAACCTTCATCTTTGCGGTGTCGTAAGTGAACGACTGTTCGCACACATAGTTTTCTGAACTGAGGTATGTCACTATGTTTTCCGACAGCTCCCGCTCGTCTTCTATAATCAGTAATTTCATTTAATGCAAATCAATATACTACCACCAACTATTAGCAAACCGCCAACAACGACCCTAAGACTTACCTGCTCTTTAAAGAAAATAAAGGCAATGGCCATGGTGATGACCACACTCAGCTTATCCAACGGAACCACACGGGAAAGGTCGCCAAGCTGCAAGGCCTTGAAATAAAACAGCCACGACAGCCCCGTTGCCAGTCCGCTGACCACAAGTAATATCCACGCATGGCCCGGTATCGACCTTATCTCCCTCATGTGAGGCCCAAACAACACGATGCCCCAGGTCAGCATGAGCACAACGGAAGTACGTATGGCCGTGGCTAAATCCGAATTTATGCCCCTAACACCCATCTTGGCAAAGACCGACGTCAATGCCGCAAACAACGCAGAAAGCAGTGCATAACACTTCCACATGATTGTTATCGCTATTTGATTAGTCCGTGCAAATTTATATTATTGCCACAAAAGTAATGCCGAATTTTGAAGGAAATTTGAAGATATGGCCGTTATTTCCGCCCTATGCGGTAAATAAGCCGCATCGCCGCAGGCAACACCACCAATAGCAGAGGTAGCCCCGCCACAAAGCCACCTATCACCGCCACGGCCAACGGTTGCTGCATCTGTGCGCCAACACCCCATCCGAGAGCCAACGGCATCAACGCCAGCACGGCGCCAATGGCCGTCATGAGCTTCGGGCGAATGCGAAGGGCGATGGCATAGTCTACTGCCTCGTCGGGAGTGCCGCCGCGCCTGAGGTTCATTTTGTATTGCCACACGGTGAAAATGGAGTTTTCTGCCAAGATGCCCACTATCATTATGATGCCCGTATAGCTGCTCACATTGAGAGGAGTGCCTGTTAACCACAGCGCCAAGAGGCAACCGCAAATGCCTGTCAGCGATATGGCGAGCACCACAATAGACAGCCACCATTCACGAAGCAAGAACATAAGCACCGTAAGAACGAGCAATGTAGCAAGGCAGAGTATCGTAGCCAGTTCCTTGAACGACTGCTGCTGCTCGGCGTAAGCACCGCCAAACGACAGGCTGTAGCCCGACGGCAGGGTCAATTGGTGGCCTAAGGCCTGGCGCAAAGCGTCGACAGCGCTACCCAAGTCACGGTTTTCGAGCCTGGCAGTCAGCGTGATGTTGCTCTTCAAGTCTTCGCGCCGTTGCTCTATCTCGCCCGGATTAACTATGACATCACAAAAGTACGACAACGGACGTGTGGTGCCGTCGGGCAGGAAGATGGGCTGTCGCTGCAACAGTTCCGGCGAGTTGTCGGCAAAGTCGGTGAACCGAAAGAGTATCCGCCGCATCTGTTCGCCATCCTGTATCGACCCAATTTGCAATCCTCCGGTCATTGCGGCCTGTGCCGGGTTGGGCTCTATCACGCCGGCACTCTGGCTGAGCGGTATCCCGCCCGTATAGGCAGTCAGCTGCTCTTGGAAGTCTTCAAGGGAAATGCCGAACTGCGATAGCCGGTCTTCATGGGGAATAAACACCAGCGAAGCCCCTGCCGGCACCAGTCCGTTGTCTATGTCTACAATGCCCGGAACGGTCTGCATGACCTTCTCTACATGCGCTGCCAGTTTCTGGAGAGTGGCATAATCATCACCGAACAGCTTTATCTCGATGGGCTTTGGCGTGCTCATCAGGTCGCCAAGCAAATCGGCAATGCGCTGGCCAAAGTCGATGGTCATGAGAGGAACAGCCTGCGAGATGCTGCGCCGGAGGTCGCTTATCACTTCGGGTGTCGACTTTTTGCGGTCTTTCTTCAACTGTATGAGATAGTCGCCAAAGTTGGTTGGCCTTGTCTTGAACGACATTCCCAAAGCCGTACGCCGTGAATATGTCTCTACATCCGGATGCTTCATAATGATGTTCTCCATCTGCCGGCACAGGCGGTCGGTCTCTTCTATGTCGGTGCCGGCCGGCGAATGGTAGTCAAGCACTATCGTTCCCTCATCCAGGTCGGGCATGAACCCTGATGCCAAGCGGCCTGAAGCGTACCACCCTCCGAGGCATAATAGCAGCATGAAGACGGCGGCGAAGACCGGCTTACGGTACAGTTTGGTTAGAAAATGCAACTTGCTTATTGAGTCGGCTTCCATATCCCGGGCTGTCATGCCTACCGCCCCCGGCTTGCCTTTATATCCCATCACGAGGTGAAGGACAGGCAGCAGCAGCCATGTCACGAGGAAAGAGGCTGCCATGGTGAGCATCATCGTGTCAGACAATTCCCTGAAAAAACTGCCCGCAAGCCCGCTCATGAGCCTGAACGGGAAGTGTATGACAATGGTGGCCAGCGACGATGCGACCATGGCCGGGAACAAATCGTGTACTGCCCTGCTCACCGCCGTAAAACGGTCGATGCCCGGCCGCTCTTCGTACTCGCGGTAAATCTGCTCTATTATGACAATGGCGTCATCGATGATGAGCCCCACCGATGCGGCCATGGCACCCAAAGACATGACATTGATTGTAATCCCGGCCAAGTGGCACAGCAGGATGCTGAAAGCAACCGTGACGGGAATGGTAAGCATGACAACCATGCTCGACCTCCACGAACGGAGAAACAACACCATGACGGCGAGGGCAAGGAAAAGCCCTTCGTAAATAGTGCGCAGCACGCTGTGTATGCTGCTGCCCACAAAAGCGCTCTGGTTGTAGTATGGTTTCAGTTCGTAGCCTTCGGGAAGTTGCGAGCGTATCTCGTCAGCCTTGGCCTCAACATCCTTTGCAAACGTGAGAAGGTTGACGCCGGGCTGCTTAACCAGGTCGACCAGTACGGCGCCGTTGCCGTCGGCATTTATCTTCAAGAACTCCTGCTGCTCCTGTATCTCAACATCGGCAATGTCGCGCAAGCGCACAATGCGCCTGCCGTCATTGCGTATGATGGTGTTTTTCAAATCGTCCAAGTCGTTGATACGTGTGTCTGTCAACGACAGGTACAGGCGGCCGTAGTCGGCCACATTGCCATTGCCAAGCACGAAGTTTGTCTTTGAAAATGCCGACTTGACTTGCGCCGGGGTTATGCCCAGCATATACATCCTGGCTGCATCGGGCTTGACCACAAACTCTTTTGCCTTGCCGCCTCGCACAACTACATTGCTAATGCCGTCGACATGGCTGAACATCGGCCTCACTACAAGGTTGCCGACATCGCGCAGCGCAATGCGGCTGTGGGTGTTGCTCTCGAGCGTAAACCCGTATACGGGAAAGAGCGACTGGTTCATCGCTTCTGTCGATATGGCCGTCCCGGCTGGCAGGAAGCCTTTCACCTCGTTGATGCGGCTCTCGAGCTGGGTCTTGAGCGCATATATGTCAAGCCCCCATTTGAAATAAACATCGATGACACAGCTGCCACGCGACGTGCTGCTCTTCACTACCGTGGTGCCCTGCACTTTCTTCACGGCGCTCTCCAATGGCTTGGTTACCGTTATCAGCATCCTGTCGACAGGCTGCTGCCCGGCATCGGCTATGACGGTGATGCGCGGGAACAGCACCTCAGGAAACAGGCTCGTCTGCATCTGTTTGTAGCTGTATATGCCCGACAACAAGAGTAGCAGGCCTACAAAAAGTATCGGCTTGGCATAAAGGCGATGGTAATTCCTTCTTTTTATGGCGTCCATGTCTGTGCGTATTTACTGGATTACAACGACCTTGGCCTTGTCTGGCAGACCATAGCTTCCTTCGTTTATCACTTTTTCTTCGGTAGAAAGGGCCGGTGACAATATCTCGATGCTGTCTCGGGTGCTATTGCCTACCACTACCATGACCTTAGCGGCAATGCTGTCATCAGCCAGTCGCATTATCCAAAACTCGGTCATTGTCTCGTCGCTCTGAACGGCACTCTTTGGAAGAATGGCCACTGCCCTTGTCGCGCAACGCGACGTAAATATAGCCTTTGCGCTCATCCCCTCGGGCAGCAACGGTGCCTTTGCAACCGCAACGACCTTTTCCGACTGTGAGGCTACGTCCATAGTGGCCAAAGGAAACTTAACCATGGCGGTGAGACGTGTACCATCGGGTAGTTCGATCACACAATGGCTGCCTTCCTTCACATACTGTCTCTGTTCATAGGGAACGTTTATCTCAAAGACCATACTGCGCGCATCGACAACCGTACAAAGCACTTCGCCCTCGGCGACATAACTGCCTGACTGGGCATTGACGTCGAGAACGATGCCGTTGCACGCCGACTTCACATCAATATAATGGTTGCCATGGCCCAAGGCATGCTGCTCCTTGCTCTCCAGACGGTAAAGGATGTCGCCGGCTTTTACCTTCACTCCGGGCTTGACATGGGCCGAGACCACAAACGACGCCACCGGGGCAGAAACGGCCGACTTGCCCTGGTAGGCCGTAACAGCCGTCAACACTGTTTCCTGATTGATGTTTCCCAGACAGGGATATGTCACGTTCACTTGTGTAGCCGACTTGGAGGCAGACGCCCCCGCGCCGTTGTCTCTGCAAGAAACCAGGCAAACGGCCACACACAATAGAAGATAATCTGCTTTCATATAGACTCTGTCATTTAATGATTCCAATAATTATATGTCACTATTATCAATTTCCTGTTTGCCTGCAACAACAATCTGTCTCTTTCAGCCTGTATACGGTCATGAAGCAACTGCATGTAATCCAATACAGACACCTGCCCGGCCTCCATCTCTTTCGAGTAATCTGAGAGTATGCCGTCATACTCTCCAATCCGCTTTGCCATCGCATCCAGGCGCCGTTCGAACCTTCCCAGCTCCGCAAGGCTCTGCTTCAACCTCATATCGCGCTCGTTAGCCGCATTCGCCTTGTATGTACTGATGGTATGCTGCCGCAATTCAGACTGGCGCTTTTTCCACTTCTTTTGACCACCATCGGCAATGGTCCATGACAACGTTAGCCCAGCGCTAAGGCCGAAATGCCTGTACCACTCGGAAAAGGCGCCTGCCTGCATACCGCCGTCAACAAACAAATCGAGCCGTGGCTTGTATTTCAGGTTGAAAGAACGCCATGACGCATCGACGTTAAGGCTGTCATGAACATACTGTTCGGTAAAAAGGCTTTCACCGTCTGTGGCCGGCAAGCATGGCCCAATGTCTATGTCTGGAAGCAAGATGTCGTTTGTGTCACTGATGCCGCATATAGTGTTCAGTTCCATCAAGTGTGCATGAAACGACTGCAGATATGAACAACGCAGCTCATCATTGGCGCTCTGCTCTATGGCGATGAGCCTCAAGTCCGACTGTTTGGCCATTCCGCAGCCGGCCAACTTCCTTACTGTTTCTGCCTTGCGCTCAAGCAGCATGTCGATAGAGTCGGCAAAGGTTGCCTGAGTCAGGTCGAGCAGACACAGCAAATACTGTTCAGTGACCATGCGCTCTAACAGATGCTCCTCCAAACGAATGTTGTAACGTGCCGTTTCCATGTTTATCTGTGATTGCTCGCGGGCCGCCTTGTATGGCGCCCGCCCCAGAAGCGGTTGCGTCAATGTGACTCCGGCATGCAAATGTCCGCTGCTTTCGCCAAGGTCATAGCCATAATAGTCTGCCGCATCTTGCGCGTTGAACTTGAACGACGTACGTCCTCCATCTTTTGAAATGATGGGGACAAACAGGTAATCACCATTCAGTTCCAACTGTGAATGCAGGTAAACTGCCTTAAGGCGCTCTTGTTCTGCCCGCTCTATCTCTATGCTATTGCGGTAATCGTTTATCAACGAACTGTTGCGCTTGGCCGTTTCGATATACCGATATAGAAGATGGGCACCATCTTGTCCGCTTGAATACAGACTGATAACCGACAAAGTGAAAAACAATAAGAATCGATTCATGCCTACTTTCGTTTTTGATGCAAAAGTAAAACGGGAGTTTGGCGAAACTTTGAAGAAATGAATTAAATGATGAGGCAATGCATTGATTGTTGTAGCCGTGCCTTTCTGAAAATGAAAAATAGCAACAAGCCTATACGTGCAGGTACGCAACCACAAACCGGCAGCAACATCCGTTACTTTCCATATATGCCATATCGCCCTGCAAAACGGCCTGTTTGGCACTGCAATATGGCAGGTTTCGCAAGCCCAAACGGCAGGTTTCATGGTTGGGTGAAGCGGTTATTGGCAACTCACTGTGCCACAGTGGGTTAGGCGTAAAGTTGCCGGCGCAATACCAACGCACATAACAAGCCAAAGGCTGTGAGTGCCTGCAGGTTGCCGCCAAGCCAATGAGGGGTAGCAGGATTTCGTTTCTGGGATATCACAGACTGTTGCGTGAAATAGTGACATAGCCAAAACGCAAAGCTCATGCCCGCCATACGCCATTGCCGATTGAACATAAGAAACTCATCATTGATGCATCAACAAACGCAGACATCAACGGGACAACCGATAAACATAGGGGGCTTAAGCGTACATGGAGTTATGGTGTTAGAGGACAATGGTATTATTCAAGGAATTGTTTTAGGAGTTAAGGAGTTAGGAAGTAAAGGAGTTAAGACAATGGTTTTGGAAACATGGGTGTCCTGAGGGCATGGGGAACGCGTTGCAGGAAGGCAGTCTATGCTATTGTCCACTAACTCCATATAACATCCCTTAACTCCATATAACTTCATAAATCCAGCAAGAAAAACTATTGTCGTAACTCCTTTACTTCCTAACTCCTTAACTCCTAAAAAGCCCCCTGGATTTATCCAGTGAGCCAACAAAACGACTCAATATCATAATAGAAACCTGTCTGCAGTGAAAAAACAAAAAAGGAAGCCTTTAGTCAGGCTTCCTTTTATTCTCCAAGCGGAAGGTGAGGGATTCAAACCCCCGATACCCGGAAAGGGTATACCGGATTTCGAGTCCAGCGCATTCGATCACTCTGCCAACCTTCCTCATTTTTGCGAGTGCAAAGATACAACTATTTCTTGAAACGACAAAATTATTCGAAGGATAATTTATCCAATTTTTCACGAAGCACCGCCGCCTCCGACTTGCGGATGGAAAATGTCATCTCGCAAGTGTTGTCGTATGTCTGGGAAATTATCTTTGGCGACATCTCTTTTACAATGCGCATGACCGAGTTCATCATCACATACGGGAAACTGAATTTTACCAGCTCTTCAACCTGCCTGGTAACTATGGTTGAATCTGCAATTGCGGCGGCGGCGGCCGTGCGGTATGCCACTATCAGTCCGCCGGTTCCCAGGTTCACCCCTCCGTAATACCTGATGACGACAACAAGAACGTCGGTCAGTTCATTGCTGTTAATCTGGCCCAGTATCGGCTTACCGCCTGTCCCGCTTGGCTCTCCGTCGTCATTGGCCCTGAACTGCAGCCGCTCTGCACCCAGCATATAGGCATAACAAACATGCCGGGCATCAAAATATTTTTTCCGATATTGCTCAATGATGCCTTTGACCTCGTCAACGTCGGACACATGATGGGCGAAAGCGAGGAACTTACTCCGCTTTTCGGAGTAATATCCCTCGCCTATTTTCGCATCGTCGATTGTCAGATACTCATCTACCATCACGACAATTTATGTACAACCAGCCCCGAACGAAGCTTTGGCTCAAACCATGTCGCTTTCGGGGGCATTATTTTACCACTGTCGGCAATGTCCATTATCTGCTTCATTGACACAGGATACAACGCCAGCGCTATCCGCATCTCACCGCTATCTACACGGCGTTTCAGCTCATCGAGGCCACGCAGGCCACCGACAAAGTCGATACGCTTGTCGCTTCTCAAATCCTTTATGCCAAGGATTTTGTCGAGTATGAGACGGCTTGATATGTCAACGTCGAGCACCCCTATCGGGTCGGCATCGTCGAACGTACCCGGCTTGGCCACAAGACTGAACCAGTGGCCGTCGAGGTAAAGCGAAAACTCATGCAACCGAGACGGACGGTAGGCGTCGGTGCCTTTGTCTTCAACTACGAAATCTACAGACAAAGCCTTGAGGAACTCATCTGCAGTAAGACCATTCAAGTCTTTTACCACGCGGTTATAGTCAAGAATGGTAAGCTGCGATGCCTGGAAGCACACCGCCATGAAGTAATTGTATTCCTCATCGCCCCTGTGGTTGGGATTCTGGCGAGCTTTCTCTGCACCGACCAATGCCGCAGCTGCCGACCTGTGATGACCGTCGGCAATATACAACGACGGCATCTTGGCAAACTCCGCCGTAATGGCTTGCATGTCGGCAGGGTCGCTAATTACCCAGAACTGATGGCGGAAGCCGTCGATGGGAGCAATGAAATCATACTCCGGCTCGGTGGCAGCATATCGGTTAATCAGATTGTCGAGCACCTCGTTGTCGGGGTATGCAAAGAACACGGGCTCCATGTTGGCATTTGTCGCACGCACATGCTTCATCCGGTCTTCCTCTTTGTCACGCCGTGTAAGCTCATGTTTCTTTATCACACCGTTGAGGTAATCGTCTACATAAGCCCCGACCACAAGTCCGTATTGGGTCTTGCCGTTCATAGTCTGGGCATAAATGTAATAGTGCTCGTCCTTGTCCTGCACAAGCCATCCGTTGCGTTGGAATGCCTCGAAGTTCTCGGTGGCCTTGCTGTAAACACGAGGGTCGTATTCACTCGTGCCGGGTTCAAAATCGATTTCGGGCTTAATAATGTGGTAAAGGCTCATTGCGTTGTCGCCGGCCTCTGCCCTAGCCTCTTCTGAATTGAGCACATCATACGGACGCGACTCTACTTTCTCAACAAGTTCCTTGGGAGGGCGCAATCCCCTGAATGGTTTTATCGTTGCCATAAGCCTGCTATTTATTTACCTGGAAACGGGTGTCACCTGTCGCAAAGAATGCATTTATCTGGCGTGCAGCAGCGATGCCGGCATTGGTGTTTGCCTCGGCTGTCTGGGCACCCATCTTTTTCGGCGTGCTGAAATAGCGGCCCTCAAACTTTGCAAAGTCTGCATCTGCATCTGGCTTTATGTCTGTAATGTACTTCAAGTCGGGGCGCTCTTCCATAAGTTTCAGCAATCCGGCCTCGTCGATCACTTCCTTACGGGCTGTGTTGACCACAATGCCCCCCTTCCTCATCTTGCCTACAAGGTCATGGTTTATGCTGCCCTTTGTCTCAGCCGTAGCCGGGATATGGAGCGAAACGATGTCGCACAGCTCAAACAACGCCTCCTGGCTGTCAACAGCCTTCACGCCTGCGTCTTCAATTGCAGACTTGGGGCAATAGGCATCATAAGCATAAATGTCCATGCCGAAGCCCTTGGCTATGCGCGCCACGTTGCGCCCGACATTGCCAAACGCCAGTATTCCCAACTTCTTGCCAAGCAATTCGGTGCCCGACTTCCCGTTATAGAAATTGCGGACTGCATAGACCAACAGTCCAAAAACAAGCTCCGCAACAGCATTCGAGTTCTGTCCGGGAGTGTTCTCCACCACTATATTCTTTTGCTTGGCGTATGCAGTGTCAATTGAATCATAACCAGCACCGGCCCTGACCACAATCTTCAATTTCCCGGCGGCATCGATTACAGCCGGCGTAACCTTGTCGGAGCGCACAATCATAGCGTCGGCATCCTTGACAGCATCCAACAGCTGAGACACGTCAGCATACTTTTCCAACAACACACACTCGTTGCCTGCACTTTCAATTTCTTCCTTGATGCCTTTCACTGCCTCAGCTGCAAAAGGCTTCTCTGTTGCTACCAGTACCTTCATAGCATTTGTGTTTTGAAATTAAACTATAGTGGAGCCGCAACAGTCACATATCCCATGCCATGTCCTGCCGCGACTCCACATATTTTATATTGCCCGTATCGGGCCGGTGAGTCAATGGCTTGCCTCAAATTCCTTCATGCACTGCACAAGCGCATTGACGCCCTCTATGGTCTGTGCGTTGTAGCAGCTTGCACGGAATCCGCCCACACTGCGGTGGCCCTTGATGCCTACCATGCCCTTTGACATGGCATACTCCAAGAACGGCTTCTCGAGTTCGGCATACTCATCGTTCATAACGAAGCAGATGTTCATAAGCGAGCGGTCTTCCTCCTTAACCGTTCCGCGGAACAGCTTGTTCCTGTCTATCTCGCCATACAATATTTCTGCCCTCTCGTGTGCGAGCTTGTCCATAGCCTCGAGGCCTCCGTTGTTCTTCAACCAGCGCAGGGTTTCGAGAGCGCAATATATCGGCACCACGGGCGGAGTGTTGAACATCGACCCCTTCTCAACGTGTGTACGGTAATCAAGCATTGTAGGTATCTGGCGCGGAGCGCGGCCCAACTTCTCGTCCTTAACGATGACAAGTGTCACGCCGGCCATTGCCAGGTTCTTCTGTGCGCCGGCGTAGATGCAGTCATACTTGCTTACATCCACCGGACGGCTAAATATATCTGAAGACATATCGGCTATCATCGGCACCGGAACATCGAGATCTGTGCGTATCTCGGTGCCGAAGATAGTGTTGTTCGTAGTCACGTGCAGATAGTCAACGTCGGTAGGACACGACCAACCTTTCGGAATGTAGGTAAAGTTACTCTCTGCCGACGAGGCCACCTCGACCACCTCACCGAAAAGCTTCGCCTCTTTTATGGCCTTCTTCGACCAAGTGCCTGTATTGAGGTAGGCAGCTTTCTTAATGAGGAAGTTGTAAGGCACCATGCAGAACTCCAATGAAGCGCCACCGCCCAAGAACAAAACGGAATAGCCCTCAGGTATCTGGAGCAACTCCTTGATAAGTGCTACAGCCTCGTCTACTACAGGCTGGAAATCCTTTGCCCTATGGCTTATCTCCATGAGCGACAGACCAGAGCCGTTGAAATCGAGACATTGCTTAGCTGTATTCTCAATAACTTCCCTCGGAAGTATTGACGGACCGGCATTAAAGTTGTACTTCTTCATGTTGCTGATAGTTTTTTAGTTAATGACTACTTTGATTTCTATCTGTGTGCGAAGATACGCTTTTTATTTCATTCGGCAAAATTATTTCAGAAGAATATTAACATACTGCGAGCTTTTTATTAGTGTCTTTGCAACCTCTCACCCTGCTGTCGCGACTGTGTGCGCATACAAAAATTAATATTTACAACGTGCTTATGCACAATGTCAAAAATCTGGCCTTAAATCCTCAAACAGGCCACTTTGATAGACCAAACGGCACGAACGGGCAGACGAAACGGGCCGTATGGCAGCATAAAATGACCCGAAACACAACGCATTGTGGCACAAGCTGTTATGCCGACAGGCCGGGATGGTAATAATATATTACAACAAACCCAGGCTAGACCGCACGGCCTGGCCTGGGTAAAACATGCAGCGGGCAGGGGCTTACCTGACCACCTCGACTATAGTCTTGATGCCTTTAATCTTTTCTCCACCGGCCATTGAGAGCACTTGGCCCACCTTTTCACGGCTGACGGCCACATAGCAGTAGCGCTCCTTGACGTCAATCCTACCGATGGCGCTGCTGTCCAATCCGCCTTTCTTGCAAAGGAACCCGACGATGTCTCCCTTGCTTATCTTGTCTTTCTTGCCTTTCCCTATATATAATGTCTCCATCTTGGGCTGTGGCACGCCGGGCATTTGCTCGGGCAACGTAATAGGTGAGCACTCTTTTTCCACAAAATCGGGCAAGCTCTCGTCGGGCGACAGAATGAAAAAAGACTTTCCCGTAGCATCCCAACGGGCCGTACGGCCAACCCTGTGTATGTACGACTCCCTGGTAAGCGGCATGTGGTAGTGTATGATATTGTCGACATCGGGAATGTCCAACCCTCTCGATGCCAAGTCGGTTGACACAAGCACATTTGCACTTCCATTGCCAAACCTGTACAAGGCGGCCTCACGCTCGGGCTGTTCCAATCCTCCGTGGAACGCGCTCACGCCAAAGCCCCGGCCGCGCAAATAAGACGCCACGCGCTCAACACTGTCGCGGTAATTCAGGAATACCATGCTGCTCTGCCGCCCAATCGTGCACAGCAGGTTGCCCAAGGCCTCCAACTTGTCCTTGTCGGCGCTCTTGAGACAATACTGCTCTACGCGCGAAGATATCCCTCCCTCGGAATAATCAACCTTCGCCACGTGGCGCGCGTTTACGAAGTCGGGTATCCTGTCGGCGTCTGTGGCCGACAACAGGAATCGCCTCCTCACCCCCGAGAGCCTTTTTAGCAGCTTTGCCATCTCATTATGGAAGCCCATTTCAAGGCATTTGTCAAACTCGTCAATCACAAGGAAGCGCGCAGTGTACGGCGAGAGGTTGCCTTTGTCAAAATGATCGTTGAGGCGGCCCGGTGTGCCAAACACCACATGGGGCGCCACCTGCCTTATGACGCGGTGCTCGTCCATGGCCGGGCGGCCGCCATAGCAGCACACCGTACGTATGTGCAGGCCGAAACGGCCCATTACTTCAGCCGACTGCAACGCCAGCTCTCGGTTGGGCACTATGACCACAGCCTGCACCGCGTCGGACGACACATCTATCATACCGGCCAACGGGAGCATGTATGCAAGCGTCTTTCCCGAACCTGTTGGCGACACTACCACCACGTCGACATCGGTACCGGTCACCTCCCGGTAGGTGTCAAGCTGCATCTGGTTTAGCCGGGCCATCCCCAGCCTATCCAGTATCTGTTGTATTTCATTAGTCATATTCTATGCTTTTACAGTTCAAGTTCGTAAATCCCGGTCGGTGTCTTTCGCTTCAGCACCACGAGTTCGGCCTCGGCTGCCGCATGGCACGGGCTGTTCTTCAAAGCTGTCTCCACAGTCTTCCGCGCCAGCTCCGGGTGGTTGTTTTCCTCACTCAGATGGCAAAGCCATACGGCGCGCAACTTCTCGGTGGCATTTTCAGCAAGGGCACATGCGCAGTTGCCATTGCTCAGATGGCCGGTGCCGCTCGATATCCTGTGCTTCAAGTACTGAGGGTATGACCCACCCATTAGCATGTCGTCGTCATAATTGGCTTCCATCACAATATAGTTGGCATCGCCAATCTGGGTTTTCATCTCTTCTGTGACACGCCCTGCATCTGTTATGATGCAAAACACGGTGTCGCCATAAACGATACGGTAGCCAACGTTGTCCAAGCTGTCGTGGGGCACCTCGAAAGGGGTTACCTCAAACTCGCCTATCTTGACCGTCTGGCCTTTCTCCAGGCAACGCACCATGCCGCGAGGCACTTTCTTCTGCACGCAATAGTTGCGCTCTATGCCCTCATGCACTTTCTTTGTGGCATACACCGGCACCTTAAGGTCGATGCTCATGGCACCGACAGACTTTATGTGGTCGGCATGGTCGTGTGTCACAATTATATTATGTATGTTTGCAAGACTAAGCCCATATTCCCTAAAATGTTTCTTCAGGGTGCGAAGCCCGAGCCCGACGTCAATAACCAAGCCATCGGTAGGGGTAAACAAATAATAGCAATTGCCACTGCTACCACTACCAAAGGATATGAATTTCAGCATTTCCAATCAATTTAATACAGATTATCATGAATGTGTCATCAAACAAACTGCGCCGTATTGCCCACCTCACGCCTTTGCAACCATCGCCATACAATCAAGTGTGCGATTGCTTACAGCATACAGTCAGAGACACAGCCATATCAAATGCAAAATTAATCAAAAACGCTGTAATGGCCAAATTAATTTACAAACTTTCCCTTAAAGATGTTTTTCTCGACGCCTACAATCAAATAAACCATAAAAAATGCGTATATTTGCACTATGACTTCATATTTTGACAAGGCAAAGGCAGTCGTGGCGATGGCCATTGCTGCGGGGCTGCAGCTATCATGCAGCGGCATCTCGGGAGACGAAAAGGAAATGATTGAACACGATGTGCTTGGGTTCTCCGAGGCATATTTCAACTTTGACCTTAAGGGAGCGGCAAGCTACTGCACTGACGACAGCCGGAAGTGGATTAGCTATGTGGCATCTAACATACAAGAAAGCGACATTGGGGCTATGCGGTCCAAAGAGTCTGACGCAACGGTAAGCATCGTCGACATAAGCTTCAACAATAGCGACTCCACCGGCACTGCGCTTATAAAGGTAAACAACGCCTTGGTGCTCGATACGATTGGAAAGCCCGGGCACACCGTCGACGAGGCGCACTACAGGCTTGACTTTATATGCAAAGAAGGCAAATGCCTCATCAGAATGGCAGGCCCACTGCGAAATGAAAGGTGAGGTCGCGGCTTAACTTGGGATAGGCTATGGGATAATGGTCCTTGCCCTCGTAAGCTGGGTTTATCGCTTTCATTCCAAAGTCGAAGCGAAGTATGAAGTAATCAAAGTTCAATCGCAACCCCAAGCCATAGCTTACAGCTATCTGCTTCCAAAACTCGTCTATCTTGAATTGCCCTCCCGGCTGGTCGTCATAGTTGCGCAAAGTCCATATATTGCCTGCGTCAATGAACAAAGCCCCATTCAGTTTCCAGAACAGATGGGCCCTGTACTCCATGTTTATGTCTATCTTCATGTCACCGGTCTGGTTGATGAAGTCGATGTTACCGTCGCGCCCGACAAACCGGCCCGGCCCCAGGCTTCGCACACTCCACCCCCTCACGCTATTGGCGCCACCCGAAAAGTAGCGCTTCTCAAACGGAAGGATGGTGCTGTTGCCGTAAGGATAGGCTATGCCAAAGCCAAAATGCCACACCAACGAGTTGTTATAGTCAAACCGTATGTTGCGGGTGAAGTCGAAATCGCCCTTTACATATTGTGCGTAAGCGATGTTGAACAACTTGTATTGGCCCTGTTCGTTCTTTGAAAACCCGAATGCCTTTGCCCCCAGCCCCAGCACATTGCCAGCGCTTTCAATGTTAGCCTTAATGGCATAAAGCCCGTTATTGTATGTATACCCAAGCCCGAAGCGCATTATGAACAGGTCTTCATAGTTATACCTAAGTATCGCGTTCCTGTTGCTTTCATCCTCGAGGTAGTCGCGCCGGAACGTGTCTGATATCCAAGGCATGAAGACATAGTTGAGATCAATGAGGTCAATCTGGTACCGGTCGTGGTGGTTGGCGTCGCTCCACTTGTACCGCCACGCAACGGAAAGGACGCGGCGGTGGTATTCGGGCCGGTTTTGCAGGTCGTAGAGGAATGACACTTCAGACGTGGCCGTTGTGCGGCGGGTAAAGTTTCCCGACAGGAAGGGGGCTATGAACCGCGGGAACAGCAGGCGCGTCTCAACGCTATACTCTTCGAAATTCTCGTTGGCATAGCCCTCCAAGCCCCGTATGGCTTCGTAAGCCCCGCGCAACTCAACGCTCAACACCTCGGAACCACAGAACAGATTTCGGTTCTGGTAAGTCAAAGAGGCCGCGGCGCCCAAGTCACCCGCCGTGTTGGTCCCTTCGGGCTGAAAGCTTATGGTGCTCGGCTTGTTGGTGCTCACCTGAATGTCGCAATTGAGCAACAGGCTGTCTGCATTCTCGCGAAACCCAATGTTTGTATACTTCACGGCCTGAAGTCGCCCGAAATGCCCGTAAGTCTTCTGCAAGTCTGCCGCTGAGTAATATTCTCCTGTGCGTATGAAGGTATTGTTTTCCAGCACCGACTGGCGCAGGCGTATGCGCTCACCGTCTGCGTTGCCACTGTAAAAGTTCACACTGCGCACCTTATACCGAGGGTGCAAAGAGTCTGTTCCGGCCGTCCACCTATAGGGATGCAGCACCAGCGTGAGGTCTATCGAGTTGGCGCCGCCCACTGTATCAGCCTCATAAGTGATGTAATCCTTGTTGAACTTGTAAAAGCCATTGTCCACAAGCATGTCTGTGATGCGCTTCCTTTCGTTGTCAAGGCTCTCGACCCTAAACTGCATGCCGGGCTTAAGGCCTTGGTTAACGCTGTCTTCAAGACAAAGCAATTGCGACACCACGGGGTCTTCGACCACATACCTGATGCCCTTTATGTAATAAGGCTGCCCGGTGTGCAATATGTATGTGACGTCTATCTTCTTGCGTTTTTTCTTCGTTGCCACTTCAACGGATGCGCCAAGGTAGCCTTCGTTGTTGAGCTCCGCCTTTAGGTCGACAGCCGAACGGGCCGTGCGAAGCGAATCGAAAATGACCGGTGGCTCGCCCATCGACTTGAGCACACGGTTTATCCACTTTGTGGTGTCGCGCCCGGACAACGAATATGTAGCCAAAGGTATCTTTACAGTGGAAAACCATCTTGAGTTTCCGTTCTGCCTTACTCGCGCCTTCATCTTGCCCATATCGATGCTGCCATGATTGCCGTCGACCTCTACCTCAACCTTGTCAAGCAGATAACTTCCTTCAGCGACATACTTTGTCTCTGAGCATGAGCATAGAGCGGCAAACAGAAGAATATAATATATGTGTACCTTACAGCGCATTAAAAAAACGATTGGAGTTGCAAAGTTAAAACATTTATCGTAACTTTGCTGAAATTATTTGTTTATTTTTTGTAAAGCTGACAATTATGTTGGAAAAGAACTTGGTTAAGCTCATACGCTCGCTCGAACAAAAGAAATACCGCAAACGCCACAACATGTTTGTTGCCGAAGGCCACAAAGCCGTGGGAGACATGATGAAACGGATTGCCCCCTACAAGATACTGGCCACCGACGAATGGGTATGCCCAGTGGCGCAGACAAGGGCAAACATAGTCAGGATAAGCGAAGAGGAACTCTCAAAGGTCAGTTTCCTGCAACACCCGCAACAGGTCATCGGGCTATTCCCAATTCCGGAGGAAAAGGGAACCGGGGCGCTCGACCCGGAAAACAAGCTGACGCTGGCTCTCGACGGAGTGCAAGACCCTGGAAACCTTGGCACCATTATCAGGCTGGCCGACTGGTTTGGCATCGACGACATCGTTTGCAGCCAAACCACAGCCGACGCCTACAATCCCAAAGTTGTGCAGGCCACTATGGGAAGCCTGGCCCGGGTGAACATCATCTACACCGACCTTGGCGCGCTGCTAAGGCAATATGCAGGCCGGGTGCCCATCTACGGCACGCTGCTCGATGGCGAGAGCATATACAAGGCAAGCCTCGGGAGGCATGGTTTCATTGTAATGGGGAACGAAGGCAACGGCATCTCCGAGGACATACGCACCTGTGTCAGCGAAAAACTGCTAATACCCAACTTCAGCAAAACCGACACGGCAGAAAGCCTAAACGTTGCGATTGCAACGGCCATAACGTGTTCGGAGTTCATGAGAAGGCAATAAAAAACGATTAATTGTCTCACGACAACTAATCGTCTATAACCTTAATAATCTAATACCATGAAAAACACATTGCAAAGATAAGTATCTTTTTCAACATAAACAAACGTTTACTTCAATGGTTCCCCATGCCTTAACACTATTTAAATGATGTTCCATCCCAATTAAGCGTTATTGACTTATCAAGTGGTTTTACCTCAATCTTACGGTCTGTGAGGAACACCGGGATGGTCATTTTTATTGTCATGGAGTTGCTTGAGGGCGACAATTCTGCCTCTTTGCAAACACTTGCCGACACGGCCGGAAAGCCATCCGACACGAGCGAATCTGATGATAAGCAATTATTTACCTTATCTGATTGCAACGGGTCGGGCAAACCATCCACCGCTTTCCATCGGGTGGTATAATAACTGACCACGCTCTCCCTGATGCTGTCGCCGTAGGTGGCTACGAGGCACACCAATGTGCTGTCGGCCCCGCCATTGCCTGAAGCGCAAGGCAAAAGGCGCATCTCGACCGTGGATGCCGGAGTGAGCGTCAATCTCAGGTAGTCGGTGGTTATTGTGTCGAGCCTCGACGTGCCACCAAGGCCATTCTCTACTTTTGCCTGCATCTTGGAATCGATGAAGTCTATCATGTCAAGACGATTGTTCTCCGACAAATATCCCAAAACGGAATCTGGCATATGCTTAAAGACGTCTCTCATGTCCTGTCGTTGTGCCGCTGCATCGAAAGTGGAGAGCACAATGGCAACAAGAACCAAAATGTATTTCATACCTAAATGTCTTAATTTTAAATTAATGTTTTCGGGGCGATGGCGCATCATGCTGATTTACAACAGCTTGCAAAACGGCCCGTTTCGTGTCTCAATATGGGCCGAATCGGAGTGTCAAACAGCCCGTATTGCCGGCCCAAACGGCTTGTATGGCTGTTGTGGGCCACTCTGCCTGCATCGAAAACGTACCGCGGCAACGCTGTTCAACGGCAACGCTCATTCGCCCGCAGAAAGATGCATCATCATCACGGCCACCATGGCGGCTGTCTCTGTGCGCAGACGGCTCTGTCCGAGATGCACCGAAACATATCCCGCTTCGACAGCCATGCGCACCTCGTCGGGAGTGAAATCGCCCTCGGGGCCTATGAGCACGGTCACAGCTTCCGACACATCGCGACCGCAAAGCTCGTCGTACAAGTAAGTGCGCGGTATCTCCTCGTAGCAGTGGGCAATGAACTTCATGCCGCCACGAGGCTCGGAAACGAATTTGCGAAACGCTGCCATGTCGTTCAACACCGGCTTCCATGCCTTGCGGCTCTGCTTCATGGCCGACACAAGAATCTTTTCGAGCCTGGCCGGCTTTGCCACCCTGCGCTCCGAATTGTCGCAGTTTAGCAACGACACCTCGTCGACCCCAATCTCCGTCACCTTCTCCAGCATCCATTCGGTGCGGTCCATCAGCTTTGTCGGGGCCATCGCTATGTGGTAACGCCCATGCCATTGCGGGAGCTGAGGCATCTCTTCCACCACCCTGTATACACAATGATGGGGCGACGCCACAGCCACCTCTGCCTTGAAGAAAGTGCCCACCCCATCCATCAGCACCATTTCGTCGCCGGGCTTCATGCGCAAAACGCGCACGGCGTGGGATGCCTCGTCAGCCGGCAACTCGGTGGCAGAGGCAGCGTCGGGCACATAAAAATATCTTGTCTCTTTCATATTGTCACTCTACGTCAATGCCGGTCTCTTTCCGGCGGTTAAGCTCGTCCTGTATCTGCGAAGCCAACCGGTAGTCTTCTTCCGAAATGGCCTTCTGCAGCTCTATGGCCAACTTTTTCGTGTCAAGAGTGTTTATCGGTATGGCCAACCTGTCTGCATGGCCCGCATAGGGCATGCTCTGCACGATGAAAAGACTTTCCTCCATCATCATGGGTATGTCGCCAACCAACGACAGCAGTATGGCGTCGCTTATCCGTATCGGGTATTCCCGCAGCGTCTCGGTGTCCTGAACCACAGTCTTGTACTCACCGTCTGCCAGGTTGTAAACGCAAATCTCAAACTTGCCCATGCCCACATTGTCGCGTAACAACGACACAAGCACTTCGGGCAACAGGCGCTCAGACACACCCGGCAAGGCTTGACGCAAACCTATCTGATACTTCATCATGCCGTCGCAAACCACGCTCAGGGCCCTGTGCTTGCCTGCGTCGGCCAACTGAACCACGGCCATGCCTTTGCCACCAACCACCTCGGATATGCCGCAATAAACCAAACGCACCTTGTTCATCGGGCCGTCTTATTGCTTTCGGGGTGGAACACCAATGCGAACATGACGCAGACCACAAGGGCATAGCCGGCAAAGATGAACCAGCATGTCTGCCAGTCGCCCACCAGGTAGCCGTCGGGCGTCCAAGAACAATAGCGGTTTATTATGGCGCCGGCAGACAGGGTGCCGATGGTAGCGCCCAGCCCGTTGGTCATAAGCATAAACAAACCCTGGCCCGAAGCCCTCATGTCGGGTGGGCATTCGCTGTCGACATACAGTCCGCCTGACACATTGAAGAAGTCAAATGCCACCCCATATACGAGGCAGGACAGTATGAACAGTATGACGCCGGGGAACGACGGGTCGCCAAGGCCGAAAAAGCCGAAACGCAATACCCATGCCACCATGGCTATGAGCATGACTATCTTTATGCCGTAACGCTTAAGGAAAAACGGTATGAGCAGTATGCCCAACGCCTCGGCAACCTGAGAAAGCGAAACGAGCATGGTGGCATTGTTGGCGCCAAAGGTGCCGGCCATCTCCGGTATGCCCTTGAAACTGGTTATGAATGGTGTCGCATAGCCGTTGGTTATCTGCAATGACATGCCCAAGAGCATTGAGAAGATGAAGAAAAGGGCCATGCGCCTGTCCTTGAACAGGCGGAACGCGTCGATGCCGAGCATCTCGGCCACCGAGCGCGATGGCTTTTTCTCTATGGGGCATTGCGGCAATGTCATGCAATAAAGGAACAAGACAACGCTCAGCAAGCCGGATACGAGAAACTGCATATATGTGTACTGGAACTTGCCGGGATTCTCGTCGAGGGTGAAATGGAATCCGTTGGCATCAATGGCTGCGCAATTCACAAACCACATAACGACAATGAAGCCGACTGTACCCAAGACTCTGATTGGCGGAAAGTCCTTGACCGTATCCAGGCCGTGCGACTTCAGTATGCTGAAAGCCGTTGTGTTCGACAATGCCAAGGTGGGCATATAGAAAGCAACGCTCAATGAATAGACTGCTATGAACGTGGCCTTGTCGGGCATGACGTCGTTTCGCCCGATGAAAAACAGGGCTATCATGCTCACACCGGCAAACAAATGGCACAGCCCAAGCAGACGCTGAGGCTGAATGTATTTGTCGGCCACGATGCCCATTATCGTAGGCATGAAGATTGACACGATTCCCTGAATGGCATAGAACCACGAAATCTCGGCTCCCATGCCTGCCCGGCCAAGATAATTACCCATGCAGGTAAGGTAGGCGCCCCACACTGCAAACTCGAGGAAATTCATGATGGCCAATCTTGTCTTTATTCTATCCATATCCTTATTCTATTGGTTTTCCGTTGTAATATGCTCTCAACACGCCATGTGCGTCGGTCTTTATGACGGCCGTCCCGCCAAGCCATTCGGTGTATGCCAGCTCGCCGTCAATCTCATAGCAGCCAACCACCACTCCTCCTGCAAGCTCTATCGCGCACAACCCAAGCTCGCCTGCATCGGTGATTGCCTTGTGCACCGCTATGCGCCTGCGTCTTCCTGTCATCGCGCTCTCAGTGGTTGGGCTTTCAGCAGGGCTGGCCTCTTGGGCATAGTGTCGGCCAGCTTGGCGCCGGTTGGCACTGCCCTCACCTGCATAGTGTCGCGACTGGCCCGCACACTGTCTGTGGCCACGGTGGCCACAGACACTTCTTCCGGGTGGAAGCGCACCAACTGAATCTGGCTGATGAACATCAGCTTGAGCGTATGCGAGTTGTCGTCACCCCTGTTTAGGTAAATAAAACCTTTCATGGACTTTATGCCGTGGTTACGGTCTCCCGGAACCCGCAACTGTGATATGCCCGAAACACCCACGTGGCATGAATATGCCGCAGTGCTGTCGTTGTCGTAATGCACGGCAATGTAGGCCACGCCGTCTTTCGTGCCCGACTGGTAGAGGAAGTCGGTCATGAAATTAAACAGAAACGAATCGCCGCGCTTGAATGTCGAATCGGCCTTCAACTCGAAGGAAAGCCTGTTATACGGCGCCACTGGCATGAGCACGGCCGACGGTGACTCGCGCCAAATGTCGGCCGTATCTCCGTCTGCCTTGAGCTTTGAATACTTGTTTATATCGCCGACCGAGGCCCCAAGGCTCATGGCTTCGTTGCCAATACGCTCCGACAACTGGACGTAAATGCCATACAAGCGGTCGGCGTTGGAATAATAATATACCAACGACGAGTCAAACTCGGCCTCGGTGACGCCATGCTTCTTGAGCACGGCGTAATAATAAACGTTTTTGTTATAAGAGTTCTTGTCATAGCTCAGACCTTGCCCGGCCATTGCCTGCGTGATATAGTAATCGTACAAGATGTCTTCCATCTCGTCGGGCTGGATATACTCATCAGGCACTGTGGGCTTGCACGACAGCACTAAAACCGTCAGCAACAAGCACATGGCTAAATGCGCCAACGGCTTACGGGATGCATGTTCACGGCTGGTCTTCATCTATTTACATCCTTAGGCTTTAACGAAATGTGGCTGATTTCACGGCGATAAAACAGGAGCAACCATACCACCCCCACGCTGATGCTTGCGTCGGCAACGTTGAACACGGGGCTGAAAAACACGAAATCCTCTCCACCAACCATCGGCATCCACTGCGGCCACGTGGAAACTATCAGCGGAAAATAAAACATGTCGACCACCTTTCCGGTAAGGAACGATGCGTAACCCGAACCGAATGGCACGAAGTAAGAGGTGTAATCCACTGATGATGCATTGAAAATCAAGCCGTAAAACATGCAGTCGATGATATTGCCGATGGCCCCCGCCATTATCATGGCAAGGCAAACGACATAACCGGTGCGGGCATGCTGCCTGACCTGAAGATACAGATAATAACCTATGAACGATATGGCTGCAATCCGAAACAACGAAAGGGCGACCTTGCTGCCTATCTCCATGCCATACGCCATGCCGTTGTTCTCGATGAAACAAATCTTGAACCAATCGGTTATCGTGATGGTCTCATGAAGTGTCATGTGGGTTTTGACCCAGATTTTCAAGACCTGGTCAACTAAAAGAATGGCTATAATGATAAGTATAGCCATTCTTCCTTTCGTCAATACACCTTTATTTTCACTCATTTCTTACGGTTCTGCTTCGACTCGACACTAAGTGTTGCATGGGGCACAGCACGCAAGCGTTCCTTGGGGATGAGCTTGCCTGTAATCCTGTCGACACCGTAAGTCTTGTTTTCAATACGTACAAGCGCAGCCTCCAAGCCCTGTATGAACTTCTGCTGCCTGCTGGCCAGCTGGATGAGCTCTTCCTTGGTCTGGGTGGCACTGCCCTCTTCAAGTATCTTGTATGTTGGGGAAGTGTCGTCCACATCGTTTCCATCCTGATTCATAAGCACGCTCATCATCTGCTCATAGTCGCGGCGAGCCAATGCAAGCTTGTCGTTAATGATAGCCCGGAACTCTTCAAGCTCTTCGTCGCTATAACGTGTCTTCTCTGCCATAATAGTATTGTTATGTTTGTTAAGAATCTAAACTTTCTCCACCTTTATATTGGCTTTAAGGTCGTCAAGGTCGAACTCAGCACCGTCATTGGGCGCCAATGTTATGCCGTCTGCCAGCACCTGTGTCCTGATGTAATCGGAATACTCGCCTACCGAGGACTCTATCCTGGTGTCTGGAGATATGAACACATTGATTCGGTCGGTAATTTCCAGGCCGTTGTCTTTGCGGAGATTCTGGATGCGGTTGATGAGTTCGCGGGCCAATCCTTCGTTGCGCAACTCGTCTGTAAGCTCAACCTCGAGGGCAACGGTGACATTGCCATCGTTGCTGACGAGCCAGCCCGGGATGTCTTCGCTTATGACCTCGACGTCGGCAACGTCGATATTAACGCTCTGGCCGGCCACCGACAGTTCAAGAGACCCTTCGCTCTCAAGGCGGGCTATGTCGTCCTGGCTCAATGTGCCCATGGCTGCCGCAATGTCTTTCATGAGCTTTCCGTATTTCTTGCCCATTGTCCGGAAATTGCACTTCACCTTCTTGACAAGCACACTCGAGCCTTCTGCAAACTTCAAGTCCTTTACATTGACTTCGTTGAGAATCAAATCCTTGACCGCCTCGATGTGTTTGCGCTGCTCATTGTCCATCGCCGGTATCATAATCTCCTGCAGTGGCTGGCGCACTTTTATGTTCACCTTACGCCGCAAGGCCAATACCATCGACGTAATCTTCTGTGCCAGGCCCATGCGGGCTTCCAGTTCCTTGTCGATGAAGCGCTCGTCGGCCTCGGGGAACCTTGCCAGGTGAACAGAGCAAACGTTGTCGCGCTTTGTCACTGCTATCAAGTCAAGATACAACTGGTCGGCATAGAACGGAGCAAACGGGGCCAGCAACCTTGCCACGGTTTCAAGGCAAGTGTACAGAGTCTGGTAAGCGGACAGCTTGTCACGGCTCATCTCCTTGCCCCAGAAACGCTTGCGGTTGAGGCGGACAAACCAGTTGGACAAATCGTCATTAACGAATGAGTCTATCATTCGGCCGGCCTTGGTCGGGTCGTAGCCGTCGAGCTCTGCCGTAACATTCTTTATCAGCGAATGCAACACCGACAATATCCATCTGTCAATCTCCGGACGGTCGCACAAATCTACGTCGGGCTGCGAATAATCGAAGCAATCCACGTTGGCATACAGGCTGAAGAAAGAGTACGTATTATACAATGTGCCAAAGAACTTACGGCGAACCTCGTCGACGCCCTCGGGCGAAAACTTGAGGTTATCCCACGGTTCTGAATTGGTCATCATATAGAACCTCACCGGGTCGGCGCCATATTTCTCAATCATCTCGAAAGGATTGATCACGTTGCCGACATGCTTGCTCATCTTGTTGCCTTTGGCATCGAGAACAAGACCGGTGGAAATAACATTCTTGAATGCAACACTGTCAAACACGAGGGTGGCTATGGCATGCAATGTGAAGAACCATCCGCGTGTCTGGTCTACGCCCTCATTGATGAAATCGGCAGGGAAAGCCAACTTCTTATCAATCAATTCCTTATTCTCAAAAGGATAATGTATTTGTGCATAAGGCATAGAACCGGAATCGAACCACACGTCGATAAGGTCGCTCTCGCGCTTCATCGGCTTGCCGGTGCTGCTCACCAGCACAATATTGTCAACGTAAGGACGATGGATGTCAATGCGGTCGTAGTTTTCCTTTGAATAGTCGCCGGGCACAAAACCGTTGTCCTTAAACGGGTTCGACTTCATGACGCCGGCCTCGACGGCCAGCTCCATCTCGTCATACAGTTCCTGCAGGCTCCCGATGCATTTCTCCTCGCCATCCTCATCACGCCATATAGGCAGCGGGGTGCCCCAGAAGCGAGAGCGCGACAAGTTCCAGTCATTCAGGTTCTCAAGCCAGTTGCCAAAGCGTCCCGTGCCGGTTGACTCCGGCTGCCAGTTGATGGTCTTGTTCAGTTCCACCATGCGCTCCTTGCCGGCTGTTGAGCGTATGAACCAGCTATCGAGCGGATAGTAAAGTATAGGCTTGTCTGTACGCCAGCAATGCGGGTAATTATGCACCTGCTTCTCGATGCGGAAAGCTGTCCCAGCCTGTTTCATCTCCATGCATATCACGATGTTCAGGTCTTCGGCCTTGCTCGCGGCCTTCTCGTCATACTTGCCTCCGACGTTGAACTCTGGCTTATAAGCATTCTTGACATAGTCGCCTGCATGGTGTCCGTAAGCCTCGATATCAACACAGTTGCCCACAAAGTTGGCATCAAGTTCGTCGATATTGTAATATTTGCCTTCCAAATCTACCATAGGGCGTGTCTCCCCTTTCTTATTGATAAGGAAGAGGGCCGGTATGTGAGCGGCTGCGGCCACATGGGCGTCGTCGGCTCCAAAGGTCGGTGCAATGTGCACAATGCCGGTTCCGTCCTCAGTTGTGACATAATCGCCTGCTATCACGCGGAAGGCCATATCGCCAAGCTCTACGTAGCGCTCCTTGCCGTTTTCGCTCTCAAAGACCTTGTACGGATGCTCGGAAGCATAGTTGTTGACAAAGGCGGGGGCGTGCTCGCCAACCTTCTGGCAGGGTTTCACCCACGGCATGAGCTGCTCATACTTTATGCCGACGAGCTCACTGCCTGTATAAGTGCCCACTATACGGTACGGAACGACCTTGTCGCCGTGGCGGTAGTCTTCCATCGGCCTGTCCTTGCCCTCGGGCGACAGATAGGTGGCGAGGCACTCTTCTGCCATGATGACAGTTATTGGCGCATCGTTGTAGGGGTTGTATGTCTGGACAGCCACATATTTAAATGTCGGCCCTACGCACAATGCTGTGTTTGAAGGCAGTGTCCACGGCGTGGTTGTCCATGCGGCAAAGAATGCCTCTCCCCATTCCGTCCACTCATTCCGTGGGTTGACCACCTTGAAAAGTGCCGTCGTGGTGGTGTCTTTCACGTCGCGGTAGCACCCCGGTTGGTTGAGCTCGTGCGAGCTGAGCCCGGTGCCTGCTGCCGGAGAATACGGCTGTATGGTATATCCCTTGTAAAGCAAGCCCTTGTTGTGCAGCTGCTTGAGCAGCCACCAAAGGGTCTCCATGTACTTGTTGTCGTAAGTTATGTATGGATTGTCGAGGTCAACGAAGTATCCCATCTCCTCCGTCAGGCGACGCCACTCGGCAGTAAACTTCATGACATTCTCGCGGCACTTGTGGTTATAGTCCTCTACGGAGATGTATTTGTCGGATTGCTTGTTGTCGATGTCAGCCTTGGTTATCCCAAGCTCCTTTTCAACGCCAAGCTCAACGGGCAGTCCGTGTGTGTCCCACCCGGCCTTGCGATGAACCTGGTAGCCCTTCATGGTCTTGTATCGGTTGAAGGTATCTTTGATTGAACGCGCCAAGACATGATGGATGCCCGGATGTCCGTTAGCCGAAGGCGGGCCTTCGAAAAATATGAATTGCGGACATCCTTCACGTTCATCGACGGACTTATGGAAAACGTCGTTCTCATCCCATTTCTCAAGTATATCCTTGTTTACCTGAGTCAGGTTCAAGCCTGTATGCTCGGCGAATTTCTTTGCCATTGTCTAATTTTCTTAATTGATGTGTGTGAGCCGCAAAGTTAATATATTTTTTTTAGGCAACAAAATAAAATTATCATTTTTAATATAACATATATTATGTTCCGCCGGTCGGCTTCGCCTTTTGTTTGGTTTGGCCCATCGGGCCATGTCCGCCCCCAACCGAAACACGGTCATTTACCGGCGTGCATTTGCCAGAATGCTGTGACACAGAAGACGGACACATCGATTGTGTAACACTTTATGACAACTTGAACAAAGATGCGCAACAACCACTATAACAGGCTCTTACAAAATGGCTTGTTTTGACATGCAAAACAGGCCGTATTGAGTAGTAAAACAGGCCGTTTGGCAATTCGAAACGGGCCTGATGACACTGCAGCATCATTATCGTGGTAAAACGGTGACGCCCGTTGTAAATAAAAATCAATGCTTGGCATGCACGCCGGCTGGCGGGTGCCCAAAGCCCAAAATCAGACCGGGCCCCCACAAAGGCACTCTTAGAGTCATGCCATTGAGGAGGCCCGGCACAAATGTCGATGCCATATAAGGTGGCGGCGGATCACCACCGGCACTCAGCTCACGCCGTGCGCATCTGGCGCAACAAATCCTTCTGGCGCTCGTTGAGGCCGGTCGGCAACTTCACGTTGTATGTTATTATCAAGTCACCAAACGTGCCGTCGCCCCTGTCATACCCCTTTCCACGCAACCTTACCTTGGTTCCGTTCTGGGTCTCGGGCTTCACTTTCAACTTTATCTTGGCTCCGTCTTTCAACTGTATTATTATTTCGCCGCCAAGCAAGGCTGTGTACAAGTCGATGTTCACGTTGGCGTTCATCTCGCCGGTATGCTGCCGCGTACCGCCGAAGTCGCCAAAGCCATGAGTGCGCTGGCGTCCCTTGCTGCCAAACAGCTGCTCGAAAAACGAACTGAAGCCACCTCCGCCCATTCCGCCAAAGCTGCTGAAGTCGAAGCCATCAAACGCCGAGCCGTCGCCAGAATACTGGTACGAGCCGCCGCCGGCTGCGTTGTACGCATCGGCGTTGCGCCATTGCTCGCCATACTGGTCGTATTTCTTCCGCTTTTCAGGGTCGCCTATCACGTCGTAAGCTTCGTTGAGGGCCTGAAATTTAGCCTTAGCCTTAGGGTCATCCGGATGCAAGTCGGGATGAAACTGCTTGGCGCGCTTGAGGTATGCGCGCTTAACATCCTTCTGTGGGATATTCCGGTCAACGCCGAGAATCTTGTAGTAATCTATAAATGCCATAATTTTTTCCTCCTTGTTTTCATATGCCATAGCTGCAAAAACTATGCCCGGCAACGCAAGGCAGACAACTTTTTTCAGTCAAATATTATGACTTAACGAACAAAAACGCAGCAACCAGAAAAACAAGAAGTGCTGTTCGACACATCATAAAAGAAATGTTTCGAGAAGCAAAACAAAGTTTCGCCCCCCGAAACACAATGAAACACGTTGAACAATCTATCTTATAGTATTTGCTTGTAAAGCCCGATGATGTCTTCTTTAGTCACCTCGCGCGGGTTGCCCGGCGTGCAAACATCGGCAATAGCCTGCTCTGCCAGGGCAGGGATGTCCTGCTCCGTTATGCCAAGTTCGGTGAGATGCTGAGGTATGCCCACCAGTTTCGACAGGTCTTCAATGGCCTTGCAGGCTGCATCGACGGCGGCGTCGACGTCCATTCCGTCCTTGTAGACACCGCAAGCCTTTGCAATCTCCACATACTTCTCCTTTGCGGCAGGGGCGTTAAACCTCATCACCACCGGCAGCAGCATTGCGCATGCCACACCGTGGGGCACATCGTGAAGCGCACTCAACGGATGGGCCATACCGTGGTCTACGCCAAGGCCCACGTTAGAGAAGGCCATGCCTGCAATATACTGGGCAACGGCCATTCCATTGCGTCCCTCGGGGTTTTGTGGCTCGTTGACTGCTATAGGCAGGTATTTGTATATCATCTCTATCGCCTTTATCTCAAACATGTCGCTCATCTCCCACGCGGCCTTTGTGATGTAGCCCTCAATGGCATGAGTCATGGCGTCCATTCCGGTGGCTGCGGTAAGAGACTTAGGCAGCGAGTACATCAGTTCGGCATCGACAATGGCCACTGCGGGTATGTCGTTAGGATCGACGCACACCATCTTTTTGTGGTTGGCCTCGTCGATGATGACATAGTTGATGGTTGTCTCAGCCGCTGTTCCGGCGGTTGTGGGCAGCGCTATGATAGGCAGGCTCTTCTTCTTAGTGTCGGCAACTCCCTCGAGCGACACGATGTCGGAAAACTCGGGGTTGTTGCATACTATTCCAATGCCTTTGGCTGTATCCATGGCCGAGCCGCCACCAATGGCCACAATGAAGTCGGCACCAGCATTCTTGCAAGCGTCAATGCCGTTCTTGACGTTGGTAACCGTAGGATTTGGCTTCACATCATCAAAGATTTCGTAAGGAATCGAGTTGGCGTCAAGCTCATCAAGGACCATCTTGGCCACTCCAAATTTCATGAGCCCCTTGTCTGTTACAACCAATGCCTTTGTGAAACCAAGACGCTTAACCACACCGGCAAGCTCCTTGCGTGCACCCGGGCCGAAGTAGGACACTTCGTTCAAAATAAACCGATTTACCATGATTTTATATCCTGTTAGTTAAAAACACGTGCAAAGGTAAACATAAAAACAGAGAAACCAACATATAATACGTGTAAAATCGACCCTTCTAACCGACTAAACAGCTAAAAGGGCCGATTTATATTGAACAGCGGAAGCAACTGCCATGTCTACTTGGCAAATTGCTCTTGTACCGCCATTACATGCCTAACTCATCAATAGTTCTCTGCACGCACCTGGAAATAGCTCTGCGGGTGGCTGCACACAGGGCATATCTCGGGAGCCTGCTTGCCTACCACGATATGGCCGCAATTTGCGCACTGCCATACTGCATCGCCGTCCTTAGAGAACACTTTCTTGTCGCGCAGGTTCTTCAACAGCTTGCGATAGCGCTCCTCGTGCTCCTTCTCTATGGCTGCAACGCCTTCAAACTTCTCTGCAATCTCTATGAATCCCTCTTCGCGGGCTTCCTTTGCCATGCGTGAATACATGTCGGTCCACTCATAGTTCTCGCCGTTTGCAGCATCCTCAAGGTTGGCTTCTGTACCAGCTATTGAACCGCCGTGCAGGTACTTGTACCACAACTTGGCATGCTCCTTTTCGTTGTTGGCTGTCTCTTCGAAGATGGCTGCCATCTGAACAAACCCGTCTTTCTTAGCCTTCGACGCGAAATAGGTGTACTTGTTGCGCGCCATCGACTCACCGGCAAATGCTTCCATCAGGTTCTTCTCGGTCTTTGTGCCTTTGAGTTCCTTCACAACTTCCTTGAACTTGCTTGCCGGGGCCTTGCATACCGGGCACTGCTCAGGGGCCTCATCGCCTTCGTGGATGTAGCCACACACTGTACATACAAACTTCTTTCTCATAACGCATTTGATTGTTTAATGATTAATACTTTGGTTTATTTACTATTCAGACTTTGCACATTCTGCACACAAGCCCTTATAATACAACTGAACTTCGCTTACAACATTGCCATCGAGGCTTTCGCCTGAAGGCAACTGGGGCACCGCCATGTGCTCCATGTCTGATATCTTACCGCATTGCTTGCAATAAAAGTGCGCATGGGGAACTATGACCCCATCGTAGCATACACGATGATCGTCAATGGTTATCATCTGGGCGGCCCTTTTTTCAGAAAACAAGCGCAGTGTATTGTATACCGTTGTCTTGCTCAACGTAGGGCACTTCTTGCTCAAGTCACGGTACACTTCTTCCACTGTAGGATGTGTATGGTGGCTGAGCAAGTAGTCCATTATCAGCAATCGCTGGACCGACGGCCTGAGGCCACAGTCTTCAAGCCTCTTATATGCTTCTTTATCTTTCGCAACCATCATTGTTTTCCTTATGTTGACACAAAGGTATATCATTTATTTTACATGGCAAAACAAAATTGGATAAATTACAATTTAATCTTGTAATTTATCCAATTTTAAAGCTACTACAGGGTGTCGGGCCTGTTTTTATACTATAGTAAGACTTGAAAAACGACTTAAGCCGTAAGTCGGCCTAAAGCAAATCAGTTGGTCTTGTAAACCTGCTTGACCTTCTTCAGTCCGTCGGTTGTGGCAACCAATGTCACTTTACCGGCCTCTCTTGTCGACCGCAATATCACTGTTGCAGTGCCTTTGTACAAACGGCGCTTGTTTCCTACAGTCAGTTCTTCGCTGTTCATGTCGCCGTTTATAACGCCAACGATTTCAGCCGGGCCTTCAACAGTAAACGTTATGTCGTTCTGTACCCCCTGAACACGGCGGCCTTTCTTGTCGACCGCACATATCCTGACATGCTGCAAATCCTGTCCGTCGGCCTTCCATGCCTCATTGTCGGGCGTTGCCTGAAGGGCAACGGCATCCGTGGTGGTCTCTATCTTATGGCGTGCCACAACCTTTCCGCCCTTCTTTGCCACAGCCTCAATGTAACCGGGCTCATACTTAACGTTGTCCCATTTAATCTTGTTGCGGCCCTTCGGATTGGTTGTATTCTTCTTTACGCCTATGCTTTTGCCATTTACCAACAGTTCCACTTCGTCTGCGTTGGTGTATGTATACAACGACAATGAGCTGCCGGGCTTGCGGTTCCAGTGGTCAGACATGCGCTGCGACCCAACCTTTACGTCGTTCCAAACAGTGTTGTCGTCACCATCTATTATGCCGATATGAACCACAGGGTCGTCTGGTTTGAACATGCTCCAAAGCAAATAGGCAATGGGCTTTGGCTCCAGCGATACGTCGAATGCCCCCTGCACCCAACCTTTTGCCGGCCAACCATTGGACTCTCCCAAGTAGTCTATCATGCCCCAATAAGCCAGTCCGACCACTTTGTCGAGGTCCATCTCAAAGAAGTTCGGGCCCATCATTGCCGTATTGGCCTCGCTCTGATAGAAAATCATGTTGGGGAACCGGCGGCTGTCGCCCGGGAAATACATGTATCTGTAATTATACGAAGCAATGTCTGTCTCCAAGGCGAGCGGAGCCGGCAGCGAGTCGGTCTTCAAGTTGCGACCCCGCGGATGCATGGCAACAGTCACGGGACGCGTATTGTCATACCTATGGAGCAACTCGCGCTGCAGCCTGTAGGGCGTAACCCCCCAGTCGGCAAACGGCAACGACCAGTACTGCTGAAGCTCATTGCCAAGGCTCCACATCACGACAGACGGATGGTTGCGGTCACGGCGCACGAACTCGGGCACGTCGTGCTGCCACAAGTTAAGCCATTCTGTACGCCCGCCGGCATATTGCGTGAGCCATTTGTCATACAGTTCGTCGACCACGAGCATGCCATACTTGTCGCAAAGGTCAAGGAACGACTTGCTGTATGGGTTGTGCGACGTACGGATATGGTTGAAACCAAACTGCTTAAGCAGCTGTATGCGCTTCTCCATGGCACGCGGATAGGCCGCGGCACCGAGCGCGCCGAGAGTGTGGTGGTTGGCGTTGCCCTTGAAAAGCACCTTCTTGCCATTGAGCTTGAAGCCAAACTCCGGTGAATACTCAAACCAACGAACCCCGAAATTCTCGCATACTTGGTCGGCGATGGTACCATCCGGCCTTAAAATAGAGACTATGGCCTTATACAAGTGAGGCGTCTCGCAGCTCCAAAGCCTTGGTGAATTGATGGTGACGCTGTCAACGATGTACTCATTCACCTTCTGCCCGCGGTTGTAAGGAATGTCATTTGTCACATCGGATACGGTGTTGCCGTCGCCGTCGACAATCTTTGTGTTCACCTTAAAGTCCTTCACGCGGAGGTAGCAAGCCATCTCTGCCTGCACCATCACCGTGGCCTGGGCCTCGCTCACCTTAGGTGTAGTAATATAAAGAGGGTGCCTCGTGAAGTGTTGCTGAGGGTCGGTGACTATCAGGTTCACATCGCGGAACAGCCCGCCGCCCGTGTACCAACGTGAATTTTCCGGGTTTTGCGTGTTCGCCTTCACTGCGACAACGTTGGGCTGGCCAAACTTCAACAACTTGGAAACATCGATGTCAAAGCCGAGGTAACCATATTCCGTTCCGCCAACCCGCTCGCCGTTAAGATAAACGTCGCCCACGAGCATTATCCCTTCGAAGTCGAGCAGTATGCGCTTTCCCTTCCACGCCTCATCGGGAGTGAACGTCTTGCGGTACCATCCTATGCCCATCTCCTTGAAGCCACGCGAACTTAGCCTGCTCTTTACATTGCTGGCAATGTCGCTGTTGTCGGCTTTCTCACCCTTTGCGGGTGCAACCCACGGCTGACTGATCTGGAAGTCGTGCGGCACAACGACGCTTTGCCATCCGCCATCATCGAATGACACGCTCTGTGCATCCGCAACATCACCGGCATGGAAGCGCCAATCAAAGTTGAAATTCTGGACAATGCGTGAATTGTCCGCTGCGGCCAACGGCATGATAGCCATCAAAGCCCAAAGAACAAATGTTATTCTCTTCATATTAATTAATAGAAATGTTGCCAAAGCAAGCTCTCTGCCTCACTGCAGAGACTTAGGAACCAAGGCCATGCCAAGGCATGTGAAAACGTCCCTAAAACAATGTTTCGGCAAAGATAACAATAAAATGTCAAACAGAAGATTAACAAACGGAATATTTGCAAGCAAACGTTTACATCAGCTCCGATTCCTCATTATTATATATATAATCACCGGTGAGCCGATGATTGGGGTAACGGCGTTGAGCGGTATGATGCCCCCGCCTCCGGGAAGCACACAAAACAAGTTGCACGCCAAGGCCACCACCGCCCCCATCAAGACGGTAGAAGGCAACAGTATGCGGTGGTCTGACACAGGTATAAGCAGGCGGGCGATGTGCGGAACCGCCAGGCCTATGAACGAAACGGGCCCGCAACAAGCCGTAACTACAGCCGTGAGCAAACCTGTGATGACCAAAAGCCAATTGCGCACTCGCACGACACTAACGCCAAGGTTCCTTGCATAGCCTTCGCCCAGGAGCAATAGATTGAGCGGTTTGATAAGCAGAACCGCACCAACCATGCCGGCAATGATTATCGTTGCAAACGCCGGCAGCTGGCGCATCGACACTCCGCTGAAGTCGCCCATGCCCCAGACGACATACGACTTAACCCCCTCTTCTGTCGCGAAAAAGTTGAGCAGTGAAGTGACCGACGAGGCAAGGTAGCCCACCATAATGCCTATTATAAGCAGCATGACATTGTTGCGCACCACGATAGAGAACAGAAACACTATGGCCATCACGGCCATGGCACCGGCAAATGCAGCCATGACCACGGCAACAAAGCCAGTAGTGGAATAAGAACCCACCGTGACTGTGCCGCCGAAGAGCAGCAGCGCCAACGCCACCCCCACCCCGGCACCGCTGCTGATGCCGAAGATGGACGGGTCGGCCAACGGATTGCGGAACGCCGTCTGAAGCATCAAGCCGCTAACGGCCAGTGCCCCGCCGGACAACATGGCCGTAATAGCCTGTGGCAACCTCGACTCGAGCACTATGAACGCCCAGCTCGGCTTGGCGGCAGGATGGCCGAGCAACACCGAGACGATCTCGCCTGCCGGTATGTCTACCGCCCCGTAAACCAAGTTCAACACGAAAAGCAGAGCCGCCAGCGGCAGCATCCACAAACAGCGAGCCACACCCTTGACCATAATGCGCGCTTTATGAAGTTCACTCCGCCACGGGATGGAAATAACGCAGGCCATGCAGGCCCGTCATCTCCGGGTGGAACATCTGAATAAAATCTGCCAGGAGGAAATCCGGCCGGAAAGGCGTCTCCTCGTAAAACGGTGTCTCATCGACGTTGCAGCCAAAGCATTTGTGGGTGCCCACAGCCTTAAGCTGACCGTAACCATGAAACTCCGACTTCAGGGATGCATAGGTTGCCGGACGGTTTCCGCTGTACCTGAAGGCCCACACATCAGCCTCTCCGGCCTTCTCGAGCACGGTCTCAAAAGGCAAAGCCAGACTGCCGGCATCGGCATTTTGGCCAAACGAATAGACGCCGCCTGCGTCTGCAATCATGCCACCGAGGGTGCTGCGCCCACCCGGCACATACCACACCGAACCGGTCTTTTTGTCCATCAGCACCGTCGGGTGGGTTTGCGCCGATGCAGCCAGGGCCTTCAACGCACCGTAGCTGCTGTCGACCACGGCAAACAGCGAGTCGGCAGAAGCCTCCCGCCCCATCAGCATGCCGAAAAACCTCATCCACTCTGCCCGCCCCAAGGCTGTTGGCTCCATATACTCGGCGCATTCGATGACGGGAACGCCGGTCTCCTCAAGGCGACCATAGCCGCCGGAGTTCTCAAACGGCGACACCAGCACGGCATCGGGGGCGGCGTCCATTATCCGCTCCACAGCCGGACTCATCGAGCTGCCGACGTCGGCCACCTTGCCTTCGCTGCACAGACGCCGCAGCATCGGATTGCGAACATACTGCACGTCGGCCAGGCCTACGATGGTCTCCGTACGGCCCAAGTCCATGACCAGGCCGGCGTGGACAACCGAAAACGGTATCACCCGTTGCAGGGGAACACGCACCACCGTGCCTTCGGGCACATTGCCGGGCACACTGCCGCTCCGAGGCACAAGGACATACTTATGCAACACCTTTCCCTTGTGCCACGGGTCGGATATGCTTACCTCCGTATAGCCATCGTGCCTGACGGCATGCAACAGTCTGGCATACTTGAAATCGACAGTGTCGCCAGTTGCTTGTGACGACGGTTTGGTACCGCCGCCACAAGCAGCAAAGCCTACAAGGCACATCAGTGCCGCAAAAAGTTGTAATATTCTCATTTATTTTACAAATACCTTACGTACGGTGCCATCAGACATCTTCACTATGTTCACACCCGGCACTGGCGACGACACTCGCTGCCCGCCCATGGTGTAGCGCTCAGTCTCGACGGCATTCGACGGCCGGCTTACAGCCTTGTCGGCGACAGACGACGTCTCATCGGGTGTACCGCCTAAATTATCCATGCAGAAATAACCCGGGGTGGTCATTCCATATTCATTGTTATGCGAGCTGCTTACAGCAAAGCCAAGCGAAGTGACCTTGCCCAGCGAGGTCAGGTCTACCCACTGCCAGTAGTCCAAGTAGCCGCGGGCGGCTTCCGACTCGGCACGGTAGTCGGCAAGATAAACCTCTACCTCGGCCGTGCTGCCGTCGGCATGATAGCCTGTTATGGTGAGCTTGCACCAGTCGCCGGCCTCAAACTTACCGGTCATGCCGTCGCCTTCAAGGTAAGCCTTGACGTTGTTGGCAGTGTTGGTCACATAAAACCCGCTCAGCACCTCGCCTTCGGGGCGGTTCAAAACCTCTACGACCTCGCCGTAGGGATATGCCACCGCATAGTTGTCCGAGCCGTCATAGCCGTGGCCTACGGCACTGTTATACTGGTCGTCGTAACCATTAAACACAACCGATGTCTTGTTGGAAACGGCAAAGCCCGACCAGGAGCTCCATGTCACATTATAAGTGTTGTTGAACCGGAAAGAACCGCTTACTACGCTGTTGGCATAAGCCACCGACCCGTAACCGCCGTCGGTCTTTACGCCCGTAGTGTCTGAGCCGTTCCAATATCCGTCTGTTCCGAGGGCCATTTCCTCGAATGTGGCAGTCTGAAGCGGCGAAGCCATGATGGCGTCGAGCGATGCCTGCAGGTGCAGGTCTTCTGCCCCGGTCACCTCAGTAGACGTTTCGCCAGTCCATCCACACACTTGGTTGATCCCGCTGTAAACGCGGACGAAATCAACGAAATTTATGCTCACCGGATTGCGCCCGGCGTCTACTGCCCAGTCGATGTCGAAACTGCATCCTGCAGAGTCGGTGTTGGCTACATTGTCTACATATCCGTAGCGCAAGGCATCGCGCACCCAAAACTCCGACGCACCCGAAGCACGGTTGTAAGCGTTGTCGGGCAGCAGTGTGCCACTGAACACGAGAGGGCTTTCAAGCCACAGAGGGAAGTATTCCTGCCGGTGGAACGCGTTCCTGTCAACGGTGCCGCTGTTGCCCTGGTTGTCTGTCCATGGCACGTTGTTCATGGCATCGAGCGAATAGGTTATCTCATATCCGTACACCACCTTGCCCACACTGTCGACGTCGGCACTGCCCGCCAGCTCATACCACTCGTCGTCGGGCAACCCGTTGTGGTTGGCATCCTTAGACACCATCACTATGCCCGGCTCGGCTCCGCTGCCAATGGCATTGCCGCTGATGTAAATGTCTCTCTGCCCGCTTACGTTGGCAATGCTGTGGTCGAAGTGAAACGTGACATAGCCTCCGTAAGCCCCAAGGCATATCATGCCGCGCTTGTTGCCCGCAATGGCCTCGGTACACTTTGCAACCATTGCCGCTGCGTCGTCGCCTTCTTCATACTTCGGCATAGTGTTTACAAACTGTCCGGGTGCAGGCACATACTCGTCAACAGCCTTGATGTACTTGCTGTGCTCGGTTACGGCATCCATGCGCTGTCCGTAAGACACGGAAGCCGCTGTCGCAACCATAGATAATAATAGTAATTTTTTCTCCATATACTGTTTATATTACACCATATACTAAAATGATTAAAAATAAGCCAAGCGGTAGCATAACCGATGAAATTGGTTTACATGGCGCCAACCGGGCCACCCCTGCAACCTGCCGGGATTGCCAAAAGCGCCGTACGGCATTGAGACAAGGGCCGTTTGGCCGTGTGAAACGGCCCGTTTCAGGCTGCGAAACAGCCCATATTGCAACTCGCTGTCTGCCAGCGCATTGCATGGCCAGGCCAAGACTGCAATAAATATTGACAATGGCCGCAGGCCGGCCGCGCGGGTTTTCACTTATATACAAATGCAGCATGACCGGGTATGTCGCCTGTCCACACACGCCACTCAAACGTACCGTCGGCACGGAAGTGATAGAGCTGCCCGCTCGACAGGTAGTCTTTTGCATCCATTACATAAAAGTCGCGGTCTTCGGGGTTTACGATTATGCCATAAGGCAGGGTTATATCCGAAAACTCCGGGGCCGAAGTGAGCGACGAAGCCAGCGGCTCGGCCCTGGCCACATCGACTATGCCATGCCCTATCTTGTTGCTCGAGGTCTCATAGCTCCACTCTACACCGATATAGTAAAGCGAGTCCCCGACGATGCAAAGGTCTGACACTGGTATGTCGAGCGTGTCGACAGAGGCCGACGTCCCAGCGGCATCGAGCGTCAGACGGAACAGGCGCGACGGCTCTGTCCAGTAGTCGCCACGCGACGTTGCCCACAAACGCCCGTGCCTGTCGGCCCTGAGGCGGTGCAAGTTGGGCGCAACCTCAATCTTGCCCTCCTCGGTGAACGAAGCCAAGTCGACCACGCTGACCGTCTTCTCGCGGTGGTCGAGCAGGTAACCGCCACTGTTGGCCACATAGAGCTTGCCTCCGAGCACGGCCATCTCCTCGGGCTGGTAGCCCACGGTGACCGAATCGACCTTTTTGTAGCTTGCCGTGTCAACCTTGTAAACCCGCCCGAGGTGCTCGGTTCCGCCCACCTCGACAGGGCCCACATACGAACTGACATAGGCGAAAGCCCCGTCGAAGGTGACATAGCGGCAATTCGGTATGTCTATTTTCGCCACCTTGCGGCAAGAGTCGGCCGTGGCCACCACCACCATGTTTGAGCAATTGATGACCATCCACACCCTGTTGCCGTTCACCTTGATGTCATTGCCTACGTCACCCAGCTCCTTGACCTCGGTGGGATTGCGCTCCGGGTATATGTTTCGATGGTAAACCACATTCGACCCGTTGCCCGACAAGTCGAGATAGTCAACCGATGCCTTGTTCGTTCCCATGTTTCCCTCACAAAGCACATACATGCCCACGATGCTGCCACCCACAGAGTTGCCCCCGGTGTCTTGTGTGTCGGAGGGGATGACGAGCTCGTCTTCGCGGCATGCAGCCACCGCCAGAGCGGCCATAAGAATGAATATTGCCTTCTTCATCACAGATTTATATGCTTTATTCCACATTAGATAGTTATTTCAACCGACGCCGCATAATTGCGCTTTGGCATCGGATAGTTGAGTATCACGTCATAATCCTGGCTGAACAGGTTGTTTACCTCTACAGCAAACCTTGCCTCCACCTTGCCGATACGCACCCTGTAAGTCAGCCCCAAGTCGCTTGTATACCATGGCTGGACATGGTTTACGGGTATGTTTTCCTGCTGGCTGTAACGCTCGCCAACGTAAATGAAACTGTAATTAAAGTCGAGCCCCTTGTAGCTCAAGGCTATTATGGCCGACCCGCTGTGCCTTGGTATATATGGAATCTGGTCTTCGTAATATGACAGCGATGGCGAAGTGACGTCGCGCGCTTGCTGGAATGTGTACTGCAAACGGGCAGACAGGCCCAGATGGCGCGCCGGCCGGATGTCGGCCTGAGCCTGCACGTCGACTCCCGCTATATGAACCCGACCGAGGTTTAGCATGGTCCACCGGAACTGCTGGCCCTTGGGATAGGCCACTACCTTGTCGTGGACGGTGTTGTAATAGCCGTCGGCCTGCAAACTGAGGCGGCCAAGCCACGATGGCCCCGAGTCTGTTGAGAGCACAAAGCCAAGGTTGTACTGTATGGCCGTCTCGGGCTTGAGCGACGCGTTGCCCACTTCGGTATAGTAGAGTTCGTTGAACGTTGGCATGCGGAAACTTTTCTTTGCAAACGCCCGCAATGCGAACACAGGCGAAGAAAAGGGGTAAACGCTTACGAACGCAGCCGGGGTGACCATGCTCACAGCCGAACGCCCGGCCTGGTTTGTGGCGTTGTCTTTCACAAACGTGCCCAGCAGGCTGCCCTGCACCTTCACCACCTTGCCGTCGTAGGCCGTTGCCACAGATACGTAATGTGAGTATCGGCGGGGGAAAACAAAGTTGCGCAGGTCGGAGTTGAGCTTGTTCCACTTGAAATCATAGCTCACCGAAACGCTCCAACCCTTCAGTATCTCATACACATTGGCCAGCGACACATACACCTCCTGCTGCTTGTAATAGTTGTCTATGAGCATGGTCGTAGTGTCGTTGTTGACATAGTGCGTATCATAATAAGCGTATTTTGCCGTCAGGCGCGAACTGAACCGCTCAGAGAATTCCTTCCGCAGGCTTCCCTGAAAGAAGGTGTTGTGGTCCCACTGGCGCTCCCCGCGCCGCCATACGTTGTTTACAATGGCGCCGGGTATGCCTCTTTCCGAGTTGTATGTGTAGGCCTTGAACATCCAGTTGCCGCCATTCATCATCCCATACAGGTTGGCCTCGGCCCTGATGGCCCACATGTCGCCGTTCTGGCGCACGGCTGTGGTGTCGTAGGCCGTTGTCCCGTCGGTGTTGCTGCGCCTGTAACGGAACTTGTATTTGCCCGTCGCCGTCAGTGCCCCGACGCTCACCGACGAGCTGACGGCACTCGACAGGCGCTGCTCGTAGAGCGACGAGAAGCTCCACACTTCGCCGCTCGACCCGTACTTTACCTTCGTCTTGAGGTTGTAGGGCTTGCCGGCGGCAAAGCTCGGGGCCTTTGTGCGTATGTACACCGAGCCAGCATTGCCGAAGTCGCTGGCCGGTTGGAAGATGGCACTCTTCTGCCCGTTGTACAGCGCAATCTCCTCGACGTTGTCCAAAGAGAACTGTCCGAGGTCTACCTGGCCGTTCTGCGCATTGCCCAACTCCACCCCGTCGTAATACACCCCGAGGTGACTGCTGCCCATGCTCCTCACGTTTATGGTCTTTATTCCGCCCACCCCGCCATAGTCTTTAATCTGTATGCCGGAGAAATATCTCATGGCATCGGCCACCGAATAGCTGCCAAGCCGCTCCAGCTGCTCTCCGTTGAGGCGCTGGGCTGGTATGACATCGCGCCCGGAAGGCTTTGACACGACCACCACTTCACGCACATGCTGGACGCTGTCGAGCCTCCCGTGTGCGTGTTCCTGCGAATAGCAGCAAGATATGGCGGCACTCATAAATGCCAACACGTATATTCTCATCCCAACAAAAGGAAATAATTGATTCTCTTCACAAGCCTTTTCCGCGAGGCATTGATGAAGAACAACTCCGCAATGGCAGGTCTTCTGACTTAATGTCCGGACACAAACGTCTTCCCGATTGGCTTAGATGCAGTCAGTGACATTGTTGTTTGTGACCAATAAGGACAAATCACAGCAGCGGGACTGTCGGGGATTCTCACCCTGTTCCCATTTTAATCACAGTCTATAGTGAACCTATTGCGGTGGCAAAGTTAAGCATTTTATTCCACATAATGAAATGATATGGGCAAAACATTAGCCGCGACAGCATATTTGAACGTACAAAGGAGCCGCCCTGCCGGCATGGCAGGGCGGCTCAGGACAGGCCGCCATGGCAGCCACCCACTATTTCATCTCTGCCAGAATCCTCACTATGCGCTCGGCCGTCCTGCCGTCCCAACGGTCTGGCAGTGAGCATTTCTTCCACTTGCCGGCCACCATTTCGCCGACGGCCTGGCCCAGCCTGACGGCATCTTCGCCCACAAGCACGTTTGAACCCTGGCTCACCGTCTCGATGTGCTCGGTGTAACTGTTGAGCGTTGCGCACGGTATGTTGTTGAAAGTTGCCTCTTCCGCCACATTGCCCGAGTCGGTTACGATGCCCATGGCATGGGCCGAGAGATAGCCGAACTCAAGGTATGGCAACGGCTCGATGGCAAAGAAAGACCCTGACGGCAGCCCAAACCCGGCCACAACATCATACGCCGGCTTGCGCAGAGGTGCAACAACGGGCACATCTCCGGCCGCATCGACCATGGCAACGAGCATGCGTTTCAACTTGCCTTCATCGGAAAGCAATGCCTTGCGGTTCAGCGTGAACAGCAAATACCGGCCTTCGGATATGCCTAGGCTGTCTATGACAGCTGGCCGGCGCAAGCGTGAATGGTTGAAGCGGAGCGTGTCCATGAGTATGTTTCCCACCATGTAAATCTGCGACATGGCGACTCCCTCGCGCGTTACTATGCTGCTCGAGCCGGCCCCGGCGGTAAAGAGGTAGTCGCTCAGGCCATCGATGACAAGCCTGTTGATTTCTTTTGGCATGTTGATGTCAAACGAACGCGTGCCTGCCACGAGGTGGGCAAGCCTGACGCCACACTTCTTTGTAACAATGGCAACGGCCATGGTAGAGGCCAAATCGTCGACCACTATCACCACATCGGTCTTGTTGGCGGCAAGATACCGCTCAAACTCGGCCATTACCCGGCCCGTGAGCTCGTTGAGGCTGTCGCAATCCACTCCGAGATACACATCGGGCTGCGATATTTGAAGGTCGGCGAACAACGTCTGCTCGAGCGTGGGGTCATCGCTGCGGCCTGTGTACACGAGCTTGAAACTGATGTCAAGGCCATTCTGCCTGGCGTTGTTTATTGCCCACATGATGGGTGCCACCTTTATGAAATTAGGGCGGGCACCTGCTACGATACAAATGTTTTGCATATCTTGTCAGTTAAATTTACACACTGTTTCGGTTTACAAAAGTAATAATAATATCGCAATGTGGTGACCTTTAAGGGCAGAAAATCGCCTTGGGGGATAATTTAACGAAAACAACGGAGACAGACTTCACAGCCTGTCTCCATATCATTAAAACTAAACAAATACTTTATGAATCTCAAAGTCGGGAGATCAGAGTTTATCTTTTATGCTTTCTATCCATGCGTCAATGCGCTCGTCGGTCTTGTCTTCTTCGTTGACGTCGTCGAGGGCAAGGCCCACAAACTCGCCGTCGACCACCGCCTCGCTGTCTGAAAAATTGTAGCCGGCGGTGGGCACACGCCCGATGAAGGCGGCACCGCTGCCCTTCAGGCCATTATACAACTCGCCCATGGCACTAACGAATGTATCGCCATACGACTCGCAATCGCCGCAACCAAATATTGCGATGGTCTTGCCCGAGAGGTTGGCGCCCTGAAGCAATTTCAGACCATCGTACCAATCGTCCTGGAGTTCGCCCGCACCCCATGTCGACGTGCCTATTATCAGGTTGTCGTATGAATCGACCACGCCCGCATCCAGCGTCTGCACGTCGATGGCCTCTACCTTGAGCTTGCTTGCTATCTTCTCTGCGATAGACTGGCACGTGCCGGTAGACGAGCCGTAAATAACAATTGTCTTATTCATCTCTATTCTGTCTATTGGTTAATGTTCCTTTTTACGGTTGCAAAGTTAGGGCAAAACGCTCACATCCACAATACCCAATAGTTGGTGTTTTGCAGGAAGGCAAAACACAGTGTATAATACAATTGGATTAACAACAAATAGAACAGGAACAGCGCGGAGGCTTTGCTTATACCCAAAACCAACGACCTGTAGACTCCAGACACCGATACAAACGCCCCCGACACCACGCCGTAGACCACCGAGACAAGTATTGTGCCGAAGCAAACCAACGGAACCAGGGCCGAAGCGAACGGAGAAGGGAAGAGCCGCCCTGTGGCGCTCAGGAGCACGGCATGGGGTATCAACGACAGCAAAGCGACGACACCCAGATAGACCACGGCCGTGCACAGGGCCGTGACGACGGCTATGCGCTCGCGGTAACGGATGGCACGGCCCGGCGCCAACAGCCGTCCGATGCCGCTGCCGCGGCAAGTACCGTAAGCCATCGACAGCAGCAAGAGCCACGCCAGGAGCGGCGAGGCCAGGAATTCGGCATAATGCCCCATCAGCCACCTTATCCCTTCGCCGCTGAATGCGCTGCGCACGCCGCTCTCGGGCAGCAGCACGCTGACAATCCACGAGACCAGGCAGAGCAGCATCTCGGCCACGAACAGGGCCAAGGCCGCGTATGGCAACACCTTAGTCTTCATCGGGGTGCAGGTTGTCGATGTCGATAATGCCCAGTTCGATGGCCCTGACCACCAGGCGCGTGGCATTGACATTGGCACCGCCGTTGCCGTTGGGAAAGAGCCGTTGCACCAAGTCGTTCTGGCGTTTTTCCAAGCTCTTCACCCCAAAAGGCATGCGCCTAAGGCCCGCTATCTGCTCCTTGGTGTAGCCCAAAGCCAAATGTCGCAGGAAGCGCTCGTCGTACTCGTCAATCTCGCAGTCTACCACGGCTTCCTGCTTTGCCACCTGCTTGCTGACCGTCTCCTTAAAACGCTCAACTATCCGCTGCAATATTGGCTCGTTGAACACCAGCCGCTTGCCCTCCATGACGCTGCGCACATCAGACCGTGTGAGCAGTTCACCGCTCTTGAGTATGATGCCGTCGGCCCCTGCGTCGAGCACGTCGACCCACAGTTTCTCGTTGAGTATCTCGCCTGTAAATATGAGTATCTTCACGTTGCGGTACAGTTCTTTCGTGCGGCGGCATATCTCCACACCTATGGTGGTAGAGCCGTTGAGCCCCAAGTCGAGCAACACCAAGTCGGGCTGCTGCCTTTTCACCAACTGCCAGTAGCCGGGTTCGCTGTCGGCCGTGCCTATGACGTCGGCCTCGGGTATGTCGGTACGCAGTATTCCCTCGGTGCCCTTGAGCTCCAACGGCACGTCTTCTACTATTATAACACTAAATCTGTCCATCTTCGCATTTATATTACTTGTTGATAATTGTGCGCCGGCTATGCCACCAAAGGCCTCGGAACCCGGCATTTATGTAAAAATTATTCGCCACATCTACCTCGATGCCTATCGGTCTGGGCCACAGCCATTTGCCAAACGGGGCATCCTGCATTGCAAAATCGCCCGTATTAGGGCGCCATACGGCCCGTCCTGGCGGGCCAAACGGCCCTTCCCGCCCACCGGCCATTGCCGGTACTGCCAATGCAACCTGCTGTGTAGCCTATTTTCAACCGCGCCACCTGCAGCATGGCGGCACAAAAGTGCAGCAGCGCCAGCGCCTGCTTGGCTCAACGCCTTGGCAGGGTGATTTCGATGGCGACCCCACACTCTGCAGGGAAGGCCGCCATGCCGCATCGCCTGCGGCCTGTGGCCTCTGAATGCTCCCTCACTATCTGCCGGCACACCAGGTATGGGATGTTGTCTACCGAAGGTGTGAACATGGCCCCAACCTTGCCGGGCTCGACGCCGGATATGCTGACTACGAACACCACGTAGCGGCCGTCGGCAGCATCTTCGCCGACTCTGACACCAGCAAAGCCTTGCTGGCGGCGCAGTATCTCGAACATATACTCGAGCGCCCCGGCGTCGCCGAGCACGCATACATCGGCAACCGACGGGCCAAGCAGTTGCCTCACGCTCACCGACCCGATGGACAGGCCGGTGTGGGCCAGCTGCCGCATGGCCTGCAGGCTGAGCGTAGAGTATATCTCGCGATAGTAGGCCACGAGCTCGCGCATCACTTCAAGGTTGGCATCGCGACCGGCCACCAGCGCGCTTATGCGGCTCGGGTAATACATGGTCTCATGTTTCAGCGTCGAGAGGCAATTGTCAAGCACCGAGTTGGCCACGTAAACATTGTCTGCCTCGTATTCAATGCGGTGCAGCTCGTCGTCGGCCAGTTCTATGTCGGCGCGCCACTTCTCACCCGTCTCGATAGACTTTGTCAAGGCATCCTGTATCTTGCTGACAATGGCTTGGAGGCTGTCGGGATACGACTCCCTGACGAGCGACTCCATACGGCTTAGCTTCTCGGCCGTGTCAGAGTCGCCGAGCAGTATTTCATTTATCGACTTTATGCGCTCTACGCAGAAGCGGTAGTAAAGCCTATGCCTGTAGTACATGAAGTAATAGGCCGGCAATATCATCGCAAGCAATATTGACAGCAGTATTACGGCAATAGTCTTGTTGACCTTCGACTGCGACATTATGCGGCAGTAATCGGCAAGCGTGCTGTCGGCAGACATTTCCTTGAAGAGCTGAGTGTAAGACCGGTTGTTGAAATGGTATGCCTCCCAGTCGTGCAACGCCAGCGAAGCCACTGCACTCTCGTTGCGTATGTCGAGTATAATGTTGTAATTGGTGGGCACGCTGTCACGGTACCAGCATATCTCTGCCGGCAGCCCATGGGTTGCCCCGACCAGTTGCATCCACAGACTGCCGCCGGGCCTTACCTGGCTGTAGTGCCGGTTGATGTGGCTTATGCAAGAGTCTGCGTAGCCAAGGGCCATTGCGTAGTCTCCCCTGATGTTTGAAAAGTATGCGCTGTCGGCAAATGCGGCAGCCACAGACAACTCTGACCCCGCCCTCGAACCGGGCCTACCGGCGTGGTGGCCGATAGCCCAGACACCGGCAACGGCGGCCGGCAAGAGGGCGGCCAGAACGCACAACTGGCGCAGCTTGCCCTTGGGCAGCAAGAAGGAGAAACGGCTCCCGCGCCCGGGTTCACTCTCGGCCTTGATGGTACAGTCGTGGAAGGCCTGGCTTACCTTACGGTATTTCTCCATTATTCCCCAACAATTCATGAGCCCGAAGCCATGGCCTTCATGCAGCTTATAGTCGAATATATGCCCCAACTTGTCTTCGGCAATGCCGCAACCGTTATCCTTGACCGACACTTCGACAAGGTTGCCGCGGTCGGCGGCCTCAATAACGACCCTTCCCCCACGCCCGGTGAACTTGCGGGCGTTGTCGGCCAGCGTGTTGACCATGAAGAGGGTGAGTGTCTTGTCGGCCTTGACCACGAGGTCGGTATCCTTCACGCAAAGCTCTATGCCGTTCATGGCAAAGGCCGTGCGGCTCTTGCCCACCAAGGCGAACAGCGGCATCAGCGAAAAGCTTTCAATGTGCAGGCTCAACTGTCCGCGCCGCAACTGTATCCAATGGGTAAGCACATCGTTGTATTCATTTATCTTGTAGGCCAGCTCGGACACGTAAGTGTAGCGCCCCTCACGCACGGGCAATGGCTCGCAACGGCTTGACAGATGGTCGAGCTCGTTGATTATGCGGTCTATGAACGGCACTACGGCACCTACGAGCGACAGCTTTGCACGGTTCTCTATGTTCTGGCGGGCATACTCTTTCCTGCGCAGCAGGCACACTTGCTTCTCCTCGTCGATGGCCTCACGCTTTCGGCGCAGTTCCTCCATCTGCACCGACTGGCGCTCATGCCACTCACGCAATGGCACCAACAGTTCGTCAATACTGCCACGGGCCTTCTTTCTGCGATACAGATGGTCAAACAGCCATAGCATTACCAACAGCAGCGCAATGGCAAAGATTACCGCAACAATCATCACATTTAGCTGCTCTACCGTTTGACTTAACATGCCGGCACGCGACTCCATATACCGGTCTTGCCTGGTCTGCTCCTGCAAATCGAGGTAGATGTTGCGGTTGTAGTCGCTTGCCGGCTTGTCGTCGAGGCCTGAATAGACTATGCTCAGCTGCTCGCGGATGCTCGCCACGAGGTCGGGCGCCTGCTGTATTTGCTGGTTGGCCAACGATGCCTCAAGGCAGGACAGTGCCGACTGGTAGTCGTCATCGGCAATATAGCACGATGCCATGGTACGATAAGCCCCCGCAACCTGGTAAACATCTCCGTAAGAAGCAAACAACCGCTGCGACTCTTCGGCCAGTTCAACAGGCATTATGTCGTCGTCAGACCCAATATATTCGGCAAACAACTGTCCTACCGACGGCGAGTCGGCATTTGACTCCGACTCCAACATCAGCTCTGACATTGCTTCGAGCGAATTTGCCAGAAAGAAATCATAACCGTTCTGCGACGCTATGACGTAGCACTCCCAAAGGCAGTCGAACTCCTTGCTGCGAGTCTGCTCTGCCGTTGGCTCCACAATGATTCCGCCCGAGCCTATGTTGTACAGGTAGTTCAGGTATTGGGCAGTGTCGTTGTGCATCACCTCGTCTGCATCCACGTATAGCAAGGCATTGGCAGCAAGGCTGTCCAAGCCTACATAATAGTAATATGCCGAACTGACTATGGCATACTCTACCTCGGCATACAGCAAACGGCGCTGCAGGCGCGAATCCAACTGGTCTCGCTCTTCGTTGATTCTGAGCAGCCGCGCCCTGGCACTCTCCCTGCTGTCATAAAAGCTTCGGTTGTCTGACTTCCGCTGGCGTATACGCATACGCAACACGTCGGAGACAAGCAGTTCTACCTGGTTGTCGGTACACTTCTCTACTCCGTCGAGCAATTCTGTCGCCTCGGCATACTCCATGCGCATGATATGGACAAAAGCCAGGTTGTTAATGGCTTCGGCCTTGCCGTCGCCATACTTGCCCGACAAGCCGTATGCCCTGCGTGCGTATACCTCTGCTGAATCAAGATTTCGATAGTGATAGGCATAAGAAGCATCATTCAGCCTGTCTACCTGCTGCCTATCGACACATGAACAAGCTGAGAAAAGCAAAAGGCTCCATAGGCACAACAGCCACACGGAGCCTTTTGTCGTAACAATATTATGCGCGTGCCTTAGCAATATAACCAAGAGCCTCCACGCACTTGTCTGTTATGGCCTGCCAATTGCCGGCAGCCACCACGTCTTTCGGGAACAACTTTGACCCCATGCCAACGCAGAACACACCTGCTTCTATCCACGATGTCAGGTTGGCTTCGTCGGGCGACACGCCTCCCGTTACCATCAGCTTCGACCATGGCATGGGCGCGAGCAAACCTTTAACGAGCTTCGGCCCGAGCACGTCGCCGGGGAACACCTTGCAAAGGTCGCATCCGGTCTCCTGGGCGGCACCGATTTCCGACACGCTGCCGCAACCGGGGGTATAAGGAATCAGGCGGCGGTTGCATATCTTCGACACTTCCGGGTTGAACAACGGGCCTACCACGAAGCAAGCTCCAAGCTGGATGTAAAGTGCGGCAGTGGCCGGGTCGACAACCGAACCGACACCGAGAGCAAGCTCGGGGCACTCAACAGCCGCATACTTCACCACTTCGGCAAATACGTCCTGGGCAAAGTCACCGCGGTTGGTAAACTCAAAAGCACGTACACCACCATCGTAGCAAGCCTTTATCACCTTCTTTGCCACCTCGGCATCTTTGTGGTAAAACACCGGCACCATGCCTGTCTGGCCCATCTTTGCCAGAACTGCCATCTTATCAAATCTTGCCATTTCTATATAGTTTTGAAACTTCTTAATCCATTAACGCTGAACACGACCACTGGCATCGCCACCGGCAAGTGCCTCAACCTCTTCCTTGCTGACCATGTTGAAGTCGCCGGGTATGGTATGCTTCAAGGCCGATGCAGCCACGGCAAACTCCAATGCCTTGCCTTGGTTGTCAGGGTAGGTAAGCAAACCGTGGATGAGACCACCCGAGAAAGAGTCACCACCACCGACACGGTCGATTATTGGCATAATGTCATAGTGCTTGCTCTGATAGAACTCCTTGCCGTTGTAAATCAGAGCCTTCCATCCGTTGTGTGTGGCAGACAGCGATTCACGCAATGTAGAAACGACATACTTGAAGCCAAACTCTTGCATCATGCCCTTGAAAATGCCGTAGTAGCCCTCGGCATCGGTCTTTCCGCCCTCGACATCTGCGTCTGGCTTGAAGCCAAGACACAACTGGGCGTCTTCCTCATTGCCAATGCAAACATCAACATACTTCATCAATGGTTTCATGATGCTTTGGGCTTTTTCCGACGTCCAAAGCTTCTTGCGGAAATTAAGGTCAACAGAAACGGTCACACCATGGCGCTTGGCAGCCTCGCATGCAAGCTTGGTCAGCTCTGCAGCCTTGTCGCTGATGGCCGGGGTTATGCCGCTCCAATGGAACCAATCGGCCCCTTCCATAATCTTATCGAAATCAAAGTCCTGAGGATCGGCCTCGGCAATAGAGCTGCCGGCACGGTCGTATATCACCTTTGAGGGGCGCATTGATGCTCCTGTCTCAAGATAGTAGATTCCGACACGGTTGCCGCCGCGAGCTATAAAATCTGTGTGGACACCATAACGGCGCAAGGCATTGACTGCGCACTGGCCTATCTCATGCTTCGGCAACTTGGACACGAAATACGCATCATGACCATAGTTGGCGCAGCTTACTGCCACATTGGCCTCGCCTCCACCATAAACGACATCAAAAACATCACTCTGTACGAATCTCTTCTGACCAGGAGAAGACAGGCGGAGCATAATCTCGCCTAATGTTACAACTTTAGCCATCTCAATAATTTTTATGATGATTGTTCAATATATGTGTTTCTGTTTCCGCCCACAAAAATAGTATTATTTTCTCAAATGGGAAAACAAAACAAGCAAAAACTTCATTTCTAGGGAAATTTTTGTAAAACTTAGTGAATCAAGCGCAACGCTTCTTTAATTGAAGTGGGCAAATACGAGAAATCAACAAATACGTTAACAAAACACAGCACCTGTTGTTGGGAGAATCCAACCAGATACCGACACAAAGAAAAACGCATGTCATGATATGACCCAAAATGCACGTCAAGGCAATGAGATTGTATCCTGCGAAACAAGAAACAGGCAAAACAGGATTTACGGTTAATCCATATTGATAAACAAAGCCAAGCATACAGGCCAGCTTCAATTTAAGGTTTAATTAACGACAGAATGCCGATGGAATAACAAAACCAGACTTGAAGACACTGGCAATGCTCCTTCCACCACCCTATATGAACAAACCACCGAGGCCGCGGCACACGGTTAAGCACACTGCCACGTCGCCATCACGAGAAAGGACATCCGCCGCCCAATAAAGAAACTTGCAACAAAACATAACAAAGGAAACATAATAAGCACCTGGGACTTGGGATAACGATATACAAAAAGGTGGAAGCCATGCTAAACTTCCACCTATTTTAGAATGTCGGGGCGACAGGATTCGAACCTGCGGCCGCCTGGTCCCAAACCAGGAGCGCTACCGGGCTGCGCTACACCCCGAACACCTTAGTTACTAAAACAATGCATTTGCTTTTGCGAGTGCAAAGGTATATATATTTTCTTTAATACGCAAATTATCGGGTAATTTATTTTATTATATTTTGTTCCCTAAAGATTTTAGCCAAAGCCTGGACGCCGCGTTCAACCTGTTCTTCCGTATGTGTAGCCATCAAGGCAAACCTCACCAGCGTATCCTGCGGTGCGCAAGCCGGCGGAATGACAGGATTGATGAACACACCGGCGTCGAATGCCAGCTTAGTAACAAGGAAAGTCTTGTCAACATCGTGCACATACAAAGGAATGATAGGACTCTCTGTGTCACCTATTTCAAAGCCTTCCTCACGGAAACGGCGCAGAGCGTAATTAGTGACCTTCCACAATGCCTCAATCCTCTCGGGCTCCTGCTTGAGTATGTGCAAGGCTTCTAAGGCGGCGGCAGTTGCAGCCGGCGTATTGGACGCGCTGAATATATAAGTGCGGCAAGTATGCCTGAGGAAGTTTATCGTGTCACTGTCAGAGGCGATGAAGCCCCCGATGCTTGCAAGCGACTTGGAGAAAGTGCCCATAATGAGGTCAACCTCATCGGTAAGCCCGAAATAATCGCACACTCCCCGACCCTCTTTGCCAAACACGCCAAGGCCATGAGCCTCGTCAACCATCACCGAACAGTTGTACTTATGCTTAAGCTCAACAATCTCAGGCAATTTGCAAAGGTCGCCCTCCATTGAGAACACGCCGTCAACAACAATCAGCTTCACAGCCTCGTATGGCAAGGTCTTAAGCAGATTCTCAAGATCTTCCATGTCGTTATGCTTATAATGCAGCTGCTTGGCAAACGACAAGCGACGGCCATCTACAATGCTCGCATGGTCACGATCGTCACATATTATATAATCTCCACGGCCTACTACAGCAGGAATGACACCGGCATTGACAGAGAAACCGGTCGACAGGCACAGGCAGTCATCTTTGCCCTCAAACTCGGCCAGCTCCTTTTCCAGCTGTATGTGCAAATCGAGGGTGCCATTGAGGAAACGGCTTCCCGCACACCCTGAGCCATACTTGTCGAGCGCAGCCTTGGCTGCGTCGATTATTCGCTGGTCGCCGGTAAGGCCTGTATAAGCATTTGAGCCGAACATAAGAACCTTATGCCCTTCCATCTCAACTTCCGTGCCCTGCTTGCTGGTTATTGCGCGGAAATAAGGATACACGCCTGCCGCCATAAACTTCTGGGGCTCACGATAATTCTTGTACCTTTCTTGTAATTGTCCCATCTTTGGTTATGAATTCTTTCTTTTTTACACAGGCTGCAAAATTACATATTTTTTATCAATGAATGCCTGTTTTGAGTAAAAAAAACCAGTATTTAGTGATTTTTTATACCGCGAAGCAGTATTATTACAAGGTAAATATGTAACTTTGCATAGAGATGGTTCAGAAGAAAGAGATAGTATTCATAGTCAACCCGCGCTCAGGAACGCACGGAAAGAATGAGATTCCACGCATAATAGGGGAGTCCATTGACAAGGGCGCGTTCAACAGTCAAGTCATATTCACAGAATACGCCGGCCACGCGGCCGAGATTGCCAGCCGTTGCGTGGCGGAGAAGACCGACATAGCAGTGGCCGTAGGCGGAGACGGCACTGTGAACGAGGTGGCCCGCTCACTGGTGCATTCGGACACGGCGCTCGGCATAGTGCCGTGCGGTTCGGGCAACGGCCTGGCCCGCCACCTGAGCATACCCATGGACATAAAGAAAGCCATTGCGATAATAAACAGGTGCAACATCGAGGCGCTTGATTACGGTGTGATAAACAGCATGCCCTTTTTCTGCACATGCGGCATGGGGTTTGACGCATTCATAAGCCAGAAATTTGCTGAGGCAGGCAAGCGGGGCCCGATAACATACATGGAGAACGTGCTCAAGGAGGGCTTGAAGTACAAACCCGAAATCTACGAAGTGGAAGACGACACTCAGGCAACGAGGCACAAAGCGTTCCTCATTGCATGTGCCAACGCGTCGCAATACGGCAACAATGCATACATAGCGCCGAAGGCCACCATGACCGACGGGCTGATGGACGTAATCATAATGGAACCGTTTACGGCATTCGACGCTCCGCAAATAAGCATCGACATGTTTAACGGGACGCTCGACAAAAACTCAAAGATAAAGACGTTCAAGGCCAAGCGCATACACATTCACAGAAGCCAACCGGGCGCCATACACTATGACGGCGACCCTATAATGACTGGAACTGACATTGACGTGCACATTGAGGAGCGGGGAATAAAGATGATAACCAACCCCGACGCCACCGAAGGCGAGAGGTTGCCAAACGTGATACTCAACGTGTTCTCTGACTTCTTCAACAATCTCAACAACGTAAGGGAAGACCTTGAGAAACAAAGCAAGAGGATACACGCCATCAACAAGGCCTTGCTAAAGAGGCTGACCAGAAACTGACAAGCAACTTATGGACACTACCGACTACAGTGAGATGCTGCCCGTGGTAAACGAACAGGGCGAGGTGACCGGCAAGACAACAAGGAAGGAGGCCCACGGCAAACTCAGGCCCCTACACCCTGTGGTACACCTGCACGTGTTCAACAGCCGGGGAGAACTGTACCTGCAGAAGCGACCTCAATGGAAAGACGTGCAGCCGGGAAAATGGGACACTGCCACCGGCGGGCATGTAGGCTACGGCGAGAGAATCGAGAACGCCTTGGTGCGCGAGGTGGCCGAAGAACTCGGGATAACAGGATTCGCCCCCGTGTTCCTCGGTCGCTACACCTTTGAGAGCGATGTGGAACGCGAACTGGTGCATGTTTTCCGCACACTGTACGACGGCCCGGTAACACCCGACGCCAACGAACTGGACGGCGGGCGCTTCTGGTCGGCCGAAGAGATAGCCGAAGCCATGGGGAAAGGTGTGCTGACCCCAAATTTTGAATCAGAATACAAACGATTTTTCCAATGCAAACAATAATAGTAGCCATCATAATATCGTGCGCCACGGCCTACCTCGGATGGCGCGCTTACACGGCAATCAGGAATGCCGGCGACCCGTGCCACGGTTGCAAGGGATGCGCCCTGCGCGACCAGGCCCGTCGGGCACGCAAAAACAACGGCCGCAAGGCTCCCGGATGCTCGCGCGCCATTGTGGTGCCGGCCAACAACAGGCGCACATTTAAAAATTCATAAACCCATTGTTTGCATGCCGTGTGCATGCAAACAATGCCAAAGGCCACACGCCCCACCGGCCCAATGACCAATGATTGGGGTGTTTGTCATGACTGCAAGGCTGCAAAGCAGTGGCATGACAAACATCCGGACGGCATGCGCCGGGCGGCTTTCAAGCGTGCGCACGCCCCTGCCCCCGGCATATTCCCACTGGTTTGTGCAACCGTGGTGCACAAAGGCCACCACAGCATATTCCACCCAAAACGTTCGCTTGGCTCCGGGTGCCCGCTCCGACATACATGTAATGCCGGCAAGACACCGACATCACACAGGCGGAAGCATGGTTATCGCCCTGCCCCCAAACTGCAGGCAACGACTCCGGCTAAACCTAAGGACTGCCATAACAACAACACAATTGAACCGCTTTGTGGCTCCGACGGCCTATTGGGGATTGCCGTCAAAAGCGGCACTAACTGGCACTGCGATTTATTCGCCACCACAGAACGGGCCGTTTGGGCAATCAAAACAGGCCGAAACGGCATGCCGAACGGCCCATACGGCAACACCAAACAGCACAAAAGCCCAACCGTATGGCTGCCAATAGATTACGCGAAGCCTCAACAGCAAAGCACAAGACAGGCAAACAGGCTTGGAAGTATAGTCCTGACACCAACAGGAAAACCATGGAAACAACTGTCAAGCAACAACACATAGTGGACGACAGGGCAACGCCGACATTCCGGGACTGACGCGGGCACGCGCCCCGACCAAAGTCGTGCCAAACGGCCCACCACTGCCCCGCCCCACATCAGACCGCGAAAAATGGCATCATCAGGCTTGAGCAACACGCGCCAATGGCTCAGGCCGCCACCAGTACGGCGGGAAACGTACCACAGCAACGCCACAACAAAACGGAATAAGGCGCGGCACGCCTATACATTAACGTGAGTTCGATGAATTATAACTATTTGTAAATTTGGTGATTAGCGAAAAT